>Ga0137381_10003073_pt1 | contig 11752 bp, 9 predicted proteins | sample SagtaG_16_FD_104808 | JGI IMG/M metagenome (GOLD analysis project Ga0137381, IMG submission 104808) | Vadose zone soil microbial communities from Sagehorn Ranch, Mendocino, California, USA - Sage2_L_115_16 metaG | ecosystem: Environmental > Terrestrial > Soil > Vadose zone | place: USA... | reverse complement strand
CCGGCGCGACAGCCGTGTCCGCTCGGACGGTGACCACGCTGGTCGAGTCGACCGGGGCGGCGCGCGGCGGCCGGTGCCTGGAAGGCGTGAACACGTTCCACAGCACCGCGGACACGAAGAACACGGTGAGCCCGGCGATGATGATGGCCAAGCGACGCTCGATCATGCGCGCAATATGTCGGAATGCAGTCGCGGCACGCTAGCTTTGGCCTGCGGGCGTCTCTATGATTGTGACCTCCCTATGCTGGCACAGTAGGTGTTCGCGTTACCCGCGGTCCCCCTCGTCCGCTGGCGCGGGTGGGTCATCGCGGCGTGGGCGGCGCTCGCGCTGCTGTTCGCGCCGCGGGCCAGTCACGTGCAGGAGGTGCTCGCCCTGCGCGGCAGCGGGAGCGAGAGCACCGAATCCGCCCGCGCCTCCGAGCTCCTCAAGCAGGCCTTCCCCAGTCCCTTCGCCGATTACGTCGCCATCGTCGTTCGCGGCCCGGTGCGCTGGACGAACCAGCGCTTCGCCGTGGTGCTCGACACCCTGAAGGCGGCCACCGAGCGCCGGCCGTACGTCAGCCAGGTGATCTCGGTCCGTTCGATCGGCGAATCCAGCTTTGTCAGCAAGGACCAGCGCACCACCTTCCTGATCGCTGCGCTGACGCCGGAATTCACGAGCGACATCAACAAGAGCGTCGTCCCCGACCTGCGGGATAAGATCCGCGACGCCCTGGCGCGGGCGCCCCGCTCCGACGGCTTCGACGTGATGGTGACCGGCTTCCCGGCGCTCGATCACGACGTGCGAACCGTCAGCGCCGAAGACACCGAGCGAAGCGAGGCCCGGGTGCTGCCGCTGACTCTCGTCGTGCTGGTGGTGGCGTTCGGCGCGCTGGTGGCGGCGATGCTGCCGGTCATCGTGGGACTGCTCGCCATCACCATCGCGCTCGGCCTCGTGACCATCGCCGCACGCTACCTCCCCATGTCGGTGTTCGTGCTGAACATCACCACCATGGTGGGACTGGGTGTGGGCATCGACTACTCGCTGCTCATCGTCACACGGTTTCGCGAGGAGCTGAATCGCGGGCTGTCACCCGTTGACGCGGCGGTGCGGACGATCGAGACCGCCGGATCGGCCGTGATCACTTCGGGGATCACGGTCGTGGTCGGCTTCGCGGCGCTGGTGTGGACGCCGCTGTCGGACACGCGGTCCGTCGGCGTGGGCGGGCTGCTCGTGGTGCTGGCGGCCGTGCTGCTCGCGACGACGCTCCTGCCGGCCCTGCTGGCGGTGCTGGGCCGCAACATCGACCGACCGCGCTGGCTGGCGCGTCCGCTCGCCCGGTTTCACGCACCCACCGGCTGGGAACGCTGGGCGCGCTGGCTCGGACACCGACCCTGGCGCGCGGTGGCGTTCGGCGGCGTCGCGATCACTCTCCTCACGCTCCCGCTCACCCAGATCCGTCTCGGTCTCCCCGCCACCAACTGGTTTCCGCCCGAGTCGGAATCCGGGCAGGGCCTGGCGACCCTGCGGGCGATGGGTGCGAGCGGCGCGATCCAGCCGATCCGCGTCGTGGTGCAACTCCCGGAGGGAGAGTCGGCGCTGGCCGGGCGCCGGCTCCCGGGCCTCAAGGCGCTGACCGACTCGCTGCGCAAGGACCCCCGGGTGCACGAGGTGCGCGGCGTGGCGAGCATCCGGCCGGGAATGTCGACGCTACAGCTGGCGATCTATTACAGTGACGCCGAGGCGGTGCGCGCCAGGAACGTCAAGTTCTTCGACGCCTATCTGAGCGCCGACCGGCGCATCACGCTGCTGGACGTGATCCCCGCGGACACCGTGTCGCTGGCGGGGATGATGGACCTGGCCCGGCACGTCCGCGGCGTCGTCGCGCGGGGCGTGCGGGGACTCGCGGGCGCCGAAGTCGTGGTCGGCGGCTTCGCCGCCTCCAACGTCGACACCCAGCACGAGATGTTGCGGCGCTTCCCCGAGACGGTCGGGCTCGTGCTCGGCATCACGGCCGTCATGCTGTTCATCGCGTTCCGCTCGCTGCTGGTCCCGCTCAAGGCGGTGCTGTTGAACTGTCTGTCGGTGGGTGCGTCGTTCGGGCTCACCGTGCTCGTGTTCCAGCAGGGGTACGCGGGAAGGCTGTTCGGGCTGGAAGGCCCGACGGAGGCGATCTGGGTGGTCGTGCCCGTCCTGGTGTTCGCCATTGTATTCGGGTTGTCGATGGATTACGAGGTGTTCCTGCTGACGCGCGTGAAGGAAGTGTTCGACAAGACCGGTCGCAACGATCACGCCACCATGGAGGGGCTCTCCGCCACCGCGTCGACGATCACCAGCGCCGCGCTTATCATGATCTTGGTGTTCGGGACCTTCGCCTTCGCCCGGGTTCTCGCCGTGCAGCTCGTGGGATTCGGTCTCGCGGCCGCCGTGCTACTGGACGCCACGCTCATCCGCATGGTGCTGGTCCCGGCGATCATGCACATCGCGGGGAGATGGAACTGGTGGCCGGGGGTGAGGGCGCCCAAACTGGAAAGAGAGCACAGCGTCTAAGAACGGCCGCTCCTGTCATCCAACTGCCGCAGCTGCGCACCCCACACATCCCAGTGCCAGGCCGGAACCCTGATTCCTGTCCTGGGGTCCTTCAGCGGCTTGTACTGCAGCCATTCCGCCCGCATGCCGAGCCCGGCGCCTAGCGCGAGCAGGCGCTGCTTGTCGGCGCTCACGAGGTGCACCATGCGCTCGCCGTTGTGGACGTGCCGATGAAGCCAAACGCCGCCGTCGAGGGCGAAGCACATCCCCTCGCGGCGGCGTGTGAATTCCCGGTAGGGCGGATCTAGGAGCAGGAAATGCGGCCCTCGGTGGTGGCGCTGCCGACCGGCGCCGCCGCGCCCGAGAAGAGGTAGCAGCGGTGCGTCGTGTTGGCGCTCGACGCCGTCGCCGACCACCCCTGAGCCGTGGCCTCATTGACCGTGAGGCTGACGCCGGTCGACGCCTTGAAGTTATTCATGGCGTTCAAGTTCGGCGTATAGGTCGAGCTGTCGTAGAAGAAGGCCTCTTCCGCGGTCGCGAGGTTACGCAGGTCGGACTTCATCGCGCCGATGTACGCCTTCTCCTTCGTGTTGGCGAACTTCGGAATCGCGATCGCCGCGAGAATCCCGATGATCACCACCACGATCAACAGCTCGATCAGCGTAAAACCGCGTCGACCCGTCACCTGCTCACCCTCCGGGCGCCAAAGGGCGCCGAACCCTAGAACGCACGCACGCGGGCCCGGCGCCACCTATAGTGGCCACCGGACGACAATCCTGCAAGAGCCATGCTTAACTCTTGGCATCGACCCAATTGCTTCCCACACCGATACTTACGACGAGCGGCACCCGCAGATTCGCGGCCCCTTCCATATGGCTTTTTACCAGGTCTGTGGCGCTCCCCTGCTGCCCCTCCGGCACCTCGAACACGAGCTCGTCGTGCACCTGCAGCAGCATCCGAGCCGCGAGCCCGCGCTCTCGCACCGCCTGCTCGATCGCGATCATGGCGATCTTGATCAAGTCGGCCGCCGATCCCTGGAGCGGCGAGTTGGTCGCGGTGCGCTCCCCGAACGCGCGGATATTGAAGTTCCGGTCCTTCAGCTCCGGGATGTAGCGGCGCCGCCCAAACAGCGTCTCGACGTACCCCCGCTCGCGCGCCTCGGCAACGGTGCGATCGAGCCAGCCCCGCACGCCGGCAAACCGCGCAAAATACTCGGCGATGAACGCTTTCGCCTGCTCCTGCGTGATGCCGAGCTGGCGGGCGAGGGCGAACGGTCCCTGTCCGTAGATCGTGGCGAAATTGATCGTCTTCGCTCGGGCGCGCATCTCCGGCGTCACCTGCTCCTGAGGCACGTCAAAGATGATGGCCGCCGTCTGCCGGTGGATGTCCCCGCCCAGCTCGAAGGCCCGCACGAACGCCGGGTCGCCGGACAGGTGGGCGAGCAGCCGCAGCTCGACCTGCGAGTAGTCGGCGGTGAGGAGCAGCCACCCCGGGGCCGCCACGAAGGCTCGCCGGATCGCTTCGCCGCGCGGCGTCCGCACCGGGATGTTCTGGAGGTTCGGGTCGGAGGACGACAGGCGCCCGGTGGCGGCGCCGGCCTGGTTGTAGCTCGTATGGATGCGCCCGGTCCGGGGATTGATGAACCCCGGGAGCGCGTCCACGTAGGTCGACTTGAGCTTCGCGAGCTCGCGATACTCGATCAGCAGGCGCGGCACCTCGTGCCCCATCGCGGCGAGCTGCTCCAGCACGTCGTAATCGGTGGACGGTCCGGTCTTCGTCTTCTTGAGGACGGGGAGCTGGTGCTTCTCGAACAGGACGTGCCGCAGCTGCGGGGTGGAGTTGATGTTGAACTCGGTGCCCGCCGCCCGGTAGATCGCCCGCTCCAGCTCGGCCAGCTCCCGGGCAAACTGCCGCGAGATGTCGGCCAGTCGCTCGAGATCGACGAGCACGCCGCGCCACTCCATTTCGACGAGCACGGAAATGAGCGGCACCTCGACGGTCTCGAGCAACTCGAGCAATCGGTGATCCTCGAGCTCGGGCTGGAACGCCTCACGCAGCCGCAGCACCACCTCACTGTCGCCGCAGGAGTACCGCGCCGCGTCGGCCACGGGGACCGCCTCGAACGGACGCTCGGCCCGCCCGCGCCCCACCACATCTCCATACGTCCGCAGCTCGAGCGACAGCCGTTCCCGCGCCAGCTCGTCGATCGCGTGCGAGCGGCGGCCGGGGTCGAGCACGAAGCTCGCGAGCATCGAGTCGTACACCACGCCCGCGAGCGCGACGCCAGCGCCGCGCAGCACCAGCCAGACGTACTTGATGTTGTGTCCCGCCTTGGGCACGCGGTCGTCCGCCAGCAGCTCACGCAGGGGGGCGAGCGCTTCGCTCCCCAGGGGCGGGAGGTTGCGTGGCGGTGTCCCACCGGCGAGCGCGCCGTCGGGGGCGACGTGCGCGAACGGGAGATACCACGAGCGGCCCGGTGCGACGGCGAGCGACATACCGACAAGCTCCGCCCGCATCGGATCGAGCGACGACGTCTCCGTGTCGAGCGCCACGAGCGGGGCGCGGCGACACTCGGCCACCAGCGCGGCGAGCGCGCCGGGATCGTCGACGATCGTGGGCTCCACCAGCAGGGCCGTGGGTACGGGAGGTTCCGCGCCGGGAGGTTCCGCGCCGCCGGACGGCGGCTGGGCCGCCGCTGCGGGGGCTCTCGTGCCCACCGCGTCGAGCGATCCCAGTTTCGGGATGAGCGAGCGAAACTCGAGCTCCGTGAACAGCTCACTCAAGCGCGCGAGGTCGGGCGGGCGGACCCGCAGCCCCTCGAGGTCGAGCGTGAGCGGCACGTTGCGGCGGATGGTGACCAGGTCACGCGACAGGCGTGCCACCTCGACATCACGCGCGATCGCTTCCCGGGCGCGCTTGCCGGGGATCCGGTCCGGGGTCGCGAGGATCGCGTCGAGATCGCCGAACAAGCGGAGCAGCTCCAGGGCGGTCTTCTCCCCCACGCCTTTGACGCCGGGAATGTTGTCCGACGTGTCCCCCACGAGCGCCAGATAATCGGTGACGCGCTCGGGCGGCACGCCGAGCCGTTCACTCGCGTTGGTCTCGTCGACCCAATGCTCCTCGACTGCGGCCGGGCCTCCCCGGCCCGGGTTCAGGAGCGCGATACGGGGCCCGATCAGCTGGTAGAAGTCCTTGTCCCCCGACACGATGACGACCTGGAGGCCGCGGGCGGCCGCCTGGGTCGCGAGCGTGCCGATGACGTCGTCCGCCTCGTACCCCTCGACCCCGACCACCGGCACGCGGAAGGCGGCGAGGATCTGCGCGATCCGCTCGACGGAGCGGTCGAACTCCTGTTGCAGCTCGGCGCTGAGCTTTTCGCGCGTCGCTTTGTACGCCGGGTAGGCCTGGTGCCGAAACGACTCGCCCACGTCGTGCACCCACGCGAGGTAGTCGGGCCGGCGCCGGTCCAGTAGGCGGATCAGGAAGTTGGTGACCCCCCAAGCGGCCGACGTGTTCTCGCCGCGCCGCGTCGTGAGGGGACGGGCGATCATGGCGAAGAACGCCCGGTAGATCAGGGCGTAGCCGTCGACGAGATAGAGGGTCGGCTGAGGCTCGGTCATCGCGGGACAAACATACAAAAACCCCGCCCGGTGGTTCTCGGGCGGGGCGACGCGAATGGCGTGGGGTCGCTACACGCGAACGACGTTCATGGCGTGCAGCCCCTTGTCCCCCGTCTTCACTTCGAACTCCACCGCCTGCCCTTCGGCGAGCGTCTTGAAACCGTCCATCTGGATCGCCGAGAAGTGCACGAACACGTCCTCGCCCGCTTCCTGCTCAATGAAGCCGTACCCCTTGGCGTCATTGAACCACTTCACCTTTCCCCTGGACATTCGATCTGCCTCCTGCAAGGTCACTCGATGGGGCATGGCGCCCGCTCGACCCCCTAGTCGAGCGCGATAGAAATGACGCGGGCCGCAGGGCTTGTCAAGCAGTCGCTCAATTGCCCGTGACGCCGTACAGGGCGCGGTACACCTCGCGGTTGCGCAACACCGAGCGCACGTACCCCCGGGTTTCCTGGTAGGGGATCAGCTCGATGAATTGGTCGACGTCCATGGTGTCCCCGCGCGCCAGCCAGCGCATCACGGGCGTGACGCCGGCGTTGTAGGCCGCCACGGCCGCGTCGACCCGGCCCCCGAAGCGACGCAGCAGCTCGTCGAGATGGGCCGCCCCGAGGTGGAGGTTCAGGTCGGGGACGGTGATCCAGTCGGGATAGAAGGTGACATCGAGCCCGCGGGCGGTGAGGGCGGCGGTCTCGGGCGTGAGCTGCGCCAAGCCGCGCGCGCCGGCGGGCGAGAGGGCCTCGGCGTCGAACACGCTCTCCTGACGCACGATCGCGACGAAGAGGAAGGGGTCGACGCCGAACTCCGCCGCCTCCGCCTCGACTGCGGGGCGGTTCGGCCACGGGAAGATGGCGCGCAACACCCGTGGGTCCGCGGGGGCCTTGAGGGCGGCCTGCCAACCGAGGCGCACCGCCGCCGGGCCGAACCCGCGGATGGCGAGCCCGTCGCTTAAGGCGAGCAGCGCGTCGATGTCCTGCTGCGGCGCTCGGCCCAGCATGGCCCGCACTTCGACCTCGGCCGCGGTGTCGAGGCCGGCGAGCACGAGGGTGTCGAGACGGCCGAGCGACGCCGCGAACGGCTGAGACGGTGCAGGCAGCGGCGGGGCGGCCAGGCGGAGGGGCGGCAGCGGCACCTCGCGTCGCGCGCGCAGCCCGTAGTAGCCGATGGAGTCCTCGTGTGCGAGCGCCACCCACGCCGCCTCCGCGGCGGCCGTGTCGCCCCGCAGGAGCGCGAGCCTGCCGAGCCAGAACCGCGCCGCGGTGCGCTGCGGCGCCGCGGTCGCCACCTCCGCCTGGTACAGCGCCGCTGCGCTGTCGAGCAAGCCATGCCGCTGCGTCTCCGCCGCGAGCCGGAAGCGCGCCAGCGACGCCCGCACGTCGGCGGGATAGCGCGCCACCAGCTCGGCGAACCACTGGGCCGCGCCCGCCCAGTCGCCACGGTCAGCGTACATGTCCCCGAGGACGTAGAGCGCGGTCGGCGCGGCCGAGTCGCCGGGATACGATTGGGCGAATCCGCCGAGCGCCTCGCGGGCGCCCGGGTCGCCCAGCCGCACGAGGATGCGCGCGCGGCGATAGATCGCGAGCGGCCCGAGCGCGGCGTCTCTTGCCGCCGCGCGGTAGGCGCGCTCGGCGTCGCGCAACCGTCCCGCTCCGGCGAGCAGCTCCCCCAGCAGCAACAGGGTGGCCGCGCTGGAGTCGCCCTGACGCACGGCCCGTTCCACCTCCAGGCGGGCATCCGTGGCGGCGCCGTGGGGCTTCATCGCGCGCGCCAGTGCCACGCGCTCGGGCGCGGTACGGGGCGGGAGCGACGCGAGCACCACACCCACGGCCGCGGCGGCATCGTCCGTCTCGGGCGCCCGCGCCATCAATCCGTACAGGGCGTCGCGGGCTCGCCCCGAGTCGCCGCGGGCCAGCGCGAGCCGGCCGACGTCGAGGGCGCGCCCGGCTTGCGCGAAGGCCTCGAGCGCGGCCAGGCTGTCGCCGGCGGCAAGCAACGCGCGGGCGCGAGCCGCCGGAACTTCGCGCCCGGCCGGCGGGGCCACGTCGGCGAGCAAACGGAACGCGACGGCGGTGTCGCGCGTGACGCGCGCCTGGCGCACCCGCAGCCACGCGTCGATCGCGGCGAGACCGGCCGCGCGCGCCGCCCCGTACGCCGCGGCGGCGCTGTCCGGCTGCGCGGCCGCCTCCCAGGCGAGGCCGGCCCGCACCGCGAGCAGCGCCGCCCGAGGCCCGTGGGCCCGCGTCCGGGCGGCGGCGTAGTCGACGGCCGCCTGCGCCGCCAGCCCGAGCCGGGCTTCAGCCTCCGCCAGCACCGCCAGCCCCTCGCCGTCGGCGTACTCCGCGAGCCACGGCTGACCGGCGAGCAACCCTCGCGCCCGGTCGTAGCGGCGGGCGTGGAGCTCGGCCTTGGCACCGGCAAGGACGAAGCCCGGGTCCAAGTGCAGCTCGCGCGCCGCGGCCGCGAGCAGGGCTTCGGCGGCGTGCCAGGGGCGGCCCGCGAGCCGCAGCGACTCGGCCTGTTGGGCCGCCATCACCGACGAGGTTTGCTGTGCCGGGACCGCGAGCGGCGTCACCGCGCCGACCGCGAGCAGGGCCGCGAGTCGCTTCACTGCGCGCGACGCACCCGGGAGAGGACCCGCTGGTACTCCGCGCGGGACATCGGCGTGAGCCGGAACCGGCCGAAACCGGTCTGATCCTGGAAAAACAGGGTCAGCCGCAACCCGCTGAACGTCCAGCGGATCAAGCGCACGCCGCTGCGTGACACGTCGCTCGACGCATCGAACACGTCGTCGGGCTCACCCAGCGTGATGAAGACCTCGCCCCGGTCGGTGAGCCAGCCCGGATCGCCGCTTTCCCGGAAGCGTTCGTTCGCCGTCTGGACGCGCCGAAAGTACTGGTCGAGCGCTTCGTTCTCGGGCGTCATCGCCACGGGATCGGTGGCCTTGTAAAACCGTCGCCACACGTGGCCCCGCTCCTCGGGCGGGGCCTTGCGCAGACTGTCGACCCACTCCTGCCGGTCGAAATAGCGCAGCAGGTTGATCATCTCGTCGAAGTTCGTGATCGCCCACTGATCGGAAAAGCTCACGACGAAGGGGGCCCGCACCGCGAGCGCGGCGCCGCCGGGCGGCTCGAGCGCGGCGATCTCGACGCTCCCTTCGCCCACGGAGAGGTCGCCGGGTCGAAAGGCGAATTGCGTCGCGCCGAAGCGACCGTCGCCCGCCAGCGCGACCGTGTCGTGGGCCACCTCTGCGCCGCTTTGATCGAAGCCCCTCGCGGCAAGCCGGACGCCCGCGGGCAGCCCGTACGCTTCGATGTAGAAGCGCAGGGTGTCGGCGCCGTACGGCAGGGTGGCCCGGGGGTTGACCAAGAGCTGCGGCAGGTCGGCGACGCGGCTGCGCCCCGCCCCCTGGTAGACGGGGATCGGCGAGCTGAGGGCGCGTCCCGCGAAGCGGGGCACGGTGTCGACGTGCTCCTGGCGCGTGGTGGAGGGGTTGTTCCGATCCCGCACCGTGACGCTTACGGTGTAGACGCCCGGTCGCAGACCGACGAACTGCTGGTAGATCACGCTCTCGTCGCCCCGCAACGTTTCCTGAAACGTGCGAACCCGCACCGTCTCGTCGCTCGCGACCTGCCGCGCGGCGGCGGTGTCGGCGCGGAACGCCACCTCCACATGGTACTGGGCGACGAACGTGTTGCCGTCGCGCTGGAAGGTCAGGGAGTGGTTCGCGAGCGACAACGCGAACACAGCGAGGGTCGAGTCGGGGGTGGCGTCGGCGACGTACCGCACGGCGGCGACGAAGGGGAGCGGCGGACCGGCGACGAGGAATCCCATGCGGCGGTACAGCGACCCGGCATCGGCCAGGGACGGCAGCGCCGCGCCGGGCTGCGGCCGCGGTCCGGTGCCGACCCGTTGCCACGAGCCGCAGGCGGTCGCGGTCAGACTTGCCAAGAGCGCCACTTCGCCGAGTCGTCTCACTTGCCCAACCTCAAATGCGGACGTTAGTTTCGCGCGTTCCCATGTCCAGCGAGAACCTCGCCGGCCGGACCGTCGGCGGCTACCGCCTCCTCGAGCGCGTCGGTGAGGGAGGCACGGCCGAAGTCTATCGGGCCGAGCACCCGGAGCGCGGCCCCTGCGCGTTCAAAGTATTGCGGCAGCGTCTGCGGGGCGACCCCACGGCGGTGAAACGCTTCCTGCGGGAGGCCGGCTATGGCTCGCGAGTCCGGCATCCCGGCGTGGTGCGCACGTACGACTACGGCGAGGCCGACGGCCTGTACTACCTCGCGCTGGAGTGGGCGGACGGGAAATCTCTCGCCGACTACGTACACCGCGCGGGGCGACTCGCTCCGGCCCAAGTGGGACGCCTGGTCCGCCAGCTGGCGGACGCGTTGGGCGCGGCGCACCAGGCGGGCATCATCCACCGCGACCTGAAACCCGAAAACATCATGTATGAGCCGGTGACCGAGCAGGTCAAGCTGCTCGACTTCGGGATAGCGCGCGACGCGGAGCTGCCGGCCGAGGAGCGGCTCACCCGCACCGGCTTCTTCGTGGGGACCCTCAAGTACGTGGCGCCCGAGGCGCTCTCGGGGGAGCTGGTGGACGGCCGGGCCGACATCTTCAGCCTCGCGACGATCACGTATTGGCTCCTCTCCGGCGTGCATCCCTACACCGGGCGCACGCCGCGCGAGCTGTTCCAACAGTTGCTCAGCGGGACCCCGGTGCCGCTCAACCAGGCGGTGCGCGGCGTCCAGTTCCCGGCGGCGCTCGAGGCGGCCGTGATGCGCGGTCTGACGCGCGACCCGGCGAAGCGTCAGCCCACCGTCGGCGCGTTCGCCACCGACGTCGAGGCCGGGATTGCTGCCGGGCCTGGTGCGAAAGCTGGTGGTCTGCTCGCAGGGCTGAAACGCGCCCTCGGATGGCGTCGCTGATGACGTTTAGTAGTAGTACATACTACTACTTACAACTGCCATGAGCGCGACTTCGGATCTCGAGCAGCGACTGCGCGATCTGCTGCGGGAGCGCTCGATTACGCGTGGTGACTTCGTGCTGGCCTCCGGGCGTCGCTCGACCTTCTACATCGACGCCCGCCGTACCACCATGGCAGCGGAAGGGCTCGCGGTCATCGGCGCCCTCGCGCTGGAGCGCCTCGCGACCCTCGGGTGGCGGCCCGACGTCGTGGGCGGGCTCACGCTGGGCGCCGACCCGGTTGCGTTCGCGATCGCCGCCGCCAGTCGCGGGTCGGGCCGCCACCCTGCGGTCGACGCCTTTTCCGTGCGGAAGGAGGCCAAGACTCACGGCACGGGCAAGCGGATCGAGGGGTGTTTCACTCCCGGCGCCGCAGCAGTGATCGTGGAGGACGTGATCACCACCGGTCGATCCGCGCTCGAAGCGATCGGTGCGGTCGAGACCGCAGGCGGCCGTGTGCTGGGCGTGCTCGCGGTGGTGGACCGGGAGGAGGGGGGTCGTGCCGCGCTCGAGCAAGCCGGCTATAGGGTGGCGGCGTTGGTCACCGCCACGGAGCTCGGGCTCCGCGCTCAGGGGTGACCGCCGTCCTCACCCTCGTGGTCGTCATCACGGCCGTCTTCGTTGTTGTCCTTGAAGGTCTGGAACGACCGGATGATGTTGT
>Ga0137381_10003067_pt1 | contig 11757 bp, 5 predicted proteins | sample SagtaG_16_FD_104808 | JGI IMG/M metagenome (GOLD analysis project Ga0137381, IMG submission 104808) | Vadose zone soil microbial communities from Sagehorn Ranch, Mendocino, California, USA - Sage2_L_115_16 metaG | ecosystem: Environmental > Terrestrial > Soil > Vadose zone | place: USA... | reverse complement strand
TGTGAGAGAGGTTGCAGTTGACCGCGACCTGACCTTTTGCAGGATAAAGTGTTCTATTGTAATCCAATGTAGACATCCAGCCCAAGTACTCCTTGGTATATCAGTTCTCCGATGACATGATGGCCGACGGTGCCTTATCGCCATTTCTGAGAAGGCCGGTTCGAAGACTGACCGCATTATTCCTGATAACAGTAGTACTCGTCACAATGGTCCTCCCCGGCTCGTTCAGGGTCGGTACTGCCTCGGCAACAAATTCGTTTCCCGTGGATGGTTCTGGCTCGTGGAATTCGCGTGTGCCCTGTAGCTCTCCATGGATTGTTCGGATCTCGGATATTACGAATAACATGACGGGATCCGGCTCCTATAATAGTAGTATATTCTCGCCTGGTACTCCTTCCAAGCGATGGCTTACTCCTGGACCGACACCGCCCGGATGGCAGAGCCCGGGACCCTCATGCACAATAACCGACAGCCAAGGACAGACAGTAGCCGCGTTCGTCGAGATAGACGGCGTAGGCTTGGGGGGCTATCTCTACGAGGAGGGTGACTGCCGGACGAACTATTCTACGGTGAACGGAGGCTCCCCATTGCCGCCGGGCAACTGGTGCGACAGCACCGGGACCGCATTTGACCCAGCCATGGTTCCCAACTACTCGGCGTCTTGTACTTCCACAACAGACCCAACTTGTTTGGGGAGGATACACGTCGAGTTTGATGGTGACTGGATGGCGACAGGCTACTGCGGAATCGGAACGGCCAGCTGCGACAATAACACTATAGCTCAACAGACTGTACCAGGGTCTGCGTCAACCCTGATCGATATTCAAGGCTATGTCTACTGGGACCCTGACCATGTAGACATCGCCTATCATAGCTATTCGGGCTGGGAGCTTCATCCCCTCACCGCATGGCGCCCCCACAACTCTGTCACCCAGTTCGGCGCCAGCTTCACGTATAGTCCAGGCACTCCTACCGCTGGCCAGAGTGTAACGTTTACCGCGACAGCTTCGGGTGGCACTCCCCCGTACAGTTACAGCTGGAGCTTCGGCGATGGAACAACAGGAGCAGGATCGTCCACTAGCCATGCGTACGCAATAACAGGATCGTACAATGTCGTTCTGACAGCAAAGGACAGCAGCTCACCCCAACAAACAGCGACATCACAAAGGGCCATTACAATCACTAACCAAGCTCCGCTATCAACCAGCTTTACATTCAGTCCCTCGTCGCCGGATGCTGGGCAATCAGTCGTGTTCACAGCATCAGCATCAGGGGGGGTATCGCCCTACAGCTATTCTTGGAGTTTCGGTGATGGCGGTACAGGAGCAGGAAACCCAGTCAGCCACCCGTACCAGTCTGCGACCACCTATACTGTCTCCTTGACGTTGACCGATTCTAGCGGCCAAGTCGCCAAAACATCCCGGACAATAACCGTCAACCCGAGACCCACGGCCAGTTTCACTTACACTCCGTCAAACCCGTTGCCACTCCAGGTGGTCACGTTTAGCGCGACCGCTTCAGGCGGAACCCAACAGTACGGCTACAGCTGGAATTTTGGCGATGGCTCAGCAGGTACCGGAGCCTCAGTAAGCCACTCGTATCTTTTGCCAGGATCATACACTGTTACATTAACTGTTACAGACTCGAACGGTCAGACAGCGACGGCTTCCCAGACAATCACAGTTCTCATTTCACTAGTCTAGCTTATTCTTTCCGAAACGGCCAAGAGCAAATGTGCAGTTCGGCCTTCTATGCGTGTCAGCTAATGTCTTGCCCCTCGCTTTCAAACGGTAGATCTTCATGCTAAAGTTTGGTGGGCGAAAAAGATGGCAATAGGTATCGCTAGGAATATAGTCTGAGATTCCGATAGATTGCCTTAATAAGTCTGGCAAGAGTGTCTTCGATGGGCAGGTTATGGGCGGCAGGACGCCTCTCATCCCGTTAGTTCTACTTCTGATCATGCTTGTTCCATTTCCCTACATAGGTACACTAACCCCGCCAGTCCATGCTACAACCAGCCCGACTTTCACATTTGCCACATCTGGGGATATTGGATCCCTAACTTCGGCCACCGGGTCCAATGTTCTGGCCAGTCTCGGCACATCAAGCGCTGGGTTCTTTCTCGGGTTGGGAGATTTCAGCTATGACAGCTCCGTAGCAGGCGACACATGGTGCTCCCAGTTCAAGGCCAAGTACAGCAATATCCAGATACTGTCCGGAGACCATGACACTGGCGGGCATAACTCAATCTCTTTCGGGGAGACAAGCAGCTATGAAAGGTACGTCAACAACTGCTCGTTCACTCTAGGCGTTCCCATAACATGCGGACCCGTAGCCGGCAACTGTTACGGCAAGGAATACTACTTCGACTATCCTGCGACCAACCCACTGACCAGGTTCATATTTGCATCACCCAAGATCTACAACATGACCGGCGTCTGTACACAAGCTCAGGAGTCCGGCTGGCCCAACTGCAGCTCCCAGACCGGCCAACCCTGCACGGACCAGTACGGATGCTGGCCCTACAACCAAGGCAACCTTCACTACAACTGGGTGTCCAGCGCGATAGATAGCGCGAGGAGCTCAGGAATAAAATGGGTCATTGTTGCAACGCACAAGCTGTGCATAAGCGCCAGCGACGCGACGTGCTCCATGGGAATCGCATTCTTCAATATGCTACTTGCGAAGAAAGTCGACCTGATAATTCAAGCACACGACAACACCTACGAGAGGAGCAAGCAGCTAGCCCTAAACAGTTCTACTTGCACGGCCGTCACGACCAATGGAAATGGCTATGCTGTCTACAACTCCGGCTGCGTCGCCGACGATGGCTCGACGGGCTACTACACCGCTGAAACCGGCAGTGTTGTAGTCGTTCAAGGAGCATGGAAGAACGACCTCTACCCTGTAAACGACACTTCTCGAAACGGCGGCCAGAACGCTGCCGAAGCGCCCTATTTTGTAAAGCTCATGGGCAGCAACACAGTAGGTGCCGGCCTAGGGTTCGTTAAATATGCCGTATCTTCTAACAGAATCGATGTCCAGACCAGCTTCTCTTCCAGCTTTCAAGACAGTTTCAGCATAGTTAGCCCGCAGGGGCAGCTATCAGCCACTTTCAACTACACTCCTGCAAATCCGACGCCCGGCGTACCAGTGTCTTTCTCCGCTACCGCAAGTGGAGGAGTTTCGCCCTACAGTTTCGCCTGGAACTTTGGCGATGGCTACACAGGGTCAGGTAGCTCGATAACGCACACCTACTCCTCTCAGGGAAACTATACAGTCACCCTGAAAGTCCAAGACTCCGCTTCCCCAACACCCAACACAACAGTTGTAACGCATCTAATGACAGTGTCGCAGCTCGCCTCTTGGAACCCGAATGTTGTCTGCAGTCCAACGGTCATTACCCTATCTCAGGAATACAACGGGGGATCGCTATCTGGAAGTCAGTGGCAGACGAGCTCCAGTAGTGGTGGGATCTCAAACAAGAGAGCTCTCGCTCCATCATGCACAATTACAAACATCAACGGGCAAGTAGTTCCAGCACTAGTTCAGATAAACGGTGTCTACATCTCCGGTTCAAAAGCAGAGGACTGCGATACAAGCTACAACTTGGTCAACGGAGGTGGGCCCTACCCCGACAGAAACGGAGACGGAAGTCCCGACACTTATTGCGACACCACCGGCCCCGTCCAAATGGCGGGGACCAGTGGGTCCATTCATTACGAGATTGACCACGATTGGGATGCGGCAGGCTACTGTGGCCCCGGGGTTCCTCCTTGTGACAATGTAACCCTCGCCCAGTACCTGTCGAACGGAGGCATCTCGCTAGACGTCCAGGGCTTCGTCTACTGGGATCCCACTGACGTCTCCCCTCACTGGGAACTGCACCCTCTCACCGGCTGGAAGCTCTCATCAAGCTCCCCACCCCAGCCCCAACCACTGACACCTAGCTTCACATACTCTCCTTCGACCCCATCTCCCGGAGTCTCGGTTTCTTTCACCGCCACGGCCGCTGGTGGGGTTCCACCTTACAGTTTCGCCTGGAGTTTCAATGATGGTTCTACAGGCTCAGGCAGCTCTGTGACTCACAGCTACTCGGCCCAGGGAAACTACACAGTCAGCCTCACAGTCAAAGACTCTGTATTCCCAACTCCACACTCGCAGATTGTTACCCAGGCCTTGACAGTATCCCCCCCAGTCTTTTCAGTCAGAGTCAGCGGCCCTTCTTCGGGCACCGTCGGGACTGGAGTGAGCTTCACTGCAACAGCTTCAGGTGGCACTCCTCCCTATTCGTTTAGCTGGAACTTTGGGGATGGTACCGGCATCATGATGGGCGGCTCCTCGAACCCAAACACCCAGTCACACTCTTACACCAAATTAGGAACCTTCACCTTCAACGTTAGCACCACGGACGCCAGCGGGAAGACAACAACCGCCTCTTCGATGATATCTATATCCACATCGATCCCTCCGCTAAGCGTCTCGATCAGTGGGCCTGGCACGGGCTCAGTCGGTAACTCTCTGAGCTTCACCGCTACGGCAACAGGAGGCACCACTCCTTACAGTTTCAGCTGGACAACGACAGGCGGCAACCCTCCATCTTCTACCGGCCCGAGCTATACTACCGCCTACAGTACCCAGGGAACCTACACTGTGAGTGTGACAGTATCAGACACAAACGCGAGAACAGCTTCTTCCTCGACAACAGTGTCGATCAATCCATCTGCAGACAAATACACTCTCAGCTGGCAAGGCTTTGACTGGGATGGAGCTGGGGAGGAGACCCTCACCGCAAATGGACATTTCCTAGCCTCTCTCCCGACGGTCGATACCTCGCAAAACGGAGGAGTCTACGCAGCCTTCTCGTTCAACATAACATCATTTGTTGTCCAGGGAACCAACACGCTAACCTTCACGCACGCGAACTGGGACTGCAGCGTCTCGGACAATGTGAAGAACTTACAGGTTACGACAGGAGCAACAGAAGTCTACAGCAACTCCACAGTCTTTCCATTGAGCTGCACGCAATCCCTCGCCTACACTTTCACAATATCCGTCCCCTCGCCTCCTCCAGCTTTCGTAGCATCCTATACTTACTCGCCAACCAACGCCACCGCCGAACAAACGATCACCTTCATAGCTACAGCTTCAAACGGCGCCAGCCCATACACATACGGCTGGAACTTCGGAGACGGATCAATAGGCTCAGGACAGACTGTTACACATGCCTACTCTCAAGGAGCAACCTTCACACCAAAGCTCACAGTATCAGACTCGTCTCAAAACATTGCGACCAGCTCAGAAACGGTCATAGTTACAACCTCAACACTCTCCGCCAGTTTCACCTTCAGCCCGTCCTTCCCCCAAGCAGCGCAACAGATCACATTCACTGCGAGTGCCACTGGTGGTACAGCCCCCTACTCTTACGCTTGGAGCTTTGGTGATGGGTCCACCGGGACAGGCACATCTGCGACACATGCGTACTCGTCTCCGGGTAGCTTCACAGCCACATTGACCATCAAAGATAGTGGCTCGCCTCAGCAGACAGCCACCTCCCAGCAGACACTGAAGGTTGTCAATCCTTCTCCTCCGCCCTTGACCGCCACCTTCACCTACAGTCCCTCTTCACCGGTGGTCGGTCAGACAGTAATGCTCTCAGCATCCGCCAGCGGAGGAACAAGCCCCTACACTTACGGCTGGAGCTTCGGTGATGGAACGACCGGAACTGGATCCTCCCTGACGCACACGTACTCAGTCGCTGGCTCCTATAATGTGACCTTGACGACGACTGATTCGAGCGGCCAATCCGTCACATCATCGAAGACAGTCGTTGTGAGTCTGCGCAACACTGCAACGTCTGTTTCATGTCCCGCTTCGGGGACCCCCGGAGTAGCCTTCTCATGTAGCGTGACAGTCTCGGACGTATCGCCTGGGACAACGAACACGCCGAGTGGCACCGTTAGCTTTGTTTCTAACTCGACCGGTACATTCAACCCGTCCGGCTGCATCCTCACCGCTGCGGCCACGATCGGCGTCGCGAGCTGCTCAGTACCCTACACACCCACGGTGGCCGGCCGCCACACGATAACCGGAAGTTACGGAGGAGACTCTGCTCATGTCGGTAGCATCGGAACCGCAACCGTGACGGTTGGGCAGACTCAATCCTACGCTCTAGTCGTATCATATGACGGTACTGTCTTCAAGTATCAAAACGGAACTCTAACCCTTATTGGCCAGCCTGTCACCACAAGCCTCCGCGAGGCGGCGTGGAAGCCTGACGGCTCCTATGCGTTGATAGTCGGAAACGCTGGTGTACTGTTAAAGTATAACGGCTCGTTCACACGAATTCCCACTGGACTCTCAACCATAGTTCTCTATTCGGTAGGTTGGAAGCCGGACGGATCCTACGCTCTAATAACGGGTTCTTCAGGGCTTGTCCTGAAATATGACGGAATCTCTCTTGTCAGGATCAGCAGCTCAACTTCGAACAACCTCTATCGCGTGGGCTGGAATCCGGCCGGGACTCAGGCTCTACTTATTGGAGGTTCGGGCACAGTACTGGTCTTTCAGAACAACTTGATTCAACCCCTATCGTCTGGCACGACCAATCCCCTATACGCGGTTGCCTGGAATCCCAATGGCCAGTACGCCCTCATAGCAGGAGCAGGCGGAACGATTCTACGACTTGACGGGGTTAGCATAACCGCCTTGAACACCGCCGGGATCTACAGTTCAACACTTGCCGTAGAGTCTATCGCCTGGAACCAGGCTGGAACCCTGGCGCTTCTCGTCGGGGATTATGGACTAGTCCTCAGCTACGACGGAACGAGCCTAACGGCCTTGCCGACTCTGACAAACAACTTCCTCTGGTCGGTGAGCTGGTCGGGAGGGACAGCCACGATAGTCGGCGGATCAGGCACTGTGATGACATACACTAATGGAACCCTGACGAAACTAGTCACGACCAACTCATCCAGCCTTCGAGGAATCGCCTGGAAACCGAGCTGAAGCGCCAACCCACATATCCCTCGCGGACTCAGTCACATGTACTAGAAACCTTCACTTAGCGGAGCGATTCTAAGAGATTATTTCTAGTCTCTAGACAGAATTTTCCAAAAGTCGTGGCAGTCGAGTTCCGAATAGGTTGCTGCTGGGCTGTTTTGAAAACACACGGTTCGTCACCCTTCCAAAGTCAGCCAGATCATGTCTCCAGATATACAGAGCAGATTAGAGATTGACTGCCGCCCCTAAATTGTTTAGAGCATCGCAAATCTAATAAGGCCTGATAGATATCTCCACGTTCAGAAGGAGAATGGAGACGAACGGTCTCTTTCCCGCCGCCGGTTCTGATGACGAGATCGCTAGCCAGCAGACACTGATTCTAGCATTGCTTCTCGGGACTACCGACGAGTCCGAGGTTCAGGAAGGCGGAACCTCTTCAAAACAATCTTTTTTTGCAAAAGGGTTCGACAGAAGGGCTTTCCGACGATTGTCTATTGTGGCCGACGGACCCCGAATGAGTCTTTAGCGAATAGGGAGGAGACTCCCTCAATCCGTCGAAATATTCGACTCTAGAGGTCAGCCGCGGAAGCGGGACGGGACACTCGGGCAGTCTGAGAGCACTAGAGGAACTAAACATAAAGCCACAGCTGTAGCCCGGCCGAGGAATTGGGTGAACATTCGAAGCAGTGGAGACGGCCCATTGGCGAGCAGGGCGATAGGCGGTATCAACGAACAAACCGTAAGATCCACGACCCTCGGGTCCGCTCTGCAACATTATCGAAGTTGCGAACATGGCGGCTGGAACACGCCTTCTGGCTACTGGCATGATAGATTTGCGGCTGAAAACCTGAGACGAGCTTGAAGCTTTCCAAGCCGTTGGCCATATTGGTGGTGCTGACCCTCGCCTTCGCAGCGGGAGCCATACTCCGTGTGCCCGCCGCTCCGACTGGTCAACAGTATGATCATATTGTCATCATCGCGATGGAGAACCAGGACTATTCCTCGGTCATTGGAAACTCCGCCGCTCCCTTCATCAACAGCCTGGTCCCCCTGGGAACAGTCATACCGAGATACCACAGCTATGGCGCAGGCGCCTTCGCTGGCGACAGTATCAGTGGCTGTTCTGCAGCCTGTTATGTCGCCTTCATGAGCGGATCCACGCACGGTGTCTCTGACGCATACTGCAATTCAGGCGGATGTCTCACCGGCACGACTCTCGTCGACCAGATGCAGGCTGCGGGATTGAGCTGGCAGGCTTACTGTGAAGCCGGATGCCCCCGTGAAGCCGATCACTTTCCCTTCTTCGGATTCCAGAGCGACTACCAGAGTCCGAATGTGTTCATGTCCAGCAGCGTCTCCACATCCGACTTCCTAGCAGCAGCCAACGGCGCCAATCCGCCCAACCTTCTCTGGCTTACGCCTACCGACCAGCATAATATGCACAGCGTGAGCGTGTCTACGGGAGATGCATATCTACAGTCGCTCCTTGTTGGATCTGGAACCTTTTTGGCTCCAGCTCTAGGTTCCCTGTTGGCCAGCAATCTGTTCAAGATGCGGACTGAGTTGTACCTCTGGTGGGACGAGTACGACCCATCGCCCAACCTCCAGATTGGTTTCGGAGGAGCGTCGATAAAGGTGGGCTACAGTTCACCGTCGACAAACTATGATGAGTACGCCTCGCTCCACACAATCGAGAACAACTGGGGGCTTAGCCCTCTTGGCAACGCCGCTTCAGCATCAGTTACCAGCGACATCTTCGGGAGCAATCCGAATTGTGGAACTCCTATCCTTACAACAACAGATGTCGTTTCTGCAAACACTCTGGCTGGGGGAGCATTCGCCCCCGGGATTCCGGATAAGAGAAGCACAGCCCCGCCCTGTTCCGTCAATGGAAAGGGGATGTGGATACAAATCAACAATGTTTCACTTTCAAATATTCAGAACGGAGCCGCAAGCCAGGACTGCAATCCCATTAATGGCGTAACCTATTGCGACAGCGTCGCTGATGCACTATCACCAAACAACTCGAACAGGCTACACATAGAGATAGACCAGACATGGAAGGCTGCCGGAATCGCGCCGCCCGATTTTCCCACAGATGGATCTCGGATCAACATTGTAGGCTTTGCCTACTGGGACAATGAGTCATCAGGCCAGTGGGAGATGCATCCAGTCGCGAGCTGGAGCAGAGCCTCCCAATCCAGCGGGAATTTTGGAAGCTGCGCGTCTCTGCCGGAGGGATGGAACTGTGGCGGTACGAACGGCCTATTAGGCAGCACAGTCAACATAGTCGGCGGAGTTCTTGAGACCCGCCAGCTTAACTTCGGAGTAGGAAACGATAGCAGCTACTACTATGCGAGTACGAAGAAGGGGACTTTTCCATGGTCTCCCTGTCAATCTCCAGCAAGCGGTATGCTCCCGACAAACCTTACCGACGTGACTGTTGACTTCAGCCTGCTCAATTTTGTGCCTTACGGCTCGTATCGCTACCACGTCTTCTTGGCGTTGTACTATTGGCTGCCGAATGGAGCTGTCAGTGCCAGTGGCTCGACGTATCAATGTTTGGACACGCAGTCGCGGATCGAGAATATCAAGGGTGCCTTTAGCCCCATCGGGTCGACGGCCACCTACAACCCAGGCGACAGCTTTGGCTGGGACAACGTCACTCTCGGACCCATTGCCGTGGGCCAGACATACACGCTTACAGCCAATGTTTCTCACCAGTGCCAGCAGGACCTCAAAGCCTGGGGTCTCAATCCCAACACTCCATGCCAGCTAGCAGGCATAGAGATAGGCACCGAAGGCTTCCAATTCCAAGAACTAGACGTCAACTGGTACAAGATACAGTTCACGACCTCTCTTCCAAAGCCTCTAACGAGCACATTCACGGTCACGCCATCAGCACCCCAGGCAGAACAGCCAGTCGACTTTGCTGCAACCGCGACGGGAGGCACACCACCATACAGCTATGCTTGGAGGTTCGATGACGGATCAACTGTCACCGGGCAGAACGTGTCCCACACCTATTCGACACCTGGAACGTATACGATATCCCTTAACGTAACCGATTTTGCGGGCCGCGATGCCATCGCATCCAAAACAGTAAACATTTCACCACCTTCCCCACCAGGCTTTTCCGTCGTGGCGGACCCAACCAACGCTACCATCGGCGTAGGAGCTACAGGCACCTCTATTATCACCGTGACATCAGTGGGCGGGTTCACTGGGACGGTTGGCCTCAAGGCGACCGTGTCTCCCTCCAACAGTCTGGCCTGCGCACTAAGCCGGACCAACGTCACTCTGGGAACCTCCGGCACATCTACAATATCCTGCAGTGGACTACCCAGCACCTACATGGTGACTGTTAACGGAACCAGCGGTTCAAAGTCACACTCTGTCACCATGACCTTCAACGTCATCATAGCTGACTTCTCCATTGGCGCGAGCCCGGCCAATCCTACGATTATTTCGGGGCGCACGGGCAATTCCACAGTCGCGATAACGCCAATCGGAAGCTTCGCGGGCACGGTAACCTTGGCGTTCCAAGTGTCCCCCAGCACAGGTCTCACCTGTAGTATGAACGCCACAACAATTGCAGTGACCACCTCTATGACGTCCAACCTTTCATGCACCGGCTACGCCGGCCTATACACTGTAACCATTATAGGATCGGACGCTTCAACATCCCACAACACGACAGTTAGCTTCACTGTTCAAAGCTTTACAATCACAGTCGCACCGAATAGTGTCACGGCCAATGCTGGAGCCCAAGCCGGTTCGACCGTTACCGTATCGGCAGTCAACGGATTCACCGGTACAGTGACTCTGTTAGCGAGCGCGTCTCCTACCTCTGGCGTCATCTGCACACTGACCCCGACCAGCATAACTGGAGGCTCTGGTACCTCGGCAATATCTTGCAGTGGCACGGTTGGAACCTATCAAGTAACCGTAGCGGGAAACAACTACTCCCTGTCTCACACGGCCAGCGCCATTTTCAAGTTCACGGACTTTACGATAGAAACACCGGCTCCAGATGCCGTGACAGTCGCTCAGCCAGGAACCTCATTGATCACGGTAAGAGCCATCAACGGGTTCACGGGCACCATAACTCTTAGCGCGCAGACGACGAGTACGACCGCCCAACTCGCCCTGTCGACTACCACCATGACACTGAGATCCGCATCATCGTCCGGAACAGTCATCCTCGATGTTACGGACGGCGTAGCCGAGAACGTTCCAGTCACCATCACAGCAACGATAGGCTCGCTGAGTCATAGTGCCTCTGCGTCTTTCGGCTTCACCGACTTCACCGCGTCCGCATCCCCAGTCCCACTGGTCATCCAAGCCGGCCAGTCCGCAACATCTACCATTACCATAGCTAGTGTAAACGGCTTCAGCGGAAACGTATCGCTATCAGTGAGCAACACGACCAAACTGGACATCGATTTGAACCAGAGTAGCGTGGTACTCTCCACTGCCGCTCCCACAATCCTGCCAGTCACGATAACAGTTCCCGCGGACACGGCCCCCGGCTCTTACGTCGAAAGCCTAAACGCCACCGGCGGGCCAATAACAAGTTCGGCCACTCTGATAGTGCAGGTAACAGCTCCGGAGCCATCAAACCCTCCACCCAGCTCACCACAAAAGGCGCCGAATGCGTGTCTCTTGTGCAGCGTACTGCAAGCAGTAGAGACGGGCTGGGGGCTTCTGGTCACAAGCATCTTGGTCGGATTCGCGTTGGGTTGGGCAACCCTC
>Ga0137381_10003065_pt1 | contig 11759 bp, 8 predicted proteins | sample SagtaG_16_FD_104808 | JGI IMG/M metagenome (GOLD analysis project Ga0137381, IMG submission 104808) | Vadose zone soil microbial communities from Sagehorn Ranch, Mendocino, California, USA - Sage2_L_115_16 metaG | ecosystem: Environmental > Terrestrial > Soil > Vadose zone | place: USA... | reverse complement strand
GGGCTAGTGGATGAGGCTGCTCGGGCCATCTGACCAACGATAGCACGCCATACCGACCAGTCTCCTTAAACATACCGAACGGTCTCCTTAAACATACCGAACGGTCTCCTTGACAAAACCGGACGGTCGGTTTTATTTTTATGAGGCATACGCTGACCTGCTCACCTAGAAGGTGAAGCTGATGGAGTTCAAGGGAAGCCGTGCGCTTGTCACCGGCGCCTCGTCGGGAATGGGTGAGGTGTTCGCCCGCGAGCTAGCCCGGCGCGGCGCGGACCTAGTGCTTGCCGCCCGCTCGCGGGGAAAGCTCGAGTCGCTGGCCGGCGAGTTGCGTGAGAGCGCGCACGTGTCGGTGCACGTCGAAGCGGTTGATCTGGCGGAGCAGGGAGCTGGCCTCGCCCTTGCGGCCCGGCTTGGGGAGCAAGACCTCGCGATCGACATGCTCATCAATAATGCGGGGTTCGGGCTGTTCGGCCCGCTGCACGAGGCCGACGCGCAGCGGATCGCGCAGGCGGTTCAGCTGAATGTCGCCGCGCTGACCGAGCTGACCTGTGCGCTCCTGCCGGGGATGCGCGCCCGGGACCGGGGCGCGATCGTCAACGTCGCGTCGACCGCGGCGTTCCAGCCGGTGCCGTACATGGCGGTGTACGGCGCAACCAAGGCGTACGTGCTGTCGTTCACCGAGGCATTGTGGGCCGAGACCCGCGGCACCGGTGTACGCGTGACGGCGCTGTGCCCCGGCGCGACCGACACCGCGTTCTTCGACACCGCTTCCGAGAACGCCTCGATCGGCCGGCGGATGGCCCCCGAGCAAGTGGTCACGGCCGCATTCAGCGCCTTGGATCGCCGCCGCAGCACGGTGGTCCCGGGCCTGGGGAACCGGCTGCTGGCAGGCTCCACCCGCCTGGCGTCCCGGCAGGCAGTTGCGCGGCTAGCTGAGCGCAGAATGCGCCCTGCACCGCGTTCGAACACCTGAGGTACGTATCCCCGGCAAGAGTCAGGGGCTCTAGGCGGCGATCGAGTGGCGCGGTCAGCACCGAAGCGAGTGAGGCGGGACAATGACCGCAGCTGAGGCTCGTGACATCCCCACCACCCCGGACCAGTCGTGATCTCGCGTCGCAGCGGCCCCAGGGTGCTCGGTCCACCAGCGGCCGGCCCAGCGGAGGAAACGGAATCGTCAGAGCCGGACCAGCATTTCGCCGTCGCCGAGGTCGCTTACCTGAGCACCGCATTCGCGAGCGCGCTGGTGAAGGGCGAGGTAGCTGGACGGTCGGCTGCGCGCGTGCAGAATCAGCAGAGCTGGATGTCCCTCGGCTGGCGGGTGCACCTGGAGGGTCATGTCACCGCCATCGCCAAGATCGGCGAGCGCCGCGGCGAGCAGTTCTCGGGCCGTCGCTACCAGCGCGGCATTTCCCTGCCGGGCGAAGTCGACGGTAACGCGAGTGCCGGCCATCCGGGCCGCGCGAACGCGCTCCGCGAGAGCCGCGGTCAGGAAGCCGGGAGCGAGGAGCTCGTCCCGCAGGGTGGCACCGGCGAGCGCGGCGGCCATCCGCAGATCCGGGTCTGGCGTCCGGGCCGACGCGGCGCGGGCCAGCACGGGTCCCGCCACCCGCCGGGCGTACTCCAGGGCGGCCCGGTCGACCTGGCTGACGGCCTCGGCTCGCGCCTGCCAGGTCAGCTGCTGACGGTAGTCGGCCAGCTGGGATTCGGTGTGGCTGGACAAGCCGCGGAATGCCGCCCGGAAGCCGATGGCCAGTCCCGCGCCGATGACCGGGCTGCCCAGGATCGAGGCCCGCGCGCCGACGGATGTCGCGCCGCCGACGGTGAGCACGCCGGCCGCCAGGGCGGCCAGGTCGAGCGCCAGGGCGGTCAGGCCGGGGACTGGTCCGCGCACGAAGTAGACCGCGGCGATGACGATCCCGGTATTGCCGGCCACCCAGAACGAGAACGCGTCGGTCGTCCCCGGGGCCACGGCCAGCGTGCCCGCGGCCGCGAGCACCGTGACCGCCGCGGTCAGGCCGACCGCGGCCAGGCGCGTCATCCGCACCCGGCTGATCAGCCGGGCGCATACCACGGCCAGGCCCACCATTCCCGCGAACACCGCCGCGGCCACCGCGGGCCAGCGCATGTCCTGCCAGCGCAGGCACAGCAGCGCCAGGCCGCTCAGGAGCACCGGCAGCATGAAGCCGAGGAAGATCAGCCGCGGGCGTGGCGCGAGCCGGGCGGCCCAGGCCAGGGGATCCTCGGCTTCGACGCCAGGTAGTTCCGCGGGCCGCCACGACAGGACGACCGTGGTCCCCCGGCCGGGCTCAGAGATGATCTTCGCGTCGCCGCCCGCGGCTCGAAGACGTCCGAGGACGCTGTCCCGCAGGCCCCGGCTCAGGGGGCCGACCCTCGCCGGGTCAAAGCCGGCGCCGTGGTCGGAGATGGTTACCTCGACGCCGCCGGACTCGCCGCCGCGGGCCGTGACCGTGGCCTTGCGGACCCCGGCGTGTGCCGTCACGTTGCGCAGCGCCTCTCCGGCGGCGCCGCTCAGCGCCTCCGCCGCCGCCGCCGGCACCTCCAGGTAGCCGTCGACGCGCCAGCGTATGCCGAGCTCGGGGGTGAACTCCGCCGCCTGGCGGTGCAGCGCGGACCCCAGGTCGGCCGGACCGCGCCGGTCCTGCCTCGCCCGCTGGGCCAAGGCGGACTGCGCCTGCCGGACCTTGGTCACCAGGACGCTCCACGGCAGGGGCTGCTCGGTCACGGCGAGCCCGCGCAGGACGCTCAGCACGTCGTCGTGGACCGCGTTGGCCGCGCGCTGCTCGGCCTCTTCCGCCGCCAGCGCCGCTTCCTGCGCCGCGATCTGCTCCGCCCGCTGCCTGGCGTCGCCGTCGGCCTTTCGCGCACCCGCCCGCATGAACCGCGCGGCCACGCCGCCCACCGTGATCGTCGGCAGCGCGCCGACTGCCTGCTCCACCGGGAGGCCGCCGGACAGCCGCCAGGCACCGGTCCCCAGGATCAGCAGCACGGCCGGGACCAGCACGACGAGACGGCGAGACCATACCGCCCAGGCCGCCGAGGCCGGCACGGCCAGCACGTAAGTCACCTGCTCCAGAATCGGGCTCCCCGGGGCGGCCAGGAGCCGGTCGGCGAGCACCAGCGTCGCGGTGGCGACCGCCAGCAGGTAGAGATCCCGCTGGGCCGGCGGCCGGCGGAACGCCAGCGCGGCCTGGACGACCAGCAGCAGGCTCAGCAGCAGGTCCGCGGCCAGGCTGCCGGGGCGCTGGCCGCTCATCGTTCCGCCGCTAACCCAGAATTGCAGGACATTGGCCAGGACAATTACTGCGAAGATACGGCCGAAGGCACGTTCCAGCGTCTTCTGGTGCACCGTATCCGCAGGTCCGGCCGCCTCCGCCAGTGACGCCTTGTCGGCCGCTGCCGTTATCGCGACGATGGCGTCCTCCCCACCACGTAACACGCTTTCACCGCCTTGAGGGTGAGTCTTCACCGCGCCAGGCGCATATCTCAACAGCGATGCCCGATAAACCTGGATCGTTCCCTTGCCAAACCCGCGGTAAGCGCGCATTGTTGTGCCGGAGCTGGTGACCGGACGGTGTGACATGGGAACAGGAATCGCGGGTGCCGCTGGCGGCCCGGTGGTCGTCTCGATCGTTGATGACCACCCCGACCTGTGTTATGGCGTGCTGGCCAGGCTGCCGCGGGCGAATTCCTCGTTCGCCGCGGGGGTCATGGCCGCCACCGTACCGGAATTCCTGGCGCTGGACACCGGGGCGGCCCGCCGGTCCGATATCGTGCTCCTCGACCTGACCCTCAAGGACGGGTCGTCCCCGGCGGAGAACGTCGCCGGGCTTAAGGGCGCCGGGTATCCCGTGGTGATCTACACCGGTGAGGAACGGCCGGAGCGGCTGCAGGGCACGCTCGGCATCGGGGCCGACGCCGTCGTGCGCAAGGACGAGGCCGACCTCCTGGAGGATGCGCTGACCGCGGTCATCAGCGGCGACCACGGCTGGGTGTCGCCGCTGATGGCGTCGGTCGTGCTGGTGGCCCCCGGGCCCCGGCTGTCACCGGCCCAGGTGGAGGTGCTGCGGCTGTACGCGACCGGTGTCACCGCGCAGCACATCGCGACAGTGCGGCATTGCTCGGTGGAGACGGTGAAGACCCACCTCGATGCGGTGAAGACCCGCTACGAGGCGCACGGCGACGCGGTTTATACCCGGACGGACATGCTGCGGGTCGCGCTGCGCGACGGCCTCGTCGAGCAGGACTGGTACCTGCCCGACGGCGAGCCAGGCAACGGCTGAGGCTGACCAGACCAGGTCGGCGGCCCTCCCCCTTTCTGGGGAACCCCTTATTGGTGATACCGGCGCATAGCCCCCGCTGCCCACAGTGGAGGAAAGGCGGTAACCGATAAGGGCCGGGAGGGCGAGCGATGGGGATCGGATGTCTGTCCCGCCGGGCGGTCTTCCTCGTCCCGCTCGTGATGGCCTGGCTCACCTCCACCCCGGCGACCGCCCCGGCCACGCACGCCGCGCTCGTCCCCGTCGCGGCCTCGGCCGGCTGCCCGGCCGCGGAGATCGTCGGCGTGCACGGCACCAGCGAGGGGCCGAGCAGCACCAACGGCACCGATTCGCCGGAGATCAAGGCCACGTTCGCCGCCCTCGCCGACGACGAGCGCAAGCTGGGCGAGCACGGTGCGCGGATGGATTACTTCGCGTACCCGACGGTCACCTTCGCCGAGTACCTGCCGGTCAGCTGGCTGGCGCTGCGCACTACCATCCACGACTACGCCGGCCAGCTCGAAGCCGAGCTTGAAGCCTTCAGCCGCTCGTGCCCGGACACCCCGGTCTCGCTGGTCGGCTACTCCCTCGGCGCCCTGCTGATCGACAGCATGCTCAGCTCCCACCGCGGCGAGCAGGGCTTCATCGACGCGGTCGAGCTCTACGGCGACCCGTGCTGGTACAACCCGCACGGGAACTACCGGGGCCTGGCCCGGTACGCCGCGACCGCGCGGCTCCGCCTGGGCTGCTTCCCGGAAGACGCCTACCCGCTTGTGTCGTCGGCCGGTTCCCATTTCGCGGTGCAGAGCCTGTGCATCAGCGGCGACCCCATCTGCGGACAGGGCTGGCCGGCGTACGAGATCGGCGGGCAGGTCATCGCTGCCGCCCTGTGCGGCCTGGACAAGTGCCCGCACCTGTCCTATTCCGTCGCGTCCGCCGGCGACGGCGCGGATTTCCTAGCCGAACATGCTTTTCGGCAGATCGGAGGGGACGGCTAGGGATGGGCAGGCCCGGCGATTCAGATAATCGCCGGGCCTGCTTCTTTTCTCGCGGCGAGACAGGCCGTCGATTTTCTTTTAGTTACCTTCGTGCTGCTCAATGATGCCGTGGAGCCCTAATCCGGTCCCCCGTAAAGGGGATATCGACGAGCCGTCCCGCCGGCCAGACTTACATATGTCAATAAATACGCTTCCGCGGCCATTCTCGTCTCGGCGCTTCTCCCCGCAGGGGGTACCAGTCGCGAGCGGCGCCTGTAAGTAAAGGAGAAACGTTATGCGCACCAGGAGGCCGCGCGTTCGCCGCGGCGCCCCGCCGCGTCGGCGTAACTCGACCATGAGGCGGCGTGGCTCGACCCGGGCCCGCGGGCGCGCAACGGCCCGTCGTCAGCCGACCCGCCGCCGCCCGGCCAGCACCCGACGCCCGGTTGGCACCCGCCGCCCGCAGCGGAGGAACGTCCGGGTGTCCCGGTTCGACATCGGCAAGTCGCTGAAGACGGCCATCGTGGCGGGCGTGGCGGTGACGGCCGTCGTGGCCGTTGTCGCCTTCCTCGCGCACGGTTTTCCTCCGGGGTCAAACCGTCCCCATGACGGGCGGCCCGGCGAGCCCGGCGGGCCTGGCGGGCCCGGTCGCGGGCCAGTTCGTCTACACGGCCCGCACGGCGAACGACGCGGCGATCGCGCTGCCGGCCGTGGTGCAGGCCGGGCTGCGCCAGGACGGACTGGCGCACCAGTCCACCGAGCTCACCCGGGTCGATTACACGGGCACGGTCTCCACGTCCGACGTCGACCTGACCCCGCGCACGGGTAACTCCCCCCAAGACCCCGCGCTCAAGGTGAACGGCCGGGCTCTCCCGGCCATCGACGCCAAGATCTCCCCGATCCCGCAGGTACCGGGGCCGAAGGGCGTGACCTGCACGGTGCCGCAGAGCTACTTCGTCCTCAACACGGCCGACCTGGTCGACGCCGCGAAGACCATCCGGGACCTGACCCCGTGCGTCACCGCCGCCCTCGCGGCCCACGCCACCTTCGCGCTCGACGGCTGGACGTCCTACGAGGGGCCGCTTAACGCCGCGGGCCAGCCCGCGTTCAACGACCCCGCGAACATCACGCTCAGCCAGGAGAGAGTCCAGGCCATCGCGAACCTGCTGGTCAACGACCTCGCAGTGCCCGCGTCCGCCATCACCCGCACGACCGGGCACGGCAACCTCGGCCAGCCCCACCCCGACCCGCGCAGCGCCGCCAACCGGGTCGTGGTCATCACCTACACCATCAAATGATCAACCAGACGAAGGAGGCGAGCGCCATGGCCATGGCGAATGTCGCGGAGGAATACTGGGAGCCGACCGTTACTCCGAAGGAGGCCGACAAGGTCGGCATCCACAAGGATGAGTACAGGTCCGCCGCTGAATACGCCCGCATGGTCGTCCAGGAGCACCAGCGTCGCGGCACCCCGCGCGACGGCTGGGAGCCCCCGGCCCTGCACAACGGCAGCCTGGCCGAGCCCTTCATCACCGACGGCGGACAGGAGCTCGCCAGCCGGCTCGAGCAGGAGGCCGACCCCCGCCTCGACGAGGCCCAGGGCCTCATCGAGAACGTCAAGGAGAACCTCGACAAGATCGCCGAGCACCGGGAGCCGATCACCGGCCCGGAGACCGGCGCCAACCACTCGGTCGCCGAGGCGGTGGAGCGCGTCGAGGAGTACGACGCGAAGATCAAGCGGGATCAGGCCGCGGGCAAGCACCACCACCACCGGGCCAGCATCCTGCTCCAGCGGCTCGCGACCTGGGCCCCGTGGATCGAGGCGGTGGGCTTCCTCACCTTCATCACCTACTACCTCAACGTGCCCCTGCTGGAGCCGTGGCAGGACTGGCTCGGCTGGTCCTTCGCCGCCACGGTCGTAATCGCCATCATCCTGGGCCAGACCTGGCTGGTGCGCCACGCCGCCCGGAGCCACAACGACGCCCGGGAGGCCCGCGCCGACAACCACCGGCACGAGGCTGCCCGCGCGTTCACCCGGCGGAACTGGTACCTGGGACTGACCGCGGTGACCGCGGTGGCCATCACCAGCGGCATGATCTGGCGCGGCATCGCCGCCCTGGGCAACGCCAGCATCGGCACCACCGCGGTCCTGGTCTTCGTCGCGGCCGTCACCGGCCTGCTCCTGCCGACCCTCGCCTTCCTGGGCGTGGCCCTGGACGGCTCCAGGGTCTCCCGCGAGCGCGACGGTCTTGCCGCCGACCTGGACGACGATCTCGACGAGTACCTGGAGACCATCGGCGACAGCCGCCGGGACCTCGCCAGGGTTGCGGAGATCGGGGACACCCTGAGGGACAAGACGTTCCCGGACATCTGCTACACCTCCCAGGAGGCCGTCGACGGGGTCTACGGCTTCTACGGCACCGTCCGCCTGCTCATCGGGGGCCTGTCGGCCGACCCGCCGGCCCGGACGGCCAGGACGATCGAGCACGACGCGGCGGGCAACATCGCCGGGCACATCGGGACCAGCATCGCGGGCGCCGGCCACGTCAGCCTCGGTCCGCTCTTCGACCGCCAGCATCGGCTGGAGGAGATCGAGGCCCAGCGGGTCAGCCTGCTCGAGCAGGTCGACGCCCTCTCGCGGCACCCGTGGGGCAAGTCTCGAACCTGAACCTCGGATGAGGGTAGCGGACGGCCCGCCGGTCCGGCGGGCCGTTCGCTACGTCACGGGTTCCGCGGCCGGCGCTGCGGTCGGTTCCGTGGCCGGTTCCGTGGCCGGCTGGAGCCGGATCAGGAGCTCGTGGTCGCCGAGGTCGCTGACCAGGGCGCCGGATTCTTCCGCGCACCGGCAGAGGGCGGCGTGATCTGACCGCTGGCCGCGCACACGCAGGGCCAGGAGCGCCGGAGATCCCTCGGCGGGCGGGTGGACCTTGAGGGTAACGCCATCGCCGGCGGCGAGGTCGGTGAGAGCGGCGTCGAGCAGCCGCCGGGCGGTCTCGGGCAGCACCGCGTCTCCCAGACGCGCGACGTCGACCGTGACGTGCACGTCGGCGGTCCGGGCCGCGCGCACGCGCTCGGCGAGAGCGGGCGTCAGGAAGCCCGGTGCCAGCAGCTCGTCCCGGAGGGTGGCATCGGCCAGGACGGCGCTCATCCGCAGCGCCGGGTCCGGTGGCTGGCCGGAGGCGACGCGTTCGAGCACGGGTCCCGCGACGAGTCGCGCGTTCTCCAGGGCCGCGTTGTCGACGCGGCTGATCGCCTCGGCCCGGGCGTGAAGGCGCACCCGTTCGCGGTGCTCGGCCAGCCGGACCTCCGTGTGGCTGGCCACGTTCCGGAACGCCGCCAGCATGGCGGCCGCCACCCCCGCGGCGAGGACCGGGCTGGTCAGGATGGCCACCCACACGCCCGCGGAAATGTCCGGGTGCGTCACCAGCAGGCCCGCCGTCAGGGCGGCCAGGTCGAGGGCCAGAGCGGTGAGGCCGGAGGCCGGCCCCCGGACGAAGTAGATGGCGGCGATCGCGATCCCGCCGTCGGTACCGACCCAGTAGGCGAACGAGTCGGTGGTACCCGGGGCCACCGCCAGCGAGCCCACGGCGACCAGGGCCGTATTGGCCGCGGCCAGGCCCCACATGGTCGCGCGCGTCATCCGTACCTGGCTCAGCTGCCTCGCGCACAGGTCGGCGACGCCGGTGAAGGCGAGGAACACCGCCACGGCCGCGGCCTGCCAGCGCATGTCCTGCCAGCGCAGGCACAGCGACGCCAGCCCGATGAGGAGAATCGGCAGCATGAAGCCGGCGAAGATCAGCCGCGGGCTCGGCGCCATCCGCCGGGCCCAGGCGAGCGGATCGGTAACCGGGGTGCTGGCGGCCTGGGGAGGACCCCAGGTCAGCACCACCGACGTGCCTTGCCCCGGGGCGGAGACGATCTCGGCCCGGCCGCCGGCCTCGGACAACCGGGCGCGGACGCTGTTCCGCAGCCCCGAGCGCGCCGAGTCGACCCGGGCCGGATCGAAGCCGGTCCCTTCGTCGGCGATGGTCACCGTGACCACGCCAGCCTGGCTGCCACGGGCGGCGAGCACGGCGCGGCCCGCCCCGCTATGAGCCGCCGCGTTACGCAGCGCCTCCCCGGCGGCGGCGCTCAGGGCCTCGACGGCCGGCGCGGGCACGTCGAGGCCGCCGTCGATATCGCACCGCACGTCCAGTCCGCCCGCCGCCGCCTCGCCGGCCTGCCGCCGCAGCGCCGACCCGAGATCCTCTAAGCCGTACCCGGCGCGGAGTACCTGCCTGGCCAGCGCGTTCATGGCCCCCTGCGCCTTGGACACCACGACGCTCCACGGCAGCGACCGTCCGGCCAGGCCGACCGCCCGCAGCACGCTCAGCACGTCATCGTGTACCGCGTTCGCCGCACGCCGTTCTGCTTCCTCGGCGGCTAGCGCCGCATCCGCCGTGGCCATCCGCCGGGACAGGAGGTCAGCGTCCGCGTCGGCCCGCTGTGCCCCCGCGCGCAGCAGCCGGGCCCCCCAAGACGCGCACGCTATGACGGCGAGCGCGCCGACCGTCAGCTCGGCCGCGAGATCGGCACGGGGATTCCATGTCCACGAGGCCAGGACGACCACCAGGACAGGAACCGGCAGCAGGAAACGGGCCGACCACATCGCCCAGGCGGTCCCCACCGGCATGACCAGCGCGGCGTTGTTCTCCAGAAACGGGCTTCCCGGCACGGCCAGCCCCCGGGACACCAGCAGCAGCGACCCGGTCGCCACGACCATCAGGCCGAGGCCCCGCTGGGACGGCGGCCGCGCTACCGCCCTCAGCGCCTGCCCGGTGAGCAGCACGCTCAGCAGCAGGTTCGCCGCCACGCTGGCGGGCCGCTGCCCGGCCAGCGTGGCCGTGCTCGACCAGAACACCACCACCATCAGGGTCATGAACACGGCGAAGATACGCCCGAGCGACCGCTCGAGTCCCGCCTGGTGCACCGCATCCGCTTGCTGGTCCGGCCCCACTGCTACACCACCCTGGCTCCGGCTCCACAATGCACGGGGTGAGCCGGTCCAGGCAAGGAACCTGGCCGGTCGGGGCTCTGGCGGGGAGGACGGGAACCGGCGGATGCTACCGGGGCGGCTCGAGGCGGATCAGCAGCTCATGATCGTCAAGCTGGCTGATCAGGGCGCCGCATTCGGCGGCGTGCCGGCGGAGGGCAGCGTGGTCGGGGCGTCGGCTGCGGACGCGCAGGATCAGCAGCGCGGGGTGGTCCGCGGCCGGCGGGTGCACCTGCAGCGTGGCCTCGCTGCCGGCGTCGAGGCCGGCCCCGCTGCCGGTCCCGCTGCCGGTCCCGCTGCCGGTCCCGAGGCCGACCAGCGCCGCGGCGAGCAGCCGCCGGGCCGTCGCCACGAGCGCGGCGTCCTCCTGCCACTCGAATCGCAGCGTGATGCGCGCGTCGGCGGCCCGGGCCACCCGGACGCGCTCGGCGAGAGGCGGGGTCAGGAAGCCCGGTGCCAGCAGGTCGTCGCGAAGGGTGGCATCGGCCAGCACGGCGGCCATCCGCAGCGCCGGGCTCGGCGCCTGGCCCGACGCCACCTCCTCGAGCACGGGCCCGGCCACGCGCCGCGCGTTCTCCAGGGCGGCGCTGTCGACGCGACTAATCGCCTCCGCCCAGGCCTGCATCCGTACCCGCTCGCCGTACTCGGCCAGCCAGGACCCAGTGCGGCCGGACAGTCTCCGGAACGCCGCCCGCAGGGCGGCCGCCATCCCCCATGCTGATGGGCGGGCCAGCCAGGATGGACGCTCAGATGCCCGCGGAGACGGCGCCGCCCGTCACCCGCAGGCCGGCCGTCAGCGCCGCCACGTCGAGGGCCAGGGCGGCCAGGCCGGATACCGGCCCCGGGTGAAGTAGATGGCCGCGACGACGATCCCGCTGACACCGGCCGCCCAGTAGGCGAGCGAGTCGGTGGTACCGGGGGCCACCGCCAGGAAGGCCACGGCGGTCAGGACCGTATTGGCCGCGGCCAGGCCCACCGCGGCCGAGGCGGTGCATGCGATGAGGGCGAGCGCGCTGGCCGCCTGCTCGACCGCCAGGACGCTGGGATCCGCGGTCCACGAGGCCAGGATGACCAGCAAGAGAGGGACCGGCACCGCGAGCCGGCCCGACCACACCACCCGGCCGGCCGCCACCGGTATGACCAGCACGTCGGAGTTGTTGCCGAGGAACGGGCTCCCCGGCACGGCCAGCACCCGGGACACCAGCAGGAGCGCCTCAGTGGCCGCGGCCATCAGCCAGAGATCACGCTGCGACGGCGGCCGGCGCAGCGCCCGCAGGGTCTGCCCGGCGAGCAGCGCGCTCAGCAGCACGTCCGCCGCCATGCCGCCGGGCCGGTTCCCGGCCAGCGTCGCCGAGCTAGACCAGAACACCGCCATCATCAGCGCCATGACCACGGCGTAGATGAGGCCGAACACGCGCTCGAGCGTGGCCCGGTGCGCCCCGCTGGCCGGCTCGGCCGGCGCCGCCGGCGGGT
>Ga0137381_10003062_pt1 | contig 11761 bp, 11 predicted proteins | sample SagtaG_16_FD_104808 | JGI IMG/M metagenome (GOLD analysis project Ga0137381, IMG submission 104808) | Vadose zone soil microbial communities from Sagehorn Ranch, Mendocino, California, USA - Sage2_L_115_16 metaG | ecosystem: Environmental > Terrestrial > Soil > Vadose zone | place: USA... | reverse complement strand
CGCGTGAAGGCCACGCGGATGGCGCGATCGGGATAGGTCGTCGTCCCGCCCACGCCCATGTCGGCGCGCCCACTCTCGATGGCCGGCCAGCGGCCCTCGGCGCTCACGCTCACGAACTCGACCTTGTTCGGGTCCTTGAACAGCGCGGTGGCGACGAGCCGGGCAATGTCGATGTCGAAGCCGACGAGTTGGCCCTTGTCGTCGTTGAACGCGAACGGCGGCACCGTGGTCAGGGTGACCACGATGAGCTTGCCGCGATCGAGCACGATGTCCATCCGCGACTTCTCCTGGGCGCCGGCCGGCGAGCCGGCGGCCAGGAGGATCGCGACGAGGGTCGCGGTCACGACGTGACGAATGCGCGATGTCAGCATGAGCCTCTCCTTTGGAGTCAGGTCAGATGCAGGCCATGACGGTCCGATCGCCCGCGAGCGATCGGATCACGTCGACGTTGCTCCGGATCGCCCCGAGGTCGACGCGGGCCGCCATGGCCTGCGCGGCTACGTGCCCCCGAGCAGCAGCGTGCGGATTTTGTCCGGCTCCTTGAGCAGCGAGCCCAGCGTGGTGAGGGCGGCATCGACGGCGGCGGCGAACTTGCCGGGGCCACCCAACCGCGCCAGCGTCTCCGGCGGGATGAACTTGAACAGGATGTCGGCGCCGCCGGGCGGCATGCCGACGAAGTGCACGGTCAACATGTCGTGGTCCTGCAGCAGGAGCATGCAGAATGCCGCTGAGGCCTCGAACGGCACGATCGGCGCCTGCGTCACGCCGCCACGCTCCATGGCGATCTCGAGGAGGTCGTCGGCGAGGAGCTGCGCGGTCGTCGGCGTCTCGTGCAGACGCTTGCCGAAGATCGGACGCAGGGCGGCGGCCACGCCCTTGGTCGTGTCGATCAGCTCCTGGACCCGCTTGGGGCTGTACTTCTCGAGCGTCCGCACGATGGACTGGTAGAGCATCGGCCGCACCTCGAGCCCGCACTCGAAGCCCTTGGCGCGAATGCGCGCCACCAGGTCGGCCGTGCCCCCCATGAGGCCGAACCGGGGGCCGAGCGTACCGTACTTGTCGAGGCCCGTGGCGCCAACGTCCACCCCGAGCTCGAGCATCTTCGGCTGGTCGAAGCTGGCCGGACCGACCCGGGCACCGCCCGCGTCGTCGACGTACACCAGCGCGCCTTTCTCATGGGCCAGGCGCACGATGGTCTGGATCGTGTCCACGGGCAGGAGCTCGTACGTCACCGCGAGACGGGTCATGTCGACCAGCGCCACCTTCGGCTCCTTGTCGAGCGCGCGCTTGAACTCCTCGAGGCCCGCCGTATCCGTGAAGCGGGCGCCGACGTGCGCGGCCGCGCGGAGGACGGAAGGGTGGCTGTGGCTGACGGAGACGCCGATGACGGCGTCGCCCGGCTTCACCAGCGTCAGGTGCGCGGCCAGGGTGGCCCCGGTGAGCCGGTTGAAGGGGGCGATGTCGTGCGTCGGGGCCGTGCCGCCGAGGTGCTCGAGCGTGAGCGCCTTCAGGCGATCCCAGTGGAGTGCGGGCGCGATCTCGTCGTCGGCCCAGCGCAGGTCTTCCGGCTCCATCGGGAGCGAATGGTCGAGGCCCGTGAAGATGTAGATCGCTTCCGGACCGCGCTCACGAATGATCGCCCACGCCCGCTGCAGCTTCGTGAAATCGTCCGAGGTGGCGGCCAGGATCTTGCCGCGCGCGTAGGACAGGTTCGGTGCGAAACGATTGCCGAAGCGATCGGTGTCTTTGCCCATCCCGTGCTCCTCTGCTGAGCCCGTCCGCGCTCGGGCTACGGTTGAAGGACTGCCCGGGCGCCCCGACGCGGGCGCGCGTGCCGGGCGTTCGGCCGCCGTGTCGCGGGCGGCAGCCGTGTCTCGACCTCGTAACGATAACGATCCGCGCGATAGAACGCGTCGGACACCTCCACGGGCCTGGCCGCGACGTCAGTAACGACGAGACGGATGGCCAGCACGGGCTGGGTGAGATCGGTGCCGAGCAGGCCTGCGGTCTCGACATCGGGCAGGCGGGCTTCGATCGACTGGTGGATCGCGCCCAGCCGCATTCCCAGACGGTCACGCAGGAACTCGAGCAGCGAGATCTGCGTGAGATAGCGCGGACGGATGTGCTGGCCGAGGCTGGTGTCCATGTAGTTGACGACAACCGCCAGCGGGGCGCCGTCGACGATCTCCAGCCGGACCAGGCGCGTCACCGGTGTGCCGCGTTCCACGCCGAGCGGCGTCACAATATGGGCGGGGGCGGGCACGGTCTCGCTCGTGATGACCTTGACCTGCGCCTGATAGCCGAAGATCAGATTGGACACGGCCTGCGGGCGCTCCCCTTGCGGCCGTGCCTGCACGAAGCTGCCGCGGCCGCGGTGGCGGGCGATGAGCCCGTCGCGGCTGAGGACGCCGAGCGCCTCGCGCACAGTGGTGCGACTCACGCCGAACTCCGCGAGCAATTCCATCTCGGTGGGGATGGGTCGCCCTCCGTCCCACTCCCCCGACTCGATCCGCTCGCGCAGGACCCGTTGGATCTGCAGGTGGCGGGGGACCGAGGGATGGTAGGCGACCGCGGTGGACTTCCTCATTTGTATCGATCTTAATACATTATGCGGGTTCTCTCCGTCAAGCGCCTTTACGTCGAGAACTTCGCCCCAACATTCGGCCATAACTACGGCGGGCGTCTCATGGTCGCCTGGCTCGATCGCTGACGCGCGCAGCGTCGCGGGCGGCGCGCCTCTGGTTGAGGACCGCGAGGTCACGTTCCGGTCGTGCGCCGAACGCTGGCTCACGCGGTTGGAGGCGGAGCGGGTGGACGCGATCTCACCCGGGCCGCCGCGCGTCAGGCATTCAGCTTCAGGTCGAACTCTGAGCGGAGCCTAGGATGGCGCTCATGAAAGCGCACTGGTCTATCACTCACTGGATAACCTCATCCGCCCGCCCCAGCAGTGACGGCGGGATTGTCAGGCCGAGGGCCTTGGCGGTCTTGAGGTTGATCACCAGCTCGAACTTGGTGGGCTGCTCGATACCGGGAGGTCGGGGGGCTTGGCGCCCTTGAGGATCTTGTCCACATAGCCTGCGCTACGCCGCACAATGTCAGCGGTGTTACCAGGTCCCCGTCACGTCCACCGTCACCAGCGTCCGGTCGATCCAGTCCGTCTTAGCGCAGCCGGAGCCGATTAGTATTGTTGCCGCAATGAGCGTCCCGGCAATGGCCTTCCTCCGCCCGCGCCTTGGTCGTCATCCAGACGATGCGTGGGCTCTTGCTGTGTGAGGGCATCAGAGTACGAAGCGTGGGGCCATCGGGTCGGGTCCATGGTCTGAGCCCTCCTCCTTACAGGCTGGGCGGAGTCTAGCAGAGGGAGCCTCACCCGTGGCGAACGAGTAGAATGGCCCCCACGTGTGACGAACTGGTCACGTTAACGTCGACTCGACTTCGCACAAGGAGAACCCGCTGATGAGTCGCACCTTGCGCTTGCTCGTCGCCAGTGCGTTGATCGTCCCTAGATGTTATTTACGCTCATGATCTCGACCCTCCTCCGCGACGCCCAGGAGCTACAGCCCGACGTGGTCCGCCTGCGCCGCGCCATACACCGTCAACCGGAGCTGGGCCTGCACTTGCCCCGCACTCAGGCCGCCGTCATCCAGACGCTCGACGGCCTGGGGCTTTCCATCCGGACGGGCGAGCGGCTCACGTCCGTCGTGGCAATGCTCGAGGGCACCCGGCCGGGCCCATCGATCCTGCTGCGCGCGGACATGGACGCCCTTCCCGTGCAGGAGGAGACGGGCCTCGAGTTCGCCTCCGGGGTCGAGGGCGTCATGCACGCCTGCGGCCACGATGCCCACGTCGCCATGCTGGTGGGCGCGGCGCGCTTGCTGGCGCGGCGCCGCGATCAGCTCGCCGGGCGCGTCGTGTTCATGTTCCAGCCCGGCGAGGAGGGGTATCACGGGGCCCGCTACATGCTCGAGGAGGGCCTCGACGTGGGCGGTGTGGCGCCGGCCGCAGCCTTCGCCCTGCACGGCGGCGCGCGGTTCCGGGCGGGCACGGTCGGGACGCGGCCGGGACCCATCCTGGCCTCGGGTGACACCATCGAGGCGGTCATACACGGGCGCGGTGGGCACGCCTCGGCGCCCCATGACTGCCTCGACCCCATCCCCATCGCGTGCGAGATCGTCCAGGCGCTCCAGACCTTCGTCACCCGCCGCGTCGACGTCTTCGACCCCGCCGTGATCACCATCGCCAAGATCGAGGCCGGCAGCACGCGCAACGTGATTCCGGAAACCGCGCGAATGCTCGGGACCATCCGCACCGTGTCCGAGCGCACCCGGGAGCGCGTGCTTGAAGGGGTCGAACGCCTCGTCAAGGGCCTGGCCGCGGCACACGGGGCTGAGGCCGAGGTCAAGCTGATCCGCGGCTATCCCGTCACCGTCAACGACGAGGGCATCACGAGCTTCGCCTCCCACGTCGCCGCCGAGCTGCTCGGCGAGGACCGCGTGCGCCTCATGCCCACCCCGATGATGGGCAGCGAGGACTTCTCCTACGTGCTGCGCCAGGTCCCCGGTACCCTCATGTTCCTCGGCACGCGGCCGGACGGTGACGCCCCCGCCATCCCCAATCACTCGAACCGCATGGTGGTGAATGAGACGGCCATGGCCACCGGCGTCGCGCTCCACGCGGCAGTGGCCCTGCGGTTCCTCGACGGCACGCACGGCGCGCGCCCCGCGCGCCCGGCCTAGAAAGGGAGGCGAACCCCTCGGTTGGTAACAGCAAAGCAGCATTCTTTGGCCGCTCAACGAAGTCAGCTATCCACCGACCCATGAGTAGCTCCGCGGCCCCCGATTCCGCGCCCGCGAACTCGGACCACCATCTAGGAACTGCAGCCTCGGATGCTTCCCAATGGGGTGTGGGGGCGAGGAACGCACCAAAGTTCAAACGCGGCATGGGCGATCTCCTGTTGGTGATGACCAGCGATGGTGCCTCTTGACACCTCCGCTTCGCCAGCAGAACATCCTGGCCTGATGCGGCAAATCGCCGAAGAGAACCGCCTACCGGCCGATGTCGACGCTCAGCCTCCGGTGCGGGCTGCCGCCGCCCTACGGTCGGTCATCCGCGGGTATCGCAACGAAATCGAGCGCGAGCAGCGATTGCCGAAAGCGCTGGTCGAGCAGTTCCATACCGCCGGCTTCTACAGCCTGGTCATCCCGCGCGAGCTGGGCGGCCTCCAAGCCGACCCGCTGACCTACCTGCGCGTCGTGGAACTGCTGGCCGAGGGCGCCGGCGCGGTCGGCTGGAACCTGGCCAACAACAGCATCGGCCAGCTCGGCACGCTCGGTTTGCCGGACGCGGGCGTCCGCGAGGTCTACGCGCACGGGGCCGACACCGTCATCGCCGGCACCGCCGTGATGGGGGGCGGGCAGGCCGTGCCTGTCGATGGTGGCTACCGAGTCACGGGTCGCTGGCCCTTCGGTAGCGGCTGCCAGGAGAGCTCCTGGATGCTGGGCAGCTTCCAGATTCTCGAAGGCGACCAGCCGCGCCGCAGCCCGGATGGCGCCTCCGTCTACTGGCGGGGGGTCTTCCAGCGTTCGGAAGCTCAGATCGTCGAGGGGAGCTGGGACGTGTCCGGGCTACGGGCGACGGGCAGCTTCGACTGGACTGTCGAGGACGTCTTCCTCCCGGAGCGACGGACCATGGTCCACGCCGGCGTCCCGCTCGACAACCAGTGGAAGCGCTGGCCAGGGGTGTCGTACGCCTTGCCCGCCCAGGCCTGGGTCGGGCCCCACCACAGCTCCGTGATCACCGGCATCGCCCGGGCCGGCATCGACGCGCTGATCGAGCTGGCCGGCGAGAAGACGCCGCGCGGCCGGACCGGTCGGCTCTGCGAGAATCCACAGGTCCAGGACGCCGTCGGTCGGGCCGACGCGATCCTGAACGCCGGTCGCGTGTACCGCACCGCCATGATCACCGAGCTCTGGAACACCATCGCGGCCGGCGAGGACACCACCCTCGAGCAACGGGCCCGTTGCCGGCTGGCCGCGGTCTACGCCACCGACAGCGCCCGCAAGGCGATGGATCTGATGTACAGGCACGGTGGCAGCACGTCGTTTCAGCGCGAGAGCCGCCTGGCCGAGTGCTGGCGTGATCTCCACGTCGTTGCCCAGGCGGTCACGCTCGCGCCGGAGTGGTACCCGATGGGCGGCCGGGTCCTCCTGAAGATGGACCCGGGCCCGCGGCTACGCTAGGTACGGCACAGCGGAGCCCGGGCGGGAGGGCCATCATCTACTGCGATCCGAGCTGCCCCACGAGCGTCGAATATCCCAAAATGTGGCGCGGGACCTTGAGGGCAGGGTCGGCGCCTAGTCCACCGTAAGCCCAATCGCAGTCGGGGGAATACGTGATCGAAGAAGAGAGCTCGGCGGCGAATCGTGATCGTCGCCGAGCCGCAGAAAATGACCGCCCTAGAGAATGACTTCGAGGATCTTTCGGATCGCGTAGTCCCCGGTCCTGACCTCGACGTGCCGGCGCACAACGGCAACAGCGGAGCCACGATCGTAGCGATAGCCGACATCGGTCCTGTCCGGCACGACGTGGAGATGGCTTTTTCAGGGCGCATCCTCCAGCGCCCGACGAAGGGCCTTCTTCGCTTTCGTCAGAGAGGCTTCCGCATCGTGATCACTGCCACGGGACGGCCTCGCCTCGACAGCTTCGACCACCCTCACCGTCCGATCGGCAATCGCGTAGACTTTGCCTGATGGGTCGAGTGTGATGGTCAGGTGGCCGTCGCCGCCCCTCGCCGCAGGGATCCCGTTGTGGAGTTGCCGGTAGTGTGCGCTGAAGTTGCCAATGGTTTCCTTTTGCTGATGGCCGCTTCGACTCGCACCCGCATGATGGGTGGCCGTCAACCCGTCGAACGTCAGTTCGACATCGAGCGCCATCTCGCGGACGGTCCGATCCGCGATGGCCTTGATCGAGTCGGCCTCCACGCTTTTCGCTGAACGATCTGGCTCGGCCAGGAATGCCTGGTATGACCCGTCGGCCAGCAGGACGAGCCGCGGGCCGTCGAGCGATGGCGGGTCTTGGCCATATACGTCGGGCTCCGGTGAGGCGGTCCGCGCCAGAAGTGGTCGGACGCCAAATCGGTCGGCGAGCTTCGCCGCCGTTCTCGCCTCGCGACCCCGCAGGCCGAGCTGAAGATTCAACGGCAGCATCCGTGGAATCGGGATGCCCAGCTGCACCTCGATCGGAATCGGTCCCGCCCACCGCCACCAATACCAGCTGTCGGAGACGGCACCACCGTTGAACAATCGCTCGTTCCATAAACGCTCTTGCGCTTCCTCCGCCGTGGCGCCGCAGGCAGTCGAGGCGGGCCGGTGATTCGTAAGGGTCCCTAGCGCGGCGTCCTGCCATGCCTGGCTGAACGACTTGCCAGTGTTCCATTCGCGGAAGAACCCCGCCCCGGTTCCATCGACGTCGTAGGTCAGACCGTCGAAGCCGAAGATCATCCGCGCACCCTTGTTGGGCTTGGCCCAGGTCCAGAAGGGATTCTGGCCGAAATGCATCTGCAGCGAGTCGCAGCCATGGATGAGGAGATAGCGCAGGCGTTGATCGCCGAAGGACATTCGTGACGAGTCGGCCTGAAGAGTGTCGTCCCACGTGCGCCCCATGCCGGCGACAAATCGACCATCAGCGGCCATTCCGGAATGTTCGTGGTGATAAAAGACCTTGACCGAATCCATTCCGAGCCGGTCCTGCCAGTTGTCGAACTCGTGGTTATACCTCCACTCGCGGACATCGTCGTCCATGCTCGAGCCGACCTCGAGACGGAGCTCCTGCACCGCCCTCAGGGTCATCTTGGTCGCCGACAGCATCACCACGTCGCCAATCTGGAGCCTTGCCTCGCCGCCGACGGTCAGCGTGAAGGCGCGGCCGATGGCCATGGCCTCATCCAGCGCGACCGAGAGAACGTCGGACGTGCCGATCCTCACCTGCGGCCTTTTCCTACCGCTATCGCTTGAGCGCCGCCCACGGCCACTCGCTGGTCGCCGACGATCTCGCTTGATTGACCGGCACTGATCGCCGCCGGGCTCCGCACCGATTTGGCCTTCTTCGCCATGGCTCCCTCCGGATTGCGCCCAGTTGATGATCGCCCGCGACGCGCCGATCCTGCCAGATGGCCGAAAACACGTCAAACACGGCCACTCGATGGCAGCACGGGCATGCATTTCTTGACGGCGCCAAAGCCGCCGCCCTAGTATGCCTTCGAGGTGACGCCATGGACTTGCTGCAGCTGCGCGTGATCGAACGGGTCCTGGCCGTGATCATCGGAGGTCTCTCCATCTATCTCGGCTACCGTCTCTTCATCAAGCTCCCGAAGCAGAAGGACAGCTCGGGCACGGTCATGCTTCCAGGCGATATCAGCATCTTCTTCTCGCGGGTCGGACCCGGCGTCTTCTTCTCCCTGTTCGGAGCGGCAGTGGTCGTAGTGTCGCTGCAGCACGGCCTGGAGCTCGACCTCGCCAACAAGTCGAGCGTCACCGCGGAGTCGACCGAGAAGACGGCCAACATGAAGGTGCGCTACATGGGCGGCGGCGGCGCGCCCGATCCCGCCAAGCGCGACGCGCTCCGTGCCGAGGCCCGCCGCACGATCGCCGAGCTGAATAAGCTACCCACCCTGCTCGCCGCGAATGTCTCCCCCTCACGCCGAACCGACGTGGCGCAGGCGGCTCGAGAAAGCAAGCTCGCCCTGATCGGCATGGTGTGGAGCGCCGACTGGGGCGATTTCCCGACGTTCCGCAACTGGGTGAACGACGGTGAGACCGACCCGGCCCCGCCGGGCGTCTCGCCCGAAGCCGTCAAGACCTTCCGCCAGACCAGAGAGTAGCTCCCTGACCCTCCGGCTCCGGCACGCGCTCCTGCTCACGCTGCTGCTCTTTCCGGCGGAAGCCGGTGCGCAGGGCTGGGCGGGCTTCTACGATCGGCAGACGCTGGTCTACTGGCAGGGGCAGATCCCGCCGGGCGTCGAAGAGAACTTCCGCGAGGTCGTCTGGCCCAAGCTCACGCCGGAGGAAAAGCGCGCCCTCGGCCGCGTGGCCCTCGACTTTCCGCTCGAGGACACCCAGCATCCCATGAACTTCTACGCCGTGGCCGGCGGCGGGAAGAGGACTATCACGCTGCCAGTCTCCTCCATGCGCTTCCTCGGAGACGTCGCCCTCGCCTATGCGTGGCTCAATGAATCAGGTTACAGCGTCGATCCCGTCACCGACTACCTCGCCATGCTCAAGTACCAGTGGCCGGACCGGCTCGCGGGCCGGCGCTATCGGCCGCGGGAAGCGCTCGGCATACCGGACAACGCCACCGCGAACGCCCGGGTGGACAGACAGTTCCAGCGCATCTTCGGCACGGCCATCGTCTTCGTGCTCGCCCATGAGCTCGGCCATCTCTACCACCAGCACGCGACGAATGTGAGCGCGGAGCGCTCGCGCCAGCAGGAGGAGGAAGCTGATCGCTTCGGCCTGGAGCTGATGCGCCGGATCGGGGATGCGCCCACGGGCATGGTGCAGTTCTTTTACGTCCTCGCGCTTCTCGAGCCCTACCAGAGCGATCCGAGCTACCCGGCGCGGCTCATCACCGCGACCCACCCGGTGACGTCGTCGCGGCTGCACGCCATCGCCGCGGGCATCGAGAGCAATGCGGCGGACTTTTCCCGCACGGGCACCACGCCGGCCACGCTCGCGAAGATCGCGGTCGACGTGCGCACCATCGCCCGGAACTTCGATGACGCCGGCGTACAGGAGCTGCTCCGCCAGAAAGGCCTCAGTGCTAAGCCGGAGCTGCTCGGGCCCCGCAAACCGGGGGCGAAGATCGCCGCCGCTCCCCCCGCCGCGGGGTCGGCCAATCTGCCCTTCTCGGGCAACTACCGCGGCAAATGGCTCAATACCAAAGGCACCGACTTCGACGTGGAGATGGGCCTGACCCGGCAGGGAGACGCCGTGCGCGGGAGCTACAACTTCGGAGTCGGCAACGTGGTCATCGAGGGGACGGTCAGCAACAATACGCTCTTCTACAACTGGAAGTGGGGCACGGAATACTTCGGCAAGGGCGTGCTCAAGCCCGACGCCTCAGGTCGCGAGCTGGTCGGTACCTGGGGCTATACCCAGGCCGACTCGGGAGCCGGCACATGGAAGCTACGTCGCGCCGATTAGCCCTTCTATGCGGAGTCGTGTCATGCGTCGCCCTCGGCCTCCTCGCGCCGCCGGGTCAGGCCCAGGAGGGAGACATCGCGGCCGTGCTCGTCTCCACCCCGTGGTGCCATGAGAGCAGCACCGGCATCAGCTTCCACACCACGAAGCTGCGCTTCCAGCCGAATGGGGTCATGCTCCTCCGGAAGGACACCGACATGGCGAATGGCTCGCACACGGGGAGCAATTTCTCGGCGCGCTGGGAGCTCGCCTCCGGCCTCTTGATCATTCAGGAGCCCAACGGCGGCCAGTCGCGTCTTCCCATGAACTTGGCGGGCGCGGGCCGCAATATGCGGCTCACCCTGGGCAATGTCGCCTATACGGTGTGCCGCTGAGGCACCGTTCTACGCCGACATGAGAAGCCTCGTCATCACAGATATTGCTAGAGCCGATCTCTTCGGTGAACCGAGGGAGATGTCAGACGAGTTCGTCGGCGACGTTGACGTGCCCGCGCCATGATCGTCGCTATCGACGCGAGCAGTATCGGCTCGCGCGGGCCGAAGGAAAAGGGTGAGATGTCAGCGGGCGCTGAAAAAGGCCGGAGTCCCCCGCTTCCGACTCTACGACCTCAGACACACATACGCGTCGCTCCTCCTCGCAGAGGGGGCTCCGCTCACCTACGCCAGCGCTCAACTCGGGCACACGAACCCAGTGACGACCCTCCGCTCGTATGCGCGATGGATCCCGGCGTCGGGGCGCCAGTAGGTCGAGATTTTAGAAGCCGAAATCCCAAAACTGGAACCAGATTCTGGAACCAAGCGGGTGTCTACGAGGGGGCGCGTGCCGGAAATACTAGAGAAAGACTGGAGCCGGGGGCGGGAGTTGAACCCGCGACCTACTGATTACGAATCCCGCTGTGGATCGACGCAGGGACACGCAAGACGACGTATCCGCCCATGAAACCGATCAATCGAGATGAGGCCGCGTCTTGATACGTCTTGGTTCGTTGCCCTACGTTGGAACCAAACTGGAACCACTCGCCGCCAGGTCAGTCGTTTCCACTAGGCGGTGATGGTGTTGGCTTTCACCCCCGCAACGGCAGGGTGAAGGTGAACGTCGAGCCGACTCCGACCGCGCTCTTCACCCAGATCTTGCCGCCATGGAGCTCGATGAACTTGCGGGACAGGGCCAGCCCGAGCCCGGTGCCCTCCGCTTTCTTGTCCGCGGTGCCCACCTGCCGGAACTCCTCGAAGACGGCGTCCTGATCCTCGGGAGCGATGCCGATGCCGGTGTCCGCGACCGACACCTCGGCCAATTCCCCCTTCACGCGGGCGCCGACGTCGATCCGGCCCCCTTCGGGCGTGAACTTCAGGGCATTGGACAGGAGATTCAGGAGCACCTGCTTCACCTTCCGCTCGTCACCGCCGATCATTCTGAGCCGCGGGTCGACGGTGCTGCCCAGCCGGATCCCCCGCCGGCTCGCCCGCTCCCGCACCAGGACGAGGGCGTTGTCGATCGCGCTCGGCAGGTCGAAGTCCGACCGTTCGAGCTCCATGCGTCCCGCCTCGATCTTCGAGAGGTCGAGG
>Ga0137381_10003059_pt1 | contig 11770 bp, 16 predicted proteins | sample SagtaG_16_FD_104808 | JGI IMG/M metagenome (GOLD analysis project Ga0137381, IMG submission 104808) | Vadose zone soil microbial communities from Sagehorn Ranch, Mendocino, California, USA - Sage2_L_115_16 metaG | ecosystem: Environmental > Terrestrial > Soil > Vadose zone | place: USA... | reverse complement strand
GCGTTTCGCGCGCTGGAGCACGCGGGCTGGCAGGGCGCCGCCCGCCACTACGACGACGCCTTCGGAAGCCTCACGCGCCAGGCGGTCGATCCGCTGCTTGACTCGGCGGAGGTGCGCTCGGGCGTGCGCACGCTCGACGTGGCGAGCGGCCCGGGTTACGCGGCGGCGGCCGCCGCGGCCCGCGGGGCGCGTGTCGCGGCGCTGGATTTTTCTTCCGCGATGGTGGAGCTCGCCCGCTCGCAGAATCCGGAAATAGAGTTCCGGGACGGCGACGCCGAGGCGCTGCCGTTTCCAGAAGGCAGCTTCGACGCGGTGGTGATGAACTTCGGTATGCTGCATCTGGCCCAGCCGGAGCGCGCCGTGGCCGAGGCCTTCCGCGTTCTGCGCGCAGGCGGCAGGTACACCTTCACGGTCTGGGCGAAACCGGAGGAGGCGGTGGGTTTCGGAATCATCCTCGATGCGATCCGCAAGCACGGCAATCCCGATGTGCCGCTGCCCCCGGGGCCGCCGTTCTTCCGGTTCAGCGACGCAAGCGAGTGCGACAAGGTCCTCAAGGTCGCAGGCTTCCGGAACGTGGACGTGCGAAAGGTCCCGCAGGTCTGGCGCTTCAGCGCGTCCGGGCTGCTGTTCGAGGCGTTCCTGGCGGGTTCTGTCAGGACGCAGGCCTTGCTGCACGCCCAGTCCGCTCCGGCGCTAGCCGCGATCCGCGACGCGGTCGGTCGGGTCGCTGGCGAATACGAGAATCACGGGACCGTGGAGATTCCCATGCCCGCGGTTCTCGCGGCGGCGGGGAAGCCTTGATCCCGCCGCGCGGCCCTCGCGTGCACGGAAAATCATGAAACGCTTGGGTAAATGGCTCGCTGCCCACAAGGCGATCGAGATCGTCGAGGAGGGCGGCGTGCGCGTGCTGCAGATCGGCGGCAACGCGATCCAGAGCGCGATGCGGCTGGACGCGCCTGACCGGATCGAGCTCGACTACGTGCGCGCGATGATGGTCTTTCTGCTCTTTCGTCCGAGCCCGCGCGAGGTGCTCATGGTGGGCCTCGGCGGGGGCTCGATGGCGCGCTTCATCCACCAGCGCATGCCGCAGACGCGCGTCACGGTGGTCGAGATCAATCCGGGCGTGGTCACCGCGGCGCGGAAATACTTCCACTTTCCCGAAGAAGACTCACGGCTGAAAATCGTCATCGGCGACGGAGCCGAGATCGTGCCGCAGCGTCCCGAGAGCTGCGACGTGCTCGTCGTGGACGGGTTCGTCAACGGCAGTCCGGCGAAGGACTTGTGCACACGATCCTTCTACGACAGCGCCTTTGCCGCGCTGCGCCCGGGCGGCGTCATGGTCGCGAACTTCATGTCCGACGACAAGCGCATCGAAAGCTACTGCGGGCGAATCGAGGAAAGCTTCGGCCGCAATCCGGCGCTGCTGCTCGCCGAAGAGGAGGACAACTTCATCGCGTTCGCTCTTCGCGACGGACCGGCGCGCATCCCCTGGGCGGAGCTGAAAGGCCGCGCCCGTGTCGCGCGGCGGCTTTTCGACCTGCCGCTCGAAGAGTGCCTGGCGGACCTGCGCCGGCGCAACTCCCACACGGCGCAATTCCTGACTCTTTGATGACGGCTCCCGAAAAATCCCCGCTGTCCTCCTCCGGCCCGGCGCAGGTCCTCTCGCTCGGCGACGCCACCGCGATCATCGTCGGGCTGATCGTCGGCGCCGGCATTTTCGGCACGCCCTCGATCGTCGCGGGCGCGGTCGAGAGCCCGGCGCTGCTGGTCGCGGTGTGGATCGCGGGCGGCGCGTTCTCCGTGATCGGCGCGCTGTGCTACGCCGAGCTCGCGACCGCGTTTCCTTCCGCGGGCGGCGAATACCATTTCATCGGGCGGGCCTACGGGCGCCCGCTCGCCTTCCTCTACGGCTGGGCGCGCATGACGGTGGTCGTGGCGGGCTCGATCGCCGTGTTCGCGTATCTGTTCGGCGACTACATGTCGCGCGTGATCCATCTCGGCCCGCAATCTTCGGCTCTTTGGGCGGTTCTGGTGGTGACCGTGCTCACGGCGGTGAACTACGCCGGGATCCGCGAAGGCAAGCTCACGCAGAATTTCTTCACCTTCCTGGAGTGCGGGGGCCTCGTGCTCATCGTTGTAGCGGGACTCCTGCTCGCACCCGATCCGGCACCCGCCGCGGCGGCGGGCGGTGAGGCGCCTTGGTACACGGGCGCGGGAATCGGCTCGGCGATGGTGTTCGTGCTGTTCACCTACGGCGGGTGGAACGACGCCGCCTATATTTCCGCGGAGGTGCGCGACCGACGGCGCAACATGGTGCGCGCGCTGCTCGTCTCGATCGGCATCGTGACCCTGCTCTACCTGTTCGTGAACCTCGCTTACCTGAAGGGGCTCGGTTACGAGGGCATGGCGCGCTCCGACGCGGTCGCGGCGGACCTGATGAAGCGCGTGTGGGGACCGGCCGGGGAGAAGCTCATCTCGGTGATGATCGCGATCGCCGCGCTCACCTCGGTGAACGGCTCGATGATCGTCGGCGCGCGCTCGAACTATGCGCTCGGGCGCGACTGGCCGCTGCTCGGTTTCCTCGGCCGCTGGGACGAGGCGAGCGGCTCGCCGCGCACCGCGATGCTGGTGCAGGGGGCGATCGCGCTCGCGCTGGTCGTGTTCGGCGCTTTCCAACACGCGGGCTTCAAGGGCCTGGTGGAGTACTCGCTGCCGGTGTTCTGGGGTTTCTTCATGCTGACCGGAATCGCTCTCTTCATCCTGCGGGTGAAGGAACGCGAGGCGCCGCGGCCCTTCCGCGTTCCCGGCTACCCGGTGGTGCCGGGAATTTTCGTGCTCACCTGCGCTTACCTGCTCTACTCGAGCCTCGCGTACCACCGCGCGCACGCGCTCGTGGGGCTGGTCGTTCTCGCAGTGGGCGCGGCGGTCATGCTCTTCGCAAACCGGGGACAGACCACGGTTTCCGGACTGAAGAAGCCGTAGCCGAAACCGTGGTCTGTCCCCGGTTCGTTCTTCTCGGCCTCGCGCTGCTCGTGTCGGGCTGCGCTGCGCTCGACCGCTTCGGCGACACGAAGCTCACCGACGGGGTGGCGCCGGTCTTCGACGCGGAGGTGCCGTATTTCCCGAGCACGGATGAAGCGGTTCGGGGAATGCTCGAGCTCGCGCGCACGGGACCGAAGGACGTGGTCTACGACCTGGGCTGCGGCGACGGGCGCATCGTCATCGCCGCGGCGAAGGACTTCGGCGCGCGCGGCGTCGGCGTCGAGATCGACCCTGCGCCGCTGCGCATGGCGGTGTACCACGCGCGCCGCGCCGGGGTCGAAGACCGCGTGCGCTTCGTGCGCGGCGATCTGTTCGAGGCCGATATCAGCGAAGCCACGGTGGTGACCCTGTTCCTCTTCGAAACGCTCAACCGGCGCCTTCTGCCGAAGCTGCTGCGCGAGCTCGCACCGGGTACGCGCATCGTCGCGCACCGCTACGGGTTCGGCGACGCCTGGCCGCCGGAGAGGACGGTGCAGGCGGGAGCGAGCACGCTCTATCTCTGGACGGTTCCGAAGCGCTAGTCCCCCGGGCTCAGAACATCGTATTGTCGTTGGCCGAGGTCTCGGGCACCACCTGCAGGACGTCCCAGTGCTCGACGATCTTGCCCTTGTCGTCCAGCCGGAAAATATCCATGCCCGCCCAGTCCCGGTCCCTGTAGCCCGGCCACTCCTGGTGGCAGTGCAGGATGACGTGGTTCCCCTCCGCGAAGATTCTCTTGAAGTGGACTCGCTTGCCCGGGTATTCCCTCGCCATCTGGTCGAAGTACGCGATGAACGCCTCCTTGCCGTCCGCCACCTGCGGGTTGTGCTGGATGTAGCGGTCGCCCCCGTACTTTTCCATCGCCTCCGCAGGCCTGCTTTGGTTGAACGCGAGGTCGTAGAAGGCTGTGACGTTCCTCTTGTTGCGCTCGAGGGGATCCATTCTTAATCCTTCCGATCGCCTCAGATTGATGGTGGAGAACGCGTTCTCAGACGGCTTTGTCGTTTCGCCATTGCTGAAACGTCGGCAAGCCGTCTCCGAACCGGACCCATGCCACGCCGTGGCTGAGCCACGAATGATGAGTCGGCGGGAATGCCTCGGGCGAGTCGAGACTGCACGTGGTGACGTCCACGGAGTCCGGGGAGTCGGCGTGTTCGTAGGTGAGCGGCGTTCCGCACGATGCGCAGAAAGTGCGGCGAACCGGCTCGGACGAATGAAACACCGACGGCCGCCCCGCAACGAGCTGGAACTGCGCAATCGGGAACGTAAGCCAGGCGACGACCGGAGAGCCGGCCACTCGCCGGAATGTCCGGCAATGGCAGATCATGGTGTTCGTCGGCCGGCCGCTTACACGGTAGCGAATCGCCCCGCAGACGCAGCCTCCCTCGGCAATCGTATTTTGCATCCCGACCCCCTTCCGTCCAAGGTCCGCGCCAACCGCGCGGTCAGGGCGCGGGTTGAGAGCGCGATTCGTACCAACGCACGTATCCGTTCGCCCACTGCAACCAGTCGGAATAGGAGCTTTCGGTTTCCCGCTCGTCACGGCCGACGAACTCCTTCAAGCGACGAACAACGGGTAGCCAAGCCAAGGCGGCCAAGATACGCGAAACGGTCTTTGCGGGCGTGAAATGCGGTGTGTCTGCATCCAGGAGGCGCTTCGCGTAACGATACGCAGGCTCGTGCTCTCCGCGCTCGGCATAGACGCCTGCCACGATTCTCAAAGCGTAGAATTCATTGGGTTCGACTTCAAGGGCCTGCAGTGCAACCGTAAGAGCGTCTTCCCGTCTTTGATTTCGCCAATACGTATCGGCCAACGCCATCAGAGCCATGAGATCCCGTTGATCGGTCGCGAGCGCCTCACGGCAGAGGGTCTCCACGTTCCCGATCTCGTTCCGCCCGACGGCGCGGCTCAAGGCAAACATCTTTCGCAGTTTCATGACGGCAATGTCCCTGCTGCGCGCCTATGGTTTTGGAGGGCAGGCTTGGTTCCCTTTGTCGAAGATGATGCGCCATTTGCCGGTGTCCTCCAACCGCCAGATCGACGTGAAAGTGGCGATGAGAGCTCCCTTGGAGTCGCGAACGGGACCGGAGCTTATGGCGAGAGTACCCGAGTCGAGGACCTCAACGTCTTCGGGCTCCCACGAGAAAGGGGCATCCGGGCCCTCGTAGTAACGCTTCCACCAGTCAGCTACCTGTTGCGCGCCTCGAAGCGGCTTGTCACCTGAGAAGAAGACGGCCTCTTGCGATAGAAATGACGTGAAGGCCCGGTGATCCCGGGTGGCCATGGTTCGAGCAAATGCACGCTCCGTGTCAGCCACCTGTCGTCTGGCTACGCCGGCGTCGGGCCGGTCGGTAGGCTGCCCGGGTATCGAATCCGTTGCGCAAGCAACCAACGCGAGGACGACAATCACTGCGGCTCTCGAAATCATTGCGTTCCTTTTGGGTTTGAGCCATTCAAAGGTGGCGGGTCTCGGCAGGGGCGGACTTCCAGTCGTCGTCGCGGCCATCCACGTATTGGATCGGTGCCTGCGCGAGTTCTTCATCCGTCGCGTCGTCCAGGCAAGCGATGTTGACCGCGTCAGTCGTCATTGCTTGCTTGCAGCCAGCCGCAAACCGAGAAAGACAAAGAGCGCCCCCGACGCTTGCGAGAGACCTTGAAGCGCACGCGGGCGGCCGGCAAAGAAACTCCGCACACGCGAGGCACCGAGAGCCAAAACGAGACACCAAACGGTTCCCGTGGCAAGAAAAGTCAACCCGAGGACAAGGAACGCGCCAAGCTTCGTAGGGCTGTCCGGCGCGATGAATTGGGGCATCAGCGCAAGAAAGAATAGGGCCACTTTGGGGTTGAGCACGTTGGTGAGCATGCCCTGGCGGAACGCTGTCCAGGTATCGACCAAGTCTGCAATGTCCGTCGCTCCGAAAGCTGCCGTGCGGGTGATCAGCATGCGAACGCCGAGGTAGACAAGATATGCCGCCCCAACGACCTTCAGCGCAAGGAATGCAGAGGCCGACGTCGCGAGGACGGCCGACAATCCGAGCGCTGCAGCAAGTGTGTGAACGATCCCGCCGGCGCTTATGCCCAGAGCGGAGGCCACGCCGATGCGCCGACCCTGAGCAATGCTGCGGCCGAGAATGTACAAAGTATCCTGACCGGGTGTGAGATTCAACAACACGCCGGTTGCGACGAACAGCCAGTAGTCGTGGATACCGAGCATAGTCGATGACGGCTACGGTTTGAGGTGAGCGGAATGCGAGGGCGCCGCTGAAGCATGCGAAGCGAAACAATTCCGCCCGCAGTTGCATGTCCGCTCGACGCTAGGGTCAGCCAGGTTTCGCCCCGCTTTGAATGAGGCACCTTCTGCGCCGCTCAACATACGCCTTTCCTTCCAGGCCACTGGCGGCAAAGTGGCAAGCGAGGAAGGTGCCTTGGGTTGCCAGAAGGTCAGCACTCAAGCACACTGCCAGATCCGCCTTCACCGCTGCCGAATCTGAACCTTGTGAACTGGCGCGCGACGCGCAGTATGCGATGGCCGAATAGGGTGGCACGGACGCCTTCTTCAGCTCAATGGACAGGTCGTCCCACTTCACGAGGGGCTGCGGCGGTTCTGTGGCGTCCGATGAGCCGTTTTCTTCCGATTCCGTGGGCGTGACGCAAGAGGCGACGATGCAAACAGCAAGGAGTGCAACGGAATGAGCGAGGATTGTCGGCCTGGCCATGGGGCTAAGGTGCCGGCTCAGCGGCGCGGCGCTTGCCGCGCGTCCACTGGAGCGCCGAGTTGGACACCGCGTACTCTACACCAGTTGCGCGAGTTGCCGGCGGCACCATCATGTCAGAGTCGCCCGACCCGTACCTGCCTTCGGTCCGAACGCGACGCGCATAGCCGAGTCCCCAGGCAAGGTCGCCGCATGTAGCTTAGCGAGTACGTGCTTATGCCTCACTCCCGGACAAGCCACTGGGGATTCCATGCCACTTCCCACAGATGCCCGTCAGGGTCTTGGAAATAGCCCGCGTAACCACCCCAAAAGGTGTCGTGCGCCGGCTTTACGACGACTGCACCTGCCCTTTTGGCTTGTTCCATTACCGCGTCGACTTCGACTTTCGAGGAGACGTTGTGTCCAATGGTAAAATCCGTCGCGTTTGGGCTGCCAAGAGCGATCCCGGTATCGTGAGCAATACTCTTTCTCGGCCAAAGCGCGAGCTTCAGGCCGGCCTGCAGGTCGAAGAAAGCGACCGCGCCATACTCGAACTCTGTGCCGACAATGCCTTCGGTCTTCAGGCCAAGACCGTCACGGTAGAACCGGACTGCCCTTTGTAGATCGCCAACGCCGAGAGTGATGAGCGTTATCCGAGGCTTCATGCGCAGACGCTCCGTGAGGCATTACCAGGTTGATAGAACACGCGTCGATTAGCCCACCGGGCGAGCCGGACGGGTCACGCGCCCTTGCGCAGAAAAACGTGGGTCGCACTCGCCGGCCACGTACTTCGCGCACTCATAGCCCAAGCATCATAAATCGTCAGCGAACCGCCGCGGTAGAAATTATGCGGTCCTGGCGGAGGTCCGGCGGTGGCGTCGATCCGTTGCAATGCAACGAGAAAGCTAGCGACGCTGGCCGCGAAGTGGCTTGAATCGCTTACGGCTTCGGGCGCTGCGGTTTCACCCTCGATCCATCGGTAGATCGACCACTTCCACGGGTATCCGCTTGCTGGTTCTCCGACCGCGAGCGGCGTTGGAATTTGAAGAGGAAGAAAAGGCGCCAAGTGCGGTAGCCAACGCTGTTCCTTTTCCACCTGCGCCGCGTAAGCCGATGCGCTCGGCAGGCGAACGATCATCTCCTCACCCAGGCGAAAGGATTTGTTATCCCATCCCCCGACGGCGACCGATTGGACCGGAAGGTGAGCCCATTGTGGAAACTGAGCGCTTACCAAGTGGCGCACGAGCACCTCGTCAATGACAGGCAACTGCATGCTTTGCGACCGTCCGTTGTGATGAGAATTCGCCACTCATCCATCGAAATTCCGTCACTTTCCCCCTTTCCACAGAAGAGGGTGCTTTCTAACGGCATTCGAGGTGTCATTTTTTCTGCGCGTCGAACTGGCATCGGTATTGCTACATAGAGAATGTCGGAGCGGATGGGAGCGCGCATCGCTCCCTATGGGCATGTGCTTTGTAGGGGAGGCAGGCTTCCGGCGCAACACGTTTTGTTGATCCACCTTATGCGGGGGACGCTGCGATGAATGAAATCTACGAGCCGCAGACCAGTTCTTGCAATGACATTTGAGCCATGTCCCCTTTTCAGAAAGAGATGCCGGGAGCAAGGAAAGCCGTTCTAGAGCAGACCGGGAACCCGCTCGGATTGCTGCGGAAGAACATCGCACTGTTTCGCTTTGAGATCTCCACTTCGGCGATCGCACGTGGTGCCTTGAAGGCGCTCAGCGGCCCGGGCAGAAAGGCGTTGGTTTTGGCCGCGTGCCTCTTCGTCGCCTGGATGGCGATGGCACTATCTTCTGGTCTCATAAGCTCGATACCCCTAGTCTTTGCAATGTGGATTGTCGGCACTCCGTTGACGGAGCGGCTGCGCGGGTGGCTGATGGTGAGACATGTGGAGACTAGGGTGCCGTTGTACCCGATCGCGACCCGAGCGTCAGAAGTCTTGCGCGCGATGGGTGTCGACGACACCACCATAACGGAGATCATGAGCCGTACTGCCCACGGGGAAGAGGTGCGGCTGGGAAGATTCGATCAAGGGAATCGGGTGTTGAGCGATATCGGCGCGATTCCGCTGTTCGGAGACGCACCTATCGGTAATCTAGAATTCCAGCCGCGTGCTAGACAAGCTGTGGAACTGGTCGCGACGACCCAAGGAATAGCTATTAAGAAGAGCTACTCCGATACTAAATCGTTTTTCCAAGAGGTTGCCGCTCTCAGTCGCCTTTCCGATGTGAAGGGCGTGCCCAAGATTGTGCGGGTTGACCGGCGGCATAAAGTTCTCTATCAAACCTTCCTGGTCGGTCGCGATCTCGGAAGTCTAATGGCCAAGGCCGGCTTCTCGGTAAGCGCGCAACATAGACTGATCAGCGATTACCCAGGAATGGGTGCTTGGAACGCGACTTCCGGCCCTCAAAATCGAACGATTGCACTAAATACGCTCCAACGGGTGACCGATAGAACGTTCGCACGACATATGGAAGTGATAATCGAAAGTATCCATCAGTCTGGTGTCGTAATTGGAGACGTGAAGTTCGGCAATGTGATCATCACCTCCGACGGAGTCTGTCTCTGTGACTTCGATCATGCCCGAATCTTCACCAGAAACACGATGTCGTTCATCATGGATCGGGAACGGGACCGAGACCTCTGTAACTATATCTTTGGGCGTGAGCTTTTGGTGACCCACACGTTTCGGCAAGTAGCTTGAGGCAGTAGCCGCATCCGGCCGTCACAGGCAGTTCCACAAGGCGCACCCGACGAACAGCTCTCCCGCCGCAAACGCCAGCATTGAGTAGGGTACCGACAGAACTGCCACCACGGCCTTTAGCCATGGACGAATAGAAGTAAACGAAAACATCGCGAGGCCCAAGATCCACGGGACGAACTCGGCGACATCGAACGTTGCCCACGAAAACACCTCATTTGGGTGATCTGGCCATGCGAGCCCGTACAAGACGGCGACTGAAATCACGCAGGCGATGGGCAAAATCAGAAACAGAGCCAGAATCGTAAGCCACGTACGTCCTACTGCGAAAGGCGCGGCGACATTCACTCGTGACCTCTAACGTTCGAGGTGAGCCGCAGACACCGGCTTGCCGGCAGCTGTCGGCTCGACCGAAGGCTTAGGCGTCACTCAACCGTTCCCCTGTGACTTTGGTTCACGAGCGTAGCTCACCGTCAAGAGTTCCCACTGATGGCCGTCAGGCTCATTCCAGTACACGATGCTGCCGCCATGCTGCGTGTCGACTTTCATGTCCACTGGACCATGCACGGTGCTGCGGTATTTGATGCCTGCACCCCTGATTCTTCCGAGGATCGCTTCGAACTCCTCCTCGCTTACCCTAAAGCAATAGTGCTGAACGGGATAGGCTGAATCAGCCTGGTCGAAGTCAAGGGTCAGGCCTTCATTCACATAGACCGGTGAGAACGGCCCGACTCCTGCTTCAGCCCAAGGAACGCCAAGGAGCGAGGCGAGTAGCCTAGCTGAGGCCACTCTGTCCCGGACCGGAATCAGTATGTGATCAAGGTGAATAGACAACTCTGCTCTCCTAGCCGTGGTGCTACGAACAGGAGGATTCGCACGGGATCCATGTGTGGTGCAACCTAACGTTTTGTTGAGCGGCGCGCTTTAGCGCGTCCGCAAGAACCAAAGTTGGGTTTCATGCCCGCATCGCGTAAGTGGGGTGCTGCCAACCATCGGCCGCCGAAATAGACTTTAGCCACCGATCCACATGTGGGAATTCATCAAGCGAAAGCCCAGCCTGGTCGATCCAGTAGAGATAGGCGGCGCAGCTCAGATCAGCAATCGACATTCCGGACGGCAGAAGGAATTCGGATAGGGACAAGAATTTATCTAATGTACCAAGATCGAGCGCCGCCCGCTGCTCAAGGAATTCAAGCACTTCTCGCGGCTGCGGTTCCCAGCGTCGAGCGTGACGAAGATTTGGGACACTTAACCCAATGCGGTTTGTTTCCCAAGACAGCCATTCGAGTACCAAATGCCACTCGGATGGTAGGCCTTGATATCGGCAGAAACGTTGAGCCAGGAAAGCGAGGATAGCGTTTGACTGGCAATAGTTAGTCCCATCGCATACGAGCACAGGAACTTCACCGAACTTGCTGGCAGCGATGAAGTCTGGCGGCCGAGCCTCTCGCGCTACGTCAAGGTCGATGCATCGATAGGTGTGCTCGATTCCCACGAGCAAGAGGAAGAGTCGAACCTTGTATGAATGCCCTGACTCGCTGTTTCCGTAGAACACCATATGAAACCTAAGGTATCGTTGTGCGGCGGGCCGCGCGATGTGAAGAAATGGGACGACGCTTCCGGTCGGTCCGTACCAACAAATGCTTGGGCGTCAACGTTCCGCTAAGGAGCGTGCTCATACCACCTTACCCCCTCGATCGAGCAGTAGCTGCCGGAGAACAGACCTATGGCAGCGCGACTCGTCTTCGCAATAGCAGCCCACCGAGAAGTTCGCCTCGCGTGAAAGGGCAGCCAGCACATCAAGGACTCGGCTGTTTTCAGGACTCGCCATTTCGGCGCGGTACCGCTTCACAAAGCCGCTCCACTGACGTTGGGTTTCAGAGGCTAGGGCCAGTTTGACCGTCTCCGGCGCAGGCGCTAGGTTCGGAAGCCAAACGTCGTACCAGTTACCCGATGAGAACTTGGACTTCGGAACGCCGCGCGGCGGACGCCTCACAGTACCGATTCGCAACCCTTCGTCCGGAACTCTCTCGGTACCTAGCTGGACAATTCGAATCGCCATGGACTCTCGACTTATCAGCTGACCTCAGGGCTTTCCTGACGCCCAACGTCGGAAATCAACGGCGGGCCGGGCGCGGAGCCAGCCCGAAGGATCGCCGCTTACGGCCCGTCCGCGCTGGATTGAGGGGTTAGGCGTGATCTTCATAGAGCCCGGTACGGTCTGGACACATAGGTAACAGTATAGTCGGGGGACATAGGTAACAGTTTGAACACACTAACGGGCACCGCAGGAGGTGCCCATGCCGTGGAGCCAAACGTCGCCTATGGACCAGAG
>Ga0137381_10003054_pt1 | contig 11773 bp, 13 predicted proteins | sample SagtaG_16_FD_104808 | JGI IMG/M metagenome (GOLD analysis project Ga0137381, IMG submission 104808) | Vadose zone soil microbial communities from Sagehorn Ranch, Mendocino, California, USA - Sage2_L_115_16 metaG | ecosystem: Environmental > Terrestrial > Soil > Vadose zone | place: USA... | reverse complement strand
GACATAGGTCTTGAGGAGACGGTGGAGCTGTTTCTCATGCAAGACCAGGAAATGATCCAAGCATGCTCGCCTGACACTTAAGAGAAAGCGTTCACAAACGGCATTTGCTTGTGGCGTCCGGTAGGGCGTTCGAAGCACGTTGATACCACTTGTTGCTGCCACTCGTGCACAATGCTGCCCGAATGTGCGATCATTATCCCGGATCAGATATTTTGGGGTTTGCCCAGACGGCGTGGCCTCCCGCAATTGTTGCGCGACCCAGGCATCGGTGGGAGAGCGCGTCACATTGACATGAATCATCCTCCGCGACTTCAATTCGATGAGGAAAAAGGCAAAAAGCGGACGGAAGAACAGATCCGTGACCTGTAAAAAATCACAGGCCCATACCTCTGCCGCATGATGGCGCAGGAAGATTTTCCAGCTCTGTCCACGGGCTCGAAATGGCGCGAATCTGCTTCCTATACTTCTGGATGGTCCGTTTACTCACCTGAATATCCAGCTTGAGGAGCTCACCTCGAATGCGCTCAGCTCCCCAGAGTCGGTTGTTCGCTGCCATCTCCCTGATCAACGTGATGGTCTCGTGCGAGAGCCTCGGCTTGCTCGAGCGGGCTTTCGATGTGTGCTTCCAAAACACACGGAAGAGCTCACGATGCCAGCACAGAAGCGTCTCCGGCTGGACGATAAAGAGCGCCTGTTTCCAGGCCCGAACCATTCTAGCGAGAAGCAACAAGCGGAACCGATCTGTCTTCTTGCACGCCGGTCGTTTGACATGCCGATGCAGGATGATGAGTTGTTGCCGCAACAACGCGTTTTCGACAAGCAGTTCGGACTTGCCTTTGGCAAGGTCTGTGATCGTTCCTAGCAGAAGGGAGGTGGAGCGCGGTTTCATCCAACAAACAATGCCATCATAGAGCGCGTGAAAGCAAAGAGTTATTCGATGCCTGAGAGGGATGAGAACAGGGAACACAGGCTTCTCCTTTGCGAAGAGAGTAAGTACCAACCCAACGTATGAAATACATGCATGCTCTCTGATTCTACCTGTGCCGCTTCACTCCTGCAAACAGAATGGGACCAATAGATCGCTCTCAAGCTGCTTTTTCAGAACGGATGTCCCAAGTAGCCAGCACAAGAGTGCCGCCAAGAATCTGTTAGATGACTTGACTCTCGCGTGCCGACCAGGTGCTGGCGTTTCTGGACGATCTTTCTCGGCCCTTTACGAACAACCTGGCCGAGAGGGATCTGCGCATGGTCAAAGTCCAGCAAAAGATTGCCGGCACCTTTCGCAGTGAAGTCGGTGCGACGGCTTTTTGTCACATTCGCAGCTATCTGTCAACGATGCGTAAACAAGGCCATACGATGCTTGCCGCTCTGGCTGCCGTCTTTGCAGGCAAGCCATTCCCTATCGCCTGGGCCCCTGGGTAGTTAAAATCGTGTTGTGTGTTCTAGTTTATAGAGAAGAGAGAGGCTGTCCACAGTGTAAACAGAAGCGGTCGAAGAGTAAGTTTTGGCTCCCACAGAAGGGACAGGCGAAGGTGAGATTGAAGCTGCACCAAGGACAAAAACGCTCGCCACCTCGGAGGGATTGGTGACACGAAGGACAGTGCTTGTCGGGATCCATCTGGCGGCTCTCTTTGGCTACCCACCCTTCCAGCACGTGTAGGCGCTCCTTCAGCAGGGTGAGTTCGCCTCGCAGTTGCTCGTTTTCAGTGCGCAGAGCTTCGTTTTCGCTGCGCAGGGTAGTGACCGCGTCTTCTTGGTTCATGTTCTCACTCTACCAGAAAAAGGACTCCCAGGCAAGTTTTCCCTGGAGGGACCTGAGTAGTTACCTCTAGCTTTGAACAGTTAGATTTTGATTTTGTAGTTAGTGCAATCAATACCATCACAAACTCGGCTCTACATCAATGGACTTTCTTGGGACTATTACCATACCTGCCATCCAAGTACTTTAAGACGATGCCATACCGATTGTTGTGTACCGATGAGTTCCTGATGGGTTTGCAGGTATAAGCTTGCTAGCTTCCTCAGCTACGGCTAGCAAAACGGCTCATTGCCAGGAAACAAGGGCCGTTGTCTCCCACAGATGTGTCCGTTGCGTTGACACTGGCCAGTGGGCAGAGGCGCAAAAAACCACCACCTGCTAACCCACCCCTGTAGGCTGGTTCGTTCCTCACGTTATCTGGTGCACTGCCCCTTCCTTTGTCGCCACCCGGTCTATGCCACTGGAACTTTTCTCAGGGTCATCCCCTCGATGGTCGCCCAGACAATCGTCAGGCAACTCATCTCGGTGGTGAAGACATCAATCTGGTCGGTGCGCTGACGAACGGTGCTGAACAGACTCTCGATGGCGTTGGTGGTGCGGATGTAGCGCTGCATCGTCTGGGGAAACGCGTAAAAGGTCAGCGTCTTGTCTTCCTCCTCGGTCAGACTCCGCACGGCCTCGGGATAGAGGTGTCCATATTTGGCTTTGAAGGCGGCCAGTTGTGTTACGGCTCCCTCCTTGTTGGGCTGCTGTACTGGCTACTTAGTACATCTGTTCGGGAAAACCGCTGTTAAGTAGGATAGAGTGTGCCTTCACTGGTTGCAGATGAATGTGCAAAGAGGATAACATGTGAGGATGTGAGTTTGTGCTCACAAGACAACATGAAAATCAACGGATCTTTCTGAAGGAGCAGCGCATTTTTGAACCTGATTCATTTCTGTCTCAAGCGGCTCGTTGGTGCGTCTGTGAGCGTACTCTGTACTCGCTGTGTTCATTGGACAAAACCACTCACTTCCTCCTTGCCCCTTGGAACACTGGCAGATCTTGCTAGAAGCAAAGCGGAGCTCATGGCGGAAAATGCGCTCTTACGACAACAACTCATCATCCTCAAGCGGCAGGTGAAACGGCCAGCATGCACGAAGAGGGATCGCATCCTCCTCGTGCTCTTAGCACGGGCGGTTCGGGCATGGAAGCAAACGCTCTTTATCATTCAACCAGAAACCCTCCTGCGTTGGCATCGTGAGCTCTTCCGCCTGTACTGGAAGCGTAGGTCAAAGGCCTCTTCTCACAAGCCCAAGGTAGCCGCGGAAACCATCGCAATGATCAGAGAGATGGCGAAGGCGAATCGGCTCTGGGGTGCTGAGAGGATTCGTGGGGAACTCCTGAAACTGGGTGTACATGTGTGTAAGCGAACCATCCAGAAGTACATGAGGAATGTTCGTACACCCCAGCCACGAGGACAGAAGTGGAGGACCTTTTTGCACAATCACGCAGCACAGATCTGGGCTTGCGACTTCTTACCAGGTCTCCTTCGGCAATCTGCTCCTCGATCTGCATCGTGGCGTCGGGGAACGCCGCCAGGAACCTCCCGTAGTAGCGCTGGAAGGCCTCGGCGGGCCGACTCGTGGCGGGCAGGGGACGGCCGCCTGGGAAGAAATGGTTCACGAACTGCGGGTGAAACATGCCGTCCGCTGCCGCCAAGTCGTGCTGGTTCTGGCACACCTCGACAAAGCGAGCGACCACCTGCTTGTTGTCTTCCACCGACATGCGATTCCTCCTCTCTCCTCACACTGCGCGGAGGGACCAGCGCGCGCTGTCCGAGGCTCGCAGAGCGAAATCGATCGCTTCGTCGCGAGCGCAGGAGAGCACGAGACTGGTCGCGACGGCCGATCTTTCTGGGCCAAGCTCGGTCTCAGTCCAACCAGGGACAAGATGGCGGACCTCTGCGCGAGAGCGGCGGCCCACACCACTCTCAAGCAGCCTCTCCAGCGGTCAAAACCCAACTGGACTGAGTCCTAGTGTAGCACATCCTTATGTATGCGACAATTGCACACTGACGGTTTTTTATCAACGAGGCGGCAGAAAAAAACCGTAACATGGCGCTTCTCTCATCTATTTTGGCGTTAGGTCAAAAAAACGCGCAAAAGGGATGAGCTATGAATGTCTCGATATAAGAAAATGCTGTCACGCCACATTATGAGAGAAAACCCATCCGCTGAAAGAACTTGGCAGTGTGGCACGTTTTCTGAGAAACAGTGTTTTTATCCTGATAAATGACAATTAGCACTCTTTACCTGGAACGGATTTCCGAAGTAGCCAGCACAGGGGTTCCCGTATGACAGGTTACTTTCTGATAGTAGAACGGATATGCTAAGCAGCCAGCACAACAATCAGACAAAGATCTACGGACGCCTCCTAAATAAAACATCCTCCCTTGATCGACTCACATACTCAAGGCGATATCTGATTGCAATTAGTACATTGGGGCTGAGAAACATCCATGATAAGATAAGGAGGAGAAAGCGAAAGGAAGAGTTCATGCCTGCCGAAGCGCTCGACACCCATTGTGCTGACGAAAGGCAATGGGCAGGACCTTCTGTGTTCCTATGGGAACAGGTCCTTTTCAATAGACTCATGTTGCCCGATTGTATAGAAAGGGAAGGTTTACCCATCTTCTTTGTCTTTGTACAACCACACAATAAGCTGAAGCGTGTACGACTCAAACCTGTGACCATCGACAAGACACACCACGTTGGAAAGGGAATCATGTAATGGCGGCTATGAGCCAGCCGGGGGTAAGATACCCCGGCAAGGGTCTTGTCCTGATCCTCCTGCTCAGTGGGCTATTTGCCACTTACTTATTTATCAAACCAGGAGCTCCACAAATGGTGTCCCTGGTTGACAATCTCATCAAGGGCCTGCTCGCGAGGGTAGGCTTGTGCCTGGCGGTCCTGCCCTGGGTGCCAGGGGCTGCTGGGACAACCCCTGCGCAGCGCTGGGCCCCTCTTCTGCTCTGCCTGGGCATCCTGAGCTGTATCATCGGACAGGGAATCTGGACCTACAACGAAAACATCGCCCACCTGCCGGTGCTCTTTCCCTCCTGGGCCGACGCGGGCTGTCTGGGGTCCTATCTCTTCATGCTGCTGGCCATCTTGTTGCTGCCTCGTCCACCACTGCCGGTCCAGGCGAGGATAGGTGTTCTCCTCGACGGCCTGATCATCATGGTGGGACTGGTCACTTTTAGCTGGTATTTTATGCTGGGTCCAGAGGTCTTACAGGGGGCAAACACCCTGGCAGGCCGGATCATCGGCATGGCCAATCCCCTGGCAGCGCTGCTCCTGATCTTCTGTCTCCTGCGGCTGATGGCTCGCAGCCATGACCGGGAGATGCACCCGGTGGTGCATCTGCTCACCCTTGCGCTCATGGTGCTTGTGGTCACCGATAGCGTCTATAATTATCTGGTCATGCACAATCTGTATGTCACAGGCGGGCTGCTGGATGTTGGGTGGCCGCTAGGCTACATGCTCGTCGGCCTGAGCGCTTATGCCCTGCAGCAGCAGATGGCCACCGCAAGGCTTTCCATGGCTTCTGTACCTGCTCCAGTTTCCTCTCCGAAGACGAGTGAGAGCAGAGGCTCACTCCCCGCGCTGTGGCGAGCCTCGATGCCCTTGCTCCTCGTTCCTGCCGTGGTCATATTGCTGATTTGGGTGGAACTGAAAGAGGGCGATACAACCCTGGAGTTGGGTGTGGCTCTTGGGGCAATCATTCTCGTGGGACTGCTGGTAATACGGCAGGTTCTGGTCATCCAGGAGACGATCAGCCAGAACCATCTTCTGCACAAGACGCAGCATGACTTGCGGGCCAGAAACGAGGCACTGCAGCGGGCCAATGCGCAGATCGAGCAGCAGGCACGCATCGAGGCTGCCTACGAACAGCAGCGTCGCTTGAATGAGCTCAAAGACCAGTTCATCTTGCATGTGAGTCACGAGTTGCGCACGCCCCTGACGCAGGTCTACGGCTACCTGGAATTATTGGGAAACTTTCACGACACGCTCACGAGTGAGAAGCGGGCGAGGTTCACCCTCCAGGCGACGCAGGGGTGCGAAACCCTGCAGCAGCTGATCGACACGATTCTGGATGCAGCAGGGACAGACTCGCATCAAACTCCTCTCCAGGTGCAGGAGCATGTAGTGTCCGACCTCGTACACGAGGTTCTAGAACAGTTTGAACCACTGCAGCTGCAGGAGCACCCCGTCCACCTGGAGATTGCTGAAAGGCTTGTCGTCCAGGCCGATCGCCAATCCCTCTGCCGAGTGCTGTGCAATTTACTCTCCAACGCCTTCAAATACACTCCTGCCCAGACCTCGGTACAGGTTGTGGCCATGCGATCTGATCCTGACACCGGGCGCACAGATGGCATCTCGCAGGCATGCATCTGTGTGCAGGATACTGGTCCTGGTATTGCTCCTGAGGATGTTCCTTTGCTCTTTGGGAAATTTGTGCGGCTGAAACGCGACCTGGCCGGATCCAAACGAGGAACAGGCCTGGGCCTCTACATCAGCAAACACTTGGTGGAAGCGATGGGCGGGCGCATCTGGGTCGAAAGTGCGGGCATCGTAGGGCAAGGGAGTCGCTTTTACTTCACGCTCCCTGCTCCCGCGTTTGACCGGACAACGTGAAATGAGAGCTTTCCTCTCCCTCGATTGCGGCAAACAAGTCACCCAGCTGGATCGTCTTCCAGCAGACCTATTCTCATGTCCCAGGACAGGTGGTGTGTATAATCAGCTCAGCCTGTTGAAGCACGATGCCTCTGCGAGCCAGAGAAGAGGATGAAAATGGGCGAGAAGAGCACTGGGAGCGGGGAGCCGAGGTCGAGGTTTTTTGGTTGTACTGGCTACTTGGGCCATCTGTTCGGAAAATGGGGTATTTGAACAATAATCTCAGCTGTTTTAAAAAAGCAAATCATCACAGATAGCAGAGATACATATGGATCAGGGAACAACTTTATTTTGCCCGTAATACCCGTTCAAGGGTTCGAGCAGTAGTTTTGGGAACAACTTAAATTTAAATTAATCTCATCCATTTGAGCGTGGTAAAGAGCCAATTTGGGAACGACTTTATTTCCCTTCCACAGTTGTGTAGACATGGAATTAAGTTATCCCCTGTGGAATTAAGTTGTCCGTCAGAGCTACTGGTGGAATTAAGTTATCCCATGCGGAATTAAGTTGTCCTTTTTTCAAGAGGATAGCTGTAGATGTAGGCGTAAAATAAGGTTTCGCACCAAACACGGTGATGACTACTGACCTTCTTCGGTGGTCGTCATCGTGCTTGGTGTAGCAATGCGAAAAAAGAAAGTCGTTGTCCACGAAAAATAAAGTTGCAGACTCACCGAATAAAGTCGTGGACTGGAGGCCGAGCAAGGCCTGGTCATCATGCCTGATAGAAGATCATCTCGACGGTTGAGCTTCTTTGCGAGAGGCCAGGGAAGAAGAGAACGCTCTATACACAAGCCGAGCTATGGCCGCATCGCCTGCTCCATTCGGATGATAGATCAAGCCAGGAGCACCACTCCCATGATAGCCGGGTGTATCATACAGTGCTTGGACCGAGAGATAGGTTCCTCTGCACCAGTGCGCAATCATGGTGTTATACATCCTGGGAGAGGCTCCCACCTTATTGACCGGTGATGGAATGCCAACCCCGGATGACCAGGTAGTATCGGCTGCACTACTTGGATCCCAAACAGAAAGACAGACCTCCCGTGTCGCGGGGGAAATGCTCGCCACAACACCTTGATAGTCTCGCGCAAACGTTGCTAGTGGGACACTCCCGTTGTAATCATTCGTTCCCAACTCAATCACCACGTAGGTTGGTGCAAGTTCACCGACATACATGCTAAACGTTTGCGCGGTCGTATGCCCTGGCACGGCATAGACGACCAGCTGAGCATGCAAATCAGCGGCAAGTAAACGAGGATAGGCAGCATCACGGGGTACATATTGACCGGCAGACACACTATCTCCAAGGACAACCAATGTAGGCGACCTGGATGACCATGCCAGCTGGGAGGTTGTTCCCTTGGCAGACCCGCATCCAACGAGAAAGCAAGTCAAGACAATCACGCAAGCAAGCCATTTCGCTCTCATAAGATGACATCCTCTCGCGCTGAAATCGGCACCATGGTCTCATGCTTGTGGGTCTCTTCCCCATCAGCTTATTGCAGTATACGCTATGGATGTGATTATCTGCAACTGGCAATGGAGCTGATAGGGTTGCCACTCGCTGCACCTCTCAGCATCTCGCTCACGATGGGAAACATGCAGCCCAGCCCTTCGCCTGTGCTGGCTACTTAGGATATCCGTTCCAAAAAGTGCCTCACAGATGACACTATCAGGCCTTTTCCGCTCCATTTATGCAGCAAACAGATGGCCATTTATCAGCACTATCGTGAGATAGTCTTGATTGATCTCGACGTTCCAGCATTGTTTAGTTATCCACAACTTGTCCACACTCTTCCATAAGACCATAACTGCTAGCGTTTATTCTCTGCAATGTGATATACGTGGGGATATTGCCTTCAGATAGTCCTATCCTGCAAAGCAAATCTTATTTATGCTAGACTTACACAAGCAGCGTCGGCCCAGCTGTAGACAACAATTCTTCACTGAGCAGAAGGACCACCCTAACTCATGAGCTGTTTCCTGCTCTATTTTACGCGAGGTTGGCTCTACTATTTCACATTGTCTGTATGATAACACTTTGCACTTTCCTTATACCAGGAGGGGGGATATGTCTGAGTCCAAAGCTATCGCCATCGTCAGTGGCGGGCTCGATAGCGTTACGTTGGCTTGTTTGCTACATTCAGCGGGCCATACACTGCACTTGTTGTCATTTGACTATGGGCAGCGGCATAAGAAGGAGCTTCTATTTGCAGAACGTTGTGCGCGGCGACTTGACGCTGCGTTCGATGTGGTTGATTTGTCCAGCGTCACCCGGTTCCTTAAAGGGTCGGCCCTTACTGACACTATTCCCGTTCCGGACGGACACTATGCGGCAGCGAACATGGCGATAACAGTTGTGCCAAACCGCAATGCGATGATGCTGTCGGTTGCTTATGCAGTGGCCGTTGCTGAGCAGGCTAACATTGTAGCCATTGGAGTCCACGCAGGTGATCACTTTATCTATCCGGATTGTCGGCCTGCCTTCATTTCTGCTTTCGACACTATGCAGAGGCTTGCTGTGGAAGGGTTTGGTCATCCTGAGCTGAGGCTCGAAGCTCCTTTTATGCATCTCGGTAAGCACGATATTGTCAAGTTGGGAGTGGACCTGGAAGTTCCATATGCCGATACATGGAGCTGCTACAAAGGAGATGAAAAGCATTGCGGCACATGCGGTACCTGCGTGGAAAGGAAACATGCCTTCCGAGATACGCAAGTACTGGATCCAACCATATACGAGGACCCGACCTATGGCCTGGATCTGGATTTCATTTCGCTAGCCACTTCTCAATGATGGAATCTTGCCCAATGACTAGGTACCAGGGCTGCATTCTTTGGCAGTACAATCAAAAGGAAGTCTTCATACTTTGCAATGATGTCGAGCCAACCAGTCAAAAACAGAGGAGTTTCCACGGTGGATGATTACATAATAATCAATCAGGAATGGTGGAACGAAGTGGCCCAGGTGCATGCTCAGGGGGATGCCTACTTGCTAAAAGAGTTCAAAGCAGGCATGAACAAACTCTACCCGCTTGATCTGGAGGAGGTGAGAGATGTTGCCGGAAAGAAACTCCTACACTTGCAATGCCATTTCGGCATGGATACACTCTGCTGGGCTCGGTTAGGCGCTGAGGTGACAGGCATAGATTTTGCCGAGCAGGCGATTGCCATTGCGCAATCATTGAGTCAGGAGCTTCATTTGGATGCAACTTTTATATGTAGCGAACTTTATAATCTGCCGAACGTCCTGAATGCGGCTGGCGAATTTGATATCGTCTATACCGCCTATGGCGTAATTAGCTGGCTCCCCGATTTGCGACCCTGGGGCAAAATTATTGCCCACTATCTCAAGCCAGGAGGTTTCTTCTATATCGCAGAAGGGCACCCCAGCTCTTGAGCCACTAGTCATCTGTAGGTTGATCACCTACTGCTCTGACGCGGTCGCGGGTTCTTCTGCCACCGTGATCTCCATCGTCATGATGCGTTTGTATATGCGATCATCTCTCCAAAAAGGCCATAACTCGAACAGGAAGAAATCGACGGGACGCCACAGAATGACCCAGAACGCGATAACAAATCCATCGCTGAATAGCGCGTTGAGCACCGGGGGAAGCGTCCCTCTCACCAGCCATTGTGAGAGGAAAAGCCCAGTCACCAGAAACAGGAGGCCAAACAGCAGAGTGATAAACGCCTGCCGCCGCAAGTCAATCATGGCGTGCCTGTTTTGCTGCGCCTTGAACTGGCAATACCTGCGCAAGGCATCGGTAATTTTTTGTGCGAGCCCAGGCTCGATGCATGCCTTTGGAAGAAAGATTGTGGCCCTCTCGATTGCCTTTGCCCCCCACGCCGTAGAGGTTAGCTCGCTCTTGATGAACTCGATGCCGGAAATACATGGCGCTTGTCGTGAGAAGGGGTCGATAACAGGTTGCGCATCCTGACCGCCCTTCAGTGGCTCGGCCTGGGCCTGATTGTCGCCAGCGTGACGGTGATGCAGCTGTCCGCGCTGCTGCACAGCGGAAAAACGCCCCTTGTCCCTGATCGTGTGCCTGCCGGTGAAGCGAGATAGAGATTTCGTATTCCTCAACACTGGGTCCTTATAGCCACCAGATTTTTAACAGCGAGCAGCCGCTGACCTCGCTCAAATTGTTGATAGATCGCTATATCCTTCCAACCCTCCCGGCCAAAGTAGCTGAACTGCGCGAGATCTGCCAGAAATAAGATACAGGCTCTGTCATGCATGAAGATGGAGTGGCTGCCTTATGTGCCGCGGTTGAGCAGGTTCTGCACGATAAGACAGATTCCATTACCGATGCACCAGTGCGGCGATGTGGCCAAGTTGTTCGATATTGGCGGATGTGACCACATCGAGAGCGACGATCAGGTGTGAGGTGCCCACACCGGCGAAGTCTTGCAGACGGCGCGCGATCTCTTCCGGTGAGCCTGAGATTGCTCTATCGGGTGACCCATCGTCTTCACGAGGGTGGAAGCGAACCTCAGTGCCGACTGTGATCTCGATAGCAGCAGGATCGCGTCCTAGTGCTGAGCAGGCTTGCGCGAGTGGCTCATAGCGCTCTTTGACGACGGCTGGGTCTGTGTGCCAGGCGGTGTTCCATGCGTCGGCATACTGGGCCACGAGTTGCAACATGCGGGGGCGGCGCGCGCCGATCAAAAGACGCGGGCCAGCAGGTGAGGGACCACGCGGACGCAAGACGCAGTTGTGAACCTGGTAGTAGTGTCCCTGGAAATCGACGTGACCCTCGCGTAAGAGGGGGACAATGATGTGCAGGGCCTCATCGAAGCGACTGGCAAGGTGATCGAACGGATAGCCAAATGCCTCATATTCTGGCCGGTGCCAACCCGCGCCGAGACCCAGAATGAAGCGGCCGCCGCTGATCTCATCGAGGGCATCGGCCATCTTCGCCAGCAGCGCCGGGGGGCGGAACGAGGTGCAAACCACGAGCGTGCCGAGCGTGATACGTGTCGTGCTTGCAGCCAAGGCGCTGAGCATGCTCAGCGCCTCCCAGGGCGCGCTTTCATCCTGACCAGGAAAACGGTAAAGGAGATGGTCTGCTAGCCAGAGGGAGTCGAGGCCAACCTGTTCGGCTACCTGCGCCATTGCGCTAAGATCGCGGAAGGTCGGCGTTCGCCCCTCCAGAGATCCTTCGACGGTATCTAATACTATGCCGATTTTCATGCGCTGATGTGGAGTATGCTGACTCAAAGATTTCCCCTTTCGCTAGTGTCATGGCACCTATCTAAGACATACCACTTTTTCGTGCCAGATGGAAGGAAAAAT
>Ga0137381_10003042_pt1 | contig 11802 bp, 10 predicted proteins | sample SagtaG_16_FD_104808 | JGI IMG/M metagenome (GOLD analysis project Ga0137381, IMG submission 104808) | Vadose zone soil microbial communities from Sagehorn Ranch, Mendocino, California, USA - Sage2_L_115_16 metaG | ecosystem: Environmental > Terrestrial > Soil > Vadose zone | place: USA... | reverse complement strand
GAGCGCGTGTGGCCACAAGCATACCGAGGCCCCAAAGGGCTCTCCGGGTACCGTCAACAAGCAGCTCTGGGCTGTTCAGGCCGTTGCCGTATGGGCCTACGCAAACGGTGTGATACCCGAGGACACGGCGTGGTCCGATCCGTTCGCAAAAATGCGCCTGCAAGGTGAACAGTCGGAGCGCACCTCGTTTGCGAGCCCCGACCTTAAGCTTTTGTTTGCCGCCCCTGTATTCACCAAGCACAAGTATCCAGAGGGAGGCCGGGGTCCCGCAGCATTTTGGTTGCCGTTGCTGGCGCTCTTCAATGGAGCGCGACAGGCAGAACTGTCTAGCCTCACCGTGGCCGACGTACAGGATGAGCCTGAGACATCAACGCCCCTGTTCTACATCACGTCGCAGGCCTCGCGTGGAAAGCGCCTCAAGACTAAGGCGTCCCAGCGCGTCATTCCCGTGCATGCCGAACTTGTGAGGCTAGGGTTCCTTAAGTACGTCGAGGATGTGCGGCGGCACCACGGTGAGAAGGCTTTCCTCTTTCCCCTGATCGCACCAGTTCAGGGACGCGCGGGTGTTGCTGCGTGGTCGAAATGGTTTGGCCGATACCTGCGCGCTCAAGGCGTCACTGATACCGCCAAGGTCTTTCACTCGTTCAGGCACGGCTTCAAGGACGCGTTGCGGCAAGGCAAGGTGAACCAAGAGACACACGACGCTCTCACAGGGCACGCTCAGGCGTCTACTGTGAGCGGTGGTTATGGTGCCAAGGAGATGCTTGCGCGCTTTGGCGTGGAAGTGTTGAGAACTGCAGTTGCGAAAGTTGCGTATCGTGGGTTGGATTTGTCGCGTGTCCAGCCAATCGTTGTTGGTAAGCGTACACCTGGCGAGAAGTGAACCGGCCAATGGGGCCAACAAGGGGAATGACATGAGCTTGGATATTAACAGCATCACTGAGGGCTTTGTCCGCGAAATGCTTCTATCATACACGCTGAATTGGGAAGGCCAGCGCATTTCCCAGGAGGCTCACGAGGAAGCCGATAAAGATACCTGCGCGTACGATGAGCATGCCCCGTGGCAGTATCGTATGGACGTTGGTGAGAGAATGCAGGAAGACGGGGACAAGATGACCGATGATGTTGAGGAACGCGCGCGAGCCGCAGGCGTTGATATAGATGTTCTGCTTGACCTCGTTACTAAACAGCTCGGAACCTAGCAGGGCTCTCGCGGCCACTAAGGCCTCACACCTTCAATCAAGAACGATGGCGCTCTCAAGCTCCTTGGGTCACACTGGACCTTAGGAACACGAGAGCGCCTTCAGCTTTTTAGGCAGCCTGATCTTTTATCAAGAACGATTTCGAACCGCGCCCCGCGCCCCTCACGACATATCCAACACCTATATTGCGTAGCGCTGTGGTCGTGGGATGAGCAGTATCGCGAAGAACCGCTTTGAGGTCCTTTAGTTTCGAGGGGCTCAAGCCAAGCTCCCGCTGAATGTGTGGCATCGCCGTTTCACCAGGAAGTCGATTGACCATCAACTTAATCAGCGCTGCATGTGAGGTGCCTGTGCGTGCCTTCCGAACCTTAGGGCCGTCAAGCTCAAAGCCCCACGGAACCTCACGGATGTTCGGCATGTCAGCACGGATGTCTTGCAGAATTGCATCACCGGTCCAGTCCTTTGGAAGTACCAAGTAAATGTCCGCCGCAGGGCACCGCCCCTGAGCATCTATGACGCGCCTGCAGCAAACGCGGTTGATGGCTTGGATGATTGAGACCGAGAGATGCCGCTGCTCCATCACCCGCCGCACGTCTGCATGTTCTTTCCAGACCGGGTTCTGTATCCACTCATCGTCTTGGTGTCCCTGCAACGCAAAGAACTGATTTGTGGACCACATCTGATCGCGGTAGGGCAGTCCAAAAATTACGGCAGTATCGCAGGCGGCCCAATCGTTGCGACCGTCGATAGCGCCCCAGTGGGCCACGTCGAAGCGCGCGAAGCGATGCTCGTAGGACAGTGCGACGTGTTCGGCATCCTTGTGCATACAAAGGAATACCGATCGGTCTGGGCCTATCTCGCTTTCCAGCGCGTCAAGGAGCCGAGGGAAGCGGGTCTTAATGTTCGGGATCATGGTGGTCTTACCTAGTCCCGTAGCACGGGCGATGTGTAGCGTGACTGACGCATAATCACGGACCTTGGAGGGCGTGGGCACAATCTGAGACATAGGACCGAACAGGTCCCAGAGAAAGTTGTTATTCGCCGTAGCGTCGAGAACCACCGGTCCAGGTACGTCCCAAGGGATCAGGAAGGCTGCTGAGTTGATGGAATGCTCATTGCCTTTCTGAGCATAGTACGCCCACTGCTCCATCACGGCTTCAGACTGTGTGATGACGTCACGGACCTTTCGCCAGATGAGGTCGCGTCTGCTGTCATTGTATTCGCCGAGGAATATCGTGTCATATGGCAAAGGCTTCATGGCTCGTTGAAGTGCTGCCATGTCGGGCATCTGGACCACAACAGTGCTCTCGTCGTCCCAAAGCATCCTGATTGAATGGTTGTCGGTCCGTCCTTCAGGATTGGCGTGCGAGACGAGAATGGAGTGTAGCTCTTCCAGGACCTTAAGCTGCTCGGGAAACTCGTAGCGTATCTCAGGCGTGACGTAGCTTATGACCTGAGCAAGATTTGACACCGTCACCTTGTTGTTTTCGACCACGTTGGCTAGGGCCTCGTCGATGATGGTTAGGAGGCGCTTGCCACCACGCCAGGACGTGAAGCGGGACCGTAGGGCATCCTTATGGAGGCCCTTGTTGCCCGTGGCATTGACGTACGCCTGATGGGTGATGATCAGGATATCGCTATCGAGCAGCTCTTGAGGTGTCGCAGGTTTATCAGAGTGATGCGCAACAGCGACCACGCGTCCTGCTAGCTCGTTGATTGTTGCGGCGATGATATCAGCCTGTAACCCTGCGCACACAAATTGAGGGCGAAGCCCGTTGGTTGTGAGCACGGTTTGCGATGGGGGGGTGGGTGCACCATCGCGGAGCGTGAGCGCAAGAACGGCGGATCAAGTGGTCACTGAGGGGTCGAGTTTCTCGACGAGCCTGTGGAAGATGGCTTCGAAGCCGGGATCATAGTTTTCGGGGTGGGCGCGGATCACCTCAACGACTTTTCGATAACAATCAGCCGCTTTCTGATTGTCGCCTCTCGCCTGGTAGACCATGCCGAGGCGGTCCCAGCCGTCGTGTGCGTCGGGGAAGCGTTCGAGCAGATGGCGGGCGACCTGCTCGGCTTCGTCGAGCCTGCCCTCGTCGACGAGATCGACGGCGGCATTGGAATTGGCGGTGAGCTCGTCCTCGGCATCGTCGGTGTCGATGTCGAATTCGTCGAAGCTGTTGACGATGTCCACGTCGACGATGGGGCGCCATGCGGCAGCGGCGAGGCGCTCGTGCTCGGCGGCCACATCCTTGTCGAGGCAGCAGCGTTTGTACTTCTTGCCGCTGCCACACGGGCAGGGATCATTGCGTCCGGGCTTGGCCATCACGGTCTCCCCTTCAACAGGAAGGATGCATCCTTTGTACCGAACGCTGCTGGCGGATGCCAGATTCCATGAGCTTCTCCTCGCATTCGATCGTGACCTTGCGGCGGCGGCGCGCGCGGCAGGATGCGCGCGCTGCGGTGGGGTGGTGCACTCGGCGCGGTTCCGGCGCAAGCCGCGTGGCGGACCGGGCGGGCTCGGCGAGGAGTACGCCCAGCGGTTCAGCTTCTGCTGCTCGGTGGATCTGTGCCGCAGCCGCAAGACGCCGCCGTCGTTCCGCTTCCTCGGCCGCAAGGCCTGGCTCGGCGCCGTGGTGGTGCTGGTTGCGGCGATGCGGCAAGAGGCGACGGCAACCCGGCAGTTGACGGAGCTTTTTGGCGTCAGCCGGCGGACCGTCAGGCGCTGGCGGACGTGGTGGGGCAGCGCGTTCGCGGCGAGCCCGTTCTGGAAGCTGGCAGCGGCCGCCTTCATGCCGCCGGTCGACCGGAGCCGGCTGCCGGCGTCGCTGCTCGAGCGTTTTGCCGGCGACGCCGCGGCGCGGCTCGTCGCGCTGTTGCGCTTTATCTTGCCGATCAGCGGAGGCGCGGCGATGCACGCTGCATGACGGGCATCGCCGGCCCGCAGAGCATGCACGTCGCCGGCCGGCGGAGCCTTGTCCTACGGTTGCGGCTCCTGGCATTTGGGAGCGCTGGCGTGTCGCAACGACGCGGGTCGCGGGTCCACGAGCAGTGGGCGCACTTTCGCTTTTCGGTGATCGGCCAGTTGCTGGCGGCGCCGCCGCGCAAGGGCATGCTGCGTCTGGAGCTCGATAAGCTCGCCGCGTGCGCGTGGCGTCATCCGGTCAGTGGCGAGCCGGTCCGCTTCGGCGTCTCCACCCTGGAGCGCTGGTATTACCGGGCACGCAAGGAGCGGCACGATCCGGTCGCGGTGCTGCGGCGTAAGCTGCGTAAGGACGCTGGCGCGCAGGCTGCGATGGGCGCCGCGGTATGCCAGGCCGTGCTGGCGCAATACGCCGCGCACAAGAGCTGGAGCGTCAAGCTGCATCACGACAACGTCCTGGCGCTCGCCGAGCGCAATCCCGCGCTCACGCCGGTGCCGTCCTATTCCACGCTGCGCCGTTTCCTCGCCGCGCACGGCCTCGACAAGCGCCGGCGCCTCACATCGCGCCGGACAGAAGGCGCCGAGCGCGCCGAAGCCCGCCTGCTCGATCGCGAGGTGCGCAGCTACGAGGCCGAGTATGTCAACGGCCTGTGGCACTGGGATTGCCACGTCGGATCGAGGAAGGTGCTCACGCCACGCGGCGAGTGGCAGACGCCGGTCCTGTTCGGCGTGCTCGACGACCGCTCGCGGCTCGCCTGTCACCTGCAATGGTACCTGGCGGAGAACGCCGAGAACGTGGCGCACGGCTTGTCGCAGGCGCTCCAGAAGCGCGGCCTGCCGCGCGCGGCGCTGAGCGACAACGGCGCCGCCATGACGGCGGCGGAGATCGCCGAAGGGCTCGCCCGGCTCGGCATCGTGCACGAGACGACACTTCCTTACAGCCCATACCAGAACGCCAAGCAGGAATCGTTCTGGGGCCCGGTCGAAGGCCGGCTCATCGCCATGCTGGAGGATGTGCCGGATCTGACGCTTGCCATGCTCAACGAGGCAACGCAGGCCTGGGTGGAGTTCGATTACAATCGCAAGCTCCATTCCGAGATCGGCGAAGCGCCGATCACGCGCTTCCTCAAAGGCCCCGAGGTGACGCGGCCGAGCCCGGACAGCGCGGCGTTGCGGCTCGCCTTCACCCGCACCGAGCAGCGCACCCAGCGCAAGAGCGACGGCACCGTGGTGATCGCAGGCCGCCGCTTCGAGGTTCCGAACCGCTACCGCCATCTGCGCGGCGCCGAGGTCCGCTTCGCCAGCTGGGATCTCACGACGGTCCATCTGGTCGATAGCCGCACCGGCACGGTGCTGTGCCGGCTCTATCCACAGGACAAGACCAAAAACGCCAGCGGCCTGCGCCGGCCGCTCGACAAGGTGACGGCAGAGCCTGCCAGCGCAAAATCTTCGACCGGAATGGCACCGCTGCTCGCCCAGTTGCTCGCCCGGCAGGCCGCGGCCGGATTGCCGCCGCCTTATCTCCCCAAGGACGAAGGAGACGACACGTGAACAAGAAGCTGCTCGCACTCTACGGCCTCAAGTGGAATCCGTTCGCCCCCGACGTGCCGGTCGAGGCGCTGCGCGTCACGCCGCAGATCGAGTCGTTCTGCTGGCGGGTCGAGCAGCTCGCCGGCGAAGGCGGCTTTGCCCTCGTCACCGGCGCTCCCGGCACCGGCAAGTCGGTGACGCTGCGCATTCTCGCCGAGCGGCTCGCGGCGCAACGCGACGTCAAGGTCGGCGTGATTAGCCGTCCCCAGGCCGGCCTCGCCGACTTCTACCGCGAGATGGGCGAGCTGTTCGGCGTCGTGCTCCACCCGCATAACCGCTGGGGCGGCGCCAAGGTGCTGCGCGAGCGCTGGCAGACCCATATTGACGCCGCGTTCTCACGGCCCGTGCTCATCGTCGACGAGGCGCAGGAGATGCTGCCGGCCGTCCTCTCCGAGCTGCGCCTGCTCGTCTCCGCGCGGCTCGACTCCCACATCCTGCTCACGGTGGTGCTGGCCGGCGACGGCCGCCTGACCGAGCGCTTGCGAACCGACGAGTTCCTGCCGCTCGGCAGCCGCATGCGCGTGCGCCTCGCGCTCGATCGCGCCGCGCCCGACGAGCTGCAAGACTGCCTCAAGCAAGCGCTGCACAAGGCTGGAGCCGCCAAGCTGATGACGGCGGAGCTGATCGCCACCTTGTGCGATCACGCCCAGGGCAACCTGCGCGCCCTCATGAACATGGCCGGCGAACTGCTCGCTCATGCCGCCCAGCACGAGGTCCGCCAGATCGACGAGAAGCTGTTCCTCGAGACCTGCTCCCCACCCGCCGACACCAAGGCCGCGGCCGGACGACGGCGATGAGCCTGTTGCCGGTCGAGCCGGCCCATCGTCTCGCCGAGCGCGCCGAGGAGCAGCGCTGGCTGGTCACCGGCCTGTGGTCCGAGCAGGCGGTCGGCATCATCGGCGGCGAGCCCAAATGCTGCAAATCCTTCCTCGCCCTCGACCTCGCCGTGTCGGTCGCGGCCGGCACGCCGTGCCTGCGCCGCTTCCCGGTGCCGCGCTCAGGGCGCGTCCTGCTCTACGCCGCCGAAGACGCGCTGCACATCGTGCGCCAGCGGCTCGAAGGCATTTGCGCCGCCGCGGGCCACGCGCTCGCCGCGCTCGACGTCCAGGTCATCACCGCGCTGACCGTGCGGCTCGATCTTGCCGCCGATCGCCAGGCGCTCGACGAGACCGTTGCCAAGCTCAAGCCGCGCCTGCTCGTGCTCGATCCCTTCGTGCGCCTGCATCGCATCGATGAGAACGCCTCAGGCGAGGTCGCCCCGCTGCTCGCCTATCTGCGCGAGCTGCAACGCCGCCACGACGTCGCTGTGGTGGTCGTCCACCACGCCAAGAAGGGCGCTGGCCGCGTCCGTGCCGGCCAGGCCCTGCGCGGCTCGTCCGAGTTCCACGCCTGGGGCGACTCTAATCTTTACCTGCGTCGCGACGGAGAGGATCTCACCCTCACGGTCGAGCACCGCGCTGCGCCCGCCATGCCCACCGTCACGCTCGAGCTCGCGCAACGCGCCGACGCGCTCGCCCTCGAGGTCGTCGACCGGCGCAATCCACCAACGCCGCCACCCAGCTCCGTCGATGAGCGCATCACCACGGCGCTCACCGATCTCGATCACTCGCTACCATTCTCCGAGCTGCGCACGCGCTGCCGCGTCCGTACCGCAACCCTCTACGAGCGCCTCGCAGCCCTCACCGCCGAAGGCCGCCTCGTCAGGTCCGGTGACGGCTATCGGCTCATCGGGCGCCAAGCGGCAGCCGCGCGACAATCAAGATGAGAACGCGCCGATGACCGGGATCGGCTGTCCGAAGCCGCTTCCGCTTCCCGCTCGCTCTACAGCGCGCCGGAAGCGGTAGCGGGAAGTCCCGCAAAAGAGCTTCCTTCGTGGCATCCGCACCGAGCCGCAACACCGATCACGCCGCACGTCCCATCCTTCTGTTCGATCGGCACCATCCCTCCGTCCCGACCTACGCGCCGCCAATGCCGTCGCGCGCAACGGCGGTCAAGGATGGCCCGTCTTCGGGTCACCGCGTCAGCGGCGCGCAGCGTCCTTGACGGCCGTGAGCACGACGGCAGGCTTGAGCGCGTCGGGGCCGAAATCCCCACACCAACGAACCATCAAATAGCTGGGATGAAGGACCGTCAAAAAGCGTGATCACGCTTACCTGCTCAATGCGCCGTGTCACTATCAACACACCAACTGGCTTAAGAGCCCCTTGTCCGCCCTGCGGGCTTTGGGCATTCGCGTCAGCTTGCATTGCTGCGAACACACAAGCACCTTGGGTTTTTCCTGAGCCCGTGGGTGGCTGAAGGATCTGCCAAGGTGCATCGACCACGCCATTAATGGAATTGATAATGGATGTCCGAAAGGTTGCTGCCATGACGCACCATAAGGCGCGCAGAGCAGGCGAAGTGATGAGCTGAAGTCGTAATCTCCAGTGGATGTCCATGTGGTCTGTGAAGTCCTGCGGCGACACGAGAGCGTAATCCTCGTGTGATCCGATAGAGGTACTCATTGATGGTTTTCACTTTGATTGAGGCAAGAGGGTGCGTTCCCTGCCCTATGGTCGGGTTGTCTTGCCTTGGGTTGATTTTGCAGGTGGCTGGGTTCGATTTGGTGTGGAAAAGAATGGGGGGATGAAAGCCCTAAAGAATGCTCTAATTTCTTTCTCTCTTTAGGGGCTCCATCCGCCCATTAATTGGGGGGTGTTGGCTTAGGTGGTAGGTGCTTGGCTAATCAGCCCTTGAAAGCTCTAAAAGAAAGAGGTCTTTAGAGGTCTCAGGGGTGCATTAATTGTTGGTCCTGTGATCAAGGGCCTATGTGCCCCTATATGTCACACTCCAAGTGGGTGATTTGCTCTTATCAGAGCCTTGTCCAGCTATAGGGCTCCCAAGACTCTCAGGAGCCCTCAGGACTCGTTAGTATCTCTAGCCCTCTGCCCGCGTACCGGGTGAACCATAGGCCACTCAGCGGACTCCTGAGTCCACCTGAGCCCCCCTATCGGGTATCCCACGGACATCACCACGACACTGGGTGGTCTGGGAGGATCGTGAGAGAGGGCTTAAGAAGCGCCACGGGGCACACCGGCGATGATAGCTAGCTCTGAAGAGGTCCTAGGAGCGACCAAGAGCCTAAGATCATCTACATGTGGGGGATTTCAATATGAGCTGCTGCCGGTTTGATGGACACCGGGTTAAGCTAATCCCACCTTGCGCTCGAACTCAACAGGGCTGACGTAGCCGATGGTCGAGTGACGTCGGATCGCATTGTACAACGCAGCTTGATAACACCCACAGGACCGGCTTTCGCGAGGTTTTGTATCGGTGGCATCCATGGTTCGGTTTGCCGGTTTTTGTCCATCAGAAGCTGGACAAGGCGGGTGACCTTGTATTCCGCTGCACGCTGAGCGGCTCCGATGCCGCTCGGTGGTTTGAGATTCCTGCCTGGATGTTCGATCGCGCGGCTTGCGTGGATGCACCGGTCTTAGCCGCCGCACCTCATGTCAGTTCATCAGCGCTGCTGACGTTATCGGGCCTTCTGACGGATGTGTTGAAGGCGCGCACCGCATCATCGAATGCCCTGCTTTCCGGCGCAATCAAGACCTCTCGCGATCAGAATCGGGGAGAGGACCATGACAGCCAAGACAATGGCGCGCCGGCCACGAACGCAGCGGAGCCGGACCACACAGGATCGGCGGCGCAAGGCGCCGCAAATGGACCTGTTCGCAAGCGGCCAGTCCGGCGGTCTCATCGGACCGCCGGCTTGGCCGGATCTGCCGGCAGAGGTGCAAGGCACGCTGACCAGCCTGATGGCGCAGCTGATCCTGGAGCATGCGGACAAGAGCAAGACGGCCGTAATGACGGAGGCCGGTCATGATCTCTGACAAGATCCGCCCCTATCATCTGGAGCGCAAAGCGCTGCTCTATGTGCGGCAATCATCGGCCCATCAGGTGCTGCACAACCGGGAGAGCAGCGCGCTGCAATATGCCATGCGGGATCGGCTGACGGCGCTTGGCTGGTCGCAGATCGAGGTGATCGACGACGATCTCGGCCGCTCGGCGGCGGGCTCAGTTCAGCGTGCTGGATTCGAGCGGATGGTCGCGGAGGTGTGCCTCGGCAAGGTTGGCGCCGTCTGTGCACGCGAGGTCTCCCGCTTTGCCCGCAACAGTCGCGACTGGCAGCAACTGATCGAGATGTGCCGCGTGGTCGACACCGTGCTGGTCGATCAGGAGACCGTCTATGCGCCGCGCCACGGCAACGACCGGCTGCTGCTCGGCTTGAAGGGCAGCCTGAACGAGTACGAGCTTGACCTGTTGCGCCAGCGTTCGCTCTCGGCGCGCTACGAGAAGGCGCGCCGCGGCGAACTGGTGGTCGCAGCACCGGTAGGCTTTGTGAAGGCCGGCGATCGCTACGAGAAGGACCCGGACCTTCGCGTGCAGGACGCCATTACCCTGGTCTTCGACAAGGTTCAGGAACTGGGCAGCGCCCGCCAGGCCTTGCTCTGGTTCCACGAGCACGATCTCGCGTTGCCAGTGAAGCAGAACAATGGCGATGTGGCCTGGCGGCGGCCGAACTATTCCACTATCCACCGGATGATCGAGAACCCCATCTACGGCGGCGCCTATGCCTATGGTAAGACTGCAGTTGCGGCAGGCTATGGAGCCAACGGTGCCGGCGTGAAGATCCGCCGCAAAGCACGCAGTGACTGGCTGGCGCTGATGCCAAATGCCCATGAGGGCTACATCAGTTGGGAGAAGGCCGAGGCGATCAGGACGATGATCAGCAGCAACGTTCCCACCAGCCGTCATCATGGCGCCCCCAAACATGGCGACGCTCTACTGGCCGGCATGATCCGATGCCGCCGCTGCGGCCGCAAGCTGACGCTTCGATATACGGGCGCGCAGTGTGGCATTCCACGCTACACTTGTAGCCGCGCCCGGTTGGACAACGGTGAACCGCATTGCATTGCCTTTGGCGGCCTGCGCGTCGACGACGCCATCGAGGAGGCGCTTCTGGGCGTTGTGGAGCCCGGCGCCATCGCGGCCGCTGTCGCTGCCGAGAGGCAAGCCGGCCAACGGCGCGATCAGGTGCGCGATGCGCTGCTGCGCGATCTCGAAGCGGCGCGCTATGCGGCCGATCGCGCCTTCCGTCAGTACGACGCTGCTGATCCCGCTAACAGGCTGGTGGCTGGCGAACTGGAGGCGCGCTGGAACAAGGCGCTCGCACACGTAGCGGAAGTTGAGGGCAGGATCGCGGTACATGGCACGGCCACGCCTATACCAGTCATCGACCCGGCAGCGCTCACCACGCTCGCGGCGGACCTCAGGACTGTCTGGGCGGCGCCCACGACAGACGCGCGGCTGAAGAAACGCATTGTGCGCACCCTCATCCAGGAGGTGGTCGCCGACATCGATCAGGAGGCCAACGAGATCGTGTTGATCGTCCATTGGATCGGTGGCGTGCATAGCCAGATCCGCTTGCCCAAGCGCCGGCGCGGCCAGCGCAACAGCGCCTCAGCCGATGTGATCACGGCTGTCCGCCAGTTGGTGCTGATCGCCAATGACGATCTCATCGCCGGCACACTCAATAGGAATGGCCTTGTCACTGGTCACGGCAACCGCTGGACGCGGGAGCGCGTCACATCGCTGCGCTCGCATCACCGCATTCCGGTGTTCAAACCTGCTGATGACGGGATCGAGCCGTGGCTCAATCTCAGCAACGCCGCGCGGTTTCTCAAGATCGCGCCCAAAACCCTCAGACTGGCGGCGGAGGCCGGCGAGATCGCCGCCATCCATCCCTTGTCCGAAGGCCCTTGGATCTTTGCCCGTACCGATCTCTCGGCATCAACCGCACAAGCAATCACAGAACGCGCGCGCCAAAATCCAAAATACCCCACGGGATCGCATCCCGATCAGCAAAATCTCTTTCCTTCAACCACATAGACAGATGGGTGTTGTGATGCAGGATTGTAGAACCGCTCGATATAGTCGAACACATCTGCCCTGGCCTCGTTCCTTGTTTGATATGCCGTGCGCGCGGTGCGCTCGGTCTTCAGCGACGAGAAGAAGCTCTCCATGGCCGCGTTGTCCCAGACGTTGCCGGAG
>Ga0137381_10003019_pt1 | contig 11846 bp, 10 predicted proteins | sample SagtaG_16_FD_104808 | JGI IMG/M metagenome (GOLD analysis project Ga0137381, IMG submission 104808) | Vadose zone soil microbial communities from Sagehorn Ranch, Mendocino, California, USA - Sage2_L_115_16 metaG | ecosystem: Environmental > Terrestrial > Soil > Vadose zone | place: USA... | reverse complement strand
TCGGATTCCTGCTGCCCGCTCCCTGGATCGGAGCTCGTGCCGACCGCCTCGCAATCCTGGCTCTCACCCTCTACGCGTTGCTGCCCTTGATTCGCAATACCTACACTGGAATTAAAGGCGTGGATCGCGCCGTAATCGAGGCGGGACGCGGCATGGGCATGACCGATCGCCAACTGTTATGGCAAGTGGAACTTCCCCTGTCCCTGGGTGTAATCATCGCAGGCGTGCGGATCGCGGCCGTGCTTTCCATCGGACTGGCAACCATCGCGGCCGCCATCGGCGCTGGCGGCTTGGGCGAATATATTTTTCGCGGACTGGCCATGGTCAACGACCAGGTAATTCTGGCGGGCGCAATCCCAGCCGCCGCTCTGGCCATACTTGCGGATGTAAGTCTGGGATGGCTGGAGAAACGTTTGGCCCCAAGTTAAGAAATTAACTCACCACGGGGTACGTCTCGAAGACGGTTACTATGAGCTAGTACCTAGATTGAAGTGATGGTCACCTCGGCATGTTTAAGCGCGCTAGGTTAATCCACAAACCGTCTCCCTCATTGTCGAGTGTTCGGAAAGTACCGGTTCGATTCTGCGCTGCAACGGCAGCGCTGTTTTGTTTCTTGTCCATAACGTCTAGCCTCTGCTGTGCGCAGGAGCATGATGTACTTTGCAGCGAGGGCAGCGGCGGTTTTGAAGCGGAATCCCACACTGGGGTTACGGTACAGGTGAGAGCGGCACGAAATGGAGGACTGGCTGCTCGGACATGTGAAGGAATTCTTGGCTGGAACAAGCACAGTGTGACAATCGCGACGGGAGCCTCGCAGCTTGACATCGATGCATTGGGTGTAGATCTGGGCCTGGACGTACCCGTTGCCGCATTTCAAGTGAAGAAAATGGATAGCGACTGCTGCATGGAATATCAAATCTACTCTCTCGAAAGACCGCCACGGTTGCTGAGAACAATCACCGGCGGAGACTTCTTCAGCGCGGCTGACACAGATCTCGATGGCCGTGTTGAGATCTGGACTGACGATACCGCCGCGATAAGCAACTTCGAGAACTTGGACGTAACCGAATTGGGCTCTGCACCCACAATCGTGCTCCGCTTTGCGCACGGGAAACTACTGGACGTGAGTTCCGAGTTTCAACTCTATTTTGACCATGAAATCGCAGAGATTCGAAAGGGGCTTGACTCAGAAGACCTGAGCGATTTCAAAAGAAGTGATGGCAAACTATCGCCTGACACTCAGCTCTCGGCAGCGCGGCTACACCAATTGCGGGTCGTGAAAGCCAGGATACTGGAAATTGTCTGGTGTTATGTTTACAGCGGTCGTGAGCAGCAGGCGTGGCGCACGCTGGCCGAGATGTGGCCCACCGCCGATGTCGGCCGGATTCGGGCGGCGATTCTGAGCGCACGTGCTCGCGGCATCAGTGCTCAGGTTAATGGCGTCTCCACGGGAGTTCCAGCTGACCGAATAAAACGTGTGACGATCTTCGACGCTACAAGCGCTTCAGCAAACAAATTGGAAGTGATCCCACCTGAACCGATCCTGCTTCGGAGGCCTTCTCCGTCAGGTCCAGATTTTCCGCAGTCGGAGTTGCTCCTGGAGTTGGTGATCGACTCTGCTGGAAAAGTTCGGTCAGCCGAAGAAGCTGGAAAAGCGAAATCAGTGGATGCAGAGCTTATCTATGCCGCGACCGGATGGAAGTTCATTCCCGCGTTCAAGGCTGGCCGAGCCGTCGCTAGCCGGCTGCGCCTGGCCGTTGCTCTGAAGCGATGAGCTCCTGAAACTTGAGCAGACGTTAGCGTCTCTCTCAAAAAATGCGTAGTACTGAAACTTTCTGCATTCGCGTTCCTACCGGTCTGGACAGTGTCCAGCGCGTCAGAATGCAAGCTGCAAGAACCAAAGAGAGTATGGCGACATACACAATCCAACGTGGCCACCCCCTGGCGGGCGCTTTCCGAAAGTATGCGTTCCAAACGCCAACGACATTCGTCGCGCCAGAAGTTTGCTTGGAAATGATCTCGGTCTTGCGCAAGGACCTACGTGCCAGCAGATAACAGAGGCCGTAAATCCATAGAAGGACGAAGGCGGTAATCAACAGAGGGTTGTGAAGCGGATTCATGGTTACGCGATCACATCGCTACAGTGTGCCGAATATCCACAATTTTGCCGATGATCCATGGCCGCTCGTACCCAAAGATTCTATCGTGCGCAAACACTCTTATTATAAATCCAACAGATCGTTAGATACTGCCCTACCATGACGCGAACAATTTTCATCTTCGTCGCACTTACCGTTCTTCTCTCCTGCGGCCCTCCGCGCGAGAACCGCATCGTAATCGGTTCCAAGAATTTCACGGAGCAGCTCATCCTAGGTGAACTTATCGCACAACAAATCGAGAACAAGACTGGACTTCCCGTGGAGCGGCGCTTCTATCTTGCCGGCAGTTATATCTGCCATCAAGCGATCCTTGGTGGACGCATCGATATCTACCCCGAATACACCGGCACAGCGCTCACCGCCATCCTGAAACAAAAACCGGAAGGCAGCCGGGAGCAAGTTTACCAACAGGTTAAAAATGAATACGCCAACCGTTTCGCTCTCGCTGTCGGTCCTCCGCTCGGATTCAACGACACGTTTGCCATAGAGATTCGCGGCGAAGACGCGCGACACCTCGGTCTGAAAACTATCTCACAGGCAGCTCGGTACACTCCGCAATGGCGGGCTGGATTTGGTTACGAATTCATGGAGCGCCCCGACGGCTACCAGGGATTAGTCGCTACCTATGGCCTGCGCTTCGCCGCTCCTCCGCGCATCATGGATCTGGGCCTGCTAACCCGCGCCCTTAAAGACAAGCAGGTGGACTTGATTGCCGGAAATGCGACCGACGGACTCATTCCCGCACTTGACCTGTTTGTTCTTGAAGACGACCGCCACTACTTTCCACCCTATGAAGCCGTCCCCATCATTCGGCAGCAAACGCTCGCGCGTCATCCGGGAGTAAAACAAGCATTGGATGATCTTGCCGGAAAAATTTCCGATGATGACATGCGCCAACTCAATTACGCGGTAGATGGCCAAAAGCGGGACGTGAAAGAAGTCGTGCAGGAATTCTTGAAAAAGAAAGGTCTTTGACGATAGGGACGCCGTCCCGGGGCACAGTTACATCGGCCGCCGTTGCAATGTCGAAAGGCTCGTCGGGGAATTCCTTCGCAACAAGAACTCTGAAACCCTGAACTTTCCAATTGACTCATATCTATGAGTCATATAGACTCTTACTATGGCTAAGAGGCTGCAAGTGATTCTCCAGGATCTGAATTACCGCGAAATTCAACGGATGGCGCGCTCGCGCCACATGTCCCTCGCCGAATGGGTCCGGCAAGCGCTGGAACTGGCTCGCCGGCGCGAGCCTCTGGGCGACGCCGGAAAGAAACTTGAAGTCATCCGCGCCGCAGCACAACACGACTATCCAACCGCTGATATAGAAACCATGCTGGCGGAGATTGAGCGGGGGTACGGGACAGCCGCGCCGTGATTCTGATCGACTCCAATATTCCAATGTATCTGATCGGCGCGGCCCATCCACACAAGAGTGATGCGCAACGATTGCTGGAGAAGCTGGTTAGCGACCGCCAGCGTCTGGTCACCGATGCCGAGGTGCTCCAAGAGATCCTGCATCGCTATGTCGCAATCGCCCGGCGCGACGCCATCCAACCCGCATTCGACGCACTGCTTGGCATCGTGGATCAGGTGCTGCCAGTTGATCGCGCCGTCGCCGAGCGCGCTAAACAGATCGTCCTGGGTCGCCGGCACGTGTCCGCGCGCGACGCCGTGCACCTGGCCGTGATGGAACAACACGGTATCGAGCAAATCTTAACCTTCGGTTCGGGGTTCGACGACTTCCCCGGGATTAGACGTCTGTCCTAGAAGAGTCCATGCCAGAAGTGTCTCCTACATCAACCACACCGCATCCACATCCACAATCACTTGCGTTCGCGGAATCTTTTGCTGCGAAGCGTAAGCCAGCATCGAACGTAGAAGCGCGTTCAGTTTCTCGCGGCTAGAAGATTTCAAAACAAAATGATAACGGTAATCGCGCTTGAGTCGAACAATGGGTGCCGCCGCCGGCCCTAACACTCGTGTCCCTTCGTGCCGCGTCTTTTCAAACCACTTGCCGAGGACTCCAGACCATTCGAGCGCCTCATCGAGCTTGTCGCTGCGCACTAGCACATTCGCCAGCGCGCTATAGGGTGGATAGTGCATCCAGCTTCGGAAGCGTAGCTCTTTGTCGTAGAAGCCGGAGAAGTCGTGTGTCGCCGCATAATGCACCGCATAGTGTTCTTGAAAATATGTTTGCAGAATTACTTTGCCGGGTGTCTGCCCGCGTCCCGCTCGCCCGGCGACTTGGGTCAGCAATTGGAAAGTACGTTCCGCCGCGCGAAAATCCGGGAAACCCAAAGCGGCGTCGGCCCCGACAACTCCGACCAGTGTGACTCCGTGGATGTCATGCCCCTTGGCGATCATCTGCGTGCCCACTAACAGATCGAGTTCCCCTTCGTTGAGCGCATTCAGAGCGCGCTCAAAATCCTCACGACCGCGGACGGTGTCACGATCCAATCGGCCGATGCGCGCCTGCGGAAACATGCCATGCAGCAACTCTTCCAGTTTTTCCGAACCGGTGCCCAGAAAATAGACGTACTCACTGTCACAATGCACGCATGCTTTCGGTATCGCGGCAACGTAGCCGCAATAATGGCACTCCATGCGATGAGATCGTTTGTGATGAGTGAGCGCGATGGCGCAATTCTTGCACTCCAACACTTTCCCGCAAGTACGACACAGCACAAGCGGTGAGTATCCACGCCGGTTGAGCAGGACCATCACTTGCTCTTTGCGATCCAGGCGCTCTCTGATTTCTTGCGCCAGCCTTCGCGAGATGACCTGCTCCTGTCCAGTTTCCTGAAATTCCTGCCGCATGTCGATGATCTCGACCTCAGGCAGTGGCCTTTGCTCCACTCGGTCGGGCAGCTCAAGCAATGTGTATTTGTTTTTCCTCGCGTTGAAATACGACTCTAGCGACGGTGTGGCCGAGCCCAGTACAACCACTGCGTTGGCCATCTTGGCCCGCATCACAGCTACATCGCGCGCGTGATAACGTGGCGTCTCTTCCTGCTTGTAGGAGGAATCTTGTTCCTCGTCCACGATCACCAGCGCCAAATCTGAGACCGGTGCGAACACTGCAGATCGCGTGCCCACCACCATGCGCGCATCGCCGCGTTTGATTCGATGCCACTGTTCCGCCCTCTCCTGATCGGAAAGCGCGGAGTGCAGAATGGCAACCCGATGGCCGAAAATCTGACGCAGGTCCGCCGCCACCGCAGGCGTGAGCCCAATTTCCGGGACAAGGAGAATGGCCGAGCGCCCTGCGTCGAGCACCGAGCGCATGCCGGCAAGATAAACGGCAGTCTTGCCCGACCCCGTGACGCCATGCAGCAAGATGCCGGAAAACTTGCGCGCGTTCACAGATTCCTGGATGCGCTGGAGCGCTTCCTGCTGCGCGCGATTGAACTGGAAATCAAATGGCGAAGGTCGGGCCTTCAGCGCGGACATGGTGAAGCCAGCCGGCTCTTCAACCATCAGAACGATTCCTCGCTTTACGAGAGTGCCCAACGTTGTGCGGGGAACCTCCAGCGCGTGCAGAGTGTCGACGGGCACTTTTCCTCCCGCGGCGGCGAGTGTGTCGATTAACGTTCTCTGATTAGCATTGAGTTTGCCTTCGGCGCCTCTCAATACCGCGACCTTCACCACGCGTGCGGCATCGCGGGCGCTCGAGTGGTCCTCTCGTACAATCCATTTCTTACGCACCATCCCGGTGAGAACGGATTTGGAGACACGGGTTGCCGCTCGCAAACTTTCTTCTTTGACCTCATCACGCTCACTCAAATAATCAAGCACTCGAAACTCAGCCAGTTGATCGTCTGGCGTCTTGCGCGAACGGCTTGATGAGCCGGACATTCCCGCTTCATGAAGCGCCAGATGCCCGGCTTCCGCGATGCGATAAGAAATCATTCTTTTGAATTCCGCGCCGAGGGGCAACATAGTCCGCAAAACTTCACCGAGCGGCGCCAGGTAGTAGTCAGCGATCCATTTGCCGAGGCGCATCAGTGATGGTTCGAGCACTGGCTCTGGGTCGAGGACTTCGATAAGCTTTTTGGTTTGAACTTTAGGTTTGTGATCGTGGAGGTTTACGACAATCCCCGACAGGCGCTGCTGGCGGAAGGGAACTAGAACTCGTCCTCCGATGACGGGCTGCATGCCATCCGCGATGGCGTAGGTGAAAGCAGTATCCAGAGGCACCGGCAGGGCAACGTCACAGAAATCAGGCATTCCAAGTATCGCCGGCGTCTTGCCGGCTCAAAGGCATCGTAACATCCGGAATGAAGAAGTGTTCCACGTGGAACATTTGTACTCGCGAAAGTGTATGTACACTTATATACGTATATCTATAAATCGAAGGGACGGAGAAGTGTTACGAGACGCCCCGACAGATTGTGGGATGGGAGACAGCCAGGACGTATCTGGCTTAAGGCTCCGCTTTAGCGGGCACCGCCAAACCCAGTTCCTTCATCACCATTTGCAAATCTTTCCAAGTCTCTTTCTTCTGGCGCGGATCACGGAGCAGGAAGGCAGGATGGTAAGTCACCGCCAACTTGGTGCCTCGAAAGTCAAACCAGCGACCGCGCAACTCCGACATGGGGGCGTTGATGGCCAGCAGCGTCTTCGCCGCAACCGCACCTAGAGCTACGATCACTTTGGGTTTTATGGCAGCGATCTGGCGCATGAGGAACGGAGAACAAGTTTCGCATTCTTCACGTTCCGGAGTGCGATTTCCGGGCGGACGGCATTTGATGATGTTGGCGATGTAAACATCTTCCCGCTGTATGCCCATGGCCTTGATCATGTTGTTCAGTAACTGGCCGGCGCGGCCTACGAAAGGCTCCCCTTGTTGGTCTTCGTCGGCGCCGGGAGCTTCGCCGATGAACATCAGTTCTGCGTGCGGATTGCCCACGCCGAATACGATCTGTTTGCGTCCCTGTTGATGGAGTGGGCAGCGAGTGCAATCGCCCAGGTCCTCGCGGATCGTGCGTAGCAGTAGTGCGGGGTCTTCGACAACGGACGTCTCCGGTTCACGCGGGAGTTCGGCGTTGGGTTCGCGGCGGTAGAAATCGTAGATGCCGAGCTCGTTGTAATAGCGGATCCTTTCAGTCAGTGCGCGGCGGAGTTGTGGATCGAGGGTGCGGGACATTTAGCGTACAAGCATTTTAGTTCGTATGATTTTTGCTTGTGTCATTTTAATTTGTATCATTTTTGAAAGTTTGATGTGGGGGTTGTAGTTTGATTTGGTTTTGAGGTTAGTTCGTGGTTTTGATTTTCGCAGTTCAAAAGCCTCACGTTGCTCGCTCACCCAGCGCTGAAGCGCTGGGCAAAGTTATTTGGCCTCTAACGGGGCCTAGTCCGGTCATCAGCCCGCGGTGATCGTACGCCCACAAAATTTAGAAACTCGAGTGGTCCACCAAGCTGCGGCCCGGTCGCTACGCCCTGACGTTCGGCGCGGTGCTGAGTATCCGCTGGCGGAGGCGGACGACCTCATCAAGAACGCGCTGGGCGACTTCCCATTTGGTGGTTTCGGGGACGTCCACGACGGAGTCGTGAGTGATGATGGTGACGGCGTTGCGATCAGAATCGAAACCAATCCCTTCGCGCGAGACATCGTTGACCACGATGGCGTCCAGCGATTTTGAGGCCAGCTTCTTGCGGGCGTTCTCCAGTGCGTTCTGGGTTTCGGCAGCGAACCCCACAACAATTTGCGAATCTTTATGACGCACGATCTCGGCGAGAATGTCCACCGTGGGCTCGAGCTCAAGCGACATTGGTCCAGTGCGCTTGATTTTTTGGGACGCTGTCGATTTCGGGCGATAGTCCGAGACGGCAGCGGTTTTGATAACTATCGTCGCTTCCGGCAACAGTTTCAGCACTGCCTGGCGCATTTGTTCAGCAGACTCGATTTGCGTAACCTCGGCTGCGCCCGGTGGCGTCAGCGCGGTGGGGCCGCTGACCAGCAGCACACGCGCTCCACGGCGCGAGGCTGCTTCGGCCAGAGCGTATCCCATGCGTCCGCTGGAACGGTTGGTGAGATAGCGTACGGGGTCGACTTTTTCTCGCGTAGGGCCGGCAGTAACTAGTATTGTTTCGCGGACAAGATCCTGCGGGGCTCCTAAAGCCTCCATTAGCGCAGCAATAATGACGTCGTTTTCCGCCAAACGTCCGGGGCCGGTCATGCCGCACGCCAGATAGCCTTCGCCGGGCTCGACCATCCGCACGCCGCGCTTTTTCAAGATTTCGAGATTCGCCTGCGTGGCCGGATGATTCCACATGTTGACGTTCATGGCAGGCGCTACCACGACCGGAGCGGTCGTTGCCAGATACAGCGTAGTCAGAAAATCAGTGGCCATGCCTTGCGCGAACTTGGCCAGGACGTCGGCGGTTGCGGGAGCGACCAGCAGGGCATCGATGGACTGAGCGACGGCTATGTGCTCGACGGCAGAATCAATATTCGGCTCAACGTTGCCGTTGCTATTGCCCTCACCTCCGGCGAACATGTCGGTAATGACTTTTTCGCCGGAAAGTGCGGCAAAGGTCAGCGGCCGCACGAATTCCTGCGCAGCCCGAGTCATGATGACCTGAACCCGGATGCCGCGTTCCTGCAGCAGGCGGACAATCTCTGCCGCCTTGTACGCTGCAATGCCGCCACTAACTCCGAGGGCTACTTTCATACTTACCTTTGATGATTCAGAGTTCGATGTCGAACCATCCATTAGAAGAAGGTAGTCGCCAGTTTCCTAGTCCTTGAGGGGGGCTTTATCCAGGATTTCACTGGCGACTTCTACCGCGGATCGGGGGATTTCAGGGATGACCCACTTCACTTTGCCGGCCCTGATTTCATCCTGGGCGATTCGGCAGGGTTTGCGTGAGTGGGTGTCGATGACGGGAGGGGCGCCGCCTTGTAACTGCCGGGCGCGTCGGGCCGCCACCAGGATGTAACGATAGTTGCTGTCGAAGCCGTCCATCAACTTCATTTGAGTCTCCCGTGTCCCAAGTCTCTGTTCAACTCATTTTCGCTTCGTATCCATCGCGCCTTCCGGCACAAACGAGGCCAGTATCGGTTGCAGACGTTCACGCACGTTGCTCAAACGCCAGCATTCGGCTCGTGCGAGAGTGTCAGCGGCGGCGGCAGAATTTCGATCTCCCGAGCGGTTAAGCCGTTCCGCCAGTAAGATCGACTTAAGCGCTTCGATGGAATCTTCCAGGCGGTCGTTCACCAAAATATAGTCGTATTTGGCATAATTCTCAATCTCACGGGTGGCCGTGACCAGGCGGGTTTGGATTACGTTTTCGGCATCCAGACTTCGATGGCGCAGGCGAGTTTCCAATTCCTGACGATTGGGAGGCAGGATAAAAATGCTGACCGCATCAGTAATCTTACGCTTGATCTGTTCCGCACCTTGTACGTCGATGTCGAGAAGCAGGTCATGGCCGCGCTGTTCCGCCTCGCGCAGAAAACGCCGGGCGGTGCCGTAGCAGTTGCCAAAAACTTCGGCATGTTCGAGGAATTCGTCGTTGCGCAGCATCTGCTCGAATTCAGCGCGCTGCACGAAGAAATACTCGCGTCCGTTCTGTTCGTCGCCGCGGGGGGGCCGCGTGGTGTAGGAGATGGAAAAATCCAGACCGGGAATGATTTTACGAACGCTATTCACCAGGGTGGACTTGCCTGAACCTGACGGGGCCGAAATGATGTAAACGTTCGTCATTCGATGTTCTGGACCTGTTCGCGAGCTTTCTCGATCTCTGCCTTGATGGCCAATCCCATTTCAGTGATTTTTAGAGCTTCGCCTGCGAGACCGGATGTTTTCGAGAGCAGCGTATTGGCTTCCCGATTCATTTCCTGCAGCAGAAAATCGAGTTTTTTGCCGACTTCTCCACCTTCATCCAGCAAACCCAGGAAGTGCTTTACATGGGTATCGAGGCGTACTAGCTCCTCCTGGATGTCACTGCGATCCACGAGCAGCGCCGCTTCCTGCAAAATGCGCTCGGGTTCTACTGATGTGCCGATCATCTCCTGCATGCGGCCCTTGAGCTTTTCCACATAGGTTTGAAGGATGGCATGGCGATGTTTGTCTACGCCCTGGCTGGCTTTTTGTACATGGCCCATACGCTGGCGTAACTCACGCTCGATACCCCTTCCCTCTTCCTCACGCATCTGGTTGAGCCTGTCCAGAAGCTCCTGAAGTTTTGCAAGAACCGATGTTTCCAATTCGTTATCGGCGGGTAGAACACTCGCATCCACTGCTCCGGGCGTGCGAAGTATGACGTTGAGGTCTGGCTCCGCGGCCAGGCCAAACTCGGCAGCGGCAGCACGAAACGCCTGAATGTAGCCCCCTACCAGGGCTCGGTTCAGAGAGAAATTTTCTGCGCCGCTGCGTTCGACATTCAATGAAAGATCGACGTGTCCGCGGGCCAGCTTCTCTTTCAGCAGACGGCGCAGCTTCATTTCCAGCGCGTCGCTCTCGGAGGGCATGCGAAAGTGCAGATCAAGAAAACGATGATTCACCGCTTTCAACGATAAAGTGAAACCGAGCTGGCCATTCACCTGGCCTTTCACCTGCGCGAAACCGGTCATGGAACGGATTGGCATCGGGAGAATTTACGATTGTCGATTTACGATTTCCGATATAACTGTCCTGTTTACTGTCATCGAACAGCCTCTGCTTTGGGCTGCTCTGACTCCGCAAACTGGAGATCGTACAAGCGGCGATAGGTGCCGAGCTTCTGCATCAACTGCTCGTGCGCGCCGATATCGGTGATAGTTCCGTTCTCCAGGACAACGATGCGATCGGCGCGGCGTACCGTGGAAAGCCGGTGCGCAATCACGAACACCGTGCGGCCGGTCATCAGATTCTGTAGCGCAGTCTGGACCAGCGATTCGGACTCGCTGTCCAACGCCGATGTTGCTTCGTCCAGAATCAGAATTGGAGCATTCTTCAGCAGAGCGCGTGCGATGGCGATGCGCTGGCGCTCGCCCCCGGATAGCCTCACACCACGCTCGCCGATCATGGTGTCATAACCAGCGGGCAATTCCGTGATGAAGTCGTGGGCCAGGGCAGCACTTGCGGCGGCTTCGACTGCTTTTTGAGAAACCTGGGGCTGTCCATAGGCAATATTGTTGCGCAGCGTGTCGTTGAAGAGCACCGTTTCCTGGGTGACGACACCGATCTGTGAACGCAGGGAGGCCAAAGTAGTGTCGCGCACGTCGCGGCCATCGATGAGTAAGCGACCGGCAGTGACATCGAAGAAACGCGGAATCAAGTGCACCAGCGTACTCTTGCCGGCGCCGCTTGAACCTACCACTGCCAGAACTTCGCCTGATCTTACTTCCAGATTGATGTCGCGGAGAATTTCGCGGGCTTCTTCTCCGTTGCCGTCATAGGAGAAGCAGACGCTCTCAAAGCGGATGCTATTTGCGAATGCGGGAAGCGGCTGTGCACCGGGCTTTTCGCGCACATCGTCTTCGGTGTCCATGAAAGTGAATATTTCAGACGATGCGCCCAGGGCCTGCTGGAAATTGTTGTTGAAGAGAGCGAACTTGCGTACGGGATCGTAAAGCTTGAACACGGCCACGATGAATGCGAGGAATGTTCCGGCGGTGAAGATGCGATGATTGATTTGGTCACGGCCCAACAGTAGGAGCAAGGCAATGGCAATCGCGCCAAAAATATCCATCAGCGGTGA
>Ga0137381_10003015_pt1 | contig 11858 bp, 6 predicted proteins | sample SagtaG_16_FD_104808 | JGI IMG/M metagenome (GOLD analysis project Ga0137381, IMG submission 104808) | Vadose zone soil microbial communities from Sagehorn Ranch, Mendocino, California, USA - Sage2_L_115_16 metaG | ecosystem: Environmental > Terrestrial > Soil > Vadose zone | place: USA... | reverse complement strand
CCACAGGAGTTGCTGTTACGCCCCGCATTCGCCACGTTGCTGGAGGGGTTGCGGACCGAGTTCGACGTTATCCTCTTCGATACGCCACCGGCAAAGCTCTACGCGGACGCGCACAGTCTGGCCTTCCGCGCGGGCAGCGTAATGATGCTCGCCCGTAAAGACCACACCCGTCTGGACGATACGACCAGCGTCATCCGGGAGTTGAGCGATACCGGGGCTCGCATCGTCGGTACCGTATTCAACGCATTTTGAACCGCGCAGACCAGAATGTCCCTGGTTCTGGAGCGGCGGGTCTTCCCTGGGTTGGCCGCCCTTTGGCGATGGTGCACGTCGGTTTTCCGCGACGACGGCTTCCCGCAGAACTCGTGGGCATGGCGCCGTGTTGCGTTCAAGCTCTCCGTCGTTGCGGGCCTCGCGCTGTTCGGCGCTGTCTGGGGATCCGTAGTCGCGGTCGCCGAGTTGAACGCGTTGTACCTGTGCGTCGCGCTGATCGGCTGCGTATTCATCTTGCTCGACTTTCGCATCGGCGTGGTGCTGCTCATTCCGCTGCTGCCGGTCTCGGGAAGCCACGTGTTTCCGCACGCGATGTTCGGGATCACGGGCCTCAATCCCGCTAACCTGCTGCTTGTCGGGACGCTCGGCTCCTACCTGCTTCGCGGGCTGTTCGACCGCAGCCGCCGTCGCTTCATGCCGCGTCCATTGCTCTGGCTGTACATCGTGCCGATCCTTGCTGCCGGTGCGCTCGGTTCGCGCCATGTCGGCGACATTGCGCCCAGCTTTTTCGTGTTCGGTATGGTCGATTTTCACGATGCAGCCGGCTACCTCAGCGAGCAGGTGTTCAGGCCGCTGCTCACCGTGATATTCGCGCTGCTGGTCGGGGCCGCGGTGTCGAGGTCCGAGAAGCCGGAAAAGTTCCTCATCCCTGCGCTGATCTCGATCTGGGTGATGGGCGCCATGGTCATCGTGCTCGTCGCCCATTCCGGGGTCGCGCTCAAGCAGTTGGCGGGCAGCGGCGAAGCGCGCGACTTCCTGTCGGTGCTTGGTCTGCATGCCAACGACCTGGGACGGCTGTACGTGATCGCCTACGCGCTGCTGCTCTTTACATGGGCCGAGGCGAAGGATGCCGGCCTCAGGCTGGTCCTGCTTGCTTCGATGGGGCTGTTGGTGGTGGCGCTGGTGCTCACGTTCTCGCGCGGCGCTTTCTTTGGTTTCTTCGTGGTCAACGTGCTGTTCCTGCTCTGGCGCCGCAACGCAAAAACCCTGATCTTTATCGGGCTCATGGCGGTGCTCGGGCTGCTCCTGCTGCCTGACGCGGTCTACGACCGCGTGACGACCGGGTCTGGAGAAGGGCTGAACGCGGTTAGCGCCGGGCGCGTCGAATGGATCTGGTTGCCGCTTCTCCCCGAGGTCCTGCGCAGCCCGATTTACGGAAACGGCCTCGGGTCGATTCTCTGGTCCGAGGCCATGCACAGAGCGGATGGGGTAACGATCCTCCCGGTTGGGCACCCTCACAACGCGTACCTGCGGGCCCTCCTCGACATGGGGATAGCCGGCCTAGTCCTGATGTGCGCCTATTTCGCACACGTCTGGAAGAGCATTCGAGTATTGAGCGTCGATCCGGCCTTGAGCCCTACACTGCGCGGATTCTACCAAGGGGCAGCGGCCGGATTGCTGACCTTTCTGGTCACCAGCTTCACCGACAGCAGTCTCACGCCGGTTCCGGAGCAGGCCTTCCTGTGGCTGGCGATCGGAATGATGTACGGTCAACGCGCCAACGCGCCGGTTCACGAACCGAGGCGCAGCTCATGAGCGCGGAACTGGAAGCGCGGATAGAGGTGCCAACCGGGCACCGGCTCGGGAGGCGCGCCCTCTCACTGGGTGCCGCAAACGCATTCGACTACGCCCTCCAGTTTCTGGTGCCTGTGGTGCTGGTGCGCTCCCTCGATACCGCGGCTTTCGGACAGTACCGGCTGCTGGGGCTGGCGGTGGGGACGGTAATGGCCGTCGTGACGATGGCGGTGCCGGGGAGCCTCTATTACTTCCTGCCGCGGTCGGAAGGCGCGACCAAACGGCTCTACATCAACCAGGCGCTCGTATTTCTTGCAGCCGCCGGCCTGATAGCGGCGTGGGCGGTCAGCTCCTGGAATCCCTGGCTGCCCGAAAAGATGCGCGGCCTCGCCCAGCACGAGGCTATCGTGCCCCTATTCGTGCTGCTATGGGTCGTCGCGTCGCTCCTCGATCTGCTTCCCACGACCGAAGAACGGGTGATGTGGCAGGCGAAGGCGACGGTCGGCCTAGCGGCATTGCGTGCCGTGGCGCTATCGCTGGCCGCCATCGTGACACGGGAACTGGGGCCCGTGCTCCTGGTCCTGCTCGGGTTCGTGGCGCTCAAGGTCGCATTGCTGCTGGGCTACGTGGCGGTACATCACGGACTGCGCGGGCCGATCCTGCGCTGGAGTGCGTTCGCCGACCAGTTGAGGTATGCGGCTCCGATCGGGGCTGCGGGCGCGCTGTACGGGCTGCGGTCACAGGCGGACCAATGGGTCGCGGCGGCGCTCTTCTCGGTGAGTATGTTCGCGTCGTTCTCGATCGCGACGGTGCTCGGGCCGCTCGTGCACCTGTGCCGTCAGTCGGTCTTTCACACTATCCTGCCGAGCTTGAGCCGGCTTCAGGCTGCCGGCGATATCCGCGGCATGCTCAAGCTCAACAGCCGCGCCAGCGTCATGGTCGGGGCGCTCGTCTATCCGCTGCTCGCCTTTGCCTTTGCCTTCGCCGAGGAGATCGTGACGATCATCTATACCGCGGCTTACGTGGACGCGGTGCCGGTGATGCGGGTTTTCATGGTCGGTTTCGCCGGCCTCGTCGTCGATCTCGGAAGCACCATGCTGGTACTGCGGCAAGGCGCGTACATGATGCGCGTCAGCTTGGTTACGCTGGTCGTTTCAGTCGCGCTCAGTTGGTTCTCGGCACACGCTTTCGGCCTGGCGGGTGCGGCGGTGGGCAGCGTGACCGCGGTCTTTGTCGACTACGTTGTCATACTGCGGCGCATTGCGCTATGCACCGGGATCCCGGTCCGGCAGCTGAAGGACTGGCGAACCCTCGGGCTGCTGATACTGTCCGCGGTTCTTGCCGCGGCGATCGCCTGGAGCATGGCCGACCGCTATTTCGCTGCGAGCGGACCGCTCGTTCGCCTGGTCTTCGGCGGCGTGGTCCTCGCGGCGGTTTATGCCGCGATGGCGGCGCTGGTCGGCGTGGGGCGAGGTTGGCTCGCTGCCGTCCGCGATCCCGGGCACGGCCTTTGAGCGGGACTCATGTGCGGGTTATCTTTGTCACGGCCTCGTTGACCCAGGGGGGGGCCGAGCGCCATTCGATCACGGTCGCGAATCGTTTGGCTGAGCGCGGTCACGAGTGCCATGCGGTATACATCAAGAAGGACGACACCCAGCTCGATCGCATTCGATTGCACAACGGCGGGGCCGTGCGGTGCCTTAATGCGGCCCGCTATTTCGACAGACGCGCCCTGGCCGATTTTTCCGCATACATTTCCCGCGTCAGGCCGTCGGCAATCGTCGCGGCGAATCCGTATGCGCTGATGTACTCCTTTCTGGCGTCCCGCCTCTCGCGTCTGCGAGTGCCGCTGGTTGTCACCTATCACTCGACGCGGCTCCTCCGGGCAAAGGAGCAGCTCCAGATGATGATTTACCGCCTGCTCTTCTGGACCTCGGACTGTTTGGTCTTCGTCTGCGAGAAACAAAGACGGTACTGGCTGCGCCGCGGAGTGTTCTCGCGAAGAATCGAAGTGATCTATAACGGGGTGGACACGAAGGAGTTTTGCGACACATGGAGCCCTCAGGAACGGCGGGCCTTGCGCAGTGCGCTCGGCTTTTCCGAGGCGGACTACGTGATCGGTATATCGGCCTTGCTGCGCCCGGAAAAGAACCATCTGCAGTTACTGGAGGCGATCGCCATGCTGCGCGACCTGGGTATCCCGGCGCGAGCGCTGATGATCGGCGACGGCGAGATGCGTGGGGCGATCGAGGCCCGTGCTCGCGAGCTCGATATCGAGAGCGATGTCGTAATCACGGGGCTCCAGCAGGATGTCCGCCCCTACATCGCCGCTTGCGACGCCATGGCGTTGTGCAGCTTTACCGAGGCATTTTCTCTGGCGGCGGTCGAGGCCATGGCCTTGTGCAAACCTGTGGTCCATTCCGATGTGGGCGGCGCGGCGGAGATGATCGTCCCGGGTTGGAACGGTTTTCTCTTTCCGGTGGGCGATACGAGGGCCCTCGTCGACAAACTGGCGATCCTGGCGGACCGGACAGTTTCCACAAGGATGGGAAAGAATGCCCGCGGCGTCGTTGAGAGGCTCTTTTCGGAGAGCGCGATGATAGACCGCTACGAACGCATGCTTCTGGATCTCTGCCGGGCCCGCTCTGATGCCAGGGAGGCGATGGCCAATTGACCGTCCATCCGGACCATCGCGGGCTCACAAACGCTACACAGTGAAATCCGACAATACCGTCGATCCCGCGCCACGGTTCTTTCTGGGGCGCGCATCCGAAAGGACGGGATGACGATGTACGAAGCGGTACAAGAGCGGATCACGATCAGACCCCGCACCTGGCTCGTTACCGGCGTAGCCGGATTTATCGGCTCCAATCTCCTGGAAACCCTCCTCAAGCTGGACCAGCGGGTGGTCGGGCTGGACAATTTTTCCCTGGGGAGGCCGGGCAACCTGACGCAGGTGAAGCAGGCCGTCACCGAAAGCCGGTGGAAGAACTTTCGCTTCATCAAAGGCGATATCCGCTCGCTCGACACCTGTCGCCGGGCGTGCCGCTCGGTGGATTTCGTACTGCACCAGGCGGCGCTCGGGAGCGGGCCGGGCTCGATTTCAAACCCGATCGCCACCCATGACAGCAACGTCACGGGGTTTCTCAACATGCTGGTTGCTGCGCATGGCGCCGGCGTGTCGCGATTTGTCTACGCCGGATCGAGCGCAACCTACGGTGACCTGCCCGGGCTCCTGAGGGTCGAGCCCGAGATCGGCCGGCCGCTGTCGCCGTCGGCGCTAACCAAGTACGTGAACGAGCTTTACGCGGACACCTTCGCGCGCTGCTATGGATTCGGCTCGATCGGGCTGCGCTATTTCAACGTGTTCGGCCCGCGCCAGGATCCGGAAGGGGCGTACGCGGCGGTGATCCCGAAATGGGTTGCCAGCATGATCCGCGAGGAACCGGTCTTCATCAACGGCGACGGGGAAACGGCTCGCGATTTCTGCTATGTCGACAACGCAGTCCAGGCGAATCTGCTCGCGGCCATGGTCGATGACCCGGCTGCTGTCAACCAGGTCTACAACGTCGCGCTGAACGAAAAGACGACTCTCAACGAGCTGTTCGAGATGATCCGTTCGTTGCTCGCACTGCGTTTTCCCCGCTTGCGCGGGGTGCGCCCGATCTATCGCGCATCGCGCGCCGGAGACGCGCGCTTGTCGCGGGCCGACATCGACAAGGCGAAACGGTTTCTCGGCTACCGGCCGGCGTGGAGGGTACGGCCCGGGCTGGAACGGACGATCGAGTGGTATGCGGCGATGCTCGCGCCGCCGCGTTCGATCGACGACCTGCTGCCGGAACCGCAAGTCAGATTCCATGGATCGTAGTGCAATCGGCGGATCGTAGTGCAATCGGCCTGACGCGGATCACGGGCGCTTAATAGTTGGAGGGCAATAATCCGCGCTGAACAGGGGGGCTAGGAAGGAGCAATCCATGCTGAAGATCGGAAGGCGTGTCGGCGCGGCGGCGCTGCTTGCGATTTCCGGCCTCGCCCTGATTTCGACCCAGGCTCAGGCGCAACTGGGACTGGGCAGCCTGATCGTGACGATGACATCCCCGGATTCCGGATCGACTGTCTCCGGCACGGCCCCGGTCAGTGCAAGCGTAAGCATCATCGGTCTTATAACCGTCCGCGGCGTCCAGTTCCAACTCGACGGCGCCAACCTCGGCGCCGAGGACACGAGCTCGCCGTACTCGGTCTCCTGGAACACGACCACTACCGGCAATGGCTCGCACACCCTGAGGGCAGTCGCGCGGGATCTGCTCGGCGTTCAGTACACCTCGAATCCGGTGACGGTGACGGTGTCCAACACGGCTCCCCCGCCTCCGCCGCCTCCCGCTGACACGACGCCCCCGACGGTGCGCATCACTTCGCCGGCGAACGGCCAGACGATATCGGGGACGGCGACGATGACGGCGAGCGCCGCCGACAACGTCGGCGTGGTCGGCGTGCAGTTTCAATTGGACGGAGTCAACGGCGGTGCGGAAGACAGGACCGCGCCGTATGCGATCTCTTTTGACACCACCACCACGAGCGATGGCTCGCACGCCATCACCGCAGTCGCGCGCGATGCAGCGGGCAACCGCACCACCTCGGATCCGGTGACGGTGACGGTGTCCAACGGGTCTCCCGCGGACACCACACCCCCGACGGTCAGCATCACGTCTCCCGCCCCCGGAGCCACTGTCTTCGGCACGACCAACTTGACGGCCAGCGCCTCCGACAATGTCGGCGTGGCGGGCGTGCAATTCAGAATCGACGGCGTTAACGTCGGCGCCGAAGACACCACTGCGCCGTATTCGATCCCCTGGAACACCGCTTCAGTGAGCGACGGTTCGCACACCATTACCGCAGTCGCGCGCGATGACGCGGGCAACGTGAGCCCCGTCTCCGCGCCGGTGACGGTGACGGTCGCCAACAATGCTCCGCCGCCTCCACCTCCACCCCCGCCGCCACCGGGCACGGCAACGCGCTTCGAGGAAACGGATCCGTCCGTTGCCTACACCGGCGGTTGGACTTCGGATGGAAGTCTGTCATGGAGCGGCGGGACGGCCGCGTTCTCGACGATTGGCGCGCAAGCGACGTTCACCTTCACCGGTCCCTCTGTCACCTGGATCGGCGGCCGCGCGGCGAGCACCGGCATCGCTCGCATATCCCTGGATGGGGCGTTCCTGGCCGAGGTCGATACGTTCTCGAAGACCCTAGAAGTCCGGGTACCCATGTTCGAGGCTACGGGCCTAGCCAACGCGCGCCACACATTGACGATAGAAGCAACAGGCCGGCAAAACGCAGCAGCGACAGGTGCCCTTATCGTCGTAGATGCGTTCGACGTGCCCGCCGCAACGGTCTCGCGTTTGCAGGAAACGGACCCGTCCATTGCTTTCAGCCCCGGCAGCTTCGTCGCTCCCGACTGGATGCCGTTCGATACGAGCCGGGCGTGGAGCGCTGGACTCGCGGCGCTCTCGAAGGTGCCGGGCGCGCGAGCGACCATCACCTTCGATGGGACAGGGATCAGCTGGATCGGTGCCCGCGGGCCCCAGACCGGAATTGCTCGCGTGACCCTGGATGGAGTGGCGGTCCCACCGATCGATACGTATTCGCCCACGGAACAAATCCAGGCGGAGGTATTCACGAAACAAGGCATGGCCGACACGAGCCATACCTTGACGGTCGAAGTGACCGGCGAGCAGAACGCGGCATCGACTTCTCCCCTCATCGTGGTGGACGGGTTCGAGGTGACGATGTCTGGAACGCGCCACCAGGACACCGATCCGGCCATCGCCTACGGTCCGAATTGGTTTCAGGACAATCGGGACAAGGCATACAGCGAGGGCGCGAGCGCGGAATCCAATATCGTGGGCGCGCAAGCGACCATCACCTTCACGGGAACGGGGATCCGCTGGATCGGCGCGCGCGGGCCGCAGTGCGGGATCGCCCGCATATCCCTGGATGGAGTCTTCGTCAAGGACTTCGATACGTACTTCCAGACGGAAGGACCTCAGAGTACGGACTTCTTCAAAGACGGCCTGCCTGCGAGGACTCATACGTTGACGATCGAGGTGAAAGACAAGAACCCGCTTTCGAGCGATTTCTGGATCCTGATCGACGCGTTCGATGTCATCCCCTGAGCCAAGCTGATCGCCTCGGACAATGAACGGTAGGTAGCAAACCGCGCGGCGCGAGGATAAGAAAGGGAGGCTGGTCGAATGGATACACGCTCCACGCTGAAGAACACGAAAAGGAATGTCTGGGCAGCGGCCCTGTTGATGGTTTTCAGCCTGGCCTGGATCCCATCTCAGGTTCAGGCGCAGCTGGGCAGCCTGATCGTGACGATGACGTCCCCGGGCTCCGGGTCGACTGTCTCGGGCACGGTTCCAGTCAGCGCAAGCGTAAGCATCGTCGGCCTGCTCACTGTCGCGGGTGTCCAGTTCAAGCTCGACGGCGGCAACCTCGGCGCCGAAGACACGAGCGCACCGTACTCTGTGTCCTGGAACACGACCGGGGCAGCCAACGGCGCGCATACTTTGACCGCGGTTGCCAGAGACGGGCTCGGCATCCGCTACACCTCCAACGCGGTCACGGTGACGGTGGCCAACGCGCCTCCGCCGCCTCCTCCGGACACCACGCCGCCTTCGGTACCCACGGGACTGACGGCCAGCGCCGTCTCCTCCTCGCAGATCAATCTCTCCTGGGCGGCCTCGTCGGATAACGTAGGCGTGAGCGGCTACCGCGTCTACCGCGGCGGCACTCAGATCGCCACGACGAGCGCGACCTCCTATGCGAGCACGGGCCTGTCTCCCTCCACGACGTATAGCTACGCCGTCGCGGCCTTTGACGCCGCAGGCAATCTCTCGGCGCAGTCCAGCCCCGCGAACGCCACCACCCCGGCTGCTCCGGACACCACGCCGCCCTCGGTGCCCACGGGACTGACGGCCAGCGCCGTCTCCTCCTCGCAGATCAATCTCTCCTGGGCGGCCTCGTCGGATAACGTAGGCGTGAGCGGCTACCGCGTCTACCGCGGCGGCATCCAGATCGCCACGACGAGCGCGACCTCCTTTCCAAACACAGGCCTCTCTCCGTCCACGACGTATACCTACACCGTCGCCGCCTTTGACGCCGCAGGCAATCTCTCGGCGCAGTCCAGCCCCGCGAACACCACCACCCCGGCTGCTCCGGACACCACGCCGCCCTCGGTGCCCACGGGACTGACGGCCAGCGCCGTTTCCTCCTCGCAGATCAATCTCTCCTGGGCGGCCTCCTCGGACAACGTAGGCGTGAGCGGCTACCGCGTCTACCGCGGCGGTGTCCAGATCGCCACGACGAGCGCGACCTCCTTTCCAAACACAGGCCTCTCTCCGTCCACGACCTATACCTACGCCGTCGCCGCCTTTGACGCCGCAGGGAATCTCTCGGCGCAGTCCAGCCCCGCGAGCGCCACCACCCCGGCTGCTCCGGACACCACACCTCCGTCGGTGAGCATCACGTCCCCGGGCAACGGCCAGACGGTAAAGGGAACGGTGTCGGTGAGTGCCAACGCCTCGGACAATGTCGGCGTGGCCGCCGTGCAGTTCCTGCTGGACAACGGTGTCAACGGCAGCGCGGACGTGACGACGGCGCCGTATTCGATCTCGTGGAACACAGCTACCGTGAGCGACGGCTCGCACACCATTACCGCCGTCGCGCGCGATGCCGCGGGCAACGTCAGCCCTCCCTCCGCGCCGGTGACGGTGACGGTGGCCAACAATGCGCCGCCGCCGCCTCCGCCGGACACCACACCTCCGTCGGTGAGCATCACGTCCCCGGGCAACGGCCAGACGGTAAAGGGAACGGTGTCGGTGAGTGCCAACACCTCGGACAATGTCGGCGTGGTCGGCGTGCAGTTTCTGCTGGACAACGGTGTCAACGGCAGCGCGGACGTGACGACGGCGCCGTATTCGATCTCGTGGAACACAGCTACCGCGAGCGACGGCTCGCACACCATCACCGCGGTCGCGCGCGATGCCGCGGGCAACGTCAGCCCTCCCTCCGCGCCGGTGACGGTGACCGTGGCCAACAATGCGCCGCCACCTCCACCGCCGCCGCCCGCGCCGGTGACGCGCTTCGAGGATACGGATCCATCCGTTGTCTACAGCGGCCCGGGTTGGCGCTCGGATATGTACAAGGCGTTGAGCAACGGGGGCGCTACGGCCTCGGACCAGGCTGGCGCCCACGCCACGTTTACGTTCACCGGGAGCTCGGTCAGCTGGATCGGCGGCCGCTGGGTCGAGGAAGGCATCGCTCGCGTCTTCCTGGATGGCAGCTTCGTTACCGAGGTCGATACGTATTCGAAGACCAAGGAAGTCCAGGTACCGCTGTTCACCGCAGTGGGCCTCGCCGATACGAGCCATACCTTGACGATCGAAGTGACCGGCCAGAAGAACGTCGCCAGCAATCTTGCGTTTGTGCTCGTGGATGCGTTCGACGTTCCCGCCGCGACGATCTCGCGCCTGCAGGATACGGATCCATCCGTCGCCTTCACCGGTAGCGGCTGGGTCCAGGGTGTTACAGGCGCTGAATATAGCGGCGGGACCGTCGCGGGCTCGCTGACCGCAGGTGATCAAGCCGCGTTCACCTTCACCGGCACAGGGGTCCGCTGGCTCGGCGAGCTGGGTCCCGACAACGGCGGGATCGCCCGCGTATTTCTGGACGGAGCTTTCATGAACGAGGTGGACACCTATGCTGCCTCGCCTGACCCGGCCCACCACAGCATATTCCAGGCGGAGCACTTCAAGGCAACGGGCCTTGCCGACACGAGCCATACCTTGACGATCGAAGTGACCGGCCGGCAGAACCCGGCCGCCGTGAGGGCCGCTGTCATCGTGGATGCGTTCGACGTGATCACGTCGGGAACGCGCCGCCAGGAGACCGATCCGGCCATCAGCTATACCGCAGGCTGGCTGCAGGGCAACCGGGACCATCCGTACAGCGAGGGGACAGCAGCCGTATCGACAATCCCGGGCGATCAGGCGACGTTCACTTTCACCGGGACGTCGGTCAGGTGGATCGGCTACCGCGGACCCGGGGCAGGGATCGCACGCGTGATCCTGGATGGAACGGTGGTTGCGGATTCTCTGGACCTGTTCATTCCGGCGCCCGCGGAAGGACCCCAGGAGACGGTCTTCACCTCGCCCGTCCTGGCCGCGGGAAGCCATACGTTGACGATCGAAGTGACCGGGTCGAAGAATCCGGCTTCGCTCGGTGCCTTCATCGTGGTGGATGCTTTTGACGTCACTCCGTGAGGATATAGCGGAGTAAACGAGAGCAGGGCTAATCGCCGTGAGGTGCCGGCCTTCATGACCGGTAACACGCTGACGTCCCTAGTTCGATCGACGTATGCGTGGCTGCGCTACCCGGCTTACTTGAAACCCTAGCTCTTGTAACAAGGCGCGACCAATCTGTTGCATGGGCCCTCTTCGCAAACGAATCATTGCGTGGAGAGGGTGACCGGATTTTATCCTCACATGAGGAAGAAGCATGAATCTTTCTAGGCAAACCGAAACTGAAAACGAGGAGGTTACTATGCGTCACAGAAATTCGTCCCGTTTGAGTTCGACCGCGGCCGTCACCGCACTCCTGGGTGGGCTGTGGGTATGGCCTGCAATCAGCAGCGCGCAGCTTCTCCCCCCTCTCCCCGTTCCGCCCGTGGGCACGCTCCTCGGGACGACCGCGGTGCTGGGCGACACCGGAACGCTCGTGGCGGGGACCAGCGACGTTCTCCAGGCCTCGGATACGACAGGAGGCATCGCTTCCCTGCTCACTGGGGAGACCCTGCACGCAGTGACGATCGGGTATCCGGATCAAATTGACTCCGAAGCCTCGCTCGCCGCCCTCGCGCTGAACGTCGCCGGAACCAGCATCGGGGCCGACTTCGTGATGTCGCGGGCCACTGCAACAGCGAGCAGCGCCGCCGGCGTCTCGAATATCGACGGCCTCTCGGTCAACGGCGCGCCAATCCCGGTGACCGGGGACCCGAACCAGACGATCGGTAT
>Ga0137381_10002993_pt1 | contig 11886 bp, 8 predicted proteins | sample SagtaG_16_FD_104808 | JGI IMG/M metagenome (GOLD analysis project Ga0137381, IMG submission 104808) | Vadose zone soil microbial communities from Sagehorn Ranch, Mendocino, California, USA - Sage2_L_115_16 metaG | ecosystem: Environmental > Terrestrial > Soil > Vadose zone | place: USA... | reverse complement strand
GACCCCCGCCGGGAATGAAGCTCCAGTGGAGGTGGAGCGCGAGGCGGCCTCGGGCGGCGAAGCGGCCTCGCGCTCCACCTCCACTGGAGCTTCATTCCCGGCGGGGGTCGCTTCCGTGGCGGCCTCGGCCTCCACCTCGGCCTCGGTCTCGGCGGCCAGGGCGGGTGGGGTCTCGGTCACGGGTGGAGCGGGGGGCGGCGGGCCGGCGGGACGGAAGGCCGCGGTGCTCTCGACGGTGGTCACGCGGAAGCTCGGCGCCGCGGTGGGCTCGGCCTGCGTGAACAGGGGGACGGTCGGGGGCGGCGTGGAGACGGGCGGTGGACCGCCGGGGAACGACGCCATCCCGCGCGGGCGCGCGGGCGAGACGACGCCGGAGGCCTCGGCCGTGGGGCTCGGAGCTTCCCCGTTGAGGTCCGGGGTCGCGGTCGCTTCGGTCGTCTCCTCCGGTTTCGGGTCCTCCTCGAACAGAGTCTCCTGTGGGGCGGGTACGTCAGGTAGGCCCCGGGTGTCGTCGACCTGGGGCTCCTCCCTGGAAGCCATCAATGCTCCTCACAAAGTTCAGGCGGTCGCCGACGGGGGCGGCCGAAACCTCTTGCGCGCACGGGGTCGAGCACGATCCCGGCTGAGCCAGGCTGGACCCTCGCCGCCGTCGTGCGGAGGCACTGAGTCGTCCGCCCGGTCAGGCGGCGCCACCATGCCATCCGGACCCGCTGGACGGGACGCGACCACGTCACGCGCGCCAGCGGGATGCCGCCCGTCGCCTCTGGTGACAGCCGCGAACGCAACGCCTCGTCCGCTCGCACCCTTGCACGTTGCTCATCGATCAGCGCGCCGGGCATGGCGAGCCGAGCGAGAGGTCAGCGCGAGAGCAGCGAGCACATCGTCGGGCCGTACCACAGGTTCGGCATGGCGCAAGACTACTGCCTAGTCTGCCAGATGAGTCCCTGCTGGGCAAAGAGGTACCTCAGGTGTGCGCGAAGCGGCGCATGTGCACGTTCTCCAGGAGCCCGATCGCCAGGAAAGAGGCGATCAGCGAGGAGCCACCGTAGGACACGAACGGCAGCGGGATGCCGGTGATCGGCATGATCCCGATGGTCATGCCGACGTTGATGAAGGTCTGGAACACCAGCATGGAGATCACCCCGGCGGCGATCAGCGCGCCGGCGGGATCTCGGGCCATGGCGGCGATGCGCAACCCCCGCCAGACCAGCAGACCGAGCAGCGCCAGCAGCAGCGTGGCGCCCAGGAAGCCGAGCTCCTCCCCCACCACCGTGAAGATGAAGTCGGTGCGCTGCTCCGGCACGTACTGGAGGTTCGTCTGGGAGCCGCGCAGGTAGCCCTTGCCGGTCAGCCCGCCGGACCCGATGGCGATCAGCGACTGGCGGTAGTTGTAGGTGAAGCCGCGGCCGCTCTCGTCGGCGCTGGGGTTCACGAACGCCGTCAGCCGCTCCTTCTGGTACTCCTTGAGCACGTTCAGCTTGAACATGCCGACCACGCCGATGCTGCCGATCAGCACCAGCACCAGCAGCCAGCGGAAGCGGACGCCGCTGGTGAGCAGCATCCCGAACAGGATCGCCACGAACACCATCATCGTGCCGAAGTCCGGCTGCAGCAGGATCTCGCCGGCCACCAGGCCCAGCGCGCCGAGTGCCAGCGCGATCCGCTTGGGCCCCGGCCGCAGCGGCCGGTCGCCGCGACCGCCGAGGATGGCGGCCAGCGTGAGGATCAGCGCGACCTTGGCGAACTCCGAGGGCTGCAACTGGTAGGGGCCGAGGCTGAACCAGGACTGGGCGCCGTTGGACTGCGAGCCGAGCGGGGTCAGCACGGCTGCCAGCACCAGCACCATCGCGCCGTAGGCCACCGGCGCCCATGCCACCAGCCACCGGTAGTCGACGAAGGTGATCGCCGCCATGATCACCACGCCCACCACCAGGCTGATGAGCTGACGGCGCATGAACAGGCTGCCCGGCAGCCCCTGGAGCCGGAGACTGGCGAAGGTGGCCGAGTAGATCGCCGCCAGCCCGAAGACCGCCAGCGCGCACGCCGCCACGGTGGTGATCGGGTCGTAGTGCCGCCAGGGCGCGCGCCAGGCCATCGGGCGCTCGCTCGCGCCCTCCCAGCCGAGCCGCGAGACCCGGTCGTTCCACGATCCCCAGCTCTCTTGCATCCGATCCGCTCTCTCCGGTCGATCCAACTACTTCGGCAGGACTAGCCGCTCTGGTCGTTGCCCGCCACGATGGGTTGTATCGGCAAGCCGAACAGCTTCTCGTAGAGCTCGCGGGCGACCGGGGCGGCCGACTGCCCACCGTGGCCGCCCTGCTCGACCATGGCGACCACAACGTATCGAGGGTTGCCTACTGGCGCAAAGGAAGCGAACCACGCAAACGGCGCCTTGGGCGGGAGGTCGGCGGTGCCGGTCTTGCCGGCCACCGCGTAGCGGTCCAGCGGGAAGCCGGAGAAGGCGCCGGCCGCGGTGCCGACGCTCGGGACCGTGGCCAGGCCGTGCGCCACGGCGGAGAAATCGCCCGCCGGGATGCGGGCCACCTGCGCCACCTTGGGCTGGATGGTGCGCACCGGCTTGCCGTTGGCCGGGTTGGTGACCGCCCGCGCCACGTGCGGCTGGTAGACGGTTCCGCCGTTGGCGATGGCCGCGTAGCCGACCGCGAGCTGCAGGGGCGACACCAGCAGGGCACCCTGGCCGATGGCGATGTTCAGGTCCTCGCCGCCCTCCCACCGCCAGCCGTCACGGCACAGCTCCTTGTAGAGAGCGCTGGTCCCCTTGCAGTAGATGCCCTTGTTCTGCTCCCAGTAGCGCTTGCGCCACTCACGGGTCGGCACGGTGCCGTCGGTCGAGTACGGCAGGTCGAGCTGCGGCGGGTTCCCGAACCCGAGGCTGCGGGCGGTCGCCTGCATGTCCTCGGCGGCCTTCTTGCCGGCCGCCTCCTGGGAGGCCTCCGAGCGCGCGAAGCTCGCGCCCAGGTTGTAGTAGTACACGTCGCACGACTGCTCCAGGCTGAGGGTGAGGTTGACGGTGCCGTGCCCGCTGGGTGTCCAGTCGTGTTTCACGGAGTTGCCGAACTTGTACGAGCCGGGGCAGTGGAAGGTCGTCGACGGGGTGACGACGTTGCGCTGGAGCGCCGCCAGCGCGGTCACCGGCTTCCAGGTCGATCCGGGCGGATAGGCGGACTGGACCGCGCGGTTGAGCAGCGGGTTGCTCGGGTCCTTGCTGTAGGCGGCGAAGTCCTTGCGCGAGATCCCGCCGACGAACTTGCGCGGGTCGTACTCGGGCAGGCTGGCCAGCGCCAACAGCGATCCATCGTTGGGATCCAGCACCACCGCGGTGGCCGCCGGCGCCGGGAAGCGGGGGCCCAGGCCCCGCGCCAGCGTCATGCCGTCCTTCAGCGACCTCTCCGCCTGCTTCTGGACGTCGAGGTCGATGGAGAGCTGCAGGTCCATGCCTGGCACCGGCGCGCGGCCGCCCAGCGAGCGGATCACCCGGCCGGAGGCGTTGACCTCGAAGTCCTCGACCCCGTCCCGGCCGCGCAGGTAGCGGTCGTAGGTCAGCTCGACGCCGGCCTTGCCGACCGTGTCGCCCTGCTTGAGGCCCTTGAAGTTGCCCGACTTCAGCTCGTCGCCGGAGATCTCGCCGACGTAGCCGAGCACGTGGGCGGCCAGCGTCCCCTGCGGGTACTGGCGTAGGGCCACCACCTCCGGCTCCACGCCGGGGAAGTCGTCGCCGTGCTCGGACAGGTAGAACAGCTTGTCGATGGGCACGTCCTCGGCCACGGGGACGCCCCGCAGCGGCGAGCCGTTGTAGTCGCGCAGGCGCTCGTCGATCTTGGCCCGCGACACCCCGAGCAGCCTCGACAGGCGGCCGAGCACGGTGTCGCGCAGCCGCTTGTCGCGCAGCTCGACGGTCTTCACCGTGATCGCCCAGGCCGCCCGGTTGCGCACCAGCACGCGGCCCTGCCGGTCCAGGATGCGCCCCCGCGGCGCCTCCACCACCACCTGGCGGACCTGGTTGGCCTCTGCCAGGTCGCCGTAGCGGTCGGCGGCCAGCACCTGGAGGAACCACAGCCGCGACAGCAGCGCCAGCAGCACCAGGGTCACGACCACCGAGAGCACCGTGATGCGGGGACGGAGCGGCGACTGTGGATGCATGGCGGCCCTACCAGCGGACGGTCGGCACCGGCTCCAGGCGCTCGAGCAGCGCGCGGACCGGCGGGAAGACGAGTGGGGTGAGCAGCAGGTTGTAGAGGGCGACCAGCGGCGCGGTGCGCACCAGGAAGTCCCAGGAGGAGAGGTCGAAGACGCGCAGGACCAGCCCGGCCAGCCAAACCGACGCGAAGCTGGCCGCCCCGGCCAGCAGCAGGTGCACCAAGGTGCTCGAGCTGGTCACGTAGAAGCGGCCGACGCCCATGCCGAAGCCGATCACGGTGTAGACCAGGGCGGAGACGCCGACCTGGTTGGCGAACAGCAGGTCGGAGACCAGCCCGGCGGCGAACCCGAAGATCGCGGCGGTCACCGGCCCGTCCACCATCGCCACCGCGATCACCGCGATCACCAGCATGTCGGCATGGACCCCGCCGACCCGCAGGTGCGCCAGCAGGGTCGACTCGAGCACCAGGCTGACCACGATGATGGCGCCGAGCAGCAGGGTCCGGCGCATGGCTCAGCTCCCGCCCTTGGTGGGCAGGGTGGCCGGCGGCGTCGGCTTGGCGACCACCACCGCGACCACATCGAGCGCGGCCAGGTCGGCGTAGGGCTGCACGGCGACCTTGGCCACCAGGCTCTGGGCGCTGGCGCGGTCGACCCTGGCAACCCCGCCGATCGGGATGCCCGCGGGGAAGACCCCGCCCTGGTAGCCCTGGGTGACCACCGAGTCGCCGGGGCGCACGTCGGTCCCGGCGCGGACCGGCTCGAAGAGCAGGGCCTGCTCGCCCTGGCCGCGCAGGATCCCCGGGGCCTTGTTGCGGGCGACGCTGGCCGCCACCCCGCTGGAGGGATCGCTGATCAGCAGCACGGTCGAGTAGTCAGCGGTGACCTTGCTCACCCGCCCGACCAGGCCGCTGGCGTCGATCACCGCCATGTCGGCGGCGATCCCCTGCTGGGCCCCGGCGTCGATGGTCACCGCCCACTGGAAGTTCGAGGCGGAGGTGGCGACCACCGAGGCGCCCACGGTGCGGCAGCCGCAGCGCTTGGCCATGCTCAAGGCGCCGCGCAGGCGCTCGTTCTCCTTGAGGACGTCCTGGTAGGTGCGCTGCTGAGCGCGCAGGCCGCTGACCTCGTCCTGGAGGCGCCGGTTCTCGCCGCGCAGCCTGCCGAGCTGGGCGATGCCGCCGAAGAAGTCGCCGAGGGGCCGCAGCACGTCGCCGGTGGCGCGCTGCACCGGCCCGAACACCGCCACGGCGACATCCTGGAGCCGCCCCACGGGGCCGTGCCGCCCCTCGCGGAAGTCGAGCGTGATGACGACGACCGCCGCGACGAGGAGCACGGCCAGCACCGCACGGCCTCGCCGGCGGGGACGGTCGTACATGGGAAGCCCTCGACTGTGGGTAGCTGTCAGTAGCTGTTGGACTGGGAGGAGATGAGCACCCGTTTGAGGGCCTCGAATTCCTCGATGCACTTGCCGGATCCGATGACGACCGAGTGGAGCGGCTCGTCCGCAACGTGGATCGGCATGCTCGTCTCGTGCTTGAGCCGCTCGTCCAGGCCGCGCAGGAGCGCGCCGCCGCCGGTGAGCACGATGCCCTTGTCCATCACGTCGGCGGCCAGCTCCGGGGGGGTGATGTCGAGCGTGTTCTTGACCGCGTCGACGATCGCGTTGACCGGCTCCTCGATCGCCTTGCGGATCTCCTCGGCGCCCACCGTGATGGTCTTGGGCAGGCCGCTGACCAGGTCGCGGCCGCGCACCTCGGCGGTGGGCTCCTCCGCCAGCGGGAAGGCCGAGCCGAGGCTGATCTTCAGCTCCTCGGAGGTGCGTTCGCCGAGCAGCAGGGAGTATTCCTTCTTGACGTAGCTGATGATCGACTCGTCCAGCTCGTCGCCGCCGATGCGGATCGACTGGCTGGTGACGATGCCGCCGAGCGCCACCACCGCCACCTCGGTGGTGCCCCCGCCGATGTCGACCACCATGTTCCCGGTGGGCTCGTGCACCGGCAGGCCGACGCCGATGGCCGCGGCCATCGGCTCCTCGATGATGAAGGCGGAGCGGGCGCCGGCCCGGATGGTGGCGCCGAAGACCGCCCGGCGCTCGACCCCGGTGATGCCCGACGGGACGCATACCACCACCCGCGGCTTTGCCACGAACTGGCGCCGGTGCACCTTCTGCACGAAGTAGCGCAGCATCTTCTCGGTGGTGTCGGCGTCGGCGATGACCCCGTCCTTGAGGGGCCGGATCGCCTGGATGTGGCTGGGGGTGCGACCGATCATCGCCTTGGCCTCGGCGCCGACGGCGAGGACCTGATTGGTCTTGGTGTTGATCGCCACGACCGACGGCTCGTTGAGCACCACGCCCCGACCGCGCACGTAGGCGAGCGTGTTGGCCGTCCCCAAGTCGACCGCCATGTCGCGGCCGAGGAACCGGAAGGCGTTCTGCAAGGTGACCACCCCCTTCGAGCGATAGTCGACGTTCACGAACAACAGGGGACGGCGGTTAGGCCATGCACTGCAGGTGCGGGATCACATCACCCCGAGAGCTCGGGGAAGAACAGCTCGATCTCGCGAGTGGCCGAAGCGGCCGAGTCGGATCCATGCACCAGGTTACGGCCGATGTCGAGGCCGTAGTCCCCGCGGATGGACCCTGGTGGTGCCTGTACGGGATTGGTCGGCCCCATCAGCGTCCGGACGGCGGCCACCGCGTCGGGCCCCTCGACGCAGATCGCCACCAGCGGGCCGCTGGTGATGAACGACACCAGTTCGCCGAAGAACGGCTTGCCCTCGTGCTCGGCGTAATGCGCCTTGGCGACCGCCTCGTCGAGCACCCGCAGGTCCATGGCCACCAACCGGAAGCCCTTGCGCTCGAGCCGGTCCACGACCTCGCCGACCAGACCGCGCTCGACCGCGTCAGGTTTGCACAGGACCAGGGTGCGTTCCACGGCCACCGACGACCTCCAAGGAGAGCTCAGGCATGAATTCAACGTACTGGGCCGATCATACCGGCCGCGCAGCGGTAAGGGGCTCAAGCCGGCCCGGGCAATTTGGACTCGATTTGGACTCGGGCTTCAGGCCGGACCCGGGCCCATGAGCAGCTCGCGGGCCTCGCCGACGGTGTAGATCGAGCCGGTGACCACCACCGCCTCGGATTCTCCGGCCTCGTCGATGGCGCGGCGCACCGCGGTGGGGACGTCGCGCTCGACCTCGGCGACCAGGCCGACCGCCTCCGCCTCCTTGCTGAGCTGCTCGGGGGTGGCGGAACGGGGGCTCGAATTGGCGGTCACGATCAGCCGGCCGGTGGCCGGTGCGAGTCCGCGCAGGATGCCGCGGATGTCCTTGTCGGCCAGGCAGGCGACCACCAGGGTGCGCCGGTCGACCACGAACTCCTCCAGCAGCGAGGCGGCCAGCGCCTTGGCGCCGTCGGGGTTGTGGGCGCCGTCGAGCAGCACCAGCGGGTCGCGGCGGATGACCTCCAGGCGTCCTGGCGAGGTCACCGCGGCGAACCCCTGGCGAACAGTTGCCTCGTCGAGCGGCCTGCCGCCCAGGAAGGTCTCCACCGCCGCCAGCGAGCTGGCCGCGTTGTCGGCCTGGTGGCGGCCGTGCAGCGGCAGCAGCACGTCCTGGATGCCCCCCGCCGGCGTGCGCAGGTCCAGGACCTGTCCGCCGTAGGCCAGCCGGCGGCGCTCGACGGCGAAGTCGCGGCCCGCCAGCAGCAGGCGGGCGTCGCGCTGCCGCACCCGCTCGCTGATCACCTCCAGCACGTCGGGATCCTGGGCCTGGCTCACCACCGCGGCGCCCGGCTTGATGATGCCGGCCTTCTCGGTCGCCACCTTGGCGGGCGTGTCGCCCAGCTCGGGGTGGTCGAGCCCGACGTGGTTGATCACCGCGACCTGGCCGTCGACCACGTTGGTGGAATCCCAGGAGCCGCCCATGCCGACCTCGATCACCTGGGCGTCGACCGGCAGCTCGGCGAACCAGGCGAACGCCATGGCGGTCAGCGCCTCGTGGAAGGTGACCGGCTCGTCGTGGGCGCGGTCGACCTCCTCCAGGAACGGCTCCAGGTAGGTCCAGCTCTCGGCGAATTCCTCCTGGGAGATGACCCTGGTCGCCAGGGCGATCCGCTCGCGCACGTCTTGGACGTGCGGGCTGGTGTAGCGGCCGGCGCCCACTCCGAACGAGGTGAGCAGCATGGCGGCCATGCGGGCGCTGGTGGTCTTGCCGTTGGTCCCGGTGAGGTGGATGGCCGGCGCGGTCCGCTCCGGGTGGTCGAGCAGGTCGACCAGGTGCTGGATGCGCTCCAGCGTGGGACCCATGCGGGTCGGCACGCGGGCGTAGAGCGCTCGAACTGCCTGGCGGTACTCCATCGCTTGCTCTCCGAGGCTGGCTGGCCGGTCGCCGCCGATTGTAGTGGTGCCTCAGTCGGCCTCGGCCAGGTCGACCTCGATGGTGGGGATGGCGCCGGCCTCGATGGCCAGCTCGGCGATCGCGCCGGCCGCGCGGAGGTCGTCGGCGGCCTGGCGCAGCGCCTCGGCCCGCTCCGGGACGTCGACCACCCGCAGGCGCGCCACCGGGGCGCGCATCGAGCGCCTGGCCTGCGTCTTGGCGCGACGCACGGCGGCCAGCGCCTGGCCGCTGACCTCCACCACCAGCGGGTCGCCGAGCCAGCCGGCAGGCAGCCGCTCGGGCCAGGGCGCCAGGTGGATGGAGCCGTCCCGCCACCAGGACCAGACCTCCTCGGTCACGTACGGCAGGAACGGCGCCAGCAGCCGCAGCAGCACGTCCAGCGCGGTCCCCAGCGCCGCCGCCGCCGAGGCGCGGGCGGCCTCGCCGTGCGAGCCGTAGGCGCGGTCCTTGACCAGCTCCACGTGGTCGTCGCAGAAGCGCCAGAAGAAGGCCTCGGCCCGCTCCAGCGCCCTGGTGTGGTCGTAGCCGTCCAACGAGGCGGTGACCTCCGCCACCACCTCGTCCAGCGCCGCCAGCATCGCCCGGTCCAGCGGCTCGGTCGGCGCCGCCTCCCCCGCCGGCGGGGCCTCCGCCCCGGCCTCCAGCCGTCCGAGGACGAAACGGCTCGCGTTCAGGACCTTGATGGCCAGGCGGCGGCCGACGCGGATCTGGTCCTCGTCGAAGGTGGTATCGGAGCCGAGCCGGCCGCCCGCGGCCCAGTGGCGGAGGGCGTCGGCGCCGTAGCGGTCCATCGTCTCGGCGGGCGACACCGCGTTGCCGCGCGACTTCGACAGCTTGGCGCGGTCGGGGTCCACCACCCACCCGGAGATGGCCGCGTGCGACCACGGCAGCACGCCCAGCTCCAGCTCGCAGCGCACCACCGAGTAGAACAGCCAGGTGCGGATGATCTCCTGGCCCTGCGGCCGCAGGTCCATCGGGAACAGCCGCTCGAACAGGGCCGGGTCCTCGCCGAAGCCGCCAGCGATCAGCGGCGTCAGCGAGGAGGTCGCCCAGGTGTCGAACACGTCCGGGTCGCCGGCGAAGCCGCCAGGCCGGCCACGGTCGGCCGCGGTGAAGCCCTCGGGCGCGTCGACGGCCGGGTCGATCGGCAGGCGATCCGCGCTCGGGGCGATCGGGTGGTCCCGGTCGACGGTGCCGTCGGGGCCGATCGGGTACCACAGCGGCACCGGCACGCCGGAAAAGCGCTGCCGGCTCACCAGCCAGTCGCCGGTGAGGCCCTCGACCCAGTCCTCGAACCGCCGCCGCATGAACGGCGGGTGCCAGTCCAGCTCGCGTCCCCTGGCGAGCAGGCGCTCGCGGTGGGCCAGCAGCCGGATGAACCACTGGCGGCTGGTGACGATCTCCAGCGGATGGTCGCCGTTCTCGTAGAAGCTGACCGGGTGGACGATCGGGCGCGGCGGCTCCACCAGCTCGCCGCTCTCCCCCAGCAGCTCGACGATCCTGCGCCTGGCCTCGGTCACCGCCAGGCCCGCGAGCTGCTTCCAGGCATCGCCGGCGGGCACGCCCTCGGGCGGCTCGGCGCGGATGCGGCCGTCACGGGTCACGATCGAGCGGACCGGCAGCCCCAGCTCGCGCCACCAGGTGACGTCCGTGGTGTCGCCGAAGGTGCAGATCATGGCGATGCCGGTGCCCTTGTCCGGCCTGGCCAGGTGGTGGGCCAGCACCGGCACCTCGAAGCCGAACAGCGGCGCGCGCGCGGCCCGGCCGATCAGCTCCTGGTAGCGCCGGTCGTCCGGATGGGCCACCAGGGCCACGCACGCGGGGAGCAGCTCCGGCCGGGTCGTTTCCACCACCACGCTGTCCGGGCGCCCCTCGATGGCGAACCGGATCAGGTGGGCGGCACCGGGGACCTCGCGGTCCTCCAGCTCGGCCTGGGCCACCGCGGTGCGGAAGGTCACGTCCCACAGGGTCGGCGCCTCCGCCTGGTACGCCTCGCCCAGCTCCAGGAGCCGCAGGAAGCTGCGCTGCGAGACCAGCCTGGCGAGAGCGGCGTTCGTGTTGTACTGGAGCGACCAGTCCACCGAGAGGGCCAGCCGGCGCCACAGCTGCTCGTAGCGGCGCTCGTCCTCCGTCGACAGCTCGGCGCAGAGCTCCAGGAAGTTGCGGCGTGACACCGGGACCTTGGCCCCACCGGCCCGGCCGTCGCCCTGCCGGGGCGGCTGGAGCTCCGGATCGTAGGGCAGCGCCGGGTCGACGCGGACGCCGAAGTGGTTCTCGACCCGGCGCTCGGTGGGCAGGCCGTTGTCGTCCCACCCGACCGGGTAGAACACGCTCCGGCCGCGCATGCGCTGGTAGCGGGCGATCAGGTCGGTATGGGTGTAGGAGAAGGCGTGGCCGACATGGAGGGTGCCGCTGGCGGTCAGCGGCGGGCTGTCGATGGAGAAGACGGCCTCGCGTGGGCGCGTCGGGTCGAACCGGTACGTTCCCGAAGCCTCCCAGCGGGCCTGCCACCTCGCCTCCAAGCCGTCGAGGGTGGGCTTGGACGGGACCTGGAGGCGTCGCATGCCGCTATCCTCCCGCTGTCGCCGTGACCTCCTGGATCCGCTGGACTACCTTCGCCCGGGCGGCCTCGACCTCGGCCAGGCGCGCGCGGGTCTTGTCGACGACCGCGGCCGGAGCCTTGGCCACGAAGTCGGCGTTGGCCAGCCTGGCCTCGGCCCTGCGTGCCTCGGCGTCCAGCGCCTCGCGCTCCCGCTCCAGCCGCGCCAGCTCCTCGTCGAGGTCGAGCATGCCCGCCAGCGGCAGGTGCAGCTCGGCACCGGCGGCCAGCACCTTGGCGGTCGGGCCCCCATCGGTCGGCGGTGGCCCGACCTCGACCGTCTCCAGGCGGGCGAGCCGGCGCACGCTGTCGCCCTCGGCGCGCAGCAGCTCCGCCTGGTGGTCGCCGAGCGGGACGATCGTCAGGCGCGGGTGGCGCGACGGCGCCACGCCGTGCTCGGCGCGGAAGCGCCGCACCGCGGCGATCACCTCCTGGAGGTCGGCCATGTCGGCCTCGGCGGCCTCGTCGAGGTCCTCGGGCCGCTCCCCCGGCCAGGGACCGAGCGTGATCGTGTCCACGTCCCGCAGCGCCCGCCCCAGCTCCTCGGTCACGAACGGCATCACCGGGTGGAGCAGCCGCATGGTCACGTCCAGCGCGTAGGCGAGCACCGCGCCGGCGCGCCGGGCGTCGTCGCCGCCAGCGGCCAGCCGCGGCTTGGCCAGCTCCACCGCCCAGTCGGCCAGCTCGCTCCAGGCGAAGGAGTGCAGCAGCCGCGCGGCCTCGGCGGG
>Ga0137381_10002992_pt1 | contig 11890 bp, 9 predicted proteins | sample SagtaG_16_FD_104808 | JGI IMG/M metagenome (GOLD analysis project Ga0137381, IMG submission 104808) | Vadose zone soil microbial communities from Sagehorn Ranch, Mendocino, California, USA - Sage2_L_115_16 metaG | ecosystem: Environmental > Terrestrial > Soil > Vadose zone | place: USA... | reverse complement strand
GTGGACTTTCGGCGGGTGTCGGCTGCCGGCGTATGCTAACAGCTCCTCCAGCCGACCCGCGCCCGCCGGCCACCCGGGACCCGCCCAGCGCCGTCCCGCCTGACCAGGAGCCGAGCGTGTGAACAGCACGACCACCGGCGAGACCACACAGCTCCCAGTGCAGCCGTCGCCGCCAGCCGAACCGCCGGCGCGGCGCCGCGTGGCGACCTGGTGGCTGGCGACGTTGATCGCCGCGACCGTGGTGACCCTGTGGATCACCTGGCCGCTGCCGCTGCATATGACGCAGCTCTGGTCGGTGAAGCTGCCGGGCTCCCAGCAGCTGGGCGTCCCGCCGAGCGACGCCTTCGCCGGCACCGACGCCCTCCAGACCATGCACGTCAACCGGGTGGTCATCGACGACGTGCTGCACCTTCGCGAGCCCTTCCTCGACCAGGTGAGCGGCGCGGCCGGGCCGGAGCCGCTGCGCACCACCTCGCTGGACGTGCCGTGGACGCCGGTGGTGGCACTGATCCTGCCGTTCGCCGGGCTGGTCGCCGCCTACAACGCGACCCTGCTGCTGTCCTGTATCGTCACCGCCCTGTGCGCCTTCGGCTTCCTGCGCAGGCATACCCGATTCGGGCTGCTGGCGCTGGCGGGGGCGCTCCTCTACGCCTTCGTGCCTGGCCGCGTGTTCCAGCTGTCGCTGCACTTCAACGCGGTGATGTGGTGGGCCTTCCCGGCGGCCGCCTGGGCGCTGGAAGCGATGCTGGAGCGCCACCGCGAGGGTGGGCGCTGGCTGGTGCCGGGGGCGTGGCTGGCGGCGGTCACCCTGACGGTCGGGCTCTCCGGCGAGTACCACCACGTGCTCTACCTCACCGGCATGCTCGGCTTTCTGGTGGTCTGGTGGGTCGTGGCGGCGGCGCTGCGGCGCGGTCCCGTGCCGGTCGGGCCGGCGGTGCTGGCGATCGGCGCGGTCGCGGTCGCCGACGCCTACGTGATCGGCTCCTTCAGGTGGGTCTTCGGCGGTGGTGTGGCCGGCGAGAACGGCCAGTACGCCGAGGCGGTCCGCTACGCGCCCCATGGGCTGCTCTCCCTGATCCACAAGAACCCGGGTGAGCTGGGCGAGGGGCTGGTCTATCTGGGCCTGCCGGTGGTGCTGCTGGCGCTGGCGGGTCTGGTGGTGGCGCTGGCCCGGCACCGCGGCGGCGAGGCGGCCTACGCCGTGCTGGTCGTCCCGGTGCTGTTCCTCACCTTCGGGCCCGCGGCCGACCGGGCGCTGGCCGGGGTGCTGCGCTCCGTCGGCCTGCACAGCGCCGCCGATCCCTACCGCCGGATCTTCGACCTGGTCCCCTTCCTCCAGCTCCAGCGCGTCTCGGCCAGGCTGCTGGTGCTGGCGGCGCTGCTGATGATCCTGCTGGCGGTGACCGCGGTCGACGCCGCCGCGCGCTGGGCCATCGACCCCGGCCGTGCGGCCTCGGGGTCGAGCGCGCTGGCGGCGGTCGGGGCGATCGCCCTGGTGGCGGCCACCGTGTGGGCGCTGAACGACTACCGGATCTTCCGGACGGTGCTGCGCCCGGCGTACACCGAGAACGAGGTGGTCACCGCCCTGAAGGCGGCGGGGGACCGTGCCGGACCGTTCGTCGGGCTGCCGATCTACGGGCAGACCTATCCATGGAACGCGGCATCGACCTACCTGGCCTCGCAGACGGGACGGCGGGTCCTCAACGCCTACAACCAGTCGTCCACCTCATGGTTGAACGCCCGGGCGGCTGCCCTGGCACCGCTGAACCAGGGCAAGGTGGACGCCGCCACGCTCCAGGCGCTGCGCGCGACCGGCACGCACCAGGTCGTGGTGATCAACGAATCCCACGTCTACTGCTGCGGCAGGAACTGGCACGTCGTCGTCGACGACCTGGTCCGCTCCGGCCACTTCCGCCTCGTGGTGGACGACACCCCCTTCGCCCTTCTGGAACTCAGGCCCTGAAGGCGCCTGCGGCGCCGAGCCCCGCGCGGCATCAGCGGCGCTGGCACTGGGCGCTGAGGTCGCCGAGCGAGGGCAGGACCGCGTCGAGCACGGTCGGGAACCAGGCGGTGAAGGCGCGGTCCGGACCCATGCCGACCAGCTCGTCCAACGGCACGCTGGCCCAGTCCTCGACCTCGAGCGGGTCCGGGTCCGGCGTGTGCAGGGCGTAGCCGACGAACAGGTGGTTCCACTCGCGCTCGACCAGGCCGGAGACCGGGTCGGTCACGTGGTAGACGGTGGTGCCGGCCTCGGTCAGCTCGACCGGGTCGATGCCCAGCTCCTCGTGGACCCGCCGCGCGGAGGCGTCGGCGGGGTCCTCGCCAGGGGCCGGGTGGCTGCAGCAGGTGTTGCTCCACAGCCCGCCGGAGTGGTATTTCGAGCTGGCCCGCCGCTGCAGGAGCAGCCGGCCCCGCGAATCGACCAGGAAGATCGAGACGGCGCGGTGGAGCTGGCCGGGCGGCTCGTGCGCGGCCAGCTTGGGCATCTGGCCGAGGGCGCGGCCCTGCTCGTCGACGAGCTCGATGAGCGGCTCGCCCCGATCGTCGAAGCCGTCGCCGCGCGGAAGGGCTGAAGGACTCATAGAAGGTTCTTTGTAGCACACCGGGCCACCAGCGCTTGCCAGGCTCGGCCGGTGCAGCCGGACGGGCGCGGCGACCGCCTGGACCAAGCTGATGACCCTCGACAACGCCGACACGGGCAAGCTGCGGCGCTTCATCGAGCTCTACCGCCAGAAGGGTCCAGAGCCCGGCATCGCCTGCCCAGCCTCGCGGGGCTAGAACGCCGCCATCCGTCGCATGCACCGTCGTTGCTTTGGTGACGGCATTGCCCGGTTCGTAACATAGACTCCGCATACCGTTTCTGAGCTGTCCACGCGAGCACTCCGCTCCTCGGGTCGTCCCCTCGACGGCCTGCCGGTCCCGTACGGACGCACGGCAGGAGGAGGACCGGGATGGCCCGCGAATTCGGCTTCGGTATCGAGGAGGAGCATCAGATCCTGGACCCGGGCAGCGGCGAGCTGCGCTCCGAGATCGAGCGGCTGCTGCCCATCGTGCAGGCCGAGCTCGGCGATCGCGCGCAGCCGGAGCTCTTCCAGGCGCAGATCGAGACGGCCACCGAGGTCTGCGAGTCCCTTGCCGACGCGCGCGCCGAGCTGATCCGGCTGCGGCGCGCCCTGCTGGACGCCGCCGCCCGCCTCGGCGTCGCCATCGCCACCGCCGGCACCCACCCCTTCTCGGACTGGCGCAGCCAGCGGATCACCCGCAAGACCCGCTACCAGCGCCTGCTCGCCGACTACCAGCAGGTCGCGCGCGAGCAGGTGCTGTTCGGCTGCCATGTCCACGTGGGCATCCCCGACCTGGAGTCGACCGTGCAGACGATGAACCGGGTGCGCGCGTGGCTGCCGACGATCCTCGCCCTGACCGCCAACTCGCCTTTCTGGCTGGGCACCGACACCGGCTACGCGAGCTATCGGGCGCAGGTGTGGCGCCGCTGGCCGTCGGCGGGGATGCCGCCGGTGCTATCCGGCCGCGCCGAGTACGAGGCGCTCGTCTCCGACCTGGTCGGCAGCGGCAGCATCCGCGACGCCACCAAGGTCTACTGGGACGTGCGCCCGTCGACGCGCTACCCGACGCTCGAGTTCCGCATCACCGACGCCTGCACCACCGTGGACGAGGCCCTGATGGTGGCCGGGCTGTGCAGGGCCCTCGCCCGCACCTGCTGCGAGGCGGCCTGGCGGGACGAGCCGCCGGTGCTGCCGCAGGTGACGCTGCTGCGCGCGGCCAAGTGGCAGGCAGCCAGGTTCGGGCTGGAGGGCCAGCTGGTCGACCCTGGGACCGGCGAGGTCGTGCAGGTGCCGGAGATGGCGAGGCGGCTGCTGGCCTACCTGCGCCCGGTGCTGGAGGACGAGGGCGACTGGGAAGAGGTCTGCGAGCTGCTGGAGCGCGTGCTCACCGAGGGGAACGGGGCGATCCGCCAGCGCCGCGCGCTGGCCCGCAGCGGCGGCTTCCCGGCGGTCATGGAGGCGATCGCCACCGCGCCCCGCTGAGTTCCAGAAAACAAGACTCTTCATGAGATTTGTCGGTCGATTGCCGGTCGATTGCCGATGCGCTGTCGGACCGACCGGCCAAAGCGCGCGAACACCGCTAGGTGACCCGTGCACGCGTCGGGTCGACGCGGTGGTGGAGGCCGTCGGCGACCACGCGCCGCAGGCGTTCCATGGCGTCCCAGACGTCGACGAACCGGGTGGTCAACGGCGCCGGGCCGAGCCGTATGCGGTCGGGCGGGCGGAAGTCGGGGATCACCCGCGCCTGCGAGATCAGCGCCTGGCAGATGCGGTACGCGTCGGGGTGGGCCAGCGACACGTGCGCGCCGCGGACGGCGGCGTCGCGGGGGCTGGCTAGCGCGAACCCGAGCGGCGCCAGCCAGGCGTCGTGCAGCTCGATCAGCAGCTCCGTCAGAGCGATCCCCTTGGCGCGCAGCCGCTGGATACCGGCCTCGGCCAGCAGGGCGACGCCCTCCTCGACCAGCGCGATCCCCGGCACGAACGGCGTGCCGACCAGGAACCGCGACAGGTCCGGCGCCGGGTCGTAGCCCTGCGCCATGGCGAACTGGTCCCGCTGGCCGAACCACCCCCAGATCGGCTGCACCAGGCGCGCCTGGTGCTCCCGCCGCACGTACAGGAAGGCGGGTGCCCCCGGGCCGGCGTTCAGGTACTTGTAGGTGCAGCCGACCGCCAGGTCCGCGTCGCTGGCGTCAAGCTCGACCGGCACCGCGCCGACAGAGTGACAGAGGTCCCACAGCGTCAGCGCGCCGGCCCGATGGGCGACCGCGTTGATCGCCGCCATGTCGGCGAGCGCTCCGGAACGGTAGTCGACCTGCGAGAGGCTGAGCAGGGCGGTGCGCCCGTCGAGCACGCGCTCGACCGCGGCGGCGGTGGGGCCTTGGAGTTCGTCGAACTCCACCAGCTCGAGGTCGTGGCCCCGCGCCCGCGCGAGGCCCTCGAGCACGTAGCGGTCGGAGGGGAAGTTGTGGCGATCGGAGACGATCACCCGGCGGTCGGGGCGGGCGTCCAGCGCCGCCACCGCCAGCTTGTAGAGGTTGACGCTGGTCGAGTCGGAGACCGCGACCTGGCCCGGCGCCGCGCCGACGAGGTGCTCGCCGATGCGGTCGCCAGCCCGCAGGGGCAGGTCCATCCAGCGCTCGTTCCACGAGCGGATCAGGCGGCTGCCCCACTCCCGCTCGACCACCGTGCGCAGCCGCTCGATCGAGCGCCTCGGCAGTCGCCCGAGCGAGTTGCCGTCGAGGTAGAGCAGGTCGGGGTCGTCGATGACGAACTGGTCCCGCAGGCTCGCCAGCGGGTCGTCCCGGTCGAGACGCTCCGCGGTGGCACGGTCGGTGGCGGCCATGGATCATCAATAGCACGATCCGTACCGTCGCGGTCTGGCCAATTGTCCGCGATGAGCGTTGCGCTGCTAGTCTTCCGCCTCGTGGAACCGGAGCTGCCTCTCGTGATCGGCGTCGATGCCGGGGGATCGCACACCAGGGTGCTGGTCGCCAGCGTCGCCGGAGCGCGCGTCGCCGCCGCCGCCAGCGGCGGCGGGAACCCCACCTCGTGCGGCCTCGGCGCGACCGTCTCGAGCCTGCGCGCTGGCCTCGAATCTGCCCTATTCGGCCTGGATGCACGGCTGATCCGAGGTGCCGTGCTCGGCGTTGCCGGGGCCAGTCCGTGCATCGAGGAGCTGCGCGCGGCGCTGCGGGAGACCTGGCGCGCGCTGGGGCTGGGATGCCCCTTCGAGGTGGTCTCCGACCTGGAGGCGGCGTTCGCCGCCGGCACTCCCGCGGAGGACGGCATCGTTTTGGTGGCCGGAACCGGAGCGGCGGCCGCCCAGGTCCGCCGCGGACGGGTGGTCCGCCACGTCGACGGGCACGGGTGGCTGCTCGGCGACGACGGCTCCGGGTTCTGGCTGGGGCGCGAGTCGCTGCGGGCGTGCCTGGCCCACATGGACGGCCGCGGCCGCCCCACCGGGCTCACCGAGCCAGTGCTGCGGGCGCTCGGGGTGGCGGGCACGCCCGACGATCCCGCGGTGGCCAGGCGCGTCAAGGAGGTCGTCTACCAGCGGCCGCCGGTGGCGCTGGCCGAGCTGGCGCCGCTGGTCACCACCGCGGCGGCCGGTGGCGACGAGGTCGCCGCCGCGATCGTGGAGCGCGCGGCGGCGCTGCTGCTCTCGGCCGCGGAGGCGCTGCTGCCGGCGGGGCCGCTGACGCAGGAGGGCGTGGTGCTCGCCGGCGGGGTCCTGCTGGCGCCGGGCCCGCTGTCGTCGTCGGTCCGCTCGGGGCTTCGCGAGCGCCTGGGTCGCGCGCCGACGCTGGCGACCGACGGCGCCGCCGGCGCGGCCGTGCTCGCGCTGCGCGCCCTGACCGGCCAGCCGATCCCACCGGAGGTGCACGAGCGGGTGCGGAGCGCGACCGGCTTCGCCGCCGACCGGGTGGCCCTGGCGCCGCGGACCCTCCAGGTGGTCCTGTGACCGGGCCGGCGCTCGCACCGTGGGCTATCCCTTGAAGCATGATGCGACCACTTGCTGAGCAGACGATCGTCATCACCGGAGCGACCGACGGCCTCGGCAGGGCGCTCGCCGGCGAGCTCGCCGCCGCCGGGGCCGCGCTGGCGCTCCACGGCCGCGACGACGGCAAGGGCATGGCGACCATCCGCGACCTGCGCCAGCGCACCGGCAACGAGAAGCTCCAGTGGTTCCGCGCCGACCTGGCCGCACTGGACCAGGTGCGCGACCTCGCCGGCCGGCTCCAGTCCGGTCTCGACCGCGTCGACGTGCTGGTCAACAACGCCGGCATCGGCGCGACCGTGCCGGGCGACGGCCGGCGGATGGTCAGCCGCGACGGCTACGAGCTGCGCTTCGCCGTCAACTACCTCTCGCACTACCTGCTGACCAGGTCGTTGCTGCCGTTGCTGGTCTCCTCGGCCCCGGCCAGGATCGTGAACGCCGACCAAGATCGTGGTGGCCGCCGGCGTGCGGCCGGTCAGCACCATCCAGGAGGGCGTCGAAGCAGCGCCGAGCGTCAGCCCCCCGGTGAATCCGGGATTGCCTTGACCGTTCAGGCGATTGGCACTACCGTGGCGCTGCTGTCGACCCCTGGCGGGAGAGACTCCGCGCCGCCAGCGTGGGGCGCCGAAGGGGCAACGCTCCCCGGAACCTCTCAGGCAAAGATGACCGCCAGGGCGAGGCAACTCTGGAAAGCAGGCGGATTGCGCGTGGGTAGCCGCCTCACCGAAGGTGCAAATCAGCGTCGAACCTGGCGTTGGTGAAGCTCTCAGGTCCCGGCGACAGAGGGGGAGGCTGACCAAGCGCGTCTCGTTGGGCGCGGAGCCGAGGGAGCCTCCACCATGACCGATCGCTTGCCACTGGCCCAGCTCGAGCGGGCCGCACCATTCACCGAGCGGCACATCGGGCCGTCCGCCGACGAGCAGGCCAAGATGCTTGCCGTGGTCGGCTACGGCTCGCTGGAAGAGCTGGTTGCCGATGCCATCCCCGACACCATCAAGGCGTTCGACCCGCTGGACCTGCCCGCGGCCGCCACCGAGGCCGAGGTGCTGGCGGAGCTGCGCGGCCTTGCGGCCCGCAACCGCCTGCTGACCTCGATGATCGGGCTCGGCTACTCGGACACGATCACGCCGCCGGTGATCCGCCGCCAGGTGGTGGAGAACCCCGGCTGGTACACCTCGTACACGCCCTACCAGCCGGAGATCTCCCAGGGCAGGCTGGAGGCGCTGCTCAACTTCCAGACGATGGTCAGCGACCTGACCGGGCTCGACATCGCCAACGCCTCGCTGCTGGACGAGTCGACCGCCGCTGCCGAGGCGATGGCGCTGTGCCACCGCGCCGCCCACAAGGACGGCGCCTTCGTGATCGACGCCGACTGCCACCCGCAGACCATCGAGGTCGTCCGCGCCAGGGCCCAGCCGCTCGGGGTCGAGGTGCTGGTCGCCGACCTGTCCGAGGGCCTGCCGGAGGCGCCGCTGTTCGGCGTGCTGGCGCAGTACCCGGGGTCGAGCGGGGCCGTCGTGGACCTGACGGGCCTGATCGAGGCCGCCCACGAGCGCGGCGCGCTGGTCGCGGTGGCCGCCGACCCGCTGGCGCTCACGCTGCTGAGGCCGCCAGGCGAGATGGGCGCCGACGTCGCCGTCGGGTCGAGCCAGCGGTTCGGCGTGCCGCTGTGGTTCGGCGGGCCGCACGCCGGCTTCATGGCCGTCCGCAAGGGGTTGGAGCGGCAGCTTCCGGGCCGGCTGGTGGGCGCCTCCATCGACGTGGACGGGCGCACCGCCTACCGGCTGGCGCTGCAGACCCGCGAGCAGCACATCCGCCGCGAGCGGGCGACCAGCAACATCTGCACCGCGCAGTCGCTGCCGGCGATCGTGGCCAGCATGTATGCCGTCTACCACGGCCCGGAGGGCCTGGTGGCGATCGCCCGGCGGGTGCACCGCCTGGCGGTGGTTCTGGCGGCGGGGCTCCGCGCCGGTGGGGTCCAGGTGGTCCACGACCGCTTCTTCGACACCGTGCTCGCCCGCGTGCCGGGGCGCGCCGAAGCGGTGGTCGCCGCGGCCGCGCAGCTCGGCGTGAACCTGCGCGCGGTGGACGGCGACCACGTGGGCGTCTCGACCGACGAGGTCACCACCCGTGAGCACCTGGAGCAGGTCTGGCGGGCCTTCGGCGCCGCAGGTGACGCGGGCGAGGGCTCGGGTGGCTTCCCGGCCGTGACGGACGTGGACGCGCTGGACGCGGCAACGCCGGACGCGCTGCCGGCGGAGCTCGGCCGGACCAGCGCGTTCCTGACGCACCCGGTGTTCCACCGCTACCGCTCCGAGACGGCCATGATGCGCTACCTGCGCAGGCTGTCGGACCGCGACATCGCGCTGGACCGCTCGATGATCCCGCTCGGCTCTTGCACCATGAAGCTCAACGCCGCCGCGGAGATGGAACCCGTGACCTGGCCGGGGTTCGCGTCGCTGCACCCCTTCGCCCCGCTCGACCAGGCCGGCGGCTACGCCGAGCTGATCGGCGAGCTGGAGCGGTGGCTGGTCGAGATCACCGGCTACGACCGGGTCTCGCTGCAGCCCAACGCGGGCTCGCAGGGCGAGCTGGCGGGCCTCCTGGCGATCCGCGGCTACCACGCGAGCCGGGGTGAGCACCGCGACGTCTGCCTGATCCCGTCGTCGGCGCACGGCACCAACGCCGCCAGCGCCTCCATGGCCGGCCTCGAGGTCGTGGTGGTCGCCTGCGACGACCACGGCAACGTCGACCTCGGCGACCTGCGCGCCAAGATCGCCGCCCACCGCGACCGGCTGGCCGTGCTGATGATCACCTACCCGTCCACCCACGGGGTGTTCGAGCCGGCGATCGTGGACCTGTGCGACGCCGTGCACGCGGCCGGCGGGCAGGTCTACGTCGACGGCGCCAACCTCAACGCGCTGGTCGGGCTGGCCAAGCCCGGCCGCTTCGGGGCGGACGTGTCACACCTCAACCTCCACAAGACCTTCTGCATCCCGCACGGCGGCGGCGGTCCCGGGGTCGGGCCGGTGGCGGTGCGCGCGCACCTGGCGCCGTTCCTTCCGAACCACCCGCTGCGCTCCGAGGCCGGGCCGGACACCGGGGTGGGGCCGATCGCGGCCGCGCCGTGGGGCTCCGCCGGGATCCTGCCGATCTCCTGGGCGTATGTGCGCCTGATGGGGCCCGACGGGCTGCGCCGCGCCAGCGAGGTGGCGATCCTCGGCGCCAACTACGTGGCGCGCAAGCTGGCGCCGCACTACCCGGTGCTCTACTCGGGCCGCAAGGGCCTGGTCGCGCATGAGTGCATCCTGGACCTGCGCCGGATCACCAAGGAGAGCGGCGTGACCGCCGAGGACGTGGCCAAGCGGCTGATCGACTATGGCTTCCACGCCCCGACCATGTCCTTCCCGGTGGCCGGCACCCTCATGGTCGAGCCGACGGAGTCCGAGAGCATGGCCGAGCTGGACCGCTTCTGCGAGGCCATGGTCGCGATCCGCAACGAGATCGCGCGGGTGGCCGCCGGCGAGCTGGATCCCGAGGACAACCCGCTGCACAACGCCCCGCACACCGCCGACATGCTGGCGGGGGAGTGGTCGCATGCCTACAGCCGCCAGCAGGCCGCCTACCCGGTGGCCAGCCTCCGCCAGGACAAGTACTGGGTACCGGTCCGGCGCATCCAGGGCGCCTACGGCGACCGCAACCTGGTCTGCACCTGCCCGCCCATGAGCGCCTGGGACGGCTGAGTCAGCCGGTTTGGCGCCGTCCTACTCAAACGCCCGCTTCTGCTGATCGCGAAGTACGTTACGATCCAGCCCAGTCGCGTTATTCGACGAGGGGCGGGCGGCCCTGCCTGAGGGAGGAAGCCAGGCATGGCAAATGGCTACGTGGGACGGCTGGGCGGCGCGGACGCCTTCGGGCTGGCGGTCGAGAGCTTCTACCGGCGCGTGCTCCGCGACCCGGAGCTGCGGCAGTATTTCGCCGGGATCGACCTGGAGCGGCTGCATCATCACCAGTACGCCTTCCTGGCGATGGCGGTCGGCGGGGTCAGGGGATATCTCGGCCGCACCATGGCGGCGGCACACGCCGGGCTGGGCATCACCGACGAGGCCTTCGACCGGGTCCTCGACCATCTCGTCTCCACCCTGGCCGAGCTCGGCATGGACTCCAGGACCATCCTCGACATCGGCAGCCAGCTGCTGCCGCTGCGCTACGACATCTGCGAGCGGGCCGACGAGATCGACTTCGCCGGTCGCTCAAACCGCCTCGAATGATTCGACCACCAGGCTCGCGGTGATGGCCTTGTAGCGGTCGAACACCTCGCGGTAGCTGACCCCGAAGGGCCGCGTGGGGTGCTTGCGCACCCTGGACCGCACCGCGTCGCGCAGCACCATGGTGGTCGCGAAGATCACCCGCACGACCTCGGGGCCCCCTGGGCCCATGAAGTCGATCTCGCACGCGTCGAAGCGCTCCCTGCGGAGGTGCATGCGCAGCGTCCGCTGGCGCTCGGCGTGCGGGTCCACGGCCGTGCGTCTGCGGGCGCCGGCGGCGGACCGCTCGGCGTGCAGCAGCAGCACCCGGTTCGGCGCGAACGAGTAGGGCGGGTATGCCAGCGAGCGGATCGCCCGGCGCCGCACGATCCGTCCCGACGGCAGTCCCGGGTCGCGCTGGCGGTTGCCGTCGCCGACCAGCAGTATGCCGAAGTCCTCCAGCCAGGCGTCGGTCACCTGGCGGAAGGCCGGCCCCAGCGGCACGCCGAGGGCGAGGTGGTCCATGACCTCCTCCTCGAGCAGCTTGGCGGTGAGGAAGCAGGCGTCGCGCAGCGGCTGGTAGACGTAGCGGACGAGCTGGTCCAGCCCGTCGGTGGCGGGGTCGAGCACCACGCCGAAGCCGCGGCACAGGTCCACGAAGCGGTCCTTGGCGACCTGCCGGTCGCCGATCTCGACCTTGTCGCGGGATGCCCGCCCGAGCTCCTCACCCGCCAGACGCGCCACCAGCGGCAGGCCGTTGCCCGGGTCCGCGCTGTGCCGGCCGCCCTGCGTGCGGCCCCCCCACCATCGCAGTGCCATTCCCGACTCCTCATGTGACCACTAAGGAGCGCAGTTTAACCGGTTCGCGGGCACTCAACCGAATCGGGTGATCAGGTTGGCTGGGCGTTCACCGGCGAGCACGGCACGGACGCCCTCGGCGGCCATGCGCGCCATCGCCGTCCGGGTCTGCAGGGAGCCGCTGCCGACGTGGGGCAGCAACACGGTCCGCGGGGCTGCCAGGAGGCTCGGTGGCACGTGCGGCTCGTGGTCGTACACGTCGAGGCCGGCGGCGAAGATCGTCC
>Ga0137381_10002987_pt1 | contig 11897 bp, 9 predicted proteins | sample SagtaG_16_FD_104808 | JGI IMG/M metagenome (GOLD analysis project Ga0137381, IMG submission 104808) | Vadose zone soil microbial communities from Sagehorn Ranch, Mendocino, California, USA - Sage2_L_115_16 metaG | ecosystem: Environmental > Terrestrial > Soil > Vadose zone | place: USA... | reverse complement strand
TTGTGATGGCTGGCGCAGCCATGACAATCACCCGCCACGCCGGTGGGCTGGCTGCCGCGCGCGCTGCGGGTTGCGAGCCTGGAGGAGGTGCACGGTGTTGCTGCGGGGCCTGGCCGAGGCGCCGGACCTGCGGCTGCGGGTGCTGGTGGGCAAGGACGCCCTGGACCGTCCGGTGGACGGGGTGTTCACCACCGACCTGCTGGATCCGCGCCGGTACCTGACCGGCGGCGAGATCGTGCTGACCGGGCTGATGTGGCGGCGTGCCGCGGCGGACTCAGAGACGTTCGTGACCGCGGTCGTGGCGGCCGGTGCGGTGGCGCTGGCCGCCGGGGACGCCGCACTCGGGTCCGTTCCCGGCGACCTGGTCACCGCCTGCCAGCGGCACGGGCTGCCGCTGTTCGAGGTGCCCGTGGACGTGTCGTTCGCCGCCATCACCGAGCAGGTGCTGGCCGCGCGGCTGCGTCCTGCCGGGCCAGGGCCCGCCGTGGCCCGGCTGCGGGCGCTGGCCACGGGGCGCGGCGGGGCGGGGGAGCCCGGCGCCGCGCCGGGCCTGGCCGAGGTGTTCGCCGTGGCGGCCCGGGAGTACGGCGTCCCCGGCTGGGTGTTGTCCGCGGCGGGACGGCTGGTGGCCGGCGCCGCCGCGCCGTCCCCGCGGGCCCGGGCCGCGCTGGCCAGCGCCTGGCTCGGCGCGGCCACCCTCCCGGTCACGGTGCTGGCCGACGGCGTGCCTTACTCACTGTTCGGCGTGACCGGCGGGCCGGCGCACCGGCTGGCCGGGTGGTTCGTGGCCCTGGCCGGCGATCAGGCCGGCTGGGACGCCGACCGGCGCGGGATCGCCGCGGAGCTGGCCGCGGCGGCCACCGGGCACCGGGCCCGGCACGAGGAGGCACAGCGGGCCGTGCGCCGGGCGGCCGACGACGCGCTGCGGCGGGTGCTGGACCACCCGCCGGGGGACCGGCCGGACGATCCGCAGGCCGCCGCCGCGCTCTGGCGCTGCGGCCTGGCCACGGGCCGGCCGCTGGTCGCGGTCGCGCTGACCGCCGGGCCCGCGCGGCCGGACGGTTCCCCGCCGGCGGCCGCGCCGCCGGGAACCGTGCTGCCGGGAGTGACGTGGCCGGAACCGGGCCCGGGAGAGCCGGTGTGGCCGCAGGTGGCCCGGGTGCTGCTGGAGGAGATGCTGCCCGCGCCCGTGGCCGGCGTGTCCGGTTGCGAGGCGGTGGCGCTCTGCCCGGGCGGCGGCGAGGTCCTCGACCGGATCCGGGACGTGGCGGGGACGCTGGCCGGTGCCACCCGGCCCGGTGCCACCGCGCCGGGCCAGCCCGGGGCGGCCCGGGGCGTGCCCGGCCTGGCCTTCGGGGTCAGCGTGCTGCCCGCCGGCGACGGTGCGCCGCCCGCGGGTGCCGGTCCCGGTGGCGCCCCGGCTGGCTGGACGGTCGCCGGGCTCGCGCGGGCCCTGGCCCGGGCGCGCCAGGCACGGCGGATCGCCGCGCTGACCGGCGGCGGCGTCCGCGTGGTGGACGCGGCCGGGCTGGGCTCCATCGGGCTGCTGCTCGCCACCGCCCCGGCCGAGGCGCGCCAGGCGTTCCGGGCGAGCCTGCTGTCCCCGCTGCTGGACTACGACGCGGACCACGGCACGGAACTGGTCCGCACGCTGCGGGTGTTCCTGGACTGCTCTGGTTCCTGGACCAAGGCCGCCGAGGCGATGTTCGTGCACGTCAACTCGCTCAGGTACCGGATACGCCGGGTCGAGGAGCTGACCGGGCGCGACCTGGGCTCGCTGGCGGACCAGGCCGCCTTGCTGCTCGCGCTGCGGCTGGCCGGCCCCGGCTCAGCCGAGGATCAGGGTACGGACCCGGGCGGCGCTGGCACCGTCGAGGGCGGCGAGTTCCCCGCCGGATAGCAGCGCGTGCAGCCGGGCCGGCCCGGTGAGCGGCCGCTGCCCGGCCAGGTCCGCGGCGGCCTGCCCGGTCAGCCCGCACTCGCCGGCCAGCACCGCGGCGGCGTGGTCGCCGGGCAGCCGGTCGAACCAGGCCAGGCCGAGCCGGGCCCGGCCGGCCGCGGACAGCGCGCCGAACAGGCGCAGCCGGGCCATCCCGCCGTCCGGGTGGATCTCCAGCCGGACATGGCTGACCAGCCGGGTGGCCGCCGCCCCGAGGCGCAGCCGGTGCCGGGTGTCGGGCTGCAGGCCGGTCAGCGGCAGCAGCTCGAACCATTCGGCCGCGCCCGGGCCCGCCGCCCCGGCGTCGCAGCCATGCAGCGCCGCCGCGCCCGGCGCGTTGCCGAGGAAGCACGAGGTGTCCAGCACCGCCTGGCTGAGGTGCCCGGGGGCCGCCAGGCGCAGCAGCACCCAGTCGTGCCCGGGGTCACGGCGCCGCCGGGTTTCCCACCCGTCGCCCATCACCGCCGCCCGGCCGGGGCTGATCATGTTCTCCGGCGGCGAGTAGAACCGGTCGCTGGCGTCGGCCACCGTGCCGCCGTTCTCCAGCGCCGCCAGGTCAAGCGGCCCGTCAAGCAGCCGCGGATCCGGGACCACCTCGCCCTCCGCGCGGAGCCTGGCCACGCCGCCGTCGGGGTAGATGGTCAGCCGCAGATGGGTGAACCGCCGCGGGTCGGTCACCGCGAACCGGTTCTCGGTGTCCCCGGCCAGCGGGCTGCGCGCCACGACCGGCACCCAGGCCCGCCCCGGGGCCAGCAGTTCGGCGGCGGACGGGTAGCCCTCGGCGGCGCACGCCTCCACCGAGCACTCCGCCGGGAAGTTCCCGGTGAAGTGGGCGGTGTCCACGACCACGGCGTGGATGACGCCCGGGGCGCCGAGCCGGATCAGGGCCCAGTCGCGGCCGGGGACCCGGCGGCGCCGGCTCTCCCACCCGTCCACGATCTGGCCCTTGTGCCCGAACGTGCGCGGGCGGAACGCGGGCCGCTCGGCGCGGAGCAGGTTCTCCTTCTCGCCGAAGAACTCGTCGCTGGCGGCGATCACCCCGGCACCCAGGTGCCGGGCGGCCAGGTTCACATGCGAGTCAGTCATTGCCTGGTCAGCAGCCTTCCGGCCGGGGCCGCGCCGGTCGGGCGCCCGCGCAGCCAGGTCCTGCGCACCACTCCGGTGAGCGCCCGGCCAGCGTAAGGCGTCACCGGGTGCCGGTGCTCCAGGCGGGCCGGATCCACGGTGAACGCCGCCGCGTCGTCGAACGCCACCAGGTCGGCATCGTGCCCCGGGGCGATCGCGCCCTTGCCCGCCAGCCCGGCCAGCGCCGCGGGCCCGGCGGCCATCCAGCGGACCACGTCGGTGAGGCCGTGGCCACGGCGGCGCGCCTGCGTCCACACCGCGGGCAGGCCGAGCTGCAGCGAGGCGATCCCGCCCCACGCGGTGCCGAAGTCGCCGGACTCCCGCCGCTTCAGGGCCGGCGGGCAGGGGGAGTGGTCGGAGACCACGGTGCCGATCAGGCCGCCGGCCAGCCCCGCCCACAGGCCGTCCCGGTTCGCCGCGTCCCGTATCGGCGGGCAGCACTTGAACTCGGTCGCGCCGTCGGGCACCTGCTCCGCGCAGAAGCTCAGGTAGTGCGGGCAGGTCTCGGCCGAGACGCCGGCACCGCCCGCCCGGGCCGCCGCGATCAGCGGCAGCGCGCTGGCCGAGGCCAGGTGCAGGATGTGCACCCGGGCACCGTGCCGCCCGGCGGCGGCCAGCAGCCCCGCGATCGCGGTGTCCTCGGCCGCCGCCGGGCGCGAGGCCAGGAACCCCGGGTACGCCCGGCCCGCCGCGGCCGGGGCCGCGGCGAGCACGGCCGGGTCCTCGGCGTGCACGATGAGCAGCGCGCCGAGCCGGGCGGTCTCGGCCAGCACCGCGTCCAGGCCGGCCGCGTCAAGCGGGCCGAACTCGGGCACCCCGGAATCGGCAAGGAACGCCTTGAACCCGAATGCCCCGGCCTGGTGCAGCCCGGCCAGGTCGGCCAGGTTGCCCGGCACCGCGCCGCCCCAGAAGCCCACGTCCACGTGCGCGGACGGCGCCGCGGCGGCCCGCTTGACCGCCAGCGCGGCGGCCGTGGTCGTCGGCGGCAGGCTGTTCAGCGGCATGTCGATCAGCGTGGTCACCCCGCCCGCGGCGGCCGCCCTGGTCGCGGTGGCGAAGCCCTCCCACTCGGTGCGGCCCGGCTCGTCGACGTGCACGTGGGTGTCCACCAGGCCGGGCAGCAGGACCTCGTGGCCGGGCAGTTCCTCGACGCTGACGCCATCCGGGGCCGCCCCGGGCCCGGCGACCGCGGCGATGCGCCCGTCGCGGATGGCCACCGTCACCGGCCGCACCCCGTCCGGGGTGACCGCCCGCTCCGCCCGGATCACCAGCTCGTACTCCGCCATGACCCGGACCTCCCCACCCGCCGCCCGCGGCCGGAATCAAATGTCGTCGTTGTGGCAACCACGACAAAAGAATGTCGTGGTTGCCACAACGACGACAAACGGCCCGGGCGGTGACCACCCCGGGGCAGTCACAGTTGTCCCGGTGGGCGCACTGACCCCGGGAGTCGCGGGCGCCGGCCCTGGGGGCATGGCGCGGGGAGCGGGTTACGGTGGCGGGTGTGCCGATGGCGTGCGCGGGGGAAAGTTGTGACATGCCCGGTCTTGCCGAGTTGAACGCGCTGCCAGCGCGGGACTTCGAGGAGTTGCTGCTCGGCTGCTGCGCCGCGCCCGGCTGGGCCCGGCGGGTCACCGCAGGGCGGCCCTACTCGTCCCTGGCGGACCTGCTCGGGGTAGCCGGCGCCGCCTGGGCCGCGCGGGAGCCCGGCGACCTGGAGGCGGCGATGGCCGGCCATCCCCGGATCGGCGAGCGGCGGCTGTCCGGCTGGTCGGCACGGGAGCAGGCCGGAGTGCAGGCCGGCGCGGACCCCGGCATGCTCACCGCGCTGGCCGACGGCAACGCCGCCTACGAGCGGCGGTTCGGGCACGTGTTCCTGATCTGCGCCGCCGGGCGCGGCCCGGCGGAGATCCTGGCCGAGCTGAACCGCCGGATGTCGCACGACCCGGCCGCCGAGCGCGAGGTCGCGGCCGCGGAGATCGGCAAGATCAACGAACTGCGGCTGCGGAGGCTGGTCATGGCATGACCACGGTCTCGACGCACGTCCTCGACCTGACGGCCGGGCGGCCGGCCGCCGGGGTGCCGGTCACCCTGGACCTCTGGTCCGGCGGCACCTGGGTCCCGGCGGGCGGCTCGGTGACCGGCCCCGACGGGCGGATCACCGACCTGCCCCCGCTCGGCCCCGATGCCCCCGCCACCGCCCGGCTGGTGTTCGCCGTCCGGGACTACCTGCTGGCCAGCCACGGCACCGCGTTCTTCCCCGAGATCACGATCGCCTTCACCGCCGGGCCCGGCGAGCACTGCCACGTCCCGCTGCTGCTGTCGCCGTACGGGTACTCCACCTACCGAGGGAGCTAGCCCATGCCCCGCCAAACCCCCCGGGTGGTACTGAGCCAGGCCCGGTACGGCAAGGCCGAGGTCCGCCTGCTGCACGTGGACCGCGCCTCGCCGCGGCACGAGATCACCGACCTCAACGTGACCGTCACCCTGGCCGGCGACATGGACGCCACCTACCTGACCGGCGACAACTCGGGCGTGCTGACCACCGACGCGCAGAAGAACACCGTCTACGCGCTGGCCAGGGACGGGGTACGCCCTGTCGAGGCGTTCGCGCTGCGGCTGGCCAGGCACTTCACCCGGATCGGCACTGTGGACCGGGCGCAGGTGCGCGTCGAGGAATACGGCTGGCGGCGCATCGACGCCGGGGGCACCCCGCACCCGCATTCGTTCGAGCGGCTGGCCGGCACCAAGATCGTCAGCGCCTGCGCGCACGACGACGGGCGCGCCGAGGTCGTGGCCGGTGTGGACGACCTGATCCTGCTGAAATCCACCGGCTCTGAGTTCCACGGGTTCCTCGCGGAGCGGTACACGACCCTGGCACCCACGGACGACCGGATCCTCGCGACGGCGGTTGCCACGCGGTGGCGTATGTCAGCGGCAGACGCCGACTGGGGGGAGTGCTTCCGCGGCGCGCGGGCGGCACTGGCGGAGGCGTTCGCCGTCACCCACAGCCTGTCGCTGCAGCAGACCCTGTACGCGATGGGCGAGGCGGTGCTCGCGGCCCGGCCCGAGGTGTGCGAGGTGCGCCTGTCCCTGCCGAACAAGCACCACTTCCTGGTGGACCTTGGCCCGTTCGGCCTGGACAACCCCGGTGAGGTGTTCTACGCGGCGGACCGGCCCTACGGGCTGATCGAGGGGACCGTGTCCAGGGCCGGTGCCCCGGCGGGCGACCCGGAGCACCAGTGGTGACCCCGGAGCCGGCCGCCGACCTCCTGGTCACCGGCGCCAAGCTGGTCGCCACCTGCGACGCGGAGCACCGCGAACTGGCCGGCGGCTGGGTGGCCGTCACCGGCGGGCTGATCAGCGGGGCAGGCGGCGCGACCGGCCCCCGGCCGGCCGCGCGGGAGACGCTGGACGCCTCCGGTTGCCTGGTCACGCCGGGCCTGATCAACACCCACCACCACATGTACCAGAACCTGACCAGGTCCTACGCGCCGACGGTGAACGGCACCCTGTTCCAGTGGCTGTCCGGCCTGTACCCGCTGTGGGCGGGCGTGGACGAGGAGGCGGCGTACCTGTCCGCCTGGGTGGCGCTGGCGGAACTGGCCCTGGGCGGCTGCACCACCAGCACCGACCACCTGTACGTGGCCCCGGCCGGGGGCGGCGACCTGTGGTCGGCGGAGATCGCCGCCGCCCGCGAGGTGGGCCTGCGGTTCCACCCGACCCGGGGCTCCATGACGATCTCGGCCAAGGACGGCGGGCTGCCACCGGATTCCGTGGTCCAGGACGACGACGAGGTCCTCGCCGACTGCGAGCGCCTGGTCGCCGCGCACCACGACCCCGGGTGGGGGGCCATGGTGCGGGTCGCGCTGGCCCCGTGCTCCCCGTTCAGCGTCAGCCCGGACCTCATGCGGCGCACCGCCGAGCTGGCCGAGCGCCTCGACGTCCGGCTGCACACCCACCTGGCCGAGGACCCGGACGAGGACGCCTACTGCCTGGACCGGTTCGGCCGCCGGCCGGTCGAGCAGTACGCGGAGGTCGGCTGGCTGACCTCGCGGTCCTGGGTGGCGCACTGCGTGTACCCGGACCAGGCGGAGGTGGCCCGGCTGGGCGCGGCGGGCGTCGGGGTGGCGCACTGCCCCAGCTCGAACATGCTGCTGGCCGGCGGCGGGTTCGCGCCGGTGCGGGAACTGCGGGCGGCCGGCAGCCCGGTCGGGCTCGGCTGCGACGGGTCCTCCTCCTCGGACACCTCCTCGCTGTGGCTGGAGGCCAGGGCGGCGCTGACGCTCGGCCGGCAGCGGCTCGGGCCCGCGGGCATGACCGCGCGGGAGGTGCTCGACATCGGCACCCGCGGCGGCGCCGGGTGCCTCGGCAGGGACGGGGAGATCGGCCAGCTCAGCGTGGGTGCCGCCGGGGACCTGGTGTGCTGGCCGCAGGAGGGCATCTCGTTCGCCGGGGCGCTGACCGACCCGGTGGAGGCCTGGCTGCGCTGCGGGCCCACCGCCGCGCGGCACACCGTGGTCGCCGGGCGGGTGATCGTCCGCGACGGCGCCCTCACCGTGCCCGGCGCGGACCAGATCCTGGCCCGGCACGCGGCCGCCGCCGCGCGCATCCAGCGCCTGGACCGCTGACCGGGGCCGCGGCGATCGGCGGTGGCCGCCGCCGCCGGCCTGCCAGCCGGGCAACGGGTCGAGATCACCGCCCAGCATGCTTATCCGGGCATCCGGGGCGGCCGCCGCCCGGCTACATTAACCTGGGCGCCGCCCGCGGGGCGATGAAGGTCCGTGGCCGTGACGCGGGTCATGCGGCGTGCTGCGCCCGGTGGCATCGATAGCATCGGGGGAGTCACGAGGGCACCCGCCCTAGTCCATATCATCCGTCCCAGGAGACAACCGTGTCACGCCAGCCGATTCACATCACCCTCGCCGGCCGCGAGCTCGTGGTGGATGCTGACACGACCGCGGGCCAGGCGATTCTCCGGCCGGACGGCACCGGCGGGACCGGCGGCATCAGCGAGGCGGCGGCCGGCGCGGTGATCGCCGCCCGGGTCAACGGTGCGCTGCGTGACCTGGCGGCCCCGCTCGCCGACGGCGACGAGGTCGAGGGCGTGGACATCGCCAGCGCGGACGGCCGGGCGATCCTGCGGCACTCCACCGCCCACGTGATGGCGCAGGCCGTGCAGGAGCTGTTCCCCGGGGCCAAGCTCGGCATCGGCCCCCCGGTGGAGAACGGCTTCTACTACGACTTCGACGTGGACAAGCCGTTCGCCCCGGATGACCTGAAGGCCATCGAGGCGCGGATGCGCGCGATCGTCAAGCAGGGCCAGCGCTTCGCGCGCCGGGTGGTCAGCGACGGCGAGGCCCGGGACGAGCTGGCCGGCGAGCCGTACAAGCTGGAGCTGGTCGGGCTCAAGGGCGGCGCGGCGGACGCGGAAGAGTCTGTGGAGGTCGGCGGGACCGAGCTGACCATGTACGACAACCTGGATCCGCGCAGCGGGGAGCTGTGCTGGACGGACCTGTGCCGGGGGCCGCACCTGCCCACCACCCGGCACATCCCGGCGTTCAAGCTGATGCGCTCCGGCGGCGCGTACTGGCGGGGCAGCGAGAAGAACCCTCAGCTCCAGCGGATCTACGGCACCGCATGGGAGACCCGGCAGGCGCAGGAGGACTACCTGCACCTGCTCGCGGAGGCGGAGCGGCGCGACCACCGCAAGCTCGGCAAGGACCTGGACCTGTTCTCGTTCCCCGACGAGATCGGCAGCGGGCTGGCGGTGTTCCACCCCAAGGGCGGCACGATCCGGCGGGTGATGGAGGAGTACTCGCGGCAGCGGCACATCGAGGCCGGCTACGAGTTCGTGAACAGCCCGCACATCACCAAGTCCGAGCTGTTCGAGACCTCGGGGCACCTGGGCTGGTTCGCGGAAGGCATGTTCCCCCCCATGGAGATGGAGGGGGCCCGCTACTACCTCAAGCCGATGAACTGCCCGTTCCACATCCTGGTCTACCGGTCCCGGGGCCGGTCCTACCGGGAGCTGCCGCTGCGGCTGTTCGAGTTCGGCACCGTGTACCGGTTCGAGAAGTCCGGCGTGGTGCACGGGCTGACCAGGGTCCGCGGGCTCACCATGGACGACTCGCACATCTTCTGCACCCGCGAGCAGGTGGGCGCCGAGCTGAAAAGCCTGCTGAAGTTCGTCCTTGACCTGCTGCGCGACTACGGCCTGTCCGACTTCTACCTGGAGCTGTCCACCAGGGACGAGGCCAAGGAGAAGTTCGTCGGCAGCGACGAGGACTGGGAGCACGCCACCGCGATGCTCGCCGAGGCGGCCGCCGAATCCGGCCTGGAACTGATCGCCGACCCGGGCGGCGCGGCGTTCTACGGGCCGAAGATCTCGGTGCAGGTGAAGGACGCGATCGGGCGCACCTGGCAGCTTTCCACCATCCAGCTCGACTACAACGAGCCCAAGCGGTTCGGCCTGGAATACCAGGCGGCCGACGGCACCCGGCAGGAACCGATCATGATCCACCGGGCGCTGTTCGGCTCGATCGAGCGGTTCTTCGGGATCCTGGTCGAGCACTACGCCGGCGCGTTCCCGCCCTGGCTGGCGCCGGTGCAGGTGACGGGGATCCCGATCGCCGACGCGCACGTCCCCTACCTGGAGAAGGTGGCGGCCCGGCTGCGCGAGCACGGGATCCGGGCAGAGGTCGACGACAGCGCCGACCGGATGCAGAAGAAGATCCGCAACGCGCAGCGGCAGAAGGTGCCGTACATGCTGCTGGCCGGGGACGACGACGCCGCCGCCGGCGCGGTGTCGTTCCGCTACCGCAACGGGGAGCAGAAGAACGGCGTGCCCGTGGACGAGGCGGTGGCCGAAATCGTCAAGGCCGTCGCCGAGCGCATCCAGGTCTGAAGGTGAGCCCTAAGCTGCAACCATGTCTGATCCGGTAGTGGATGAGCCGTTCGGGCAGGACGGGGCCGGCGAGCCCGACGGGTTCCGCCGACTGTGGATGCCGCACCGCATGGCCTACATCAAGGGCGAGAACCGGGCGACCGGCGACAGCCCCGAGGAGTGCCCGTTCTGCCGGGCGCCGAAGCTGCCCGACGCCGACGGGCTGATCGTGGCGCGCGGCACGTCCGTGTTCACGGTGCTGAACCTCTACCCCTACAACGCCGGGCACCTCATGGTCTGCCCCTACCGGCACGTGGCCGACTACACCGACCTGGATCCGGCGGAGACCACGGAACTGGCCGAGCACACCAAGCTGGCGATGACCGCGCTGCGGGCCGCCTCGGGCGCGCAGGGCTTCAACATCGGCATGAACATGGGCGGGGTCGCGGGCGCGGGCATCGCGGCGCACCTGCACCAGCACGTGGTGCCCCGGTGGGGCGGCGACACCAACTTCATGCCGGTCGTGGCCGGCGTCAAGGTGCTGCCCCAGCTCCTGGGCGAGACCAGGCAGATGATCGCGGCCGCCTGGGGGTGCTGACCCGGCAGGCGGCCCGGGGCCGGCGCGCGCCGGCCCGGCCCGCCAGCCAAGGCCCGGTGACGAGGGAACTGGGCCCTGGGCCAGCGGGGTTCCCGGGGGGCCGCCCCCGGGCCGGCACTGGTTACTCCTTGGCCGCGCTCACGACCTTGTCGGCCAGGTGCGACGGCAGCGGCTCGTAGCGCAGGTAGGACCGGCTGAACGAGCCCGTGCCCTGGGACATCGACCGCAGGTCGATCGAGTAGCGGGTAATCTCGAGCTGCGGGATCTCCGCCTTGACCAGCGTCCGCCCGCCCTTGACCGGCTCGGTCCCGAGCACCCGGCCGCGCCGGGAGGACAGGTCCGACATGACCGCGCCGACGTAGTCGTCGGGCACCAGCACCGACACCTCGTCCACGGGCTCCAGCAGGGACACCTTCGCCCGGTCCGCCGCGTCGCGCAGCGCCGCCCGGCCCGCCTTCTGGAAGGCCATGTCGGAGGAGTCCACCGAGTGCGCCTTCCCGTCGAACAGGGTGACCCTGATGTCCACCATCGGGTACCCGGCCAGCACGCCCTGCTCCATCTGGGCGCGCACGCCCTTCTCCACGGACGGGATGAACTGGCGCGGCACCACGCCGCCGACGATCTTGTCCACGAACTCGAGGCCGGACCCGGACGGCAGCGGCTCCACCTCGATGTGCGCGATGCCGAACTCGCCGTGGCCGCCGGTCTGCTTGACGTTGCGGCCCAGCCCGTGGGCCTTGCCCGCGACCGTCTCCCGCAGCGGTACCCGCAGCTCCACGGTCTCCACCGCGACCCCGTGCCGCGAGGACAGCCGGTCGAGCATCACGTCGGCGTGCGCCTCGCCCATGCACCAGAGCACCAGCTGGTGGGTCTCGGGGTTGTTCTCCATCCGCAGCGTCGGGTCCTCGGCCACCAGCCGGTTCAGTGCCTGGGACAGCTTGTCCTCGTCCGCCTTGGACTTGGCCGTGATCGCCACGGGCAGCAGCGGCTCGGGCATGTTCCACGGCTCCATCAGCAGCGGCCGCTCCTTGCTGGAGAGCGTGTCGCCGCTTTCCGCGCTGGACAGCTTCGCCACCGCGCAGATATCCCCGGCGGCGCAGGCCGCCACCGTGCGCTGGTGCTTGCCCAGCGGCGAGGTCAGCGCGCCGACCCGCTCGTCGGCGTCATGGTCGGCGTGACCGCGCTCGGCCATGCCGTGCCCGGATACGTGCACCACGGTGTCCGGGCGCAGCGTGCCGGAGAACACCCGGACCAGGCTGACCCGGCCGACATAGGGGTCGGAGGTGGTCTTCACGACCTCGGCGAGCAGCGGGCCGTTCGGGTCGCTGGACAGGCCGGTCACCGCCTTG
>Ga0137381_10002985_pt1 | contig 11904 bp, 13 predicted proteins | sample SagtaG_16_FD_104808 | JGI IMG/M metagenome (GOLD analysis project Ga0137381, IMG submission 104808) | Vadose zone soil microbial communities from Sagehorn Ranch, Mendocino, California, USA - Sage2_L_115_16 metaG | ecosystem: Environmental > Terrestrial > Soil > Vadose zone | place: USA... | reverse complement strand
TTTCGATCCGCGCCTACCCGGCGTGGCTCGGCAGCCTGATCGGTCTTCTGCAGCCGGGCCTGATCGTCTGCTCGGGGCTGCTCTTCGGGCTGATCCTGGCCGGTGTCGTGGGCCGGCGGCTCTTGGTGCGGGCTGCGGCCCCGGCGGCGCTCCTGGCGATTCTTCCCCTGGGCGGGCTGGGCGCTCCGGCGGCGCTCCTGCTCGTGACCCTCGTCGCCGCCATGACCTGGGCGGCCGTCCTGGCGTATCGTCGCCTGCACCACCGGCTCCAGCCTGCGACGTCGTGAGACGGGGCTCCTGGTTTTACCATCCGCTCCCGATGCGCGTAGCACAGGCGCTCGATCCGGCCTCCGCGCAGAGCCGCCGGCGCCGCGCCACGCGCTCCTGATCAATCCTTTCTACCCGAAGGATCCACACGCCAGCTTCGGAAAGCACGTCCTGACACCGATCCTGGCCCTCACCCCCATCGCCGGGTCGACGCCGCCCGACTGGCATGTGCGCTGCTGGGACGAACACCTGTTGAAGGGGCCGCCGCCCGCCGAGCCGTTTCCGGCCCTGGTCGGCATCACCGTCCACCTCACCTTCGCGCGCAGGGCGTTCGAGCTGGCCGGGTGGTTCCGCTCCCGCGGGGCCAGGGTCGTCCTCGGCGGGTTGCATGTTCTGTCCCGTCCGGACGAGTGTGCGCCGCATACCGACACGCCGGCCATGGGGGAAGGCGTGCAGATCTGGCTGCGCATCCTGCGCGACTTCGAGCGCGGGCGGCCGCAGCCGCGCTATTGCGGCAGCTACACGCGCGGCGAGTCGGGCACGTACGGCGACGAGCCGGCACCGCGGCGGGAGATCCTGCCGCGCGGCGACTTCCTGACCAGCGCCAGCCTCATCGCCACGCGCGGCTGCCACAATCGCTGTGGATTCTGTTATCTCGCAACTGACGGACTGCGGATGCCCTAACAGATGCGCGCCGTCGAGGACATCGTCGCGCAGTTCACCGCCAGCGGCGAGCCCTACGGCGTGTTCATCGACAACAACCTCGGGTCGCGCCCCGACTACCTGCGCACCCTGTCGCGCGCGCTTGCACCGGCGGAGAAGATCTGGAGCGCGGCGGTCCCCCTCGACGTCACCGGCGACCCGACCTGGTGCGCGAGATGGCGCTGAGCGGCTGCTCCGGCGTGTTCGTCGGGTTCGAGTCGCTGGGCGCCGGGAACCTGGGGGGCGCGAGGAAGAAGACCCCCCGACCGGAGGACTACGCGCGCCGCGTCGCCCTGCTCCACCGCTACGGCATCCAGGTGAACGACTCCTTCGTGTTTGGCTTCGATGGTGACGGCCCGGAGGTGTTCCAGGAAACCGTGGACTGGATCGAGGTGAACCGTCTTGAGTGCGCCACGTTCCACATTCTCACTCCGTACCCCGGCACGCCGCTGTTCCGGCAGATGGAGAACGAGGGCCGCCTCCTGCACAGGAACTGAGATCTCTACCACACGGCGCACGTCGTCTTCCGACCGCGGCGCATGTCGCCCGGGCAGCTCGAGGAAGGGTACGGCTGCACCTACCGCCGCGTTTTCTCGAACCGATCGATCTGGCGGCGGCGACCGGCAAACTGGGGCGCGGTGCTGCCGTACCTCGGGATGAGCTATCTGTAAAGGAGTCGACCCGTCTCTGGCCGTTTCTCATCCGCCACCGCCTCACGCACGCCGTCTGGGGCCCGCTGGTCGAGGCGTCACGCCGCCGGCACGTGCATCATCGACGGCGGCTTCTGGCGAGAGAGGCCGCTGCGCCGTCGCTGGCCGTGCCGGTCGGCGCATAGGTGAAACAAGCTGCATGGTACGCCCGATAACGGGTGTTCCGTCAACCTCGATTGTGCTGGTGGGTGGCGGAACGCGGCGGGAGATCCCGGGCCCTGAGCCGTCACGTCCTGGAGACCGAGGTCGTCGGCGCCGACGAGACCTGGTGGCGGCTGATGGACACAAAGGGATCGAAGCGCTGGTGGGTGTGGAGCGTGACCCGGGACGACGCGGTCATCTATAAGACGTTCCCCAGCCGCTCGCGGGAGGCGGCGCGTCAGGTGCTCAACGGCTACCGCGGCATCGTGCTGGCGGACGGCTACGGCGCCTACGACGCCCTGAGCCGGGCAGGACCGTCGTTCGCCCTGGCGCATTGCTGGGCACACGTGCGACGGAAGTTTATCGAGGCGGAACCGCACTTCCCGGAACCGTGCCGGCAGGTCCTGGACCTGATCGGGCAGCTCTATGCCGTCGAGGGAGACGTCCCGTCTCCCTCCGATCCGGCGGACCGGGCGGCGGCGCTCGCCCTGCGGCACCGTCTGCGGCAGGAGCGCTCGCGGCCGATCGTGCGCGAGATCCGGGACTGGGCCCTGGCTCAGAGACCCCTGCCGGAGAGCAGCCTCGGCAAGGCTGTCTCCTACATGCTGGGTCTGTGGAAGGGCCTGACGCTCGTCCTCGACGACTCGCGCATCCCCCTCGACAACAACGCCACGGAGCGTGGCCTGCGCGGCGTGGTGCTGGGGCGCAAGAACCATTACGGCTCCCGCTCCGAGCGCGGCACCTACGTCGCCGCGCTGTTCTACAGCCTGCTCGAGTCCGCCAAGCTCGCCGGCGTCGAGCCAAAGTTCTATCTGCTTACGGCCACCCGCGCCGCCCTCACAGACCGCCACGCCGTCACCCTGCCGCACGACCTCCGGCACTGACCGGAGAGAAATCCAAAATCTCGTTCACAATCGGTCCCGTTCCGGAGAAAATCATCGCGATGGGGGCCGGCGAGCACTTACGGGCGTCGCGCTCTCGGCGCTCATCGAGTCCCCGCGATTGAGGTAACCGAGTCACCTCTGCCAGGCGCCAGGCCTACACACTTCCCCATGGAGACGGCGGGGACAGTTCCCGCGTCCAAGGTCTCGCCCTTTGTTTTCAGTAGGTTAAGTGGTGGAGGCGGCGGGAGTCGAACCCGCGTCCGGAAGAGATCAGCGTGGGACGTCTACGTGCGTAGCTTCATCGGAGGCTGCTCTCGCCGTTGGCGTGCCGTTCACGACTGCGATGCGCCGCGCTTCCGGCAAGCGCGGCTTGAGTTCATCTCCCGGCGGCCGGTGGGGCGTTTCGACGCAGTGCGGTAAAGCGGTGCGACCTCCAGCGATCGCGCGCAGTTGGCCTCGACGAGCGCCGGGGGTCGGACAGTTATGGGACTTGTACACCCCTGATCCAGGCACGCCCAGCATCCAATTCGACTAACGGGAGCCTGTGTAAATTATTGTAGAGATACGCAAATCGCTCATTCCTCAGTTCGTGGGTCAAATCGTACAATCTTGGATCATTATCTGTAAGTCGAAACACTCCGACTCCATGATCGATCTTGAGCAGCCTGAAATCGATCCCCTTCGAGCGACTCAGTTCAAAGGCGACCTTCCAGACGTCACCTGTCCAGGCTGCTATGGAGATGATCGGCACGTGCTCCTCGATCCAGTTTCCGGGCAGCATGTCATGAAGCGCGATCCAGCCCCCTTGCTTCAAGCACTTAATCGAATTCATCACATCACGACGCACCTGCTCGTAACTGTGCAGGCCGTCGATGAATATCACGTCGAATTTCCTGTCATTCGACTCAAAGAATTCATCGCTTGTCTTTCTGACCGTTCCGCCCCGCGCCGGGTCGACGCCGATCTTGTGTCCCATGAGAACTGAATCGAGCAAATCGTTGTCGGCACAACCAATTTCGAGATAGTCGCCGTCGGGTCTGTTGGCGGAAAGAAGATTCACGAGAGCGATGCGATTAAAATTGGTTTCCCTCCATCGCCAGTCGTATTCCATCGGAAATGCACTTTTTCTCGCTGGGATCGCACGCATCGTCTGCTGAAAGCGCGCGCCGAAGGGGCTCAAGAACGCGCAAAGTGGGGCACAGAGGTAATAAATTGGCAGCAAGCAATAACATGCCATGCGAGCACAGAATTTGACCGCTCGCATGACTCTGTGCGCTGTGCCTGAGTTGTGCGAAGCTGTCATGAAACGATCACCCACAATCGTTAGCGATGCAACGCTTTCGTTCCAACCTGAACGACCTTGCGCACGCCTCGCTGGATCAGTCTCATTCTGCTCACCAGGGCAAAATGATCCAGTACGGACCGTAGCGCTCGAATCTTAACCCAGGACTCCGGCCAGTACTCATCGTTTCTAACCGGGGCTCCCGGACGGAACGCTCCTTCCTGCGGAACAATGATCCGCTTGTCAGGATAGGTGTTCAGCCACGCTCCCCACCAGCTATAAGTGGACGGTGAACATATGAAATGGTGGCATTGCGACTGGAGATAGATACCTTCATGCGGCTCGTAACCCTCCATGAAGACAGTCGGCGCGCCCAAGTCGCCCAGGAGTGTCTTGGCGCGCGGCACATCATCGGAAAATACGACGATCGTTGAGTTGCGTGAAATCATCTCGAGGGCCCGCTTGTAGTAGTCCCGCCTCGGAACGAAGAACACGTCGCCATAGGTCGTCGCAAAGTCTCCCAAACGTACGCTCAGCCCCACGCAATTCTCGAAATCAACATGCCCGTACCGGCGCCGGACATCAGCCAGTAGGTCTTCTCTGAGGCGGTACCAACTCAGGACGCACTTCCTGTCAAGGTATTTCTCGGTTTGAAAATAACCTTCAATCTCGGTCCCGTCCCGAATCCCGAGAGCGGACGCGTTAAGGCCAGTGTAGTTCCGCGGTTCCCTGTATCGGGACTCTATGCCTTCGGGTGCTTCGCTTCTTTCCTTCGAATCGTCGAGATGGAAAGCGGAGTCACCTATCCATCGAGGACAATAGAACCGGACCCCGAGGCGCAGGGCAGTGGATCGCAGGAAAGCATATTGGAATAGATGATTACCCAGCTTACTGCGAGTCCCTAACGTCGAAAATGAAATCATGACCTACTCATTCTTCGCAGGAATGTCCGAGCCACCTCCTTCCAGTAGGCAACGCCCCTCGGCCCGGCATATCCGTGACGGAGGAACTCCAGCGCTTCGGTCCACTTCCCTTCCACAACCAGACTTTCCGAATGACACAAGAGACTGCGAGCCGCGCTTCGATCAAGCTCCGCTGCCTTCTCTGGGTACTTCAGCGCCAGACTCCGATACGTCTCTGCGATCTGCCTGAACCCTTCGGTCCGTCCCCGCAGATCCTTGAAGGCACTCCCCGGGACATCATGGACGTGAACCAGGGCCTCCTCCAACACCAGGCCGCGGGGGACACCCAGCAGCAACCGAACAACATATTCCGTGATCTCGAAACAGCGCATCTCTTGGCGAAATCCTTCAAGCCGCTTGCCGACTTCAGCTCGAAGGAGGAGAGTGTCCACATGAAGCCCCTCGTGCGACATCTGACGGAAGGCGTCATCGAGTCGTCGAATGGCGCCATGGGACGGGGCGGCCCCGACAAGCGAAGGCAGTTCGTCCCGACGCGCTCCATTCCGTTCGATTCTTTGAAATCCACAGATGGCCCAACCGCAATCCTCGTGTCTGAGAAGCGCGGACATTTGCTTGGCAATCTTTGACGTCAGGAGTTCATCGTCGGCGTCCAGGAAAGTTATGAACTGTCCGCGAGCTAGATCCAGGCCAATGTTCCGCGCCGCGGCAGGACCTGCATGGCTATGGCGATACAGCCGGACACGAGGATCGTTGCGCGGGACAAGCGTGTTGGAACCATCCGTGGAGCCGTCATCCACGATGACCCACTCCCAGTTGCCGTAGGTCTGCGAAAGCACGGACTGGATCGTCACGGGAAAATGGGTCGCCTTGTTGTACAGGGGCGTAACGATCGTCACCAGCGGGCTTTCCGTCACGCGATTACCACCGAAATGTCGCCAATCCCTGAGCGGGTCAATCGGCCTCCGGTTCGCCGCGACGCGTGCGCAGGATACCGCGGAACGAATTGATGACCCGTTCACGATCTTCTGGAAACAGAACATACTTATAGACCCCTGCAAGATAGAACACGAGGCAGAAGGCCAGAGCCGCGAAAAGAGGAATGATTCCACGGAGCGGGAGCGCCACATGGAGCACTCCGGCGACGAGTCCAAGAAGTGTCGCCAGTACCCACGCGGGAAGGAATCCGGAAACGAACAGCTCTCTCGCCCCTAGACCACAGACACGCCTGAGATACAGCGGCTGAAATACAAGTGCGTTCAATGTCAGGGTGATGCTGGTTCCCGCCGCCACACCAACGAGGCCCCATCGAGAAGGTGTGCCAAGCGCCAGACTTAATCCCACCTTCGCAAATGCACATGCAACGAGCGCCCAGGCCGGAACCGCGACTCTGGACTCGGCCAGAAAAGCGGCGGACGTGGGGCTGATTCCCACAGTGAATATTAATGGAATGCACAGCGTCGGAACGATCATGGCGGCGACCTGAAATTCCTCACGTGTAAAGCGATTCCCCATCCAGAGCGTCAGGATCGGCTCAGCGTATATCGAGATGAGGACGCAGGCAGGCGCCACAAGAGCCGTGGTGTAACGTACGCTCATGACGAGCAAACGCTTCATATCGCCGGATCGGTCCTGAGCGGACAAGAGGATCGCCCTGGGAATGACAATCCTGATCAACGGCATAAATCCGCTTCGGAACCATGGCTCCCAGCATGCTCCAATAGTGTACACGGCGATCGCGCGGGGTCCCGCGGACCCGAACAGCCAATTGATCAGGATGAAATCCGTGCTGTAGTAAAAAGCAAGTGCCAGACCTGACACTGTCGAGTAGAAGCTGAAGGCAGTCAATTGAACCAGACTCCGCCGATCCATGAGTGAAAATGCGAGGCGGAGCCACGGGAACACCCGTCGGGCGCAGCGCACCGCGATCCCGGTGCTGAGGATCTCGCCAGCTACGGCTGCGACACCGATCCAGATCAACCTCGGCGAAAGGAGAAGGAACAGCACCACAATGCACACACCCCGGGCGAGGTCGGTCGTGACATCGATCGCAGCCTGCTCAGCCAGCCGCTCGCGCGAATACAAGGGCGTGTTGAAAAGAACCCGAACGAAACCCAAAGCCATTGTGACCGTCAGAAGGATGACCAGCCACCGAGCCTCACCGACACGTGGACCAAAATTGCCGAGTGCGGGCACATACACCGACAAGACTGCTCCTCCGGCGAGAAGGAGCGATGCCACCCCGAGTACAGCGGCAAGACCGTTGCTCATGAAGCGATTCACGGCTTCCAGGTCGTTCTTCCCCACCGCGTAGGTCACATAGCGCGCGATGGCAGGGCCCGTGGACAAGGTCAGGAGCGGCAAGTATCCAAGAAAGGAGCGCACGAGCTGGTAGAGGCCGAAGTCTTCCTTTCCCAGGCGCCCGATCATGAAAGGCAGGACGAGAAAACCCACCAGAAACGCGGTACCCTGAGACAACGTGATTCCCGCGGCGTTGATGACGGCACGCCGTCGAGCCGAGACACTCATGGGAGAAGCAAGCCGCGCCACGTGGAGTCAGGACGTCGACGCTTTATAGCGGGAGGAACGAATTGTAGGGGTGATGCAGGCCTCCTCTAGCACAGGTGCCCAAAAACAACATCAGCACCCGGCGCATAGGTGAAACAAGCTGCATGGTACGCCCGATAAGGGGTGTTCCGTCAACCTCGATTGTGCTGGTGGGTGGCGGAACGCGGCGGGAGATCCCGGGTGGACAGCGGGAGATCCGGGTGGCGACGCGGACCTCTCGTTTCATGTTCCGGCACGGACTGGACGCAGCAAAGAAGAGTTCCTTGCGGGGATGGTGAACACTCTGACGGCGTGGATTGAAAGCGCTCGCGGGCCTGTCGAGGGATGAAACCACCGGCCGATCATCACTTTTCCCACATCTCCAGCGGCATAGGCCCTCGAGGCGCGGGACGAGGTGGTCGTCAACCAGGCGATGCTGGTCTCCACCTATCGGAAGCAGGGACGGGCCGATCGTGCCGCCGAGGCGCTCGCCCAGGTGGAGGCGCGGCTCAGCCGCGCGCTCCCTCACGGACACATCGCGTTCATGGCGATCAGCTCCCATCGATCGTTCTTGGCCCGCCAGCGGGGCGACGTGCGCGCCGCCCTGGCGTACGCGAACAAGGCCGTGCAGATCCTGGAGACATCGATCAACGCCGGGAAACAAGGGAAGCCGCATCTCCCCCTCGTGCTTGTCAGGCGGGCCGACATCGAGCTGGACCTGCACGAAAATGACGCGGCGGCCGCAGACGCCCATGCCGCGCGGTCCGAGTTCCGGACGGCGCTCGACCACCTGCGCGACTCCCTGGGCGACGATCATCCCGACACCGTCCGCGCCCGCCGGCTCCTCGAAGCAGACCGGCCCGATGAGGCTCGTTGAACCCCCGCCGAATGGCGCAAACGATGACCCGCCCGCTGCTGGTCTCCACGTCGCGCACGAACAATTCGGCCGCCATCGGGCCCAACCTTCCAAGGTTGACGGAACAGCCCTCATCGGGGATAAGATGCAGCTTGTTTCGCCTATGCACTCAACCGCCGCGGACCCAGGCACCGCGCCGGAAAGCCGCTTGCATCGTTGACCCGGGCGGCGTATTTCAACGGTCATGAGGTTCCTTCTGTACCGCACCAGGCGCTTTGATCCCCTTACGATACTGTGGCTCGCGCTGATTCTTCTTGTGGCAATTTGTGTTCGGGTTCTGTCTTTCAGTGGATACTTCGGTTCGGACGACATCGCCTATGTCGAAGTGGCCCGTCAAATGGCGGCCGGCGTGTTCCAGGTAGGACATTATGCGGGTGCCCCGGTCTTCGCGTTGCGCGTCGGTATCACAGCACCTGTCGCGATGGGATTCAGCGCCGGTGTTCCGCAGGAACTCGTGATCGTCGCCATGCCATTCATTTTTTCCATCTTGAGCGTGATTCTGGCGTACTTTGCAGGGCAGGCGTTCTTTTCGCGACGCGCGGGCTTGCTCGCCGCTGCGATCATGGCGATTCTCCCCTTGGATGCCAGGTCGGCCTCGATGCTGCTTCCCGACCTGCCTGCTGCATTCTGGGCCGGCGCTGGTGTCTTGTTTCTTCGTCTTGCTTCAGTTTCGCGCAAGCATTTCGTACGCTTTGCACTTGGGGTTTGCTGTGGCATAGGCTTCGGACTGTCATGGCTGTGTAAGGAAGCGATCGTCTATTTGATCCCGTTCGTCGCCATCTATGCGGGGTGGCTCATGCGGCGTGACAAACGCACCGTCACCCTCGCCATGGCAATCGCCCTTGCCGCTCTGGCCGTGCCGATGACGGAAGCCTTCCTGTACCACCGCTGGGTTGGAGACTGGTTGTATCGGTTTCATGAGACTGAAAGAAATTATGAGGTGGCCAGACATTGGTTTTTCGCCGAGGGGAGTCCGTCCGGCTGGCAGCGGGGCGGCTACGCGGTCGCGCTGATGGCCAGGCTCTTCAGGGATGGCCCCGCCGCGATGTTGAGTCATGAGTTCGGAATGACGACGATCGCCGCGGTCGTGGCAATCGGTTACGCGGCTCAGAGGAAAATTCGGAGTTTCGTGCTTCCTGGCCTATGGTTCTTGTCCCTTGTCGTCATGTTCAATTTCGCGTCGTCCAGCATGTATTCTTATCGGCCGCTGGTTCTCGGGAGCAGATACCTGTACCTGTTCGTCCTCCCCGCCGTTCTCCTCACCGCTGGACTGATTGATACTCTCTTCGAATCCCAAGAGGCAGGCCATGAGGAGATGACTCGAGACCGATGGTTCTGGGGAGGGATCATCGCGCTGAGCGTCGCGCTGATATGCGCTTGGGGCCTTTATCGGAATGTCCGAACCGGGCCGGGAAGTCCTGTCGAACGCGCTACGTCCCTCATTTTGGGACCCGGTGATTCCCTATACACGGACAGTCGGACGGCCCGGGTCCTGGAGTTCTTCTGGCACTACCCGGGAGCAACTGGCACGCACGATTTTGAGAACCTGCGAGTCGATCAAGTCCGGCCCGGATCGTTCGTCCTCATCAACCGGGAACGCGTCGACTTCCTCAATGAAGCCTACGGCTACAGGCTCCCTGAGTTCTATCGCAGCACACCCGGGGAGTGGATTGTGAAGTGGCGGGCGAGTCGTGCAGAACTGTACTGGGTTCCGCCGCGGGAACTTCCGTAGCTCCAACCGCAGGGTCGGCGCTTCCTTTTCGCTCCATGTGAGCCGGCCGCAACACCAGGTGACGAGCCGGCCTTCACATTATTCTTCTGTCTCGAGCGGGCCTCCCCGGGGTTTAGGGTACGGTCTTGATCGCAAAGTGATCGATGTTCGTGGCTCCCGCAATGTCCGTGTATGGACCACCCGAGACGCTCCATGAGTATGAGAATCTAAATCCATCGCCGCTCGAGCCGAGGTTCGTCCCGTACCCGGTCCCTCGCCCCATCCCCCGCCCCTGGCGCCGCTACCGCCCAACCTTCCAACTTGACCGGAACAGCCCTCATAGGGCATGAGATGCAGCTTATTTCGCCTATGCGCCTCCCCAGCGCGGATCTTCGTGCTTCCTCACGAGGAGCCAGGGGCGTGCTCATTGAAGGAATCCTGGACCGGTTCCTGGCCGGGTTGAAAGGGCGCTGCGAGAGGGAACGCGCTACGCGCGCCAGGCGTGGGTCGGCGCATTCGCGGGCACTCAGGAGAGCGTCTCCTCCGTGGTGCGCGGGGAGACGAGCGACTATGACGTCGCGCTCTTGCCCCGACTTCGAGGCCAACCGTCTGCAACCTGCAAGAATGTGGAGCCCGTGCGCATCTCGATCCGGTCGCCACGATTGCGGCTACCCCGCGAATATTGGCGACGCGCGGGCAAGCCGCGGCGCATAGGTGAAACAAGCTGCATGGTACGCCCGATAACGGGTGTTCCGTCAATCTCGATTGTGCTGGTGGGTGGCGGAACGCGGCGGGAGATCCCGGGTGGACAGCGGGAGATCCGGGTGGCGGAGCATTCAAGGTGCGCCGGCGGGCAGGTGGCGGGGTTGGCGAGGGATCGCCGCGAGGAATGGGCGCACTCCGACCATTGCCGGGCGTCCGGGCCGGAAACATCTTGGCCTATGAGTCGGAGGGCGGGAGCTCTGGGGACTCGGGGTCGGGTCGAACGGGGTTGGTGGGCGGGGGGCGCGACGACAGGCCCAGACACTCGAGATTGGCGCGGGTGGCGTCGGGCGGGTGGATCGCGGCGAGGATCCGCATCGGCCCGCCGCGGTCGGGACATTCGAGGACGTCCACCGCGAACACCCGGCGCAGCAGATCGGCCCAGGGGTAGCGGCGCAGAGGGCGGCCGGTTACGGCGGCGGTTGATGGCTCCGCCGCTTCGCGGTCGGGCGGACGAGCCGTGTCACCTGCTTCCGCGGCGCGGCCACCCGGGACCACGCGATTGCGCCAGCCGGCACAGGGGGCGAGCACGCCGTGATAGCGGACTTGGTGCGCGCGGGGGGCGGGGATGAGGGGGACGAGGCGGGCCAGGAGCTGGTGCGGCTCGAACACGATCCGGGTCGTGCCGTCGCGCCAGCGGTGGCGCAGGCGATAGAGAAGCCGGCCGTCGGGGAGGCGTTCCAGTCTTTCGGTCGCCACGGGCGGGCGGGCGACGTAGCGGCAGAGACGCTCGAGGCGGGGGCGATCGCGGGCGGGGACGGCGACGTCGGCGTGCAGGGTGAAGCCCATGGCGGCGGCGCAGCGAGGTGCGGGGGGTGCCGACAGATCCTCGGGGTCGATGCGATCGCCGCGCCGGGCGGGACGCCCGCCGGCGGCCAATCCGCGGACCGAGTCGGCGGCGAGACCGGCGAGCCGGGGTTGTGCGATGGTGAGAGGGTCGGCGTCGGAGGGGTCGGCGTCCCTGCCGAGGCCGCGGCGCTCCATGAGACGCGCGACCCGCCCGGCGAGGCGCTCGACGACGCGCCGCACCTCGTCATCGTCCGAAGGGGGCAACGCTCGGAA
>Ga0137381_10002974_pt1 | contig 11922 bp, 10 predicted proteins | sample SagtaG_16_FD_104808 | JGI IMG/M metagenome (GOLD analysis project Ga0137381, IMG submission 104808) | Vadose zone soil microbial communities from Sagehorn Ranch, Mendocino, California, USA - Sage2_L_115_16 metaG | ecosystem: Environmental > Terrestrial > Soil > Vadose zone | place: USA... | reverse complement strand
GACCTTCACCGACGCCGCCAATCCCCCGCTCAACTCGATCTTCTACTACCTGGTCACCGGGACCAACCGCTGCGGCGAGGGGATCGCCGGGACCGGCTCCTCCGGACAGGTGATCCCCCTGCCCTCACCGTGCCTAGCGCAGGCCCTCGACACCGACGGCGACACGGTCAAGGACATCGACGACGACTGCCCGCGGCTCGCCAACCCGGGCCAGGCCGACCGCGACCACGACGGCCGCGGCGACGCCTGCGACAACTGTCCCGACACCCCCAACCCCGGCCAGGAAGACACCGACGGCAACGGCACAGGCGACGCCTGCGGGCCGTAGGATCGGCGGCCGGGTCAGGATCCCTCCGATAGCCCGCGCCGGCGGAACACGGTCGATGTCTCGTCGGCGCGCTGGCGGACCCAATCCGGGTGTCCCTCCATCGCCTCGACGAGCGGCGCATCGCGCGGCAGGATCGCCAGGGTCACTCCCATCGAGACGAGCGCGTCCGACCAGCCGGGGCGCGCCATATAGATGTCGGCGTAACGCTTGAAGAACTCGTCGCCGTACATGTCCCACCGGCCGTCCACGAAGACGCGCGCCTGCGGCCATTCCAGGATCAGGTAGCCGCCCCAGACGTCCGGCGTGAACACCGGGCCCGCGGGGACCGTCCCGTCCCGCTTGAGCGCGGCGACGGCGCCGACGGGGAATTGTCCGGGGTCGAAGCCGGCGCGCGGCAGGAGACCCAGGATCGCCAGGATCCAGACGATGACGATCGCGGCGACGGCGTAGGCGCCGCCGCTGCGCTCTTCGCGCAGACGCAGCGCCGCGAGCTGATCACGCGTCGGTCCATCCGACCGGGCCCGCAGGAGCGACGAAACACCGCCCGAGATCACCAGCGCACCGAAGAGCGTCATCAGCTCGACGTGGCGGATCGACGCGAAGGCCATCGCGGTCGTCAGGGCGAGAGCCAGGAGCGTGCCCGGATGGAACGGGCCGGTCGGACCGCGCCGCGGGCGCTCCGCTCCGCGCAGCCCGCACACCACACCCGCGATGCACAGACCGGTGAAGACGAACAGCGCCAGACCGGCCCGGTCGTCGGCCGCGGCCGGGGCGAACTCGGTCGTGGCCTTCAGGGCGGGGCCGTGAATCGTGAAGAACGAGATGAGATGCGCGGGCAGACGCCAGCCCCACGGGTTGAGGAGCGTGCAGGCCGCCCCGACGACACCCGCCGCGACCAGGGGCCGGACCAGGGATCGGCTTCCGGGCGCGCCGGCTCTTTCCAGCGACGGCGCGGCCTGGAGCGCCACGACCTCTCCGAGACCGTAGCAGAGCAGGACACCGAACGCGACGAGGAAACCACCGTGCAGATTGGCCCACAGGAGAGCCAGCGGCGGGAGCCAGAAGAGGAGACGGCTCCCCGACCGTCGGGTGACGACCGATTCGAGAGTCACGGTCCAGAGGACGAGACACACGACGGTCAGGAGGTGCGGCCGCGCCAGCCAGTGCGAGGACGCGGTGGCCGCTGCGGCCACGACGGCTCCGAACGCCGCCAGGACATCGTCGCCGCGGCGCACCAGGAAACGGAACAACACGACGTGCGGGAGGGCGACGAGCAGGGCCACCGCCGCGACCAGGCCGTTCCACCCACAGGCCCTGTACAGGAGGGCGGAGCCGAGATCGGCCAGCCATTCGTGCGCGAACCATTCGGCGCCGGCGTGGGTGCCGGAGAAGGGGTCTACCCTCGGAATCTGCCGATGATGCAGGATCCAGGACCCGGTCGCCACGTGCGTCGCCGCGTCGGCGTCGCCGAACAGCCGGCCTCCTCCGATCGAAGCCACGAGGATCACCAGGAAGACGACCAGGAGATCGGCGAAGCCCGGGCGCAGCCACGCGTGGGAGAACGCGGCCCGTCGCGGGGCGACGCTCATCGCGGAGCGCCGGCCCGTTCCAGGTACCCCAGGAATTCCGCGGAGGGCTGCAGAAAATTGATGCCCATGCCCACGCGGCCGGTCGACAGGAAATGCACCGGCCCCTCGCGCGCCCACACGACCTCGCCGCGCACCTGAAACGTGCCGTCGGGGAACTTGAGCTCGAGGTTGAGGACGGTCCCCGGCGCGAACACGCGGATCGCGCGCACCATGATCCCGCTGCGGGAGACGTTTCCGGAATATCCGATGAACTGCGGCTGGTCCGGGCCGTAGCGCACTTCGACGCGGCGGCGCGCGCGCTTGCTCGACTGCTTTCCCTTCGTCATGGTCCGGTACACGCTCCTGGCGCGCGCGCGATCCTACCATCACACGGGGACTCGCATTCGGGAGCCCGGCGTGAGGGGATTCGCCGAGCCCCGGGGGCCTCAGGACCCGCCCGTGTCGAAGAACCCCGGACCCACGCGCATGAAATGCGTGATCTCCGGCGGCAGGAAGTGGTAGAGCACCGTCGACGCGAGCGTGTGCGCCAGGGCGAGGGCGAAGAGGTTCGGGCAGCGGCGGAACAGGGCGCAGAAGCAATAGGCCGCGCCGAAGGTCACGACCGTCAGGAACGGGTTCGGCAAATGCAGCGCCCCGAAGATCGCCGCGCAGGTCAGGTCGTGGGCGACCTCACCTCGCACGACACCGGACAGGCGCCGGCCGATGACGCACTGCAGGCCGTATTGCTGGAACAGCGCCCACGGGTAGCCCCACAGGAACGCCAGGGCCGTCCGCTGCGGATCCAGCGCGACCCCGCCGCCGAGGCGCACGCCGAGGGCCGCGGTCAGGATCAAAGCCGGCACGATCACGAAAAACGCCTCCCGCAGCGCCCGCCCGAAGGTGTCGAGACGGATCCCCAGGTCGGCGGCCGTGTCGTTGTGCCGCACGTGCAGGAGGAACGCGAAGGCGAAGAACAGGACGAAGCCGGGCGCCGCGTAGGCCCTCGATCGCGGCTCGATGATCCAGATATAGATCAGGAGATAGGCGACGACGAGGACCACCTCGAAGACCGTGACGAGATCCTCCCGATCCAGGGGGAGCGCCGCTTCCCGCGCCTGCGCGTCGCTCATCTCATCCCTTGAAGAACAAGGACCAGGTCACGTCGACGAGCGTGTGCGCGATCGCCGGAGCCAGGATGCGGCGGGTGCGCAGGTAGACCCAGCCGTAGGCGAGACCCGCGAGCGTCGCCAGGACACCGTAACGCCAGTCGGGCGCGTGCGGTCCGTTGTCGAGGTGCGCGGCACCGAAGACGAGCGACGCCGCGACGAGCCCGACGAGCGGCCTGCCGGTGCAGCGCACGAGCGTCGTCTGGATGAACCCCCGGAACAGCACTTCCTCCGGAAGCCCCGTGAAGATCAGGATGACCAGACCCGCCGCCAGGCCGAACAGGGGCGCGCCGTCATGCACGCCGAAGATCAGGAATCCGGTCCGCAGACCGATCGGGACCCCCACGGCGGCGAACGCGGCGAACGACCCGGTGGCGGAGGCCACGTCGCGGGCCCCCACGCGCAGCGTCAGTCCCGCGGGGTCGAAGCCCCGCGCCACGAGCATGAGGTAGAGCAGGAGATCGAGGCCGAGCGGACTCATCAGGAATGATCCGGTGCTCCCGTGCGGCCAAGGGAAGGACGTGAGCAGGAGACGGAGCTCGACCGGCAGCCAGATGCACAGGACCACGAGCGTGTCCCCGACGAGCCGCAGCCTGCCGCGCGGCAGGACGACCGCCAGCACGGACGGAACGCCGATGTACAGGACGAGGCGCAGGATGCCGGCCAGCGTCGCGACGCCCGGGATCGACCAGTAGACCAGGCACGGCGCGAGCAGGACCGCGGGCAGCGCCGCCGCGCGCAGCGGCCGGCCGTCGACCCAGGCCTTCAGGCTCCTCACGCCTCGGCCCGACAGGAGCACGGGGAGAGGCAGGAGCAGGAGCCCCAGCGCGAAGAGGGACAGGACGAGCCCGACGATCTCGCGCCGCTCCATCCCCGCGCGCCGTGAGACCAGATAGACGGCGCCGACCGCCAGAGCCACCGCGAGGACGGCCCGCGCGACGCGCCTTGGGCTGAGGAAACCGCTCGACACACTGGAAGGAGTCATCGCTATAGAGATACCCCCGGCGGGGCGCCGGGGCAAGGTTCAAAGGACGTCCTTGAGGCGTTCGCGCGAGATGTTGGCGCCGCACAGGACGATCACGATCGTGTGATCGGCGCGTCTATCCTTATCTTTAATGCAGCCGGCGACGGCGACGCCCGCCGCCCCCTCTATGAGCGTGTGGTGGCTGTCGATCACCAGCCGCATCGCGTCCCGGATCTCGTCCTCCGTGACGAGGATCGAACGATCGACGTATCTCCGGCACGACTCGAGAGTGATCGCCCCGTCCTCGACCGCGCCCGCGGTGCCGTCGGAGAGCGTCGGCTTCGACTCCATCGCGAGGATCCGGCCCGCCCGCAGAGAGTGGTGCATCACGGCGGAGTTCTCGGGCGAGCAGGCGACCACCTCGATCCGCCGGCCGATCTCCTTGAGGTAACCGCCGATCCCGGAGATGAGACCTCCGCCGCCGAGGGCGACGTACAGCGCGTCGATCGAATCGAGCTGACGGGACAGCTCAAGACCGATCGTCCCCTGGCCCGCGACGACGGCGGGGTCGTTGTACGGAGAGACATACACCTGCCCGTTGTCCGTGGCGTAGCGCCGCGCGAAGATCTCGGTCAGACCCGAGTCGGTCGCGTGCGTGCGAACCTCCGCCCCGTACGACCGGATGTTCGCGATCTTCGCGGGCGAAGCGTTCTCGGGGACGTAGATGATGCCCGGAATCCCCAGCTCCCTGAGGCCATAGGCGACCGCCGCGCCGTGATTGCCCGACGACGCCGTGACGATCCCCCGGGCGCGCTGCTCCGGCGTGAGCGACAGCAGCCGGTTCATCGCCCCGCGCAGCTTGAACGAGCCGGTGATCTGGAGGTTCTCCATCTTGAAGAACACGCGCGCGTTCCCCGTGAGGCCGATCCCCCGCGACCCATCGACGGGCGTTTCGCGCACGTGCGGACGGACGCGCTTCTCGGCTGCGGCGACCTCGGCCTTCAGATCCACAGTCGGGCGGACCTCCAGGGGGACAGGTCGACACGCTACCATGAAACGGAGAGGGGGCGGGGGGCCCAGCACGGTGACAAGCAGGCCGGTGATAGTCTACAAGGTGGTGCCGAGAGTGTTGCGGCCGGGGAACGAGCCGCGCATCCGCCCGGCGTGCGGCGCTCCCCGGGCCACGCCACGCGAACGGTCAAGCGGAGGCCAGGTGCTCCCCACTCGAATTCGACGAGTCAGTGCTCCCGGAAGCGCGATCTGTCCGGCTCCGGACCGGCCCGCCAGACGCGCGCATTTCCAGGCACGTGTCGCGGCGCACGACAATCCAGTGTCCGCCGGCGGACATCAGCCGGGCGTGCCCTCGAATCGTCGCGCGCAACACTCTCCGCGCCACGTTGGGTCGCATGGGACCTGACGCCCCGCCGCCCCATCGCCGGAATCTCCTGTCGTACGTCGAGCAGCTGTCGCGCTTCGGCCCGCGCGACGCCTACCTGTGGAGGGAGGGGGTCCGGTGGCGCCGCCGCACGTATGCCGACCTGCATCGTCGCATCCTCGCGTGCGCGGCGATCCTGCGGGACGCGGGGCTGCGGCCGGGCGACCCCGTGCTCATGCAGGGGCCGGACGGCGCCGACTGGGTCGAGTCGCTCCTCGGGACGTTCTGGGCCGGCGGCGTCGCGGTCCCGCTCGAGACCGGCACGCCGGACGATCTGCGCGCCCTCATCGCCTCGAGGTGCGGCGCGCGCCTTCTCCTGGCGCCGGCGGGCGCGTCCCCCCCGGAGGGTGTGCGGCGCATCGACTTCGGATCGTGGGGAGAGATCGCGGCCGCGGCCCCGTCCGCCGGCGCCGACCCGGGACCGGAGGAGCGGGCGGAGATCATCTTCACGTCGGGGACGACGGGCGACCCGAAGGGGGTCGTGCTCACGCACGGCAACCTGATCTCCGACTTCGCGTCGATCGAGCGCGGCTACTTCAGGCGCGAGGCCCTCGTCCGCCGTTTCGGGGCGCTGCGCTTTCTCTCCACGCTGCCCCTGTCGCACATGTTCGGGCAGGCCCTCGACGTCTTCCTGCCGCTCACGATGGGACTGACGATCGTGTTCGTGCCGCCGCGCCCGGCCGACGTCATGGAGGCGGCGCGGCGCATGGCCACCTGGGGGCTGTTCAGCGTGCCGCGGCTGCTCGATCTCCTCGGTGCGGAGGTCCGGCGGGCGCTCGCCTCGGAGGGAAGGCTCGAGGATCTCCTGCGACGCCAGGAGCGGCACGCGGGCCGGCCGTTCTACCTGCAGGCCCCCCTCTTCTGGCGTGTGCAGCGGATGTTCGGCTGGCGCTTCCGCCTGATCGTGTCCGGCGGGGCCGCGCTGCCGGAGTCCGTGGACCTGTTCTGGAGGCGCAGCGGCTACCTCGTCGTGCAGGGTTACGGCCTCACCGAAACGGCGCCGATCGTCTCGGTCTCCAATCCGTTCGACCGCAGGGCCGGAGGCGTGGGACGGCCTCTCGCGTTCCAGGAGGTCACTCTGGGGCCCGGCAACGAGATCCTGGTTCGCGGTCCGAACGTGATGTCCGGCTACCTGGGGACGGAGCCGGGCACAACACCGGAAGGCTGGTTCAAGACCGGCGATGTCGGTGAGTTCGACGACCGGGGCCGGCTGCGGATTCGCGGGCGCCTGAAGGAGGTCCTCGTCACTTCGGAGGGGGAGAACGTCTATCCCGCGGACGTGGAGTCGGCGTTCCAGGGTCTCCCCGGCGTGCGGGACGCCGCCGTCGTGGGCCTGCCGCTGGAGCGCGGCGATCGCGTGCATGCCGTCCTGCTGCTCGCCCCGGGTACCGATGCGATGGACTCGGTCCGCCGCGCCAACGAACGCCTCCTGCCGAAGCAGAGGGTGCGCGGCCACACCGTCTGGCCGGAGGACGATTTCCCCCGCACCGAGGGCGGCAAGGTGCGCCGGGGTCTGCTGCGCGAGCGCGTCCTTGCCGTGGAGCGCGGCGCGTCGGGCGACGCCGCGTCCCGCACGATCGAGAGATCCATGTCCGCGGGCGGAGTGCGCCGGCTGATCGCGAGCCTGGCGCGCGTCCCGCCGGAGAGTCTTCAGGAGACCACCCGCCTCGCGGAGGGGCTCGGCTTCGCGAGCCTCGACCTGGTCGAGTTGGCGGCGTCGTTCCAGGATGAGTACGGTCTCCGTCTTCCCGAGGATCGTCTGGGGGCCGCGACGGTTGGAGACCTCGAGCGGCTGGTCGCAGCCGTCGCGGCGGGCGAAGCGCGGGGGATCGGGGGGCTTCCGTCCGGCGTGGCCGATGGGTCTGCGGGTGCCGAGCCGGCGCGGACGACCCGCGGCGCGGGGCCGGCGTCCGCCGCCGGCGGGCAGGCCGCGCGCGGCGGTCTGAGGATGCCGCGCTGGACGCGATTCCCGCCCGTCCGCCTGGCGCGGAGGTGCATCGAGGAGATCGTTCTCGTCCCGTTCGTGCGCTTCTACGCGCGACCGGAGGTCGAGGGCCTGGAGCATCTGAAGGGAACGCGGCCGCCGTACCTGTTCGTGCCGAACCACCGCAGTTTCATGGACACCGGTCTCATCAAGGCGATGCTGCCGCGTCCTCTGCGGGGGCGTGTGGCCCCCGCGATGACCACCCGCTACCACCGCGTCTTCTTCGGCGAGGCTCCGGGCGGTCGGGCCCGGTATCTCAAGGAGCGGCTCCAGGTCCTCCTGCTGGAGCTCCTCTTCAACGTCTGGCCCCTCCCCGAGACCGCGGGTCTCCGCGCCAGCCTGTTGTACGCCGGGGAGCTCATGGATGAAGGGTTCTCGATTCTCGTCTTTCCGGAGGGCCGGCACGTTCGGCCTCCCGGCATCGATCCGTTCAGGAAAGGGATCGGGATCTTCGCGCGCGATCTGCGGGCGCCGGTCATCCCCGTGTACATCGAGGGGACGGACGAGGTCCTCCCGGAGCGGCGGTATTGGCCGCGCCGCCGCCGGACGCGCCTGGTCATCGGCCCGCCCGTCGGCATCGGTCCCGAAGTCGATGCGTCGGAGGCTGCGGGCCTGATCGAGGCGGCCGTCAGACGTCTGCAGGCGACACGGGGCTGACCGCCGGGCCGGGCGTCCTGTCCTCCGCAAAGGACCGGACGCGTCCCCTCGGGACGACACGTGTCATGCCGGTGTCCGCCCGCGGGCGCCTCGAACCATCACTACACGCCTCGATCTTCTTCTCGAGAAATTTTCCGCTGCACCGGCGAAGCATCTTGGAGTTCAACGACTTGCGCGGTCGTCGCCGGCCGGGTCCCGCCCCGGGCGGGCGGCCGTCGGGAGCGATTCCAGGGGCGGCGGCACGCTCCCTGCTAGGACCGCTCTAATGTCACTCGACCATTCAATTGAATGTCTTGGTTCAACGGAGGCACCATGGATTCAAGAAGATCCGCGCCGGTCGCCGGATGGGGGGCGTGCATCGCGCTCCTGTCGTCGGCCATCGTCTTCGTCTTGTCGAGCGGTTGCGCCCAGGGGCCGAATCTGGGCTTCTCGAAATCGGTCCCGGCGACGCCGGAAGAGCTCCTCACCGAGCTCAAGGACCACCAGCAGAAGATCGACAAGGCGACGGAAGACATGCTGCAGCGCATCAACGAGTTCAACCAGACCAGGCAGGGCGGCCAGCGCACCATCCAGTTCAGCGAGATCTTCGGCCAGGACTTCACCGACCAGCAGAAGGACGTCCTGAACCAGATGATCACGCAGGAGAAGGACGTCTCCTACAAGTCCATCCTCCAGCAGATCGTCGCCGACCGCGACTCGATCCAGGGGCTGCAGGAGAAGGTGATGCACCTGGAGCAGTCGCTGCCGGACCAGTTCGTGGTCGCCAAGAAGGGGGACAAACAGCACGATCTGGCGATGAACTACCTCGTGAGCGACGCGAAGCTCGATGAGGCGAAGGCCAAGACGCTCCTCGGTCAGGTGGACCAGACCGACGAGCTGCTGGCCGGGAACAAGGTCTGGTTTTTCTACGACCAGGGGCGCGACACGTTCCGCACCTATGTCACCCAGGGCGAGGCGGGTCAGACGCCTCTCGCCGTCCGCCGCGCCATGAAGCGCCGTCTCATCAAGGAGAGGGACCAGGCGGTGGCCCAGAGGGACGAGGCGTCTGCCGCGAGGGACGAGGCGGTGCGCACGGTGAACGACCTGCAGCAGGTCAAGACGGGTCTCGAGGCGGACATCTCCGGTCTGCGGCAGAACAAGGCGGCCCTGGAGGCCAGCGTCGAGCGTCTCTCGGGCGATCTGGCCTTCCGTACGAACAGCCTCTTCTATCACGCCGCCAACGTGCGCGACTTGAAGGACAAGGGCGTCCTGACATCGGTCCTGAAGCGCGTCCAGGACGTGAAGCCGGTCAATTACGACACGGCCCTCGATCTGCGCGATTCGAACACCATCACCCTGGCCCCGGCGGCGTTCGGGTTGGACCATATCGGAAGGGTCCGCGTGCTCCCGAACATCTTCCAGGAAGGACGTGATTTCAAGATCGAGACGTCGGAGGATTCCGGCGTCGCGAAGATCACCATCCTGGACCCGGAGCTGTTCAAGGGCAAGGAAGTCCTGCTCGCCGTCGGCGGGTAGGACCCGCGACTGTGCGCCCGCCCGGAAGGCCTCCGGGCGGGCGACTTGTGCCCCGGGCGGTGCGCGAGCACCCCACCCAGACCCCCGCTCCCCCGCCCGGGGATCCCCTCCTCTCCCGACCCCCTGCAGCGATCTACCGTTCGCATTGATCCCGCGCGAGACTTGGAAAGCCGAGAGTCCTCACGTCGGCCCCCGCGCAACACCCGGGAGAGCTGCGCGGGGAGAGTCCCCTTCGGGGTTATCATGGGCGGCTTTCCGAGGGAGCGATGACGCGTCAGGAGGACAATCCGACCGTTCAGCCGGACGAGGCCCGGGACGCGGCGCCGGCCGGAGCGATCGGTCCGGTCACCCCGCCGGAGCGCATCGCGTCCGTCGACGTGCTGCGTGGGTTCAGGTGTCGGAGGGGGAATCGACCGGTTTCTACCGGTTCGGCTTCATCGACGTGGCGGGGATGATGCTCCTCGGAATGGGATTGCTGAAGCTCGGCGTCTTTTCCGCCGCGCGCTCCTCCCGATTCTACGCGGGCCTCGCGCTGTGCGGATACGGCGCCGGCGTCCCGATCACCTGGTACATCACGCGCCGGGACGCCGCCTACGATTTCGAGCTGGCGCAGATGTTCTTCGGCTGGAGCGGGTACGACCTCGGCCGGCTCGCCGTGGCCCTCGGGCACATCGCCGTCGTCGTGCTGGTCTTCAAGAGCGGCATGATGCCCGGCCTCACGCGCCGGCTGGCCGCAGTCGGACGGATGGCCCTGACCAACTATCTGGCGACGTCGATTATCTGCACGACCCTGTTCGAGGGATACGGCTTCGGTCTGTTCGCCCGGCTGCAGAGGGCCGAGCTGCTCCTCGTCGTCCTGCCGATCTGGATGGCCCAGCTTCTCTGGAGCCCTCTGTGGCTGCGCCGCTTCCGGTTCGGGCCGATGGAATGGGTGTGGCGCTCCCTCGTCTACTGGCGCCCGCAGCCGATGCGGCTGGCGGCGGCCCTGCCGCCGGCACCGCTCCCCGCCGCCGCGGCGCCGCGCGTCCCGTCGTCCGGTCGATGACGCGGGACGGGACGCTCGGATTTTTCCGGGCGCTGCGGCGCAAGTATCGCGAGGATCACGTCTCGATCCTGGTCAGCAGCCTCGCCTACTACATCTTCTTCTCGTTCTTTCCGATGCTGCTCCTGCTCGCGTCGATCATCGGGTTCGTGTACGGCATGGGCGAGGAGTACGCGCGCCTGCCGCGGCAGCTCCTCGGTCTTCTGCCGTTCAGCTCCGAGTACATGACGAACGCCCTCGAAAAGATTATCCGCGCGCGGCGCAGCCTGGGTCTCCTCGGGTCGGTCCTCCTGATCTGGAGCGCCACGGCGGCGTTCGACAACATGCAGCAGATCCTGAACCGCATCCACCGCGCTCCGACCATGCGTCCGTTGTGGCGAAGGCGTCTGCTCGGTCTCCTCCTCGGGCTCATCGTGATGCTGTTCATCCCCCTGTCCGTCGGGATTTCCGCCCTGCGCCCCGTGATCGCAAGCGCCCTGACGGAGCGGACGCTTCCCGGCCGGTGGGAGTCGGCCCTCCTGACCCTGTGCATGGCGGCGCTCGGGATTGCCTTCAACTTCATCCTCCTCCTGACCCTCTACCTGTTCGGCCCCTCGGTCCGCCGGCACTTTCCGCAGACGTGGGCCGGCGCCCTCGCCGGCGCGGTCCTGTGGGAGGCGACCAAGGCGGTCTTCGGCCTCTACGTGCGCTCCCTGTCCTCCTACAAGATGCTCTACGGTTCGATCGGCTCCGTCATCGCCGTCCTCCTCTGGCTGTACGTGTCGGGGACCATCTTCGCCATCGGCGCGGAGGTCAATTTCGTCCTCGCGGCGAGGCGCTCCAGGCACGCGCCGGCGGGGCGCTGAGGGAAGGCTCTCTAGAAAGCCCGCGACTCCCGGGCCCGTCGCGCCTTGTCCACGTCGACGAACGACAGGAGCAGGAGCCCGGCGAGGAACAGGGCCACCAGGGAGAGGATGGCCAGCCGCGAGGAGCCGGTCTCCTGCTTGACGATGGCGAAGGCCCACGGCCCCCACATCGCGGAGAACTTGCTGAAGACCGTGTAGAAACCGTAGAACTCGGCGCTCGCCTCCTCGGGGATCATCGAGCCGTAGAAGGAGCGGCTGAGCGCCTGCGAGCCGCCCAGGACCAGCCCGACCACGGCCCCTAGTGTCCTGTCTCTAACGCTTCTTTACAATGCCTGACCTTGCGCAGGATCCTTGAGGCAGTGGCCGTCCAGATAAAAGGGCGAGGGTCCTTATTGTTCTCGCGAAGGTATTGACGAAT
>Ga0137381_10002968_pt1 | contig 11929 bp, 7 predicted proteins | sample SagtaG_16_FD_104808 | JGI IMG/M metagenome (GOLD analysis project Ga0137381, IMG submission 104808) | Vadose zone soil microbial communities from Sagehorn Ranch, Mendocino, California, USA - Sage2_L_115_16 metaG | ecosystem: Environmental > Terrestrial > Soil > Vadose zone | place: USA... | reverse complement strand
TGTGTATGAAGCCGAAGACACAAAGCTCGGGCGCCGAGTTGCGCTAAAGTTCCTACCACAGGACAAGTATCGCGATCCGCAAACGCTGGAGCGTTTTTTGCGGGAGGCGCGTTCGGCTTCATCGCTGAATCATCCGGGGATTTGTACGATGCACGCGATTGAAGAGGACGGCGGCAAAACATTTCTTGCGATGGAACTGCTTGAGGGCCAGTCTCTCGACACGCTGCTGGTAAATGCTCCGTTGACATTCGCGCGTACGCTGGAAATTGGAATTCAGCTGTCGGACGCGCTGGATGCGGCGCACAAAAAAGGAATCGTGCATCGCGACATCAAGCCGGCGAATATTTTTGTGACGGATCGCGGGCAAGCAAAGATTTTGGATTTCGGGCTGGCCAAACTCGTCAAGAACGGGTCGGCGATGGATGGCGAGGGCGCCACGATCGATCCTGACGAGACCCATTTGACGAGTCCGGGCACGGCAGTCGGCACGATTGCGTATATGTCTCCGGAGCAAGCGCGCGGAGAAGAACTCGATGCGCGAACGGACCTATTTTCCTTGGGCGCGGTGCTGTATCAGATGGTGACGGGCCAGAATCCTTTCCCGGGATCAACGAGCGCGGTGATTTTCGACAAGATTCTCCACAGTTCGCCGATTTCGCCGGTGACGCTCAATCCGAGCCTCCCAGCGGAGTTGGAACGGATACTGAACAAGGCATTGGAGAAGGATCGCGACGTGCGCTACCAGGTGGCCGCGGAACTTCGCGCTGACATGAAAAGATTGCAGCGCGAAACTGACTCAGGGCGGACGCCGGCCGCACTGAGTTCGTCGCCGCGGACAGCGAACACCATGGCCTCTACGGCTGGCGCTCCGGCAGCGCAGGGAAGTGCCGTGAAGTCGAGCGGTTCGGTGATTGTGGCCGCGGCTAAAGAAAACAAGTTGGGCACTATCTTGGTTGGACTGGTCTTGGTCACGCTGGTTGCGGCGGCGGGCTACGGGATCTATTCCCTGCTGCAGCATTCTAAGCATCTGCCGTTTGAAAGTTTTGAAATTACGAATTTGACGAATAGCGGGCATGTGTCGATGGCTTCGATTTCACCCGATGGCAAATATTTGCTGCAGGTGCATTCGGAAAATGGGTTGGAGTCGCTTTGGCTGCGCCACATCGCGACCGGAAGCAATACGCAGGTCGTGGCGCCGGCAGCGACCAGATACCAGTCGCTTACCTTTTCTCCAGATGGAAGCTATCTGTATTTTCTGCGCCGAGATGAGGATGAGCACGTCATCGGGATTCTATATGCGGCGCCGGTGCTTGGCGGAACGCCGCACGTGGTAGTTCGCGACGTGGACAGCCCAGTGACATTTTCTCCGGATGGGCAACGGTTCGCGTTTTTGAGAGAGAAACACGATTCGCCATATTGGGACCTCATCGTGATGAAGAGCGATGGAAGCGATGAGCGGCAAATCTTCAAAGACAGGACGATCCTAAGCGACAGCTACACGGCAGCGTGGTCGCCGGACGGCAAGACAATTTTGATTCCGATCGTACAGCCGACAAAAGACAGCATCGGCGGCTTCGATTTGGTGGACACCGCGACGGGAAAAGAAGCTAACTTTGCCGTCACCCGAGAACGGATTTTTTACCAGCCTGTCTGGATGCCGGACGGACGCGGCCTAATTGTACGTTCGACATCCTTGAGCTCAGGGCCACTGCAAGCGCAGTTGGGATTTCTCAGCTACCCAGGCGGCGAATACCGTTTGCTGACGCACGACACGAACGACTACGGGCACCCGAGTCTCGCGGCGGATGGAAAGACGATGGTTGCGAATCAGACCAAGCTCACGTTCGAACTGGACGTTGCTGCGGCGTCATCACCGTCGGAATTGAAGTCCGTGCCCCTGTCGTCTCACATCAACCTATGGCGTTGGGGATGGATGGCGGATGGGCGGTTGATCGTGCCACAGGCAGGAGAGTTGAAGGCCGTGAGTACGGCGGGCCAAGAGACCATGCTGCTGAATGATCAGACGCATATCTCCGATCAGGCGAGCGCGTGTGGAGATGGACGATACATCGTGTTTCGACGCGTGAATCGTTCCGGTGCGCCGACAGTAAATTTGTGGCGAATGGAAGCCAACGGCACCAACGTTAGTCAACTGACCACAGGCCAGAACGACAGGGAGCCTGTGTGTACTCCGGACGGCAAGTGGGTCTACTATACAGACCAAGCGGATAATCGTTATGTGAAGCGAGTTGCCACGGCCGGAGGGACGCCTGAAACCGCCGTGAAGTCGCCAATCGGAGAGTTCGAGCTCTCTCCTGACGGCAAGTTCCTCTCGTCAGTAGAAGTCAGGGAAGAGGATCACAAGCTGATGATCCGGCTTGATCCAACGGATGGCACAAAAACGGTGTATGTCGACGCCGATTCACGGATGACTTCCACGCCAGTGTTTTCGCCGGACGGAAAATCGATCGTATATGTGGTGCGCGAAAAGGGAGTTGACAATCTCTGGACGCAATCGCTGGACGGAAAGAATCGCAAGCAGCTTACATTTTTTCCTAAGGATTTGATTTTGCGATACGCGTACTCGAAAGATGGAAAGCAGATTGCGCTTGAGCGCGGGAATGTCGAATCCGACGCGTTTTTGTTTCACGACACCTCGAAGTAGTCCTCGCCAGTGGTCTGTGGATGACCGTGGATGACCCTCTAGGTACTCGGATGTTTTAGGAAAAAAAAGGCGCAGCAGTGCCGCGTGCCTACAAGGCGATAGAGGTTCCCTCAAAGGCGCTTAGGGCTTGGCAGGAGGCGATTGGCCGGCAGGGGGAGGAGTGGGGCTCTGTGCCGGTTTGCCGGCAGAGGTTCGCGATTTTGCAAAATAGCCGCGGCGGGCGCGAACCTGATATCCATTGTGATTGGGAATTTCGATCTTGATTCTGTGATATTTGCCGTTGGCTACGAAATTCGAAGGACTGTAGGTAATGGTGTACTGATTTCTTAATTCGTCGCCGATGTCCTGGAAGGATTGGTTGAGATCGTCGACATGATACGGAAAAAAAGCGCGGCCTCCAGTTTCCTCCGCGAGATTTTTCAGAATTTCGTCGCCTTCGGTGAGGTGCATCTTGCGGTTGGCGGCCTTAGTAGGATCCGTTTGCGAAAGCTGGATCCACTGAGTGCTGGTGCTAATCGTGTAAATCACGACGTTGGTTCGCTGGGCCATTTCGATGGCTTCGCCGCGGGTGTGATTGGAAAGATTGTCGTCGCCATCGCTAATGAGAACCATTACGCGCCGAACTACATCTGGCTGATCGCCCGGAGGACGCGGAGGATTGCTGAGCTGCTTTGAGCAAGCTTCGTAGATGGCGTCGTATACAGCAGTGCCACCCCCGGCGCGAGTTTTGTTGATTTCATCACGAAGAAGGCCGCCATCTCCCGTAAATGCCTGGATGATCTGCGGCTCGTCGTCGAAGGTCATTGCAAAAGCCTGATCTTTTCCGCGGCGCAGCACGCTGTAGAGAAAATCGACGGCGGCTTCCTGTTCGAACTTGATGCGGTCGCGGATGCTGTTGGACGTGTCCATGAGCATTCCGATACGAAGAGGCAGGTCGGATTGTTTGCTGAAAAAGCGAATCTCCTGAGGAGAGTTGTCGTCGACAATTTTGAAGTCGCCTTTCTCGAGATCAGAAACCAGTTTGTTGCGGCGGTCGAGAACGGTGAGCAAGACGTCGACGAGATTGACTTCCCTGACGAAAGTGGGGGGCTGTTGAGCATCGGAGGGCGGCGTTGTGGGCGCCTGTTGCTGTGCGGGAGGCTTCGGTTCCTGAGACGGTTGCTGCGCGTAGCCGGCGAAAGGAAATGCGAGCAGCGCGAAGCTGGCGATCAGGGCGACGAGTGGACCTTTCATGATGAGAAAGTATAGGGAGCTTGCGACCGCAGCGTCAATTTAAAGGGGATCGCAGGCATTGCAAATTTAGAAGTATTCCTGGACCGCACTAAGATCGGCGCCTTCCGCCGCGGCCAAATTCTCGAGGAATTGCCGCAGATCCTGAGGCAGCGGCGCTCGGGCTTCGATCCATTGGCCGGTTCGGGGATGCGGAAATCCAAGTTTTGCTGCGTGCAGAAACTGCCGGCCGAGCGCGGGAAGCTCGGACTTGCCGACACGCAGTTGTCGCGCAGCTCCATATAAAGTGTCTCCCACGAGCGGATGCTTTGTTGCGGAGAAGTGCACTCGGATTTGATGCGTTCTCCCCGTGTGGAGTTGGACCTCGATTAGCGTGGCGGCGGAATATTCGACGAGTTTGCGCCATGCGGTCAGAGCTTCGCGCATGCGTCCGACAGGTGTTGGGCGGACTGAAAGCGGCTGTTTCGCGAATGCTTTCATACGAGTGCGATGAATGGGATCGCGGCCAATCGACAACTCGATTTTGCCTTGCATCTTTTCGAGTCTGTCCTCGACAAGCGCAATGTAGATTTTTTTGACAGCTCGAGTGCGAAAAGATTCGGCGAGCTTCGCGTGGGCGAAGTCGTTTTTGGCGATGACAATGAGGCCGGACGTTCCCTTGTCCAGCCGGTGCACGATTCCCGGACGGAGCCGATCATCGTCTTGCGTTCCACCGCGGGAGAGAGTCTGACCGCGTCCGAGCAAGGCATTGACGAGGGTTCCGCGGGAATTCCCTGCTCCAGCGTGGACGCTCATTCCTGCCGGTTTGTTGACCATGAGAACGTCGTCGTCTTCGTAGGTGATTTCCAGAGGGATTGATTCGGGTTGGGCACGAAGTGGCGGGCGTGGACGCGCTTCGACGAGCACATGCTCACCTCCGCGGAGTTTTTGCGAAGGCTTTGCGGCGGAGCCATTCACCAAGACCAGGCCAGCTTCGATTAGTTCCTGCAAACGCGCACGGGAGAGTTGCGGACACTGATCGGCAAGCCAGCGGTCGAGACGCGCGCCACGGCCGCCGCTCGGAACGAGCAGTTCCTGCCGTTTGGGCTCGAAAGTTGTTTCTGCTTTGAGAATGGCATCCTCGCGATCGGTGTTTGGCTGCTCGTTCGAGCCGCATGTTTCCTGAACACGTTGACTTTGCGAGATCCTTCGCGATGTCGCGGTGCGGAGCGGCAGGACCAATCAGCTACAGAAGCACGGCTGTGATGCTAGCATCGATTTGGGTCAGAGATTCTGCAGCACAGATTCGGACACCAGGAGCAACCGTGGTCTAGCATGGTCGGCTATGTGGAGCCATGGAAGACATTGCCGTCTAAAGATCAGCGAGTTTTGACCGCGTTCTTCGTGGTGCTCTGCGCGGGAAGGAATACGTCAAGCAAAATCAGGATTGCCCCAATGGTGATCGCAGAGTCGGCTACGTTAAACGCCGGATAGCGGTAGGAGCCGAACAGGACCTCGAAAAAATCTGTCACCGCGCCGTGAAGGATGCGGTCCGTGAGATTCCCAGTGGCGCCCCCGAGTAGAAGCGCCAGGCCTGCTGCGGAGCGTGAAGACATTCCCTTTGCTGCGACGAGATACCAGGCAAGGATTGCAATCACTACGAGCGAGCCGGCGATCAGTCCGTAACGGACCCAGTCTGAGTGGCTATCCGCAAAAATGCTGAAGGCAATGCCAGGATTCTTGCTGTGAACGAGATAAATAAAATTGCGGATGAGTTCATGGCGCCAGCCTTCGACGGTTTTGGCTTCGATGGCAGCTTTCGAGAGGCGGTCAAGAAAGACCGTGATGAGTGTGAGAATTAGCCAACGAAGCCGGGATGCATGAATCATGAGGCGTGGGAGGCGGACGCAGCACCTTCGATTTCGGCAAGGGCGGCGGAACAACGCTCACAGATCGTTGGATAGCGGGAATTTTCACCAACGTGCGTGGAATAGTTCCAGCAACGGTCACATTTCTTACCATCGGCTTTGTGGATGCAAATCTCCAGCGATGGAACCAACTCTGATTTGTAGTCGGGCGCGCCTGCGCTGAAAAAATCGACCTGTGAAACGATGAAAAGCCCAGGTAGTTGCGATAAATGATTCTTCAGTTTGGCTTTCAGCTCAGGATTCGCATTCAGAAGAACTTTGCCTTCGAGCCCGGAGTTAATCTTCTTTTCATTGCGCGCGGCTTCCAGAGCTTTAAGAACTTCGGCGCGAACTTTAGCGAGTAGATCCCACGCGGCCGTTTGGACAGCGCTGATGCCGGGGCGCAACTCGGTCTGTTCAGGAAACAGCGTGACATGGACGCTGGCTGGCTCGACGGAGGACTTCGGAAGATATTTCCAGATTTCTTCGGCCGTAAAAACAAGGATGGGCGCGGCTACGCGAATGAGTGCGCTGCTAATTTTGTAAATTGCGGTTTGCGCAGAGCGGCGCGCGGGATTGTTGGGCGCCTTGGTGTAGAGGCGATCTTTCAAGACATCGTAGTAGAAAGCGCTGAGGTCCACGACGCAATAGTCGTGAATGGCATGGTAAACGCGATGGAATTCGTACGCGTTATACCACTCGCGGCACTTCTTGACGAGATCGGCCGTGCGCTCGAGCATCCAGCCGTCCATCTCTTCAAGCTGATCGTTGGGCAAGGTGTCGCGTGAAGGATCGAAATCGCTGAGGTTGCCGAGCGCAAAGCGGAAAGTGTTACGGATCTTCCGATAGGCCTCGCTGAGCTGCGTCATCACGCGCTCACTCATTTTCACATCGGCCTGATATTCAACGGATGTGACCCAGAGGCGAAGGAGATCGGCGCCCCATTTGTTAGAAATTTCGGCGGGCTCGATGGAATTGCCGAGTGACTTGGACATGGGCCGGCCCTGTTCATCAAGCGTCCAGCCGTGGGTTACGACACTGCGATAAGGCGCGGCATGGCGCACACCGGTCGCGACTAGCAGCGAACTATGAAACCAGCCGCGATATTGGTCCGGTCCTTCGAGATAGACGTCGGCGGGCCACTCTTTGCCCTTCAAAACCGCGAGATTCGATGAGCCGGAATCAAACCAGACGTCCAGAATGTCGTTCTCTTTGCGAAATTTCGACGCTCCGCAGGAACATTTAGTCCCAGCAGGCAAGAGTTCTTCGGGAGAATGTTTGTACCAGGCGTCCGCGCCTTCTTTTTTGAACCATTCGATGACATTGCGAAGTGCGGCGTAATCGTCGAGTTGTTTGCCACAGCCCTCGCAGAAGAAGACGATGATGGGCACACCCCAAAAGCGCTGGCGAGAGACGCACCAGTCCGGGCGTTTTTCGATCATTTCGTAAATGCGGTCTTCGCCCCAACCCGGAATCCATTTGACGTTATGGATCTCAGCGAGGGCTTCCGCACGCAGCGATTTTTTGCTGTCGGTCGGAATCGCGTCCATGCCGATGAACCACTGCTCGGTCGCGCGAAAGATCACCGGATTGTGGCAGCGCCAGCAATGTGGATAGCTGTGCTTATACGGATGATGGCCGAGCAGCGCGCCACGATCGGCGAGAAGTTTCACAATGATTGGATTGGCTGTGAAGACGTCCTTGCCTTTATATTCGGGCAAACCTTCCGTGTAGACACCCTTGTCGTCAAGCGGCGCATAAATTTCAAGGCCATATTTTTGACCGGAACCAAAGTCATCGACGCCGTGACCAGGCGCAGTGTGAACGATGCCGCTGCCTTGATCGAGCGTGACGTAGTCCGCGAGCACGCCCGGCACCTGAATCGGCACAAAGGGATGCTGGAATTTCATTCCTTCGAAATCTCGCCCTTTGTACATCGCGAGAATTTCTGCCTGCTTTATCTCGCATTCGGACTGCAGCGCAGCGACCCGATCGACAGCCAGCAGCAGCTTGCCCTTTTCCGTTTGCACGACCGCATACTCGTAGTCCGGATGAAAGGCGAGTGCGCGATTATGAGGGATGGTCCACGGAGTGGTGGTCCAGATGACGGCGGAGACATCGCTGCCAATTTTTGCAGCTTCGTTCTTGCCACCGCCGACCACCGCAAATTTCACCCAGATGGACGGGCTCACATGATCTTCATATTCGACTTCGGCTTCTGCGAGCGCGGTTGAGTCGAAAAGACACCAATAGACAGGTTTGCGGCCGCGGTAGACGTAACCCTTCTCCATGAAATCGAGAAAAGCGTTGGCGATGGTGGCTTCGTAGTCGAAGCTCATCGTCAAGTATGGGTCGTTCCAGCGGCCGAAGACTCCGAGGCGCTTGAAATCTTTTTTGTGCTGCTCAACGTAACGAGTCGCAAATTCACGACAGAGTTTCCGAAATTCCGCTGGGGGAACTTTGCCTTTGCCGCCGAGTTCTTTTTCCACCTGAGTTTCGATCGGGAGCCCATGACAATCCCACCCGGGAACGTAAGGGGCATAGTGGCCGGCCATGCTTTTTGTCTTTACGATCAGATCTTTAAGAATTTTGTTTAAGCCGGTGCCGAGGTGAATCGTGCCCGTGGGATAGGGCGGCCCGTCGTGAAGAACAAATAGCGGCATTCCATTTCGCGCGTCGAGAATCTGCTGATAAAGATTGGCTTGCTGCCACGCTTCAAGCTGCTTCGGCTCATTCAGCGGGAGACTTGCTTTCATGGGAAAATCGGTTTTTGGTAGGTTCAGCGTCTTTTTGAGTTCGAGTGGTTCGGACATGGATGCCGCGAGTCGCAATTCCCTTCTGAGCCCTTAGTTTTCGCCCGTAGCTTGGCGGGAAACATCGGAAAGTGGTGTAACTACGTATGTTACAATGAATGGAGTATGGTGTCAGCCAGAGCGGGCGTGCAACCTATCCTGCCTGGTGGGAATCGTACCGGAATAGACGCCAGATACGCTGAAATTGCGTCTAATTGACTGGAAGTGGCACAGCAAACTGTGCTCGCAAGGCGGTCAGCGCATAAGGCAGGGAATTTGTCAGGATCAATGCTCAACCTGGGACCACCGCAACGTCCAAACGTTGATGTAGCGGGCGCGAATGCTACGCGCAATTCACCTGTACCCCGGTTCGGCCGGCCACCGATACTGATGCCGGATAATTTCTGGTCCAATCTGAAACAATTTCTTTTTGAGCGGCCGGTAAAAATTCGTGGCGACGTAAAGTCCACGCTCATGCCTTCGGAATATGGCGACGGATTCTGGGGGAACGTCGGCGAATTTTTCAAGCACCGTCCTGTGCCGAAGGGGCAATCGAATAGCAGGCTTTCGACCGGTTGGGTGGAAGGTTTTGGCGGATTTGGCACGCGTCTGAAGGAATTGTTTTCTCCGACCAAGCAAGCTCCTCTTCCTTTCGAAGTAAAGCCCGTTCGTGTCAAAGAGATTTGGTCCAAGGACGAGAACTTCGGCTGGACACAGGTAATCTCAGTCGGCTTGCACGGTTTGTTCATTGGTTTGATCGCATTTTCGATCATTACGCGCCAGTCGTCATCCACGCAGGCAAAGACCAAAACAGATGTGGGTATGATCGATATTTCTCCCTATATGCCAAAGCTTCCGCCCGGAGCGAAGCCAGCCGGCGGAGGCGGCGGTGCCAACGACCACACCACGGCTCCTGTGAACCGTGGCAAGTTGCCGAAGTTCCAATGGACGCAATTTACTCCGCCACAGGTAAAGATCCAAAATCCGAACCCCAAGCTTCCTATGGATCCATCTCTGCTGGGACCGCCAGACTTGAAAGTTTCCAATATCAATGCCCCAACTTTCGGCGATCCCCTGGCCAACGGCGTGAGCGAATCGCTTGGGCACGGCAATGGAACGGGCATAGGCAGTGGTTCTGGTGGCGGCCTGGGACCTGGTGAGGGCGGCGGTACTGGAGGCGGAGCGTTCCGCGCCGGCGTAAATGGCGTCGGCATGCCCAGCTGCATTTATTGTCCCGATCCACAATATTCGGACGAAGCGCGCAAGGCGAAATATCAGGGCGTGGTCGTACTGATGGTGGTCATCGCGCTAGATGGGCGCGCGACGAACATCCAGGTAGTCAAGAGCCCGGGCTTGGGACTTGACGAAAAGGCGATTGAAGCTGTTCGGCAGTGGAAGTTCCGGCCAGCCGTCGGCCCGAGCGGAAAGAGTGTTCCGACTCAGGTGCCTATTGAAGTGACTTTCCGGCTGTTCTAAGAAACGACTTTCGAACCTCAAGCAACCTTTTGAACTTCAAGCGGCTCCCAATGTGCGTTGGAGCCGCTTTTGTTTTGGCCCGAAGCTGGACTCGATGCTGGAAATGGACCTGAAGATGGATCTGACAGCAGAAAACGAGCGGCGATGGAGGTTGTGCGATGCCAGCTACCCGCCTCGGCTTCGATTCAGTCCTTTCCCGGCGGACGTCCTTTTTGAGGCGCATTCGCGAAAATTTGCAAAGTGTTTGGACGCTGCCACGTGTCGCGTTGGCCGTGCCCCGTTCGGCCGATGGCCTGCCCATTCATCTTTTGGATGAGCGGAGAGCAGGCCGGAATGCCCAAGCTCAATTCGGCTCGATCGGAGCGCATGCGGTCATCTGTGGAGGGTTGATCTTAGCGGTGTGGCATCCGGCGGCAACGAACCTGGCCAAGAGGCCTGCCACTGGGCTTGCGCCCTTCCAACCGGTGGAATTTGCCGCGCCGAAATGGATGCGGGAAGCCTCCGTCGATTCTGCTGGAAAGCGTGGCACTGGCGGTGATGGTAATCCATTGCCGCCGACGGCAGGAGAATTGGCGCCGCCCTCGAAAATTGTGTTTTCGCCACCCAGATTGCCGGATGGCCGGCTGCATCCTCTCACCGTGCAAGTGACCACGTTCGACGCTGACGCGCCGGAACTGTCTCCGCCTGTAAAGGATTTGGGACTGCCGTGGATGACGGCGAGGAACAATTCCGCAGGCCCCGGAACGAATGGTGTAGGAACACAGCCTGGAGGCGGAATGGGTAACGGTCCAGGCGATGGCTCAGGCCGGGGTGAGGGTTCGCAGCCTTACGCGCGGGCGACTACTCAAGTTGTATGCCTGCGCTGCCCTGATCCGCTGTACTCGGATGAAGCTCGCAAGGCAAAAATGCAGGGGCAAGTGACCATGCGCGTGCTGGTTGGCGCCGATGGGCACGCCAGGGATATTCAAGTGACGCGCGGAATTGGACTCGGCTTGGACGAAAACGCCGTACGCGCTGTGCGGGGGTGGCAATTTGTTCCCGCAAAGGATGCGGCTCGGCGGCCTGTGGCGACTTGGATTACGATCGAGACGGTCTTCCGGTTGTTCTGATAAGAATCGCGGCGTAAGCTCACATTATGGCTTATTCGTTTGAGGAGTGGCCCAAAGACTTGGAACCATAAGTGTCCGGCGGCAGGCACGGTGGACCTCCTCGCCCCCGCATAACCGTAGATACCATTGATCCATCGCATTTGCCCTCGTCAGGACGATCAACCGCTGGAAGTTGGGGAAAATCGCCGCGATGATCGCGTTGATGGTGCTCCTCGCCGCGATCTTCCTGCTCATATTGAACTCCGCTGGTTTCAAGTAAGAAAATCCCTACGAAACAGGTAGAAAGAACCGCACTCCTGCCGTCGGACCATCTGCTACGATTGCCGGTATGAGAAAATTCTTTGTTTTGGCGGGATTTTTGTGCCTCGCGGCGGGAGCCCGCGTGCGCGCCCAAGCGGGAACAGGAGCGCTGGAATTCACGGCGAGAGTGAGTCCGACTGCGGCGAAAGCAGAACCCGTTCGGGAATTTACCTTTTATGTGCTCACGAAGAGCTATATCGAAATCGTTAAAGAGCTGGATGAACGCGATGGGCCGCCTTCGCGCGACAAATTTATCGATGAGCTTAAGATATCGCCCGAGATGCGAGAATGGCTGCATAAGCACGACGTCATGGACATCACGTTGCCTGGCTTCGACAAGCTGGTAACGCCGGAGGACGTTCTTCACGTCCCTGAATTCTTGTTGGCCTATCAACGTTCGAACAGTGGTGGCGTGACCAATGGAATTCCCATTCCGAAATTTCACGACACGGACAAGACAGAAAATCCAGC
>Ga0137381_10002962_pt1 | contig 11934 bp, 19 predicted proteins | sample SagtaG_16_FD_104808 | JGI IMG/M metagenome (GOLD analysis project Ga0137381, IMG submission 104808) | Vadose zone soil microbial communities from Sagehorn Ranch, Mendocino, California, USA - Sage2_L_115_16 metaG | ecosystem: Environmental > Terrestrial > Soil > Vadose zone | place: USA... | reverse complement strand
GAACTGACCAGGGACTGATCCATGACCCAACAAGCGCTCACGATCGGCGTCGTCGGGCTCGGCTTCGGCCGCGCCCACATCCCCGCGTTTCAGGCCAACGGTTGCCGCGTCGTCGCCGTCTGCCAGCGCGACGTGGCGGGCGCGAAGGCGGTCGCCGACCGCTACGGCGTGCCGCACGTCTTCGAGCGCTGGGAGGAGATGCTCGAGCGGGCGAAGCCAGAGCTCGTCGTCATCGCGACGCCGCCCCACCTGCACCGGGCGATCGCCGTCCGCGCCCTCGCGTCGGGCGCCCACGTGCTCTGCGAGAAGCCGCTCGCGATGACTCGCGCCGAAGCCGCGGCGATGATGGACGCCGCGCGCCGCGCAGGGCGCGTCGGGATGACGTGCTTCAATTGGCGCTTCGCCGCCGCGATGCAGGAGCTCCACTCTCGCGTCACGGAGGGTGCGCTGGGGCGCGTCTTCCATCTCGCGCTGCGCTGGCTCGGCTCGCGCTGGGCCGACGAGAAGGCCGCGGCGACGTGGCGGATGGACCGCGCCCAGGCAGGCCACGGGGCCATGGGCGACATGGGCGTTCACCTCGTGGACCTCGTCCGCTGGACCTTCGGCGAATTTCGGCGCGTGTCGGCGCACACGGGCATCGCCTACCCGTCGCGCTCGGCGCCCGGGGTCAGCCGGCCGCCGGACGCCGAGGACTACTGCACCGTGCTCGGCGAGCTGGCCTCAGGCGCGCAGGTGACGCTGACCGCGAGCCGCGCCGCGCACGGGGTGAACGAGCACACGCTCGAGGCGTTCGGGACGCGCGGCGCGATGAGCTATCGCCTGGGTCGCGGCAGCGCGCGCTGGTGGGAGGGCGAGCTGCGCCAGACCTCAGGCGGCGGCCTCGAGCCCGTGGTGCCCCGCACCGCAGCCCCGCCGCTGGTGGGCGACAGCGACCAGCTCGACGTCACGGGCCGGGCCCTGATCGCGCCGCTCGTCGCGGATCTGCTGGCGGGAATCCGGACCGGGACGACGCCGTCGCCGTCGTTCGAGGACGGGTTGCGCGCACAGGCAGTTCTCGACGCGACTCTCGAGTCCGCGGCGCGGGGCGGTTGGGTCGAGATCCCGCGGTGATGTCCCGCCTCTCCTCGCGCGTCAGCCCGAGTTTCAGCGCTACAACCCGACGAGCCAGCCGGCCAAGCCGCCCGCGAGCACGACGACGACCGGCGGGAGCCAGCGCGCGGCGAGGACGACCGTGGCCGCCGTGGCGAGGGCGGTGGTCACCCAGTCGTGCACAGCCGCGCGGGCGAGCGTGTACACGCCCGCGGCCATGAGGCCGATGCCGACGGGCGCGAGCGCCCGCTCGGCCGCGAGCGCCCACGGCCGGCCGCGCAGCCGCTCCCACCGACGCGCGACGACGGCGGCCAGCAACGAGGTCGGCAGGAACATGGCGACCCCCGCCACCAGGGCGCCGACGAAGCCGTGGGCGCGGTAGCCGACGAACATCGCGACGAGCATGTTGGGGCCGGGCGTGAGCTGCGAGAGGGTGTAGCCGTCCACGAACTCGCGGGCGGTCACCCACCCGTAGCGCCCTACGACCTGACGCTGCATCTCGGGGAGCACCCCGAGCCCCCCGCCCACGGCGATGAAGCTGAGCCAGAGAAACGTCCACGCGAGACCGAGGAGATCCGCCATCACCCGTTCCGCGGCCGATTGCACCACAAGCTCACGGGCAGCACGAGGCAGACGGCGATCGCCGTGTTCACGCCGAGCGGCCCGACCAGCAGGAACGTGGCGACGGCGACCGCCGTCGCGACGCGGCCGCGGATCGAGCCGGCGACGAGCTGCGCCGTCGCGACGAGCACGAGGCCGACCACCGTCGCGCCCATCCCGTGCATGAGCCGCGTGGTCCCCGGCGCGAATCCGCCGCGAAAGTAGAGCGCAGTGAGCGCCAGCAGGACGAGCGCGCCCGGCACCAGCACGGCGAGGAGCGCCCCCACACCGCCGCGCCGGCCGCCCAGCCTGGAGCCGAGCGCCACCGAGAGATTGGCGAAGTTCGACCCGGGCAGGAGCTGGCTCAGCGTGAGATCCTGGACGAACTCGCTGGTCTTGACCCACGATCGCCGGACGACGACCGCGTCGTAGAAGTAGGCACTGCGTCCGCCGCCGAGGGCCGTGAGCCCCGTCCAGGCGAACACTCGGATGAGCAACCACAGGGGAACCCGCGCCATGACGCGTCTCGTCCTCGACGGCGTAGAATAGCGCGCGCTGGGCCCGGAGCGCCCGCGATACGCGGACGCCCCGGGGACCTGCCGCAGGCGGCTACTGGATACCCAGCATCGCCAGCCCTTCCTTCGCTGCCTTCTCCGCTTCCGCGTGCTTGCCCTGCGCGTGAAGCTCGCTCGCCTGCGCCGCCTTGGCCTTGGCGTCGGCGGCGGCCGGATCGTAACGCGTTGCCGTCTCGTCTTCGATCTTCTTCACGAGCTTGGGGCACTGGAAGGCGAGCGCCGGCCCTGCGAGGAGCAGGACCGTCACCCCGACTACCGGGAGCATGAATCGCCGCATAGGTTCTCACCTCCTCTCCGCATGGGATCGGACGCCGTCACCGCGACAGACGACGGACGCCAGTCGACGACGCGGCTACGGACTCCGTTCCGTCAGCCGCGGGACGAGCGGACTAGGAGGCTTCGGGCGGGGAGCGGGTGATGCAGGACGAGAGCGCGAGGCTGCGGCAGCGGCCGAGACCGTCCGTCGCGGCCAGCCGACTCGACACGCCGGCGGCGACCCGAGCGACCTCCCGCAGCTCGGCGCCGAGGTCGGCGTGGGGCGCGGGCTCGGTCGCGAGCGCGTCGAGTGCCTGGGTCGAGGGGCTGTCGAAGGAAACGACCAGGAAGCGCCAGACGATGTTGATGGACGCGTGCGGCCGCTGGACCTGCGCGAGGGCGAGGAGCGCGACGACGAAGACGGCGAGGGCGAGTCGCGCCCGCCGGAGCGATATCATTGACCGCGACTCTACTCCCAGAACCCGACGACGGCAAGCGCCGCGTGGCTCCTGCCGCGAGACGTCCGCTGATCCGCGAGCGTCAGCTCCTCGATGCCTTTCTCATGGGCTCCCGTGACGGTGCTCCGGCGGCAGCCCGAAGCGGCGGAGCGTGTCGCTCTCGGCGTCAAACTCGATGAGGACCGCCGCCTCGGTCCCCGTGACCCACGCGTCGTGTCCGGGCTCGATCGCGACGACCTGCGGCGCCACGATCTCGAATGCACAGCCGTCCCGGTACCGCCCCTGCACGCGACCGCGGGCGAGGAAGCCGACGTGCGCGTGCATGCAGTACTCCGTGCCGACAATGGGTCTGATGTGCGTCGACCAGCGGAAGCCTGGCGGGTAGACGACCCGCTTCACCCGGCCGTTGGCCGCGCGCACGATGTCGAGCTTGACGCCCGCGATCACGCGGTGCTCTGCGCCTCTGATGGGCGCCGACAGCGGGTCCCGCGCCCGACCCAGCGCCCGGCCGCGCGCGGGCGCTGTCGAACGCGTCCTGGCCGTTCGCCTCGCGCGCTTCATCCTCGCCTCCCCGGTCGAACCTCAGCGGACCGCCGGCACGCCCCGGCCCAGGACCCGGGCGAGCAACTCGGGGTTGAAGCCGGGCCGGACCAGCTGGACGCCCTTGTCGAAGCACTCGCGGTACGCGCGGATCCGGGCGCCCTCGACCTCGAAGACGCTGACGCCCATGCCGGTGGGAGCACGAGCTCCGCGCTGGCCGGCATGGCGGCGAGCGAGAGCGCGACCGCGAACAGACCGCTGCGGGAAACGACCGGCCACGCCATCACGTCACGCCGAAGCTATCTCCCCGGCGTAACGCGGTCAAGGGCTCGAGATGCCGGCTGTCGAGTTACTCGGCTTGGGACGACACGGCGAGCCGACGGACAAGGAGCGTCAACCGTTCCAGTTGATTCCGGGTCAGGTTCGCGAAGTGAAAGACGTCACCGTCGACGTCGACCCGAACGAAGAGCGAGGAGACCTCGAAGCGCTCGACGGGGCCTGGCGTCGTGAACGAGAGCTCGACGGCGGCAACAGGATGGGCCCGGCCGGCCGAACGGATCTTGATGCCGCCGGCGCTGAGATCGACACTCGTCGTCTCCCATTCGCCGCCGCGGGCGTCGCGAACCCGCACGGGGAGCGCGACCCGCGCTCGAGGTGTGCGACGCCGGTCGCTGGTGTGGCTCGCCATCTCGATCTCGCGGGCGGGCACCTGCGGCTCGAGGGATTGAAGGACCCGCTGTAGATGCTCGAAGACGATCGGTTTGGGGACGAACTCGATCGCGCCGCGCCGCAAGCACGCCTGGGCCTGGGCCTCGCTTGCGATCCCGGACACGACGATAACGGGGATTCTGGAGTCTCTGACTTGCCGCTCGTGAAGGAAGTCAAGCCCGTTCATGCCGGGGAGTCTGAAGTCGAGCAGGACCAAATCGGGACGGTTCTGCTGGAGCCTGTCGAGCGCACCTTCCGCGGAGAGGACGAGCTCCGACTCGTGGCCGAGCTCGAAGAGAAAGTCTTGCAAGACGGTGCCCACCGACCGGTCATCTTCGACGATCAGGACCCGCATACTGGGATCAGCACAGCAAGAGGAATACCAGAGGCTTCCGGGCATATCCGGAGGAACATCCGGAGCCTTCCCAGGCGATGTGAGAGACAAAAGGTGGAGATATCGGTGGCTTTCGAATGGGCTCGATACGCTCGCGACGGCGGACGTCCGGTCAGTTTCTTACCGTTAGACAAAAAGGGGCTGGGGCCGTTGCCAGCGAGTCTCGCCGGCGCCGTCGTCATCGGCGACCTCCTCCGCTACGCCCGGCGGGCGCTCAGGCCGGGTATGTGACGCGCGTCCCCCTCACGACCGCGAAGGCCGTGAGCACGTGCAGCTCGGCCCGTCCGGCAGCCAGGATGTGCTCGACCGCGATGCCGCGCGCAGTGAGCGCGTCGGCGATCAGCGATCGGTGACAGCGCCAGGATACCGTCTCCGCGCACATGATCGCCGTCGGTCGCTGCCGGGCGAGCTCGATCAGCGCCTCCAGGCCCCGAGCGAACTCCGGCGTCTCCATATAGTCCGCGTACCCGCGGAAGCCCGCGTTTCGCCAGCCGAGGTTGACCGAGTCCGCGCGCGTCTTCCGGAGGCCGCCGAGCCGTGACATGTGGACGTAAGCGATGCCGGCGGTGGGGAGGGTCTCCGCCAGCGCCTCGCGGTGAAACTGAGGGTTCCGGCGCGAGCGCGGGATGGTCCGCACATCCACGAGTTGCGCCACGCCCTGCGCGCGCAAGAGTGCGATCAGATCCTCGATGGCCCGGGTGCCGTGGCCGATGGTCCGGATCACTTGCTCGCGGTCAGCTCGGCGCCAGCGTCGTGAGGGCGATCCGCAAGCGGAGGGGGTCGAGCGTGGGGACGGTGATGTACGGACGCGAATCAGTCGTCGTCGAAGGGGCGGGAGCGCTGGAGTGCCCGGCGCCGCTTCTTCCGCGCCTGCGCCTGCTTCCGCTTCCGCTTGACCGACGGCTTCTCGTAGTGGGCGCGCCGTTTCATCTCCTGAAAGAGGCCGTCCTTCTGCATCTGCTTCTTGAGCGCCTTCAGCGCGGCCTCGATCTGGTTGTCGACGACCTCGATCCTCACTCAGCGGCCCCTCAGGTGCGTGGTCGATCGATAGCCGCGCACCGGCTCGGAGCGATCAACGACGTTCATCTGCACGAGCCGCTTCGTCCCCTGCGCCACGGCGCTGGCGATCGTCGGAAAGGTCTCGTTCGACTCCTCGACGACCTCGCCCGCGTAGTTGACGATCCGCCAACGCCAGTGAGGATTCATCGGAGTCGAGAATGCGACGACTTGCATCTCGGGCTCGCGCCTACCACCGACTCCCGCTGCGCCCGCCGCCGCTGCCGCCGCTGCGGTACCCACCGCCGCTCCGACCGCCGCCCGAGCCCGAAGGCTTGGCGAGCTCGACCTTCAGCGTCCGGCCATCGACCTCCTGACCGTTGAACTTCTTGACTGCGGCCTCGGCCGCCTCGGCCGTCGCCATCTCGACGAAGCCAAACCCGCGCGAGCGCCCGGTGTCACGGTCCGTCACGACCGTGGCCGATTCGACCCCGCCGGCCTGAGCGAACAGCTCCCGCAGCCGCTCGCTGGACGTCGAGAAGGACAAGCCTCCGATGAAGAGCTTCTGTGCCATCGCGCACCTCCGGGCAGATCTTCCGCTATTGACGTCACTCCCTGGAACGCGGAAGAGGGCGCCAGAGTCGTGGTCTGGTAAGGAGGGGTCCACGATGGAACCGACGACCGGGCCAGACGCGACCAGTGTGACACATTTGCGCCCGGGCCATCGTCCTAATTTCGAGCAGGGCTCCGGTCCGATGACGCCGCTGCGGGCAGCCGTTTTCCTGCGTCCAACCGGGTGTTACCATACGCCGCCAAATGGCGCGCTGGATCGAAGTCGTCCTGCGGCATGAGCGCACTGTCACGCTCGCTGGCCTCACCGCCCTCGTCGCCCTGGCCTGGATCTATCTGCTCCGCCTGAGTCGCGAGGCAGTGAGTATGGCCGAGATGGGCATGGCGCACCTGGGGCCATGGACCCCTGCCGATGCCGCCCTGGCCGCCGGCATGTGGTCGGTCATGATGGTTGCCATGATGCTGCCGAGCGCGGCACCCATGATCCTCGTCTTCGTGACCGTCAACCTGAGGCGGGGCCTCGACGCGAACGCGCCGTACGTAAGCACCGGCCTTTTCACGCTCGGCTACCTCCTGGTCTGGGGTGTGTTCAGCGTTGGAGCCACCGCCGCGCAGTGGGGCTCCCAGCGAGCGGCTGTGCTGGCGGAGGCGACGCTCGCGCTGACGCCACTGGCGGGAGCGGCCGTGCTCGTCGCCGCCGGTCTCTGGCAACTCACGCCGCTCAAGTACGCCTGCCTGGCGCGCTGCCAAAGCCCGATAGGCTTCCTGCTCGCGGAGTGGCGACAGGGCCGCCGGGGCGCCCTGGTGATGGGATTGCGCCACGGTCTCTACTGCCTGGGCTGCTGTTGGGCCCTGATGGCGCTGCTGTTCGTCGGCGGGGTCATGAATCTCGCCTGGGTTGCTGCGATCGCCACGTTCGTGCTCGTGGAGAAGACGGTCCCGGCGGGCCGCGTCGTCGGTTGGCTCTCCGGCGGTGCCTTGATCGCCGGGGGGGTCGTGATGCTCGGCTTTACGCTCTGAGCCTTCCCCTCAGACCTTCCGCCCGGGCTGAGCCGTGTCAGAGGTCTTCGCGCCATCGCGGTCGAGTTGCCGCAGGATGCGCTTCACGTACTGGCGCGTTTGCTGATAGGGCGGAACCCCCCGATGAGCGATCACCGCGTGCTCGCCGGCGTTGTAGGCGGCAAGGACGAGCGGCAGATTGTTGTCGAATCGGTCCATCAGGCTACGAAGATGGCGGACGCCGCCCTCGATGTTCCCTCGCGGATCGAAGGGATCACCCACGCCGAGGGTTGCCGCCGTCGCCGGCATGAGCTGCATCAGCCCCTGGGCCCCTCGGGGGGAGACGGCGCGCGGGTTGAACCGGGACTCGATCTCGACGATCGCGGCGACGAGGTTCTCCGGAACATCGTATCGGGTTGCCACGTCCTTGATGTGGGAGCGAATGTCCACGCTGCGCAACGTGCGCTCGTCCGCGCCGGTCATGCGCCACGCCGCGAATCCCGAGATCATCGCGTCAGAAGAAGCATCCCCAGGCCGAGCACGTGCCGACCGACGAACGAACGCGCGCCGGCCGCGGGTGACGGTTTGACGACTGTGGGGACCAACGTGCCTGGAGCGTCCGCTGACGACATCAGCGGACAGAGCCTCGGTGATTCCCCTGGGGCACGATGGCCCAGCCGAGCGCGCGCACTAGTCCGTCGGTGGTGATGGGCAAGCGTCGATCGCCCCGGCGCCGTTCAGCCTCATGGGGCCCGTGACGCTCCCGCCGGTCCGCGATCCGCCGATTCAGGAGAACTCGAATGGTCTCGTTCCCTGCAAACGCTCGCTTGAGATGCTCGTAGAGATCCCTGCGATTGCGTGCGACGACGATGAGCTGCTGGACCGCCTCCGGCGCTCCGTCGTCACGTTTCGCCGCAGACGGGCTATCGACAGGGCGCCGCGGACGACGCGAAGACGAGGCCTGCTCCAGGAAACGCGAGATCGTTGTCCACGTCGCGCTCCCGCACGCCGGGCACGTCTCGGGGCCCACTTCAAAGCACTCGTCGCAATCCAGACACAGGGCGAGAGATCGCAGCGGTAGATGGACACGCGGCGCAGGCTTTCGTCTGCGGCTGATCATTGACGTTCGACCTCCGGGATCGGTCAAAGGCCGAGTGAACCCTCGGCAGTGACTACCACGTCGCCAAGGACTCCTAGGGCAACGATCGGACCAAACGACTGGACGCGGTAAGGCCGCGATTCTACAGGCCTTGTCAGAGGGAAGGGCGACCCGGACTGATCAAAAGCTTACCGGGGAGAGGGTCGATTTCTCCCAGGGGTCTTGAGGGAGCCATCTTGTGCTAGAGTGCATATCCGCCTGGGAGGCGTATGGAGACTATCGAGAATCGACTCACCCTCTTGCTCCGGGCGTACCGAACGATCTACTTCTGCGACGCCTGTCTTGCGCTGAAGATGGGTGCGTTTCCTCGCGAAGTTCAGGACGCGCTGGTGGCGATCGGGAGCCGCCGGTACGAGTTTCAAGTGGCGCCGGGAAGATGTTCCGAATGTCTGCGAGCGAAGCCGGTTGTCCGCGCCCTTGTAAGGTGACCCGATCCCGGAAACGATTCGCCCATCGGTCCCTCTAGGGACTCTCGAATCTGTACTCGGTTCCCACCATATCCAGGGCAAACTCTCGCGGGAAAGCTGCCTTCAGCGCCGCCTCGAACTCGAGGCCGCTACGGTGCGAGGGGATCAGGTAACGCGGCGAGAACTTCTTGAGATCCCTGACCGTGGCCGCGATGCGGCGCGGCGACGCTCCGCACAGGTGGAAGCCTCCGAGGAGCGCATGCACGCGGGGTATGCCCGTCTGGCGCACCGCTTCAGCGAGCGTGTTGATCACACCCGCATGGCCACACCCGGTCAGGATGATCAGCCCGCGCCCGGCGAGATGGGCGACGACCGCGCCATCATCCGGGGTGTCATCGAGCCGCCACGCACGGCGGGTCCGATAGAGCACCTGTCCACCCGGCCGCCTGCCCTCGTACGGCGTCCGGCGCGGGATCATCGTGAGGAAGAGGAGTCTCCCCGAGAGGAACACGCCGGGACCTTCTTGAAGGACCGTCGTCGTGGTCGGTCGGGTGAGGAGCTCGGGATCGAGCCGGTAACGACCTCCGCGAAGATCAGCCCAAGCCCAGCAGCGCTCACGGAAGGCGGCTCGATGGAGGACAACGGGCACGGGCGATCGCCGTCTCCCACGGCGGGTGAGCGCGAGGGCTTCCGCGAGCCCTCCGTAGTGGTCCGGGTGGCCGTGGCTCAGGAAGATCGCGTCGACCCTGCGCAGATCCTTTCCCAGATAGCCAACGTTGGCCCTCAGCACGTCGCCCCGGAGCCCACAATCGAAGAGCGCCGTCGCCTCTCCGTTCGCGTTCGCGACCTCGACCATGAACGACAGTCCGTGCGCGCCCAACGGCGCGGTCTCGCGTCTCGTCTCGAACATATTGCCGAGCCGTCGAACCGGGCCCTGGCTGCGCTCGATGCAGCTCGCGAAGTCGCCGGCCAGCGAGGTCAGGCGGACCCGTGTGACGGGCTCGAGACGGAGGCTCACGAAGGCTGGCGAGCTCGCACCCCGAGGTAGGCTTTCTTGAGGAGCGCGTGCTCGCGCAGTTCCGCCGCGGGGCCGCTGAGGATGATGCGGCCCACCTCCATCACGTAGGCGCGGTGGGCGATCTGGAGGGCCTGGTGGGCGTTCTGCTCGACCAGGAGAATCGTCGTCCCCCGAGCGTGCAGCTCTTTGATGACCCGAAAAATCTCCTCGATGATCAGCGGCGCAAGCCCGAGCGAGGGCTCGTCCATGAGCAGGAGCCTGGGTCGGGCCATGAGCGCGCGAGCAATGGCCAGCATCTGCTGCTCACCGCCGGAGAGCGTGCCCGCCAATTGCCCGGAGCGCTGGCGCAGGATGGGAAAGGTCTCGCAGACCCGCTCGATGTCTCCGGCGATCGTCGCCCGGTCCGCCTTCCGGCTGTAGGCGCCCATGAGGAGATTTTCGTGCACCGTCATCTCTCCGAGGATCCAGCGGCCCTCAGGGACCAGACCGATGCCCAGTCTGACGATCTTCTCGGGCCGCAGGTGGACCAGGTGTCGCTCGAAGAACTTGATCTTCCCCGAGGCGGGTCGCACCAGCCCCGCAATGCTCAAGAGCGTCGTTGTCTTGCCGACTCCGTTGGGGCCGATCAGGCAGACGATCTCGCCCTCTTTGACATCCAGGGAGATGCCGTCGACGGCGACGACGCTGCCGTAGCGGATTTCCAGGTCACGCACTTCGAGCATCGGCTCTTCGTTCTCCCAAGTAAGCCTCGATGACGCGCGGGTCGGCCTGGATCTCGGCCGGAGGCCCCTCGGCGATCTTCTCGCCGAAGTTGAGCACCAAGATACGGTCGGCCACCCCCATCACCAGGTCCATCACGTGCTCGATGAGGAAGATGGTCTTGCCCGCCTGCCGCATTTTCCGCACGTCGTCGATCAGCTCCTGGATCTCGCTGTAGTTCATTCCGGCGGCCGGCTCGTCGAGCAGCAGCATGCTCGGCTCGGTGGCCAGCGCCCGCGCCAGTTCCAGGCGGCGCTGCTCTCCGAAGTTCAGGTTCCCGGCCAGTTGATCGCGCTTCTCCATCAGGCGAGTGAAGGCCAGGACCTGTTCGACGCGGCTCTGCCCCGCCCGTCGCCCGCGCGCGTCGCCCACGGCGCGCTGGGCCACCCAGACGTTCTGGAAGACGCTCAGGCGGGTGAACAGCCGGATCGTCTGGAACGTTCTCCCGATGCCCAGCCTGACGATCTGGTGCGTCTTGGCGCCGGTGATTTCACGCCCGTCGAACCAGATGCGACCTTCGGTCGGAGGAAAGACGCCGGTGACGACGTTGAAGAGCGTGGTCTTGCCGGAGCCGTTGGGCCCGATCATGGCGAAGATCTCGCCCGGCTTGACCTCGAGGTCCAGCCGGTGCAGGGCCCTCACGCCACCGAAGTTCCGCGAAAGCTGCTGGACGGTCAGCGTCATGCGGCCGGGCTGGGCGCGCCCTTGCGGCGCACCAGGGATCGGATCCTCATCATCACCGCTTCGTCGATGATCCCGCGGGGCCTGAAGATCATCGTGAGAATGATCAGCGCGCCGTAGATGACCAGACGAAACTCCTGGAGGAAGCGAAGGCCCTCCGTCAGAAAGATCAGAAAGGCGGCCCCCAAGATGGGCCCCCAAAAGCTCCCGAGCCCCCCGAGCATGGGATAGGTGACCGAGGCGACGGCCAAGGGCAATGCCACCATGTCATGATCGACGTACGTGCTGTAATGGACGAACAGCGCGCCGCCCAGTCCGGCCACGAAGCCGCCCGACGTGAAGGCCATGACCTTGACCGCGGTGACGTTGATCCCCGCCATGGCCGCCGCCATCTCGTCCTCTTCCACGGCCCGGAACTTCGCGCCGAGCTTCGACCGCTCGAGCAGGTGAACCAATCCCGCCACGACGATGACGGCCGCATAGATGACCGCCAGGTACTGTACCTGGGTGAACCCCCGGTCGTAGATGTAGGAGACGTGGCGGAACCCCTCGGCGCCGTTGGGCCCGACGAGCTTGCCGCCGACCATCTTCGTGTATTTGATATTGAGAAAGGCCAGACGCACGATCTCGCCGAACCCGAAGGTGGCGATGCCCAGGTACAGCCCCTTCACCCTGAGCGTCGGGAAGCCCACCAGAAACCCGATCAGCCCGGCGGCGGTCATCCCG
>Ga0137381_10002958_pt1 | contig 11938 bp, 10 predicted proteins | sample SagtaG_16_FD_104808 | JGI IMG/M metagenome (GOLD analysis project Ga0137381, IMG submission 104808) | Vadose zone soil microbial communities from Sagehorn Ranch, Mendocino, California, USA - Sage2_L_115_16 metaG | ecosystem: Environmental > Terrestrial > Soil > Vadose zone | place: USA... | reverse complement strand
TTGGCGGGAAGATCAGATAGGTCGTCTGGATATCGGTAGAACTCTTCGTCCAGGTCTTCAAAGGCGGCTGCATGAGGGAACTTTTCTAACAGAACATCCTGGCGTGCGAAACGATCCTTCGGCGGCATGCCACCTGGAAACCTGCTGGCAGCCCTCTTAACAATGTCGGCCATCGCGAGTGCCCCCAATTGTTTCGAGAGCCTGAATCGTCTCGGCTGTGTTATCCCCTGCCGAATTATAGAAGTACTGATGAAACCCGCCGTTGTTTATTTCGGCTTCTAGGTCCTCAATTAAGCTTGCGACTTCCTGTCCTTGCATTGTCGGATAAACCTCCCATCGCCGTCAGGAGAGGCTAGCATTTCCAGTCTCCAGCGCAGAGCTCAACAAACAAATATGCACCAGAAGTTTTCTGCTTCCCAGAGGTTCACTGCTCGATTAGCTATCCGGTCAGAGTAAGCCTTTCTTCCGGGCTCGCCACTCGAATACACGCAGACCCTCTTCATCCGGAACATGAATCCCGACATAAGTCAGTATTTCGAGCACCTCTCGAGTTTTCAGTCTCTTTAACTGATGTTTGCGTATCGCCCGGATCACGTCGACTAGCTCGGTATTTATTCGTCCTTTCCCCAACTTCAGTTCCGTCTTTCCCTTGAGAAGGCTCCCCATGAGCTCCAGCGTCGTTCCGACAGCCCACATGGCATCACTCGCCCCAATCGGACCGCTTCCGAAATTTATTGTTTTCACCGTTCTGTACAGGCTGGCGACGAGTGTCCCAGCGAAGGCGACGGCAGATGGAATCACCCCCGGCGGGGCTTGCTCTAAGATTTCTGTTGTTGCGTTGAAGATTTCAAGGAATGTTCCAGCATTGGGAGGAAGATCCATTTGCCCTGCATGCAACCCGATGAACGGCGAACCCGCGTCCTGTAAGCGCTTCAACAGCTCTGGCGTGATCTGAACCTTCTTAGTCTCCCGAAAACCGGGCAACAGACGTGCGACTTCTTCAATCGCCTGCTGTGCCTCCGGGGTGTCTGCCAGCTCATGACGAATCGCGTTTGCAACGCGGTATCCCTCCAAGAATTGCAGACCGGCCTGGTCGAGTTTCTTGCGCCAATCCGTGGTCCTCTTTCGTTTCATTTATCGAATGACAGATGTAACGGACAACCTGTGCTGAGGATTGTAGCCTGGGAACGTGGTCACAACAGCCCTGCCTCCAGGAAATTCAGAACCAAGAAACGCCATGCATGGAGCTGAATCAGAACCATCATTATCTACCGGTATTCGTGTCTTTTTTAATCGCTTCGTATTTGGCGGTCGCGATGAAGAACGTGTTTTGGAGGCTTTTCATATGTCCCAACAGTCGCGTAATGGTGATCTGGCCAAGGCTGGAACGTTAACGTTAGGGTGATCGAAAAATGCCATTTCTTCCATGTCTTTTGTGCGGAAACAAATTGGAAAAACGAACTGATAAGAACGGGAAACCATATTTCGTCTGCGATCCCTGCGGAATACAACTATTTGTGCGCAGAAAACAAGGAATTGAGCTTTTAGAAGAGGTTTTTCGCAATATCCGACGAGCTGCAATTCCCTTCAGAGTCCACGCCAAGAACTTGCATGAAATCCGAGCCCTAATAAAAGAGATTGGCGAGGTTAAAGCTGAAATTAGCAAGATTGGTTTCTTTTTTTTGAGCGATGAGGAATCACGTATTCGTAATGCATTGAAAACAAGGCTTGACAATTTGCTTTCTCAATTAGACGAAATGGCCGAAAAAGAACCGAAGAACATGTGAATTTACATTCTTGATCGAGTTCATGCAACGAAAGTTTTTTCGATTGCGCGGTAATTTCGAATGGATATACTTTCCAACGCGGAAAAGCTAGGTGGGCCCCAGCAAGGAGGCTGGCAAAAAATGGCTCGCCGACGCTATCAAGGAGGTACGCTCCGAAAACGCGGCAAGCGCAATCCGTATTGGGAATTGCAATGGCGGGAAGATTACATAAAACCGGACGGAACCATCGGCAGAAGGATTGTTTCCTGGAAAATCGGCGCAATTGCAAAGTTGACGCGCCGAGAAGCCCGGAAATTAGCCGACGAAAAACTCCGTTCGCTAAATCAGGGGGAATATGCACCGAAATCCACGATTACATTGCAAGATTTCGTGGATCTGTATTTTGTACCCAATTTCTTTCCCACATTAAAACTCTCAACCCAGAAGCGCTATCGCCGTACGCTCACCAATCATTTAATCCCCGCTTTTGGCAAAGCTCGCCTTGCGGATATCGGTACGCTCGAAATTCAGCGATTTGTTCTTGCGAAAATGGAGAGCGGTTTGAGCTGGGAGTGCGCGGATCACTACCGCAACCTCCTATCGAAAATATTCGAGACCGCAAAAATGTGGGGATACAACTCCGGACCCAATCCTGCTGCTGGGGTCGAGCTGCCGGAAAAAACACCGGTTCGAGAAAAACGTATTTTGCAGCTGGACGAAATACCCCGGCTCATGTCCGTTTTGCACGAACCTGTAAGGATGATGGTTTGGCTCGCTCTGCTGACGGGCTTGCGAATCGGCGAAATTCTGGGACTTGCCTGGAAAGATGTCGATCTTGCAGCCGGTCAGATTCGGGTCACCAGGGGCTACTATCGCGGCATGATGGGAACCCCAAAAACCAAATGCAGCAGACGTTCTGTGCCCTTGCCGCACGCGTTGAAACAGGCTCTTCTCGCATTGCGCCAGAAAACCGAGAATGCCGAAGAACTCGTATTTCACACCAGCAAAGGCACTCCCTACAACGACTCCAATTTGCTGCACCGCGATTTGAAGCCTGCCGGTCGCAAGTTGGGCATGCCCTGGCTGAACTGGCATACCCTCAGACGAACTCACGCTACGCTGTTTCAAGTGGCGGGAGGATCGCTGCGGGACGCGCAAGCGCAGCTAGGCCACTCCAAGATGTCCACCACGCTCGAAATCTACACCCTACCTATTCCCGAGCAGCAGCGGGCGACGGTCGAAAAGCTGTCCGTTTTGATGGCAAGTGATGGCAGAAAAGGCCAAAACTCGGGGAGTTTGGATCAGAAGCCGGAAGAGCTGCCGCTCGCCTCGCAGCGGATTCAATGAGATAAATGGTAGGCACGTGGGGACTCGAACCCCAGACCTCTACCGTGTCAAGGTAGCGCTCTAACCAACTGAGCTACGCGCCTACAACAACTTACGAGTTTATCAGGGAACGTTTGGGAACGGAAGCTGCCAAGACCGCTCCAATAACGCCTGATTGCGCCGTCCGCCGATCTGCCGGAATGGACTGCGCATACAAATCGAGAGTGAGTCTGCTACTCGCATGACGCAGCATGTCCTGTGTCGCCTTGACTGAGGCGCCAGAGGCTTGCAGCAGCGTCGCCAGCGTTCGCCTGAAAGAGTGCCAGCCGATATGCTTGGACACGCCAGCACGCTTCGCAGCGGGCCGGATGACCTTGCGTAACAAGCTGTCAGGCCAGTAGGGTTGCTGGCCCTCCTTGTTCGGTGAGCCGAAGATGTAGTCCCCATCTTGGTTATATGGACAGCGACCGCGCCAGTCGAGCACTACCCGCGAGTGCCGCGTCCATCGGTACGGCCTTCCCACTAGCTTCCGTTTTCAGGCTCCCTACCACTTGGTCAACGATCGCCCGGACTGGCCGAATCTCACCAGCATCGAAGTGGACATCCGACCACTTCAGTGCCAGCAGTTCAGAGACTCGCAACCCTGTACAGGCCGCCAGCAGGATCGCCGTCCGACACGGCTCCGGCAGTTCGACTAGCAGTGCTCCGATTTCCTCAGCGGTGAGCACGTCCGGCAACCGTTCCCTCTTGGCTGACTGACGTACCAGTGCAATCGGGTTTCGGTTGAGCCATTCGTACCGCATCGCGTGACTGAAAATTGCGGACATGACATTGCGGATCTTCGCCCGTGATCCGTTCGCCAGAGACAACGTTCCGAGCCATGCTTCAACGTCAACCGTGCGAACGTCTGACAGCGACTGCTGCCCCCACTTCGGGAGAATCCACGTTTTGATGTACGAGCCATACACTTCCCGAGTGGAGTGAGCCTTCCGGCCTTCCGCTGACAGTTCCTTTTGCTGGTAGTGGGATGCCAGTTCCGCCACAGTGCGCGGTGCTCTGGTTTCCTTGTTGATGTTTGCGCGTAACAGTTCGCAAGCCTTGAGAGCTTTCGTCTTGGTTGGGAACTGTTCCACGGTGCCTATTTGCTCTTTTCGGTTGTTCTGTCCGTCACGGAATCTGAAAGCCCATACGTCCGGGCCAGCCTTACGTGATTCACGGTACAGACAACCCTGTTGATACCGTCTGCTCATTGAATACTCTCCTTTCGAGTCTGAGCAGGCGGGCTAATCTGGCTCTGAGAGCGTAGCACAAGCCAGTGGTTTAGTTCACTGGCACGATAGCGCCAGTATTTTCCGATTCGATATGAAGGCAGTTCTCCACGCCGTGCCATCCGTTGAACAGTTTTAGGATGGAGACCGCCGAGGAATTTGCCCGCTTGTGCATCGTTGAGAAGCGGTTCATAGCTTTGGTTGTTCATTTTCTCCTATCAAGATTCGAGCCAGGGAGGTGTGACAGGCACCTCCCAGGCCCTAGCCCAGGGTTCGATGCCCAGGGTAGTGTCCAATTCGGACTTACGATTCCAGGGTGGGCCAAATGAATGATCACAGGTGGTCAAATCAAGTTGTCAAACGCAACTAGCGAGCCTTCGACGCCTTCGCGGCATGTGCAGCAACAGCAATTCCCTCGCCGTAGGGTTCAGGATAGACATCAGGCGCCGCATCCCAGAGTGGCTGAACATCGGTAAGGTCACAGCGATGCGCTCCAGTGTCTAACAGCTTCGGATCAGCCAGTGCGCTTATTGCCAGCTTCGCTCCCAGTTCGGTCACGGTGTCGTAAAAGACTTGAGCAAGGTGGTCGTTGCTGTCCAGCGTGTTGTGTGCCAGTTCGTGTAACAGCAACTCGTAGTTGTCTGTCGACGACGCCGCATCGTGATACGCCAGATTGACGATCATGACTCCGAATTCTCGATCGACCTTCCGGCTAAACTTGCGGTCAACCTTATGGAAGCAGCCTTGAATGTTGCACTCTTCATCATCGATGAACTTGACGACGACGGGTTTGCCGATGAGTTTCGGTGCCAGAGCTTCTACGACACGGGCGTACGCTTGCATCGGAGATGTCCATTCCTTCGGCGGTATGAAGTCAGACGGCCCTAAGTGTGATTTGAAGTTCGTTGGTGCGACCTGTGCTGTCGTCGGAATGAGCGGCTCCCCGTCTTCCTTCTTGACGGCTTTGGCCCTTGCCCACTCTTCCTTCGACATTGCACCGCCATGAATGATGTCGTAGCCTTTGGATGTTGCCTCTTTGGTCGAGCCGACATCGTTGACATCTGGAACAGCTATCTTGACTCCGAAGCGTGCCTTGATGACATGCTTGACAGCATCGTCGGTACTCTTCGGACTTCCCATCGCTTCCTTGACCCACGTTGCCGTCGACTCGTCCTTGCCTAGGTCTTCGAACTTGTCATTGAGTACGCCGACACGGATTTTGCGGAGGTACGCCGGGTTAACGTTGTCACGGTCACGACTGAGCGGCACCTTTTGCATCACATTGACGTGCCACTTGTCATCACCCAACTCGACAATCGGTATACCCATCTCGTAAATCATGGCGACTTCGCCGGGAAGCCTTTCATACAGATTGACCCTCGTCTTGCGCTCCGTGTTCCGCATCACGCCCTCTTTGTCGGCCAGAGGAATCGGAAGCGTCTCTGTGAAGCTGCCAATGGGTTTCCTGTAGGGAATCGCATCGCCGTTGAAGAGCGTGACGATTCCCTTCGGCGGGATGAGCAGCTTCGCCTGCTGCACGATGTGTTCATACTCCTCCAGAGTAAGGTGGAACCGTCCGGCGAACTCGCTGCCAATTTCACGGGTCTCCATTCCCTCAGTGCGCGTGCCATCTTCGTTGAACAGCACCTGCCCCGTGACTGTGGTCAACTTGGCTTCGATGGCGAGGGCCAGAACGTCCTTCTCCCCGGCGTTGAACCTGCCACGCTTCTCCGACTTGTCCTTCTTGGTACTCTCGGCAAACATCGTGTGCGAGTGGCTCAGGTCGCTCCATCCAGTCGGACTGTTGTCGACGACACGGAGCCAACTGTGATTGTTCTCATCTGGGCGACTCAGTGTAACCTCAACCTTGGTGATGTCCTCGTCCCATGCGTTGCTGACCATCTCGGTGAGCAGGAAGACCTTATCCTTCTGCCCAAGCGATTTACGGAGACCTTCTTTGTCTATATCAAGCCAACAATTCTTCATAGATTTTCTCTTTTCTGCCCGATGCACGGGCGTATTTGTGGGTGCCTTCCTGCGTGGGCACGCGTGGTTCACGCTTTATGACGGCCTGGCATTAAGCTGCTCCAGAGCTTCTACAGCCCTGTTCAGGCTCGTCGCTGTTCCTCTCGGCGCTTTGTAGTTGGTCTACTGCAAGGTCAACTAGCGTATGCCGTACAGCGGCCTCAGAGAGGTTCCAATATCCATCTGTCGTAAAAACATTATGGCTACACTGCCTCGAATCACAGGAAGGAAAAAGAACAGAACTAATCACCCGCGACATAGATGCTTTTGACTACTACGTTGTCAGCCGCACGCGAGGCAATGGGCAACAACAGGCTCCTGCGAAAACGTACACTGTGTCATACACGCAGCCGAAATTCTTTGAAGCACCTGGTTATTCTCTGCCAATAGAAGGTCATCCCTTCGGGCGAGCAACCGGTTCACTCAATGCCGATCCTGTCACGCTCAAGGGTGGAAAAAAGACCTTCGCATGGCGTCTAGCAAAATCCTGGGCGGCGAACAAGGCGAGGCATGAGTGTGATAATCCAGATTGCAAGGGTGCAGTAGAGTGCAGCGATCCATATCACCTGAACTACGAAGCAAGGGAAGCGGGGAACACTATACTCAGTCTCTTTAGAAATGCACGAAAGACCTTGAGCTTCAAAGAAGCCTTTAATGCATGCAAAGCCCGAGCCAGGAAAATCTTCAAGGAGATCACCACAACAGAACGTATCGACAACAAGGGCAGAGAACCCTGGATGGAGTTGAAGCCAGAGAGTAAGACAGTTGAAAAGCTATGGCAAGAGTGGATGGAGTGCAATGTGAAATGTGCCGCTCTCATGATCTCAAGGGAAGAAGGTGGTAGAGAAGGTGATAGTCCTGGCAATATTAAATATCTGCCTGCTCTTCCGAGCTTACCCAAAAACGGCAAGGGGATTAAACTACAGGAGCTTGAGAGTGGCAGTTGGGGCTGGGATGCACTCTACTTCAGAGAATCGAACAAAGAGAAAGCATTTCGAGTAAAGGTGCACAGGATTATCAAAGCAAACAAGGAAAACAAAAAAGTACATGGGTACGAAGCTGACGCTGATGAGTTCGATTTCTCAGACGGCTATGAGTTAGACCCACGGGCTGAAGTGGTGGCTGACGTAGAGGAGTTCGGGGAAGCGCACAAGAGGAAACAGATCGCAGAACTGAACACTGCGTGGATCACAAATCGAACAGAAGAACCCGAACCCAAGGAGTAGGGGCGCCCTGCACCCGAGTTCTGAAAATTTTCTATGGATCAAGCAGCGCGGCGCAGGTCCAACGATGAGCACAACGAAATCGCGCCGTCATCCCATAGCACCGCGACGATGCGAAAGCTGATCGGCGGTGCACACGGCCAGATTGCGAAGATCACACCGGTCTGCTGCGGAGCCTCTGGTTTATAAACGTGCAGGCCGACTGCGGGGATCATGCCTGGGCTTCAATGCAGACCCGCAGAGCGGGTGAAATCTCCAACTACCAGTGTACACAAAACAATGGCTCCGGCGCAGGCACTTCAATGAGGACCCACCAGTGTGGGTGACCGTGGCCCGGTGTTAACTTAGGGATCGCGGTACCCGGCGCTCGACCGGCGCGGTCTTCGACGGCATGCGGAGATTAGACGGGATATTCGACGCAGGAGCCTGATTTTCGACGCCAGGAAGCCCCAGAACGAATCCCAGGGTCCAGACCTTCACAACGCAGGCCCAAATGGCCCCAGGTCGGTCAACGGGCAGCACTTAGCAGATGTCAAGGGCCCCTTGCGCGGGCGCGAGGCAATTTTATGCGGACGCTGTGCATTTGCCCTGTGCCGGTGCCACGGGATGAGCCTCGGGCACGCGGAGGAAAACTCGGAGACAACCAACCCCGCTTCCACATGGGTCCTCCCTTGTCGGGGTGTACCCCTGGGGTAAGTTCTGCCCATCACTTACAGTGTTGAGCTACGCTTTGCGTTCGCGCCTGGTGCTCTGTTCAGTTCGGCAGCGCATCTCCGGCGCAGCGCTGGACAGCGCAGGGATCGGATAGCAGTTCTCCCACTTTCCTGCCCTCGATCCAGATCAGTGTTTACTACTCAGATAAATCTGAGCGCTGATCCTGGCCAATACTGTTCAAGTCATTTGCTTTCAACGTAGATCACACTTTGTTATTGTGTGAATGTGCTCCTGGATCTCTGAGCTTCCCACTTTGCCATCTAAATGGGTGCTTTGTACCACTTCGCTGCTTTTGTACCTGGGCGAATGCTTGGCGAATACTTTACGTACCTACGCGAGTCCTCAGGAGATCTCAGCGGGTGTGCCTGGGCGAATGCTTGGCGAATACTTTACGTACCTACGCGAGTCCTCAGCAGATCTCAGCGGGGACAACAACGGCAATCTGCTTTCAGAACGACGGAGAGGCCGCACGATCAGGCGCTTCACATACGATGGAGCAAACCGCCTCGCAAGTGTTGATGACGGCGTGCACCTGGTGGAATATCTTTACGACATTGACGGTCGACTGCTGGAGCGAAGCGAGTCGGCCGGTCCGGTAACCGCCACTGAGCGGTATCGACGCGCAGGAGGCAAGATCGTAATGATTCTCCGTGATGGGGCCGCCGTTCGCACGCTTTACAGCGTGGATGACGAAGGCCGCATATTGCGGCGCCGAGACGCCGAGCGCCTCCGGCCCGCTCCCAGCAGCCATCCACACTCCCTATTCGTTCTGCATGACGGTCTCCGGAGCGTGTGTCGCCTCGTAGATGTAGACGGCGTAGCAAGACGAAGTGAGGAATATGATCCCTGGGGAAACTCAAACGCGGACGGTCAACAGGCGCTGCGGGAATGCCATGGGTATCGTCAGGGTTACCGAGATTCAAGGACTCGATTGATCAATTTCGGTCGGAGATGGTACGACGCGTCTATCGGTCGATGGACCTCTCAAGATCCGTCACTTGTGGGCCTCTCAATGGAAAGCGGGTATCTCGCCGCGGCAGTACCAGATCTCGTGAACCTCTACGCGTATGTGGGAAACGACCCGCTGAATGTAGCCGACCTCATGGGGCTCGGGTTGGTAGAGTGGCTCAACAATCTCAAGAAAGGGATCGGCACCTTCATAGTGCTTGAGAAGGCCGTAATAGTCCGTAGCACAAAGGCCGGGGAGGCAAGGGGTACGCAATCAGAAAAAGTTCGGAGGAAGATGTCGCCAGAGGAGGAGCCAGAAGGAGAAGGTGGACCAGAGCCAGAGTCGGCAGCCAGCGAAGAGTCGGACTGGACGCCTGCCGAAGGCTTGACCTCAGGAGAAGAGGGGTCGAATGCCGCAAAGTATGTGGCTGTAGGCGCAGGCGCCTTGGGCATAGGGACGATAATTACGGAGGCGCTTGGACCCTCTTGAGCGAAGGAGGCATACTGATCTTTGCGTTCTAGTTTCCAGTGGCGTACCTTGAAATCCTGGTCGTGCCTTGCACTTCACCGAGAGGAATGCCGCTAACTGCAAACAGTGGTACTAGGCGCTGGGGCGAAATGTAAATCACTGAAGTAGCACGACGCTATTGCTCTCCTGATCGCGTCCCCATCTTGATCTCGTCCCCATCTTGATCTCGTCTCTTTCCGCATAATGGGCAGGGTCGAAAATCCCGCCCGCCCCGGGCCTCATGCTGGGTTGAGTTGAACAGTCAACGGTTCGACGCGGTAGCCGAGGCTTCGGAGCTGCCGGATCATTCTCCCAGTGCGTATTCGTTTCAACCTTTCGCAGACGGCCAGACCGCGTTCCTCGTAGCGGACCCCTCGATGCAAGATTATCCAGATCAGCCGACAAAGCCGATGGGCAATTGCCCCAATGGTCTGATTGTGTCCCAGACGTAGTACGAGGCGGCGATACACGATCTCGAAGATGCTTCCTTTCGTCCTGACCGCAGCGTTGGCACATTGATTCAGAATGCGCCGCATTTGGCGGTTGCCCTTGGGGGAGCGGTGGCTCGTGGATACTCCCGCGCTCTCTTCATCTCCAGGACACGCTCCCACCCAGGAAGACAAGTGCTTCTGCGAAGCAAACGTCGCGGCTTTGGCACCCACTTCGGCAATGATCTGCTGCGCCGAAGCCACTCCTAGACCGGGCACCTCGGCGAGCCGCTGCACTGCCTCCTGGTGCTGGATGAGAAGACTCGCCATCTCTTGCTCCAGCTTGACGATCTGCTGCTCGAGGAATTGCAATTCCTCCAGTACCATCTTCAGGAGCCGGCGGTACACCGGGTTGAGTTCCGTGCAGGCGCTCAGCGCGTCGCACAATTGTGCCGGCGTGGCACGCAACTTCTTATCGGCCAAAGCGGCCAGAGACGTGGGGTTGGTTTCCCCGTCGGCCAGCGCCTGCAGCATACGCCGTGCACTCAGACCGAGCAGATCCGAGACCAGACTGGATAATTTAATATGGGTCTCTTCCAGCAGACTCTCCAATCGGTTCTGCAACTGTACCCGGTCGCGGGTCAACTGGTACTTTCTGCGCATCACGGTGCGCCACAGTCGCTGTTCGGTATCGGGCACAAAGCTCAAGGTCAGCTCCTGAGACACGAGCCGCTTCACCAGTCGCTCTGCATCGGGAAAGTCTTTCTTCCGACCCCGCGGCCCGCGATTCGATTGCGCCTGTGCCAGATGCAGCGCTCCTGACATCGGGCCTACACCTTCCCACTTTTGGCAGTTCGGCTTCCAGTACCGTTCCAGTGCTCCCCAGACCGGTTTCCAATATTGCGCGGTTGACTCCATCACTACTTCCTCGACCTGCAGCTCGACGAACCATTCCGATAACAATCGCAGATGCTCAGGGGTGGTGCCAAACTGGCGCCTCTCAAACTGGTACTCGCTTTCGCCTTCGACGTCGGCCACAACCACGGCCAACATCTTTTTATGAACGTCAACTCCCGCGATTCTGTAAGCCATAAGCTTCCTCCTGGCGGGAGCGGAAAGCGTGCCGCAACTTACATCAACCAGGGTCGCGGGCTATCGCCTCTCCCCCAGGCGAAGAAACGATGCCCAATTATTCGCTCAATCACGCACGCTCCGGATCAGACAAACCGCCGGCCTCGACTTATCCATTGCCCGTTCGACCTCGCCGCTCCAACCTATCGCCATGTTACCTCTGAGGGATTTTCATAAGGTTTCGCGGGCCGCAGGCCCAAAAATGACAAACCGGAAATAATCCACAACGAAAAGCCAGGCGGGGAGACGGGTCTGGATAGTTTACGAAACCAGGCGATTTCACTCGTTGACCGGTTGTGAGAGGCGATTTTGCACCACTTGAGACGATTTCCTACCGGGGTAGCGGATGCGATAGCTTCCGGTTGGCGATACCGACAGGGCTGACGTTCTCGGCTCTATTCAACGCATGATTTTGAGATGGTCGTTCGAGAAATCCCAGTCCGTGACTTGGTCCATCCGCGTCCGTGAGCAGCTCCACTTCTCTCGCGAGTCGAACAAACAGGGGACTCCTGCCTCAGTTGTTGAACCCGGGCAAGTCTACGCGTTTCGCAATGTGATCATTAATCCAGTGGCTGTCCCACCATTCCTTCGGGTCAATCTG
>Ga0137381_10002945_pt1 | contig 11950 bp, 10 predicted proteins | sample SagtaG_16_FD_104808 | JGI IMG/M metagenome (GOLD analysis project Ga0137381, IMG submission 104808) | Vadose zone soil microbial communities from Sagehorn Ranch, Mendocino, California, USA - Sage2_L_115_16 metaG | ecosystem: Environmental > Terrestrial > Soil > Vadose zone | place: USA... | reverse complement strand
TGTGCCCACGAAGGGCGCGCATCCGCACGATCCTGCCGTCGGGCAGGACGGCGCGCTATGGTTCACGGAACAGATGGCCAACAAACTGGGTCGGCTGGATACAACCAGCGGCGCGTTCAAAGAGTATGCGTTGAAGATGGAAGATTCCGGGCCGCACGGATTGGTTGCCGATCGCGAAGGGAATATCTGGTTTACAGGAAATTTTAAGGGGTACATCGGCAAGCTCGACCCGCGGACAGGAGCTGTAACGGAATTCAAGATTCCTGATCCAAATGGCGAAGATCCGCACACGGCGGTGTTTGATAGTCATGGATTGCTCTGGTTCACGCTCCAAGTGGCTAATATGGTAGGAAGACTGGATCCAGGCACAGGAAAAATCGACTTGAAACATGTACCGACTGCGGATTCGCATCCGTATGGGATCGCGATCAACAGCAAGGGCGTCCCCATTTTCTGCGAGTTTGGGACGAACAAGATGGCGAAGATCGATCCGCAGACTATGGAAATTACCGAATACGCTCTTCCAGAAGGGGCGCGGCCGCGACGCATGGCCATTGATGCGAGCGACCGCGTTTATTTTACGGACTTCAGCGGAGGCCATCTGGGGCGGCTCGAATTGGCTTCTGGAGCGGCGAAGATGTGGGAATCGCCAGGCGGCGGGAAATCAGCTCCTTATGGCATCGCGATTACGCCAGACGGAATGGTCTGGTACAGCGAATCCGGAGTGAAGCCGAATACCATCATCCAATTCGATCCCCAGACGGAGAAATTTGCGCGCGCGAATATTCCGTCCGGCGGCGGGACGGTGCGAAATATGGCGGCGACTTCTGACGGCCGGGTGTATATTGCGTGTAGCGGCGTGAACAAAGTCGGCGTAGTGGAACGCGCACGCTGAGTATCCCCTTCCCTGGTGCGGCGATTTTCGTGCCTTGGAGGTTGCGATGAACGCAACAGCCGTAAAACCCAAAGAACAACTCTGCCAGGCAGTTTCGCGCGTGGATGAGCCGTGCGACCATAGCGCTCAGCAGTATTGCGAGCGCTGTGGCCAATGGTATTGCCGGGGCCATTTTCCCGACCCGGACTGGCATCCCTGCGCGCCCGAACAGGGCGTGGGTTGATTCGCAACTGAGTTCGCTATCCAATGGCCATTGGCGGTTGCACAGCAACCGCCACGCGAATTCTTGACGGAGGCGCGCGCCTCCGTTAGCTTCAAAGAATGCGGAGCGGAGCGCCACCCGCCCCGTCCGCGCACCGTGCGCAAATTCTCCCAGGTGAGAAAACCCATTGGCCAACGCGATCATTACGCTTACAACTGACTACGGTACGAACGACCATCTGGTTGGCACGCTGAAGGGCGTCATCCTGAAGATCAATCCCGATGTGACGATCGTGGACATCACCCACAACGTTACTCCGTTTGATCTGCTCGACGGAGCGTTGGCGATTGGCTCCGCGTATTCCTACTTTCCTGCGAGAACGATACACGTGGTAGTTGTGGATCCCGGTGTGGGCACGGAGCGCCGGCCACTGCTGGTCGGCGCGGCGAACCAGTATTTTGTCGCACCCGACAATGGAGTTCTTTCCGTCATTTATGAGCGTGAGCAAGAGGGTTTAGTGGTCCGCCACGCGAATGTCGAACACTATTACCTTCAGCCGGTGAGCAAGACCTTTCATGGACGGGACATTTTCGCACCGGTAGCCGCCTGGCTTTCGAAAAGCTGGCAGACACCCAGCATGGGGGATGAGATCAGCGACTACAAACGTTTCTCGATTCCGAGGCCCAAAGAATCGGATGGAACGATGAAGGGCGTGGTACTGCGGGCCGATGCATTCGGCAATTTAATTACGAATTTTCGCACGGAAGATTTGCCGGAATCGGCGCTGAACGGCGGAGGCGTTAAATTTCAGGTGGGCACTCACCCGGTGACGCGGCTGGTGGATACGTTTGCGAGCGGCAACAATGGCGAGCCCATCGCGTATGTGGGCTCGAGCGGATATATCGAGATTGGTGTGAACAAGGGGAACGCGGCGCGTACGTTGAGCCTGGGCCGCGGAACACCCGTGATCCTCACGAAATAAGAATCTGGCAGCTCCTGATCGCCGGATTATGGATTGACAGCAGGAGAGGAGTTCAGCGAGAAAATTCCTGCGCGGCCATGTGCGAGCGCGTGCGCGGATCGAGCCAATCCCGCCAGGCATCTCCGAGCAGATTGCAAGAAAGCACCGCAGTCATCACCGCCAAGGCGGGAAATACGACCATGTGCGGCGCGTCGAAGAGATGGCCGCGCGCATCGTTCAGCATGGCGCCCCAGCTAGGAATCGGCGCGAGCACGCCGAGCCCCAGAAAACTCAGCGTGCCTCGCGCGTCAACCGGGCAGTGGCTCTGCGTTACGGAGTAACTCATGGCTCTTTCAGAGCCACAACGAAGGATGAAAATAGCCGCTCGCTGTTGAGCCAATCTTTTCAATGAGATACGCGGCTATTTTCGTAGGAGTGAAGACTTTCCTAGGCAGCGGCTGGCGCCGGTTGCTTCCGCCTGTGCCAGTAACCCAATGCCGCGAACAGAAGGACGGCAGGCACACCGGTCAGTCCGCAAACGATAAAGAAAATGCCGTAGGCGTGAATGAGGCCGTGCGTGGTGCTCAAGCTTTCGACGGCAGCACCGGAAAATCCCTTCAAAATCCTTCCCAGCCAGGCATAGGTTGAACTCAAGAGCGCATACTGCGTGGCGGTGTATCCCAGATTGGTGAGACTCGACATGTAGGCGACAAGGGCGACGCCGGCAAAACTGAGGCTGAAATTGTCACCTACCATGACGAGCGCGAAGAGACGAATGCTCAAGCCCGCGAACGCGAGAGTCGCAAACGCGGCGGTCGCAGCTGCCTGTAAAATGCCCCCGATGATGAGCGCCCGCATGTAGCCAAGCTTCACTGAGCAGAATCCGCCCGCAGCGATGCCTGCAAATGTAGCGATAAGCCCGATGGAGCCGCGCACCGCCCCGACCGTTTGTTTCGTTAGACCGAGGTCGTGGTAGTAGGGATTCGCCATTGGACCCATCATAAAGTCCGGCAAGCGGTAGAGGCTGATGGCCGCTAACATCAAAAGCGCAAGCCATCCATGTGCGCGGAAAAAAGCGATGAACGGTCCCACAACGGCGTCGAAGAAACGCCGCCAAAGCGGCGCTTCGCGCTTTTCATCCATCACCGCGTCCGCGCGTTCCGGTTCTTTTGCAAACCAAGTGGCGATCATTCCAACGGCCATACACGCACCGTAGATACCGTAGGACATGCGCCAGCCCACGGCCGCCGCCACAATGAGGATCAGGGAATCTGCAGCCAGAAGCGCCAGGCGGTAGCTGAACTGATAGGCAGACGCGAGGAGGCCTTGTTCTTCTCCGTCGTCCGCCGATTCAATGCGCCAGGCATCAACCACAATATCTTGTGTCGCTGAGGCAAGCGCAACGACGAGCGCAAAAACGACAAGCGGGCCTAGCCCGGTTTTCGTGCCGGTTCCGCCCATGGCAACCAGCGCCAGCCCGACGGTGATCTGCGAGAGCATCATCCATCCGCGCCGATGTCCAAGCCGCTTAAACAACGGCAAATCGACGCGATCTATCAAGGGCGCCCACAGAAACTTCAGCGAATAGGCAAGACCTACCCAGGAAGAAAAACCGATCCACGTCAGAGAAGTGTGTTCATCGCGCAGCCAGAAGCCGAACGTATTGCCGACCAGATAAAAAGGAAGGCCTGAAGAAAACCCGAGCAACAACATCGAAAGCGTTTTGGGCCGCAGGTAATCGGCGAGCCGGTGCTTGTGCGGACTCACGCCTTCATTGTCTACCGGAGCCTCACCAGACTCAACGCTCCGTTGTCCATCCTGACACTCTTCCCAGTGTCACCAATCATTCTGAACGAATACACCCTCCGACAGCGCGGTCGGGGGTTTGACCGTGGCGATAGGCGGCGAGCATTTCCTGCAGGAATGGCAATCGCGGCGGAGACAATCAGCGCGAGGAATGCAAGTTGGAGTGTTGCGGGATAGCGCTCAAAGATAATCTGGCGAACCGGCGCTTGAAACTCAAAAGATTGCCCGAGATCGCCGTGCATGAGCTGCCGCAAATAGTGTGTGTATTGCGTATAAAGCGGCAAATCCAATCCAAGCACGTGACGCAATTGCGCCAATTGTCGCGGCGCCGCGCCTTCTCCCAGCATCTGCTCGACAGGATCCCCGGGCACGATGGGAATCATGAGGAAAACGAGGGTGAGAACCAGCCAAAGCGCCGGCAGTGTGAGGAGAAACCGTTTGAGGAGGTAACGGGCCATTGGCATCGAAAAGCTATGAATTCCCCTGAGACGGTTTCGAATCTGTCGACGGTTGCAGCACGGCCTCCGGTGCCGGCTGCGTCTTGCTCTCGTTTTGAGCGGGGCGAATGCGCTGAATTTTTACTCTTGCAACGCGCTTTCCGTCCATTTCAACGACCGAGAATCGTGAATCGCCATACTCAAAGCTTTCTCCTCCCTTGGGGATGAAGCCTAATTGGTCGAGGACAAAGCCACCGACGGTCGCATAAGCCGGATCTTCGGGCAAAGTGATGTCGTATTGCGCGTCGAGGTCGCGGACGTTCAAGGCCGCATCAAAAATGAGCGCGCCATCCGAGAGGGTCAGGGGCCGCTCGACAACGTCAAACTCATCGTGAATTTCCCCTACCATTTGTTCGAGGATGTCCTCCATGGTTGCCAAGCCTAGAATGCTGCCGAACTCGTCCACCACCATGGCCATACCGACACGGCGTGTGCGCAATTCAAGAAGCAATTCGCTGGCGGGCTTGGTCTCTGGCACGATGAGCACTTCACGCAATACCCGGCGCAAATCGAAGGGCGGGGGGGACAAGTTTTCTTCCAGACGGCGTTCGCGATCGAGAACGATCCACATCATGTCCTTGATGTGAACAAAACCGAGGATGTGGTCCGCCGAGCCGCGATAGACGGGGATGCGCGAGCGCTGGGTGGTGGCAAACGCCCGCATCACGTCGTCCAGATTGGATTCCACGGGAAGCGTGTGCATGTCCGGCCGGGGAATCATGATTTCCCGGACCTGGATCTGAGCGAGTTCCATGGCGCTGAGGATGAACTTCTCTTCGCCCGGCGCAATCAAGCCGCGCTCGCGCGCCTGCTGAATCTGGATTTGCAGTTCTTCCGTCGAATGGGCAACGCCGTGAATCTGCGGTGAGGTCACGCCCAGGGCCTTCACAATCGCACCCGAAACACCGTCAAGCATGTTAATCGCCCAATGAAATGTGTTCAGGAACCATTGGAAAGGCAGGGCGACCAGGAGCGCAACGCGTTCCGCGCGGGCAAGACTGAGCGTCTTCGGAACTAACTCTCCAATGACCACGTGCAGCGCACTTAACAGGGCAAAGGCGCAACCCAGGGCAATCGCATGAGCGATAAGCACCGTGTGGGCCCCGGGATTCCCCGCCCAGATGGACTGAAACACCTTGGCCAGCGTGGCCTCGCCTAACGCCCCGATGGCGAGGCTTGTCAGCGTTATGCCGAGCTGTACGCCGGAAACGACGCGATGCAAATCACCGAGGAGGACCTCAACCACGCGTGCCCGCGCATTTCCCCTTGCGACCAACTGCCGGAGGCGTGACAACCTTACGGCAACGAGAGAAAACTCCGTCGCTGCAAAGAAGCCATTCAGCGCGATCAAGACCAGGACGCCGATCAGGCGCACTGCAAACATAACGGGATTTTGTCCCCCAGCCGCATTGTAGCAGTACTAGCGCGGAGCACAGGCAACCGTTCTATCCTGGATGCGTCTTAGTCCTTGAGTTAGTCCTATAGGCTGATGAGTGGCAAGATGGGCTTTGGGCTGCCAGCGGGAAGCAAAAAAGCTGGGACAGATATTGACATGATGCTTGGGACGTTTTTAGGATATTGTTTCGAAGTCGAACGGTTCGAGCGGATTTCTACTAATCGGAGCAGCGTCAATACGGGAAATCTTATTTCCTATAAGAAAAAACTATGATTAGCGTGAAGGATCTTTCCAAGAGGTATGCGCGCAACACAGCCGTCGATCACATCTCGTTCGAGGTCGAGCGAGGCCAGATCGTTGGCTTTCTGGGACCGAATGGCGCCGGCAAGACAACCACGATGAGGATACTGACGTGCTTCCTGCCGCCCAGTTCGGGCACCGCGACCGTTGCCGGTTTCGATGTCCTTGAAGCACCGCTTGAAGTCAAAAAGCGCATCGGCTATCTCCCTGAAGCGCCTCCGCTCTATCTCGAGCTGCGGACCACAGATTACTTGGCGTTTGTCGGGAGGCTGAAGGGACTTACCGGAGCTAAACTGCGGCAACGCGTTGACACGGTTTGCGAGCGGTGTGCGATCGGAGACGTAAAGAACAAGCTGCTTGGAAAACTGTCCAAGGGATACCGGCAGCGGGTCGGCCTGGCGCAAGCCATTATCCACAATCCTGACGTGCTCATTCTGGACGAGCCGACCGCTGGACTCGATCCCAAACAGATCAACGAGACTCGTGACCTGATCAAGGGCCTCGCGGGCGACCATACCATCATTCTGAGCACGCATATCCTCCCGGAAGTCGAGCAGACCTGCGAACGGGTCATCATCATTAACAAGGGCAAACTGGTGGCCACGGATTCGGTGAACAATTTGCAAAGCCGCGCGCGCGGAGCTGAATTCGTGGTGGTCGAAGTGGCGGGACGAAACGGAGCGCTCGATTCCGCTCGTGTTCAGGAGCGGCTTGAAAAAGTCGCCGGTGTGGGCCGAGTGGCATTCAAAGAAAAGAAACAGAGTGGCGCAACATTCGAGGTGGAGAGCCTCAAGGATAAGTTCGCGCGTGGAGACCTGGCTCGCGCAATCGTTGAAGCGGGCTGGGACTTAAATGAACTTCGCACTTCGGCAGTGAGCCTGGAAGAAATCTTCCTGCAACTCACGGGCGAGCAGGTTGCCGCGCCCCAACAGGAAGCACAGTCAAAGGAAGCGGGACAATGAGAAATATCTGGATTATTTGCCAGAAGGAGTTGCGCAGCTATTTCGCTTCGCCCATCGCCTATGCGGTGATGGCCTTGTTCGCGCTCATCTTCGGTTTGGTCTTTTTTTCAGCGACGCGAGAATTCGTCAATTTCAGTTTTCGCTCGCAGATGAATGGCGGCGGGCCTCCGATGAGCGTCAATGAGTACATTATCCGCCCGATGCTAGGATTCGCCGGAACCGTTTCACTCTTCCTGATTCCGTTGATCAGCATGCGGCTCATCGCTGAAGAGAAACGCAACGGCACGATCGAGCTCCTTTTGACGTCTCCGATTCAGGATCTCAGCATCATTCTGGGCAAGTGGCTGGGAGCAATGTTCCTCTACCTCTTCGTCCTCGGGATGTCCCTGCTGAACATCGCCTTCCTCTTTGCCTGGGGGAAGCCAGATTGGAAACCGGTTCTGGTGGCGTATCTTGGCCTCCTATTGCAGGGCGGTAGCCTGTTGGCTGTTGGCACGCTGATTTCGGCGATGACCAGCAATCAGATCGTGGCGGGGGGCGCAGCTTTTTTTGTAAGTCTCATGCTCTACATGTTGAGCTGGTTCACCGAGTATGACAGCACCACAGCCTCGAAAGTGCTGAACTACGTCTCCATCGTCCCGCACATGGAGAACTTCAGCAAAGGCATCCTCGATCTGAAGGACTCCATCTTTTACGTGACCTTCATTTTTCTAGCCTTGTTCCTGACCGTGCGCCAGATGGAATCGCTGCGGTGGAGGTCTTAGGATGGCCCCCGCCTGGCTGAAGGCAAGACAAACTCAATACGCGGCGTATGCGAGTGTCTACATCCTCATTGTGCTCGCGGTTCTTGCCGCGGTTAATTTTCTTGCGAATCGCTACGACAAATCCTACGATTCCACCACGAACAAGCAGTTCAGCCTCTCGGACCAAACCATCAAAGTGGTCAAGGGCCTGAAGAGCGACGTCCAGCTCAACTACTTTGGCCCGCAAAACGAATTCCGCATGGCTCGCGACACGCTGGACCGGTATTCCAGTTTGTCTCCAAAGCTGCGCGTCACGTACATCGATCCGGAGCGCAAACCTCAAATCGCAAAAGCGGCTGGATACCGGTCGGACTCCACAGTCATCGTTGATGCCGGTGCGCGCCGCGAAAGCGCGAAGAGCCTTAGCGAGGAGGAACTCACCGGCGCTCTGATCCGCTCACTCAAATCCGACGAACGTACCGTCTGCGTGCTCTCGGCGGCCGGCGAGCATTCCATCGACGACTCAAATGCGGGCGGCTATTCCCTATTCAAACAGCTCCTTGAGCGCGACAATTACAAGGTTCGCTCCGAGACCCTTCGGCCAGTGGAGCCAGCCAGCAATAAGCCCTTGGCTCTTGGCCAGACTCCCGCAGTTTCCTCTCTGGAGATTCCCAAGAGTTGCACGGTGGTGGTACTCGCCGGTCCGAAAAATGACTACCCTGCTCCAGTGGTCAGCGCTTTGAAATCATTTGTGGAAGCCGGTGGCCGCGCATTTTTCCTCCTCGATACCCCGCTCCGCCTGGGTGACTCCGAGCCTCCGAGTGAAAACGAGGATTTGCTCAAGCTTCTCGCTGACTGGGGCGTCACTGCGAACAAAGACCTGGCTCTCGACCTCAGTGGCGTTGGTCAGATTTTCCGCTTGGGTCCCGAGGTTCCTCTCATCCTGGGTTATGAATCGCATCCCATCACGCAGCCGCTCACGCGTGTGCCAACTGCCTATCCCCTGTCCCGCTCCCTGGACACACAGTCCTCCGGCAGAGCCACCCTCTCAAAGCTGGTCGCCACGACGGAAGCTAGCGTCGCCACCAGTTCCATAAGCGCACGCGGCGCCGTCGATCCGACAAAAGGAAAAAAAGGACCGCTCACGCTTGCGGTCGCCGGTACTCTCAGCGGTTCGCCCCAGGGCCGCTTCGTAGTCGTTGGTACCTCGCGCGCCGCGCAGAACAATCTTGCAGGCTCGCGTTCACTCGGCAATAAGGATCTCATGGTTAACATCGTCAACTGGCTCTCGTCTGACGAGGATTTGATCTCCATCCGCCCCAAGGCTCCTGAAGATCGCCCGCTCAATATGACCAGCCGCAGGCTGAACGCCACGTTCTGGCTCAGTGTCGTCGTATTCCCCCTCAGCGTGATCGGAGTCGGCCTTATTACCTGGTGGAGGCGGCGATAGCTCATGAAGTCCAAGGGTCTCCTGACCGCCAGCTTTATTTTGCTCGCGCTGAGCGCGGTCATCTGGTGGTCCAACAAGAAAGCGGCTACGGCGGACAAAACTCCGGCCGAAACAACCACGGTTAAACTGCTGAACTTACCCGAAGCTCAAATTCAGAATATAGAAATCAAGAAGCGCACGGGCGAAACGATCCATTTGCAGCGCAACGACTCCCGATGGCAGATCATCGCTCCCGAACCGCTCCGCGCCGATCCCGATGCGGTCTCCAGCATGCTGTCGACGCTCTCCTCACTCAGTTCCGAGCGCACCGTGGAGGAAAAGGCCACCAGCTTCAATCAGTACGGCCTGAATCAGCCTGCGATCGAGTTGACGATCACTGATAAGAACAAGAAAACCACCAGGCTACTGATTGGCGACAATACGCCAGCGGGTACGGCAGTCTACGCTGCCATCGCAGACGACCCGCGCATCTTTGCCCTTTCGAGTTACAAAAGAAATAGCCTCGACAAGTCCCCGAACGACCTGCGGGACAAGCGCCTGCTGACCTTTGATTCGGACAAGGTTTCCAGCATTGAATTGACAGCAAAGAAACAGGCTGTCGCGTTTGGACGCAGTAAAGACGAGTGGCAGATCGAGAGGCCGAAACCATACCGCGCCGACCGCACTCAAGTGGAAGAACTGTTGCGCGCACTGCACGAAGCAAGAATGGAATTGAGCGGAAGTGAAGATGACAAGAAAGCGTCCGCGGCGTTCAGCGCGGGAACTCCTATTGCAACCGCAAGAATCACGGACGTCTCCGGCACACAGGAACTGCAGGTTCGGAAGAACAAAGAAGACTACTATGCGAAGTCCAGCGCCGTCGCTGGCGTTTACAAGATTTCGAGCGGAACCGGGCCGGGACTGGATAAGAGCATCGACGATTTCCGAAACAAGAAGCTCTTCGATTTCGGCTACGCCGACCCTGACAAAATCGAGCTTCATGACGGCCCCAAAGGCTACTTCCTCACCCACAGCGGCAGCGATTGGTGGTCCAACGGCTCGAAAATGGACCCGGAGACGGTATCTGCCTTCGTTGACAAAATCCGCGATCTAACCGCGATCAAGTTCGTCGAAACTGGGTTTACAGCACCGGTGATAGAGCTGACCGTGACTTCCGATGGAGGAAAACGCGTTGAAAAAGTGATGCTCTCGCAGAATGCCGGCAAGTCCGTGGCAAAACGGGAAAACGAGCCCGCTCTTTATGAGTTGGATGCCTCGGCCGCCCTCGACCTGCGGAAGTCAGCCGCCGACTTAAAGCCTGCTTCCCCACCCAGCAAGAAATAGTTGCGAAATCTTCAGGACTGCGTTCGCGTCCACTGGCAGAATTCCCCCGTGCGACGCGATCGTGACTCGCTTCGCTTCTCGGCTCGGTTGCGCGCACGAAGCGGCTACTCTACACTAAAATTTTGTTCGGATCGGTCGGGAGTCAACTTGCGCACGCTACTTCGGGTTTTCTATTGGGTCTTTGCCATCTTCGCGATCGCCGCAGGAGTTCTAGCCTGGTGGTACATCTACCGCCCGCTGCCGCAAATCGACGGAAGCGCTTCCCTGCCTGGTCTGCATCAGGAGGTTACCGTCGAACGCGATCGCTGGGGTGTGCCACACATACGCGCGGCCTCTGTGGAAGACCTCGCGGAGGCGCAGGGCTACGTCATGGCGCAGGACCGCCTTTGGCAAATGGATCTTCTCCGCCGCGTCGCCCGCGGACAACTCTCTGAAATACTGGGCCCCAGAACGCTTCCCTTCGACAAAGAGTTTCGAACGTACGGTTTTGCCCGCGCTGCGGAGCGCGACGCCACGCTCCTGGATCCCGAATCTCGCAAGGTGATGGAAGCCTATGCCCGCGGCGTGAATCAATTTATTGAGCAGCACAAGAGGAATCTCCCTCTGGAGTTTTCGCTCCTGCGTTACGCGCCAAAGCCCTGGCAGCCTTCCGACACGCTAGCGATTTCCGCCTACATGTACCGCACTCTTAGCGACACTTGGCAAAGAGAATTGAATCGCGCGAAAGTCGTCGAACGCGCCGGCGTGGATCGCGCGAAAGATCTCTTCTCGGAGGAAGCCGCGATGGATCATTTCGTCGTGGGCGACCCAAAGGTCATTGACGATGGCTCGCAGCGCTCCGCAGCAGACGGCGACGACGAAGACGATGACGACGACATGCAACCAGACCCTGTACTGAAAGCCGCCCGTGAAGGATCGAACGATGCGCTGACAGTTCAGAGCGCTCCCGACTTGACCTCTGCGCTGGCGGAATCCGTAGAGACCTACCTGGAGGAATCTCAATCAGAAATTCGGCAGGGCCTTGGCAGCAACAACTGGGTAGTAAGCGGCGCCCACACCGTGACTGGGAAACCCCTGCTCGCCAATGACACGCATCTCGAGCTCTCGATACCGTCGATCTGGTACGAGATTCATCTCACCGCACCTGGCTGGAACGTCAAAGGCTTCACGCTGCCCGGCGCGCCGATGATCATCATTGGCCATAACGACCGTATCGCCTGGGGCTTCACCAATAACGGCGCCGACGTTCAGGATCTTTACGTCGAAACATTCAACCCCACCTCCCCGGGTGAGTACCGCGTAAAGGGCGCGTGGACGAAAGCGCAAGTCTCCGACGAGATCATTCGCATCAAAGGTCAACCGGACGAACACCTGAAAGTTACCGTAACGCGACACGGCCCGGTCGTTCTTCGCGA
>Ga0137381_10002933_pt1 | contig 11963 bp, 9 predicted proteins | sample SagtaG_16_FD_104808 | JGI IMG/M metagenome (GOLD analysis project Ga0137381, IMG submission 104808) | Vadose zone soil microbial communities from Sagehorn Ranch, Mendocino, California, USA - Sage2_L_115_16 metaG | ecosystem: Environmental > Terrestrial > Soil > Vadose zone | place: USA... | reverse complement strand
CTCGTCGCTGGTAGATGACATCGCGCTGCGATGTCCCCGCCCGCGTCAGAGCGGGCGGAACGAATCGCGCGCCACGTCCCAATCCCGCCGCACGTTGCGCCGCTCGACGCGGCGCGGACGGCGCAGCGCGCCATCCCTAACTGGGACGCCGGGCGACCGGATCGCGGGTCAGCTCCCGGCCACCGCCAGTCCCGGAGGGACGACCGAGAATAGCCCGGCGTTTCAACGCCGGGTCCGAGGCCGGCAGGACGCAAGTCCCGACCGGGACGACTGAAAAAGCGATTTTGCCACGCAAACCCTGCCTGCGGAGGCCAGTCAATCCGCATTCCGCATTCAGCAATCGATGGGCTCTCCAATTCGGGAGGGTGAGCGTCCTCGCGAACCCTAACTTTTCCCGCACTCCGCACTCCGCATTTGAATGGCTCTGCAACGCATTATGGTCCTGTGACTTATCAAACTCCTCACGGTGAGAAATCTGAACATGCCTCGGCTTCTTCAATTCTCCGATGGCAGCGCGGCGTTGTCGTCGTAAGTGGCCTGCGCGAGGCTCAAATTGAGAGAAGCAGCCGCGTGCGCTCACCATTCGCCGTTCCGCTGGAAGTCGGCGGCGCGCCACAAATATAATGCCGCAGTCGTACGATGCGGGCGCCACCTGTCGCCGAAGCTCTCCAACTGATCCGGTTCCGGTAGTTTGCGCCGCTTGTAGGCGATTTGGAAGCCCTTCCTGACTCCCAAGTCGTTGACTGGCAGCACGTCCGGCCTGCCAAGGTTGAAAATGAGGAGCATTTCGACCGTCCAGCGGCCAACTCCCTTTATGGCTGTCAGTTGCTCGATAAGCTCGTCGTCGGTGAACCTGGAGCATGCATGCAAGGATGGGACCTTGCCGGCGAGGACCATCTGCGCCAGTTCCTTGATGTAGGCTGCCTTCGCCCTCGAAAGACCGGCTGCCCTGAGACTGATGTTGTCGATGCTGGTGACCGCACTGGCGCTCGGGAACCGTCCGTTGCTAAAGAGGTTCTGGAATCGCGTGAGGATCGTTTTTGCCGCCTTCCCGCTCAATTGCTGGTGGATGATTGCGTGAACGATGGACTGAAACGGACGCAGGCGGCGTGGTTTCAGCCTGAGCGGCCCGACCCGGTCGATGACTCCGGCCATGACCGGGTCTGCTCGCAGGGTTGCCGTGGCCAGCTTGCTCACGCGCGGATGGTCTCAAAGGCCCGCCCGATAGGCAACGGAAGCATTCATATCGCACGGGATAGGTTTTATAGTTCTTTTTTGGGCCTGTCTCGGCTGTCCATAATTATCGTTTATGTCGGTCAACGTTGACCACGGTGCGGCCAAAGCCGCATTGGATAAAGCTTGGGCGGAAGTAAGCTCCAGCTCGCGGCCCCCTGCGGCGATGGGGCAATTGATTGAAAGCGTCTTGAGGGCATCGGACGTGACATTCAAATACATTCTGGTGACGGGGTACCTTGCCAAATGCGTCAACCCAAGCGCACACGCGAGGGCGATACAAGTGGGCAGCGATCTGACTGGTGCATACGACGCTCGGAGCCTCTGCCACAAGGTCGTTGTGGGGTTCGAAAAATCGAAGGGAAACCTGTTCGGTTTGTCGAACGAACCATTTGTCAACAAACCTGCGCGTCACCGTGAGCACGATGGAAACAATAGCCAACTGCGAAACAAGCCTGTGGCGAAGCTGCTGCACAAAGCTCTCGAACTGGCGCAGAAAGCGACCCGGGACGAAGTTTACCTCGGACTGGTCCACATCCTGCGGGTGGGCTCTGAGCATGCGGCCAACGAGCAGCACGTCACGGTCACTACGCAAGTGAACCTGGCAAAGGTGCTGAAGTTCATCAAGCAATTCCTCGCCGAGACGGATGGCGGAGCAAGGCTCGTCGGTGTATGGGGAGCATTTCAAGCGCTCCTCTCCGAGGTGGCAAAAGTCAAGGTGTACTCGCCCAATGCCTCAGACTTTTTCGGGAGGACTTCCGGGGATGTGGAGGTCTACCGGGACGGAGTGCTGGTGTCGGCGTCGGAATGCAAGCAGCGGCCACTGAACCTGGACGATGTGAACCACGGCATAAAGAAGTCCCTGGAAAAAGGAGTGCCTGAGTACCTGTTCGTCATCTCCGCCGGTGTGGCCGAGGGGCAGAACGCAGCGATCCGGAAGGCGATTCTCGCACACTCCAAGGAAGTTGACCTGGGGCTGGTGGATATTTGGAAGCAAGCGGGGCTGCTGGCGGCCATGCTCAACCCGGTGCGGCGGGCGAAATTCGGCGACTCGGTAGCCGAGTTGCTTCGCGAGATGCGAAAATTCGAGTCGGCGAACGCGGCGGCCGAGCTCTGGAACAAGATTACAGGCCCAGCCTGAGCTCCCGGTTGGCCTTCATGTCTGACGGGTCGTAGTTCATCCAGAGCGTCTCCGTGCGAATGTCTTTGGTGGAGTGGTTGGTCCGCCGGAAGTGGAGCTTGCTCCAGCGCTTGGGTGGGTAGAGTTTATCCATGAGCGGGCAGTCGTAGTTCGACAGAGCGACTTTACCCTTCGGGGCACTCAGTGCGTCGGCCAGTTCGGCGTGCTGGTCGTTGGTCATCTCGTAAGCATAAGCCTTTGAGTCCCCGCGCGTTTCGTGGACGTATGGCGGGTCGCAGTAATGCAGGGTGTCCACTGAGTCATAGAGCCGGATGCAATCCACCGCAGGACGGTTCTCGATCTGGACTCGCATTAACCGCAGGGCGATTTCAGGGAGCTGTTCGACCGCTCCGAGCCAGCGGCTGACTACCCCGCTCATCCCTGCCCTGATCGTATTGGTGCAGTTCGCCCAGCGGCCTACAGATGCCGTCTGAGCCAAGCCGGTGCGGACCTGCCGGGCGCGGACGTAAAAGCGGCGGGCCCGCTCCAACGGTGGCAGTTCTGGTTCCAGCCTGCAGGCCCGAGCGAACTCCTCTCGAGAGAATGGTGTGAGCGCCATGGCCTTTTGCAGGGCTTCGGATTGGTCGCGCAGTACCTTGAAAAAGTTCACCACTTCGCCGTCGAGGTCGTTGTACGTCTCCACGCCTGCCGGAGGACGGTTGAGCAGGACGGCCCCAGAGCCGGCGAAAGGCTCGCAGTAATAGGGAGTCATCGGCAGAAGCGGCAGGAGCCAGTCGAGGTGCGAGAATTTTCCCCCATACCAGCCGAAGACGATGAGCTTTGCGCCGCGCAGCCGGCTGATCGCCGGTGGCTTGCCATTTCGGACTGGTTTCCTGTCGGCGTCTCTCATGGGGGCACAGTACAAAAACCTATCGCACGCGCAATGTTTTTCGGTTTGGCGGCTTGCTGGGCCTTCCCGCGGGGCGACGGCCTTGCCGGTTGAACCGCTCTACCTCTGCCTGGTTGAGCAGGTGGTCCCGACCGCGCTTTTCCGAGGCTAGCCGGCCGGAATCTATGTACTGCCTGACCCGAACCGGGCTGATTTTGAGGATAGCGGCTGCTTCCGCTGTCGTAATCAAACCCACGAGCCAGCGAATGTAACCGGCCATCGGTGGGGCCGTCAACGGTTTGCGCGGCGGCGAAATGTTTGCCTGCGGTAGCGGAAAGAATGATGAAGCCGCATCGCGGACGTTCCCCGACCAATTAAAGAATCGGTACGCGGCCGGCTCGCGGCTGGAACGCGGGCACGGACGGCGCTGCGCACGGCCGCTCGGTCCGGGGCCTCCCAAGAGAACAGTAAGTGGCCAGCCTCGCACACCCGCATGTGATCGCCGCGAAGCGGCAATCCGCCCCGGCCAGAACGGGAGGCTCCGCGTGGCCGATTGCGCGTCAGCCTCGACCTCGGCCAATAATGATCGTTGCGCGTGCAGCGATCCTCCGCGGGAACGCGACCGTCCCGGTCGCCCCGCGCGCAGCCTCCGGCATTGCTTTTGCCAGCCGCAACTGCCTCATCCGGGCCCCGGCGATACCCCGGTCAAGTTGGTGACCGGCCAGCCCGAGCGGGCCTGAACCATCATCTTGGGACGGCATCGGGCGTCAACCGCCGACGCAGCCGCGTCAGGTTTTTCTCGATCCGCTGCAGATACGGATTGGGTCCATCGGGATACGGATCATTGAGGAACGTGTAGAGCTTGCGAAAATCGTGGTTGAGCTTGGGCCAGACATAGGTTTCCCAAAAGGCCGGGGTCTGGCGCATCAATTCTTCGGCGCTGTGGTACTCCGCGAACCGGCCAACCTTGATATTGGTGAAGCGGGCGGCCTCCGCAAACTCGAGATAAAGAATCGGCAACTTTTCCACGTAATCGTCCGCTGCCATCTGTCCCAGCAGATCGGCCGTGGCCAGGGCAAACCCGAGGATGCGCTCCAACTCGCTTTGAAACGGGATGCCTTGCAGGTCGGCGTTGACCCCGGTGCAACTAATCATGTGCTGGATCGCCGCAATGTCTGCTTCGGTGTACGCCTGCTTGCCCAGAAACTCGCGGGCGAAGACGGCGCTCCGGCCGACGTGAACCGGGGTGTATTTCGCGCCGGTGCCCTCGGTGTCCTCTTTCCGTTTCAAATAACCGGTGTCGTGAAACAGAATGGCCAGCAGCGCCAGCTCGAACATCTTCGCCGATACTTCCGGCGCCGCCTTGGCCGCCTGACGCCCCCGCAGCAGGCGTGCCAGGCAGAGCGCGCCTTGCAGCGTGTGCTCGAAATCATGGTAGCGCGCGTCGATCGCCTGGTAATCGGCGAACCGGCCCGAAAAAAATCGGATCGCCCAGGAAAAGGCCCGCGATACGGTCCGGCGCGTGCCCTCCGGATACATGCTCAAATAGATAGAACGGACTTCTTCCTCAACGACGCCGGGAACCCGCGTGTCAATTTCAGGCAACACTAGGCAACTCTAACCTAGTTTTGGCAAATTGCACTGTTTTTTTGGGGGTCGAGGAACCAGGGTACGCCTCCCACGTTTTGGATCGGTGTGCTGGCGACCCAAATCACGTGTTTACAGAGCTCTCATTAACAACCCTGCTTTAGCGGGGTGTCATCGGGCGACCCGCTGTCTTGAACCGCTTCAGCGGTTTCCATCATCCAAAACCGTTGAAACGGTTGAGATTCAACGGCCTTGCTTGCACCCAGCTAAAGCAGGGTGTTAATAAAGCTGTCCAGGTGTTCAAAAACTCGGATGCGCCCAAAACGGCTCCGGACACCACTTTTCGATGTCCCTCTCTGGATAATTGGTGTACCGTGAGCGCGTGCAGCGCATTTTCTTCCTGTTTCATGTCTCGCCATCCCCAGCTCTCGCCCAATCTTGACCCCACCTTCACTGCCCGGTCCCGTTCCACCTGGCAGGTCGCGCGGCGCGTTTTGGTCTATCTTCGGCCTTATCCCTGGATGGCCGTGGGCACAATTCTCTGCGCCCTCCTCTCCACCGCCTGCGGTTTCGCCTTCCCGAAACTGACCCAACTCCTCATCGACGAGGTGATTGTCCACCATCGGGCCGAACTGCTCACCCCGATGCTCCTCACCCTGTTCGGCGCTTTTTTGTTGCGCGATTTGTTCAACAGCCTGCGCATTCGCCTGAACAACCACTTCGAGCAAAACGTTATCTTCGACATGCGCCGCGACGTGTACGCGCGGCTCCAACGGCTGCCAGTCAATTATTTCGACCAGCGGGCCTCCGGCGACCTGATGACGCGCGTGATTGAAGACGTGAACTCCGTCGAGCGGCTTCTGATCGACGGCACCGAGCAGGGGACCGTCGCGTTGCTGAGCGTGACCGGTGTCCTCGTTTTTCTGTTTTGCACCAATGCGCGGCTGGCCTGGGTCGCGCTCATTCCGCTGCCCCTCCTCACGGCCGGCGCCCTCTGGTACACGCTCACCGCCCATCGGCGTTATCGCGCCCAGCGCCAGGCGGCCAGCGCCATGAACGCCCTCCTCATGGATAGCTTGCAAGGGGTCCGCCAAATCAAGGCCTACGGCCAGGAAGCGCACGAAGACACCCGCTTCGCCCAACGCGCCGACGGCTTGCGCCAAAGCACCCTCGGCGTCATGCGGGTCTGGGCCGCGTATTCGCCCGCGATGAGTTTTGCCGCCGCCCTCGGCAGCGGACTGGTCTTGTGGTACGGCGGCCGATTGGTTCTCGCGGGCGCCATCACGCTCGGCGAACTGGTCGGCTTTCTCTTTTTTCTCGCTTTGTTCTACGAACCGGTCGGGCGTCTCCATGGCTTGAACCAGATGCTGCAGGCCGCCCGCGCCGCCGGCGAACGGGTGTTCGACATCCTCGATGCCACGACGGAATCCGCCGCTTCCGCGCGCACCGAAACGCTGCGGACACCGGTGCGCGGCGAAGTGGTCTGCGACCAGGTTGCTTTCAGTTACCGGCCCGACCGCGTGGTCCTGCGCAATATTTCGCTCCACGCCCGCCCCGGCGAAATGGTGGCGTTGGTCGGCCCCACCGGCGCCGGAAAATCGACCCTCCTCAATCTGCTGCCGGCGTTTCACCAGCCCGCCTCCGGCCGCATCACGATTGATGGACAGGACATCAGCCGCATCGCGCTCGATTCCCTGCGCCACTCCATTAGTGTCGTGAGCCAGGAACCGTTCCTTTTCAACGGCACCGTTCGGGAAAACATTCTCTACGGCAAACTCGACGCCGCCCGGGCCGACCTGATCGCCGCCGCGCGCGCCGCCAATTGCCACGAGTTCATTAGCCGGCTGCCGGAGGGCTATGACTCGCGCGTCGGCGAACGGGGCGTCAAATTGAGTGTCGGGGAAAAACAGCGCGTCAGTATCGCGCGGGCCTTGTTGAAAAACTCCCCCATTCTCCTCCTCGACGAAGCCACCGCCAGCGTCGATACGGCCACCGAGCGGCTTATCCAGGAAGCACTTGCGCGGCTCATGGCGAACCGGACCAGTTTCGTGATCGCCCATCGCCTGAGCACCATCCGCAAGGCGGATCAGATTCTGGTTTTGCGCGAAGGGCGAATCATCGAACAGGGCACTCACGAAGCGCTGCTCGAACGGGCCGGTCTTTATGCCAAACTCGCTCGGATTCAAAACACCACTTTCATCGAAGAGAGCTTCGAGCGGATCGCCGCGGGCTGATCGGTCACTGTGCCATTTCGTCACGCCCGCGGCACCGGCAAAATCATCAAAAAAATGGCCGGTCGGGGCCGGTTTCCGCGCCAAAAAAATTTTCTTGCAAACATGAAGATTTCTCTTGCACACTTTCAAAAAGATGCGTAAGCTTTATTCGTTAGGTTTAAAGGATAGGAAGAATGAGTGAGACCGCATAAGGCGGCGCGGTCGGCGGAAACGAAGGGCACGCCTGGTTTTTTGAAATTTTGATTCGGGTGGCAGAACGTTTCTTCAGCGGGGTTCCCCAACCCCCACCTCCTTGGCGTCTGTTGCCCGAATCATTTTTTTTGGATCCAGCGAAAACCCGCCCAAACTCTCCTCACAAGCTCAGATGGCCCAGCGCCAGCAATCCGTAGAAAGTGTATTCGCAATCCAGGAGTTCCTCACCCCAATGGCCGTGAAATGAACCTTCATTGGTCCAGAGCGTGTCGATGAAATCGAGGCACGGCTCCTTGATTCTCTCACAGGATATCTCCATTCCCGCCAAGGCGTGCAAGGCAGTCGCCGTGGAAAGTAAATCGGGCATCGGCGCGCTCGGCCCCGCTCGGAACCCGCCGGTGGCGTCGCAGCGATCCAGCAGCCAGTCGCCGGCGGATGGGTTGATCGGGAAACCTAAATTTCGCAAGACGGTGATCGCGGCAGCGGTCGCATTCGTCGCTCCGCCTTTGCCGCCCCGTTCGTTGCTCCAAGCGCCGTCCTCGGTCTCCAGAAACTTCAACGCTTGCACCAGACACAACGGCTCCGGCAGTTCGGCCCGCAAATCCTGATAGCAGCCGAGCGCCAGGAATGCGCCGTATGCGCTGCCGAATGGGCTGCCGGCAACTGGATGGTATCCCCCGTCCCGAGCCCGAAAGGTTTCGATGCGGCACAAGAGCGATCTTCGCAGTTCGCCGGTGGGCGAATCCAAGCCCAAAGCCGAATTGGATAATGCCGCCCAGCCGCGGGCCAGGCAACAGAGATGAACGAAGTCCAATTCCTCGCCGTGGCGAAAGGTCTGCAAATAGCTTTCAATCCGGCCCACCGGCAGTTCCGCTTGCAGCGCCAGCAGTCCGTCGATGCCGAAGATGGTGTAGTAAAGATCGCTCGTGTCCGAGCGGCCCTTGAAACCACCGTCGGCGTTCTGTTGGCGAAGCAAAAAATCGCGGACGAGATCGTTCGATTCGCCCAGCAGTTTCGGCGCCAGCCGCGCGACTTGCAGCATCTCCAGTCGCAGACTCATGGTGTCTCAGGGCAAACCGCCGAAAAGTTTTGCGCCCTCCTCTTGGCCGTCAATTCAACAAACCTCCGCGTCCGTTTCGGCCTGGCAGCCTGTTAAGAAAGTAGCAGCCGACGTGAGGAGGCTCTCTTATCGCTACTGTTTCCGAAGAATTTTGAGCCTCGTTACCTCGGCTGCTACGGGAAGTGGCGTTTTTCAACGGGCTGCTAGGGGTTGGCGCGCGGGGCCAAGGTGCTCTCAAAGTCGTTTCCTTCAACCCCGCGACCGCTCAAGCTCCGCTTGTCGCGGGCACGGCGCCGCCTCGCTGACGGGCATTGATCGCCTCAAATTCCTTGCACCACCCCTTGATTTCCGTGTCATTGAAAATCTTCCCGATGACGCGGCGCAACAGGCCTTTCAGATTGGCGTTTTCCACGTCGCGCAAGGAGCGGATGGCCTCTTCCTTGTAGGTTTCCAACAGCGCGCGGGCGCGTTCATCGACTTTCAATTCGCGGTACAGCGCTTCGATTTGCTCGGCGTTCATGCCTGCCGGCGGCAGCCGGCGCCAGATCGATCCGAGCGCGCTTTTCTTTTCGGCTTGCGCGCGCTCGTAAGCAATGGCCAGCAGCAGGCTGGGCCGCAGGGCGGCCAGGTCGTTCGTTTCACCGTTGCTGCCGGCATCACTCACATCATCGCGGACTTGATAGGCGATGCCCAGCGCTTCGCTGTAGGCGTTCAAGGCGTCGCCGACCTCCTCGTCCTGGTCCAGCCCGGCATAAATCGCACCCAGGCGCAACGCGACTTCAAAGGCGGGCGCGGTTTTTTGGCGAAAGATTTCGAGCACCTGCAGCGAGGTGAGCGGCTCGGGCTTGCGGACCCAGCACAGCTCGGCGCCCTGTCCGCGGCAAAGCCGGCGCTGGCCTTGCGACGCCACGAGCAGCATGGCCGCTCGTTGCGCGGCGGAAATCGCGCAGGCGCCAATCAAGCGATAGCCTTCGCCGATCAGCAAGTCGCCCACGTTCAAGGCCACCGCCAGGCCGTGTTCCTCGTGCAGGGTCTTTTCTCCATACCGCGTCGCGTCGTTGTCCTCGATGTCGTCGTGGATGAGCGAGGCCTTGTGGAAACACTCGACGGCCACGGCGATCTTCTTTAGCTCCTCCGGCAGCGGCGTTCCGGCCTCCGCGCGCAAGGCCTCGAAAGCGGCCACGGCGAGAAACGGCCGCCAGCGTTTGCCGGCGCGCAGCAGCCACTCGCGGGCGATCTGCTCCGTTTCCCCTTCGCCCGGCCCGAGGATCAGTTCGAGCGAGGCCGGCGTGAACCACCGATTCACCTCATCGCGAAGCGCGCCGAGGTCCAGCCGGCGCGTTCGATCGTCGCTCGTAAGGTGGATGTAGTCCCATACCCAATCGAGGTCCACGGTGGTGTCAATGCAATCGTCCTGCAGCAGCGGCACCGCCACGCCGGGAATCGCGGCCGCTTCCATGTAGGGAAAGGCCCGTTCCAAAACGCTCAAACAACTCACGCCGACGATTGCCTCGATTTTGCCGGTTTGGATGAGCGACATGACGATGGCCGAACCCTCGGCGACGAGCACGGCGTAGCCCAGTTTCTCCGCTTCGGCCTGCAAATCCTGGATGGTACACAGCCCGCACTGCTTGCACAGCAAGCCGAATTCATCGAATGGAGCGGGACATTTGCTCTCCACCCGCAGGCATTTCGGCAACAGCAACAGCCGCCGTTCGTAAGGCACGGCCGCCAGCGTCTCGCGCCACAGTTCGTTGTTGATGAGCACCCCGAGGTAGTCGCGATAAACCGGATCGCACTTGAGCATGCCCACGACTCGGTCCGCGTGTTCCTTCAATTGCTCCACCGGCAGCGGCGGCACGGGATTGTACTCCACCACATAATGCCGGATGAACTGAAGCATCTGATTCCGTTCGGCGGGGGTCTGCGGAATGTTGGTCTTCGGCGGCCGGAACCGTTGCTGCACGATGTGCCGCGGCAGGCTAAGGGGTTGCATATGGTTGGTCAGATGTTGCGCGGGTTTATTTATTCACAAATTCGGGCTGGCCCGGCGTATTATTCGCGCCCGGCCGGTCCGGGTCGAGGCGGGTTTGCAAGGCTTGGGCTTTGGCCGCGGCATCATGGCCGGCGTTCCGATACGCCGCGAAATCGTTGAACCAATATTTTTTGGCCAGCCGATACATCCAATGCTTCTCGGGAACTTCCTCGCCCGGCAGCCATTGGCTGAAACGCGGCTGCATCGCTTCCAATTCCGTCATCGCCGTGCCGCGCGATGTCGTGTCCCGCGCGCCATGCTTCTGGACGAGTTGCTTCACCAGATCGGGCCGCTCCAGCACCACACAGCCCCGCGTCGCCCGGGCGGACAGTTCGCGGAAATCCCGCAGGAAGGCGGAGTCGCGCATCGTCGCAAACACGCCGCGCGAGTCGCGGATATTTTCCACCGCGAACTGAATGATGGGGCACGGCTCGATGTCGCCGCGCGGGCCGATGTGATGGCTCACTCCGGTGGACATCGGGCAAAGCGCCTGGCCGCGGTGATCGTAGTAGGCATCGATAATCGCGATCGGCATCTTGCCGCGCATCTCGACCACGAAGCGGCGCACCCGCACGAGTTGGTCGGGACGCAGCGCCAGTTGCCCGTTCATCTTCGGCCCGACCGGCCGGTAGGTGTGATACCAGACATAATGGACGCCTCGGGTAATGAGCTCCTGCAACCACGATTCGGTGAGCAGTTCGTCGATGTTGCTCTGGCAGACGCTCGTCGCCACGCCCGTGAGCAGACGCTCGTTCAGGCAATGCTCCAGACCGCGCACGGTCTTGTTGAAAACATCCTTTTTGCCGCGCCGTTCGTCGCTCACCATTTCGCGTCCCTCGATGCTGATGAGCGGGGTCACGTTGCCGAGCCGCCGCAAGTCGCGCGCGACTTTTTCAGTGATGAATTGTCCGTTGGTGAAGATCTGGAAATAACAGTCCGGATGCGCGGCAACGATTCGGAGCAGTTCCGGGTGCATGAACGGTTCGCCGCCCAGGATGCCGAAGAAACTGTTGCCATGCTGCTTCGCGTCGCCGATGAGCCGGTTCATCGCCTCAAGGTCGATCAGTTCGCGCGGCGCTTCGACATCGACCCAGCAGCCCTGGCATCGGAGGTTGCACGAATTGATGATCGAAAGGTAAAGGAACGGCGGAAAGTATTCGCCGCGCCGGATGCGCCGCTTGAATTTCTCGACCGACAACATCCCCTTCAGGCCGAAGTTCCAGGCCAATTTCCAGAGCGACCGCTTGTCGGTCGTGCGCAGAATGCGAGTGGCCAGTTGGGGGAACATGAGCGCGCGATTCAGATCGTTTTTCGGCCGCAAGTACCAGCCATTTTCATCACCGGGCTATTGTTTGGCCAGCGCCGCTTCCGCCTTGGCTTTGGCCTCTTCTGCCCGGTGCGCGATTTCCTCCGGCGACGGCAGGCTCATCAACACTTCGGGGGGGATGTCGCCCGCCTGCGCGAGTTTGGTCAGGCACTTTTGGCGTTCTTGCAGGGCCTTGTTGGAATCGCGCACTTTGCATAAGCGTTATTTGGCCTTCGCACTTCGCTGGCGCAGCATGGAATAAATGTCGCCCCCGAGCAAGGCGGAGATGTCAATTTTCATTTTCTCG
>Ga0137381_10002923_pt1 | contig 11981 bp, 8 predicted proteins | sample SagtaG_16_FD_104808 | JGI IMG/M metagenome (GOLD analysis project Ga0137381, IMG submission 104808) | Vadose zone soil microbial communities from Sagehorn Ranch, Mendocino, California, USA - Sage2_L_115_16 metaG | ecosystem: Environmental > Terrestrial > Soil > Vadose zone | place: USA... | reverse complement strand
GATGCCGATGCCGCTGCAGGCCAAGCTGCTGCGCGTCCTGGAGGACCGCTCCTTCATGCGCGTCGGCGGCACCGAGACGATCACCGTGGACGTGCGGATCATCGCCGCGACGAACTCCGATCTGGAGGCCAAGGTGGCGGCCGGAGCATTTCGCAGCGACCTGTATTACCGGCTGAAGGTCGTGACCATCGGCGTGCCGCCCCTGCGCGAGCGTCGCGAGGACATCCCCCTCCTGGCGCACCGCTTCTTCGAGATGTTCAAGAACGAGAACGACCGTCCGCTGCTGCAGCTCTCGCCCGAGGTCCTCGAGGCGCTGACCGAGGCGCGCTGGGAAGGGAACGTGCGCGAGCTGCGGAACCTGATCGAGAGCCTCGTGGTCCTCGCCGACGCCTCGACCCGCGTTCTCACGCTCGACCATATGCCGGAGCACTACCGTTCGCGTCTCCCCCTCCCCGCCGCCCCCGTCCTTCCTCCCGCGGGCTCCTCCCGCCGCATGGAGGACATCGAGAAGGATGCGATTCTGCGCACCCTGCAGCAGACGGGCGGCAATCGAACCCGCGCCGCGGAGATCCTCGGCATCGGCCTCAGGACCCTGCAACGGAAGCTCAGGGAGTACGAGCAGTCCCCGGGGACAGGGGACGGGCAGCCCCAGGCGGACGAATGAACGCGGGCGTCAAATTGGCGCGCCACAATCACCCCGCCTCGACCCGGGGAGCGCAGGCGCCGCCCCGAGGCTTCCGGACCTAACCATCCCGGCCGCAAGATGTTAGTGGGCAGGCGGGCTGCCCACCCGCCTCCACGTGTCCATGGCACACCGCTTGCTGTCCGATCCTGGATGTCATGACCAAGACGATTCTCGTGGTGGACGACGATCCGGCCGTCCTGCAGTCGTACGGACGGCTGCTCCGAAGGCTGGGGCACCGTGTCCTCCTGTCGGAGGACTCCGAAAAGGTGATGACCGATCCTGAAAGCCTCCAGGAAATCGATCTTCTCATCCTCGATCAGCGCATGCCGCACACCAGCGGGCTCGCTCTTCTGGCCGGCTTGAGGCGGCGTGTGGCCGCGGCCCTCGGTACGCAGGGCACGGCCGGCGGTGTGCCGGCCGTCATCCTGATCAGCGCGTTTCTGAGCCACGAGCTCAGGGTCGAGGCGGCCCGGCTCGGCGTGGTGGAGGTCATCGAGAAGCCGATCGACACCGCGCACCTTCTGGCTTCCGTGCGCGCCGCCCTTTCCGGGGCGGCCTGCCCGCGCCCGGTGGACCCGCTGATCCCGCGTTGATGAGGCAGGACTTACAGCCCTTTCCCGCGTCCTTGACGGAGGATCGGGGCGGGCCTATACTGACTTTCCTCAAGGAGATGATGTCCATGAAAAGAAGTGGTCAACCGGTCACGCTTGCATTGATAGCGGCGGCCTCGATGATTTTCGGCATGGTGGTGGCCGGCGGCCTCCACCTCACCACTCCGGGACACGCCGCCGGGGAGACGGCGGACGATCGGCCCCTGCATGCCGCGGCCCGGGCCCAGCTGGCCGCCGGGCACGGGACCCCCATCGGCGCGCCGGTTTCGTTCGCCGACATCGCCGACAGGGTCAACCCGGCGGTGGTCAGCATCACTTCGACCGAGACGGTGAAATCGAAGGGGCGCGGTGGTCGGGCTCCCTTCCACGGCGACCCGTTCGAGTTCTTCTTCGGGCCCGAGCAGCGACGCCGCTTCTCGCCCGAGCAGCAGGAGGAACCCCGTCTCGAGGTCAGCGGCGGGTCGGGCTTCCTGATCAGCGATGACGGATACATCCTGACCAACTACCACGTGGTCGAGGACGCCTCCAAGATCAAGGTCAACCTCACCGGCGACCGCCGCGACTACATGGCCGACGTGGTGGGCACCGACCCCTCGACCGACATCGCCCTGATCAAGATCAAGAGCGACAAGAAGCTGCCGTACCTGTCCCTCGGCGATTCGGAGACGATGCGGGTCGGCGACTGGGTGATGGCGGTGGGCAACCCGCTCAACTACGACCACACCGTGACCGTCGGCGTGGTGAGCGCCAAGGGACGCATTCTGCGCGACCTGTCGCGCGACTTCTCCCTCGACAATTTCATCCAGACGGATGCCGCGATCAACTTCGGAAACTCGGGCGGCCCGCTGGTCAACCTGGGCGGCGACGTCGTGGGAGTGAACACCGCCATCAGCAGCGTCGGCCAGGGTATCGGCTTCGCGGTCCCGATCAACGTGGCCCGGGACATCATGAGCCAGCTCAGGACCAAGGGGAAGGTGTCCCGCGGCTACCTGGGGATCGAGCTGGCGGAAATCACGCCGGACCTCCAGGAAGCGTTCGGTCTCTCGACCGACAAGGGCGCCCTGGTGAACTCGGTGAAGCCCGGCCTGCCCGCGGAGTCGGCGGGCCTGAAGCGCGGTGACGTGATCGTCGCCGTGGACGGCAAGCCGGTGGGAAGCACGAACGAGGTCGTGCGGCAGGTCTCGGCCAAGGAGCCCGGCTCGACCGTGAAGCTGACCGTGCTGCGCAACGGCAAGGAGAGCACGCTCACCGCCAAGCTGGCCGATCGGAGCGAGCACATCGGCAAGGAGGCGGCCGTCCCCGAGAAGGGCGGGCGCAGCGAGGAGCCGAACGAGAAGAAGCTCGGAATCTCCGTGGACGACGTGAGCCCGGAGGTCCTGGACAAGCTCGATCTCCCGGACGACACCAAGGGCGTCCTCGTGACGCGCGTGTCGAGAGTCTCGGAGGCGTTCGAGAAGGGGCTCGGAGAGGGGGACGTGATCCTCGAAGTCAACCGCGTGCCGGTGAAGAGCGTTGCGGAATACCGGCGCGAGCTGGGGAAGGTCAAGGAAGGGGGGCTCGTGGTGCTGTACGTCATCAGCCCCTCCGGCCGGACGGGCGGCGATCCGATCTCGCGCTACGTGACGCTCCGCCTGAGCACGCCGCAGGAGGAGGGGGAATAGCCCCGCGCCGGAACGACCCGGCCTGTCTTCGCGATACCAGCGGGGCCCGCGCGGCGGGCCCCGCTTTTTTGTGTGTGCCTTTCCCCGCCGACGGACTAAAATCCGGGGGCCACCCGATGACGCGCGCGGTCATGAAGCCCGGGGTCCCATGAAACACAAGGTCCTGGTCGTCGACGACGAAGAGGACATCCGCAAGTCGCTGCGGATGGTCCTCGAGTACGAGGAGTACGAGTGTCTCGAGGCCGCCTCGGGCCCGGACGGGATCGAGGCGATCCGCCGTGACGCTCCGGACGCGGTCCTTCTCGACATCAAGATGCCGGGGATGGACGGACTGGAGGCTCTGCAGGCGATCCGCTCCAAGGACGCGCACACTCCCGTTCTGATGATCTCCGGGCATGGCGACATCCCGACCGCGGTCGAGGCGATCCAGAAGGGGGCGTACGATTTTCTGGAGAAGCCGCTCGAATCCGAGCGCGTCCTCACGGCCCTGCGCAACGCCATCGAGCGCAAGCGGCTGCGCCAGGAGAACCTGCGCCTCCGGCACCAGGTCGAGGCCAGCCTCCGGCTGGTGGGGGAGTCGAAGGCGATGAAGGGAGTGCGCGAGGCGATCGCGAGGGCGGCGCCGGCGCACGCGACGGTGCTGATCACGGGCGAGAGCGGCACCGGCAAGGAGCTGGTCGCCTGGGAGATCCATCGCAACAGCGATCGGGCCGAGAGGCCCTTCGTGAAGATCAATTGCGCGGCCATCCCCGAGGAGCTGATCGAATCCGAGCTGTTCGGCCACGAGAAAGGGGCGTTCACGGGTGCGACCGTGCGACAGATCGGCAAGTTCGTGCAGGCGGACGGCGGGACCATCTTCCTGGACGAGATCGGGGACATGAGCGCGCGCACGCAGGCGAAGGTGCTGCGCGTCCTCGAGAACGGCGAGGTGGAGCCGGTGGGCATGGCGAAGACCAGCCGGGTCGACGTGCGCGTCATCGCCGCCACGAACAAGGATCTCAGCGAGCGGATCCACGCCGGGGCCTTCCGCGAGGACCTGTTCTTCCGTCTGAACGTGCTGCCGATCGTCTGCCCGTCCCTGCGCGAGCGCCGCGAGGACGTCCCGGCCCTCCTCGACTATTTCGTCGAGACCTTCACCTCCGACAGCAGCTACCGCCCCAAGCGCTTCTCGCCGGCCGCCGTCGAGCGCCTGGCGGCCCGGCCCTGGCGGGGGAACGCGCGCGAGCTGCGCAACGCGGTCGAGCGGCTGCTCATCATGGTCGAACGGGAGACGATCGAGGCGGAGGACGTCGACGCGCTGGCGGGCGAGACCCCGGCGGGCCAGGCACACGACGTCGCGCCGGCCGTGGCGCAGGCCGGCGCAGCCGGACCCGCCGTCGCGCCCCCGGAGGGCGGAACCGCGCCGGCCGCCGCCGGCGAGGCGCGCGCCCCCTCCGCCCTCGACGCGCCCGATCCGACCTCGTTCCGCACCCTGCAGGACTACAAGGACGAGGCCGAGAGAATCTTCATCCTGAGGAAGCTCAAGGAGAACCGCTGGAACATCTCGCGCACGGCGAGGGCGATCGACACCCCCCGGAGCAATCTGTACAAGAAACTCGAGCAATACGGGATCTCGAGAGACCAGGTGCAGGAATGAGGCAGGCCCTCGCGAGCGCGCGGCGGCCGCGTTCGTGAGCCCGCGGCGCGGCGTCGTCATCGTGGACGGGGTCAGGACGCCCTTCTGCAGGTCCTGGGGCGTTCTCAATCAAGTGCCGGCCGACGAGCTCTGCCGCATCACCATCGCCGAGGCGATGGCCCGCGTCGAGCTGGACCCGCGCCTGGTGGACGAGGTGATCATCGGCAGCATCGCCCAGCCCGCGGAATCCACGACCATCGCCCGGGTGGCGGCGCTGAAGGCCGGCGTGCCGCGCCGCGTTCCGGGCTTCACGGTCAACCAGAACTGCGGGTCGGGGATCCAGGCGATCGTCAGCGCGTTCCATCGTATCGAGTCGGGCGCCGCCGACGTCATCATCGCCGGCGGCGTCGAGTCGATGTCGCGCATCCCGTTCCAGCTCGGGCAGGCGTTCACCGACGATCTCATGAGGTTCCGGCGCGCCCGCACCCTGCCGCTGCGTCTGGCCGCCCTGTGGAAGGCGCGTCTCAGGGACCTCCGTCCCGTCTCGGCTCTCGAGGTGGGGCTGCGTGACGCCATCTGCGGCCTGAACATGGGGGAGACCGCCGAGGTCCTGGCGCGCCGCTTCCACGTGACGCGCCAGGAGCAGGACGCCTTCGCGCTCGAGAGCCACCGCCGCGCCGTGGCGGCGCGCGATCGTCTGCGCCAGGAGATCGTCCCGGTCTACCCCCCGCCGCGGTTCCAGCCGGTCCTGGACGACGTCGGGCCGCGCGAGGACCAGACGCTGGAGCAGCTCGCGCGCCTGAAGCCGGCCTTCGACAGGACGTGGGGGACGGTGACGGCCGGCAACTCCTGCATGCTCACCGACGGCGCGGCGTCGCTCGTGATTGCCTCCGAGGAGCGCGCGCGCGAGCTCGGTCTGCCGTACCTCGGGCGGATCCGATCGTACGGGTTCGCGGGACTCGACCCCGCGGTGATGGGCCTGGGACCGGTGTACGCGACCGCCGTCGCCCTGGAGCGCGCCGGCGCCGTGCTGCGGGACGTGCAGCTCGTGGAGATCAACGAGGCGTTCGCCGCGCAGGTCCTGGCGGTGCGCCAGGCGTTCGCCTCCGCCGAGTTCGCCGCGAACGAGCTGGGGCTGAAGGCGGCGCTGGGGGAGATCAAACCCGAGAACACGAATGTGAACGGCGGCGCCATCGCGCTCGGTCACCCGGTCGGCTGCTCGGGAGCGCGGCTGGCGCTGACCCTGCTGAAGGAGATGGCGCGCCGCGACCTGGGTCTGGGGCTGGCCTCGCTGTGCATCGGGGGGGGCCAGGGCGCGGCCTTGATCTTGGAGCGGTCGTAGAGCATCTTACCGGGAGCGGGTCGCACGATCGATCGGAGGACGCGCGCATGGAGGCCAAACGGGCGGCCGTGTCCGAGACGGGGGAGAAGACCCTGTCGATGGAGGGCTCGGGTGTCGTCCTGGAGACCCGGCGCGACGGTCTCGCCTTCCTGATCTTCGATAAGCCGCACGACAAGGTGAATCTCTTGACCGCGCCCGTCGTCGGGGTCCTCGAGATCCTGATCGACCAGGCGTCGCACGACAAGAACGTCCGCGGGCTGGTGGTCATGAGCGCCAAGCCGGCGTCGTTCATCGCCGGGGCCGACGTCAACGAGATCCGCGCCCTGCGCTCGATCCAGGACGCCGAGCACGCCTCGCGCAAGGGACAGCGCCTGTTCGACGCCGTCGAGCGCCTGCCCTTCCCGGTGGTGGCCGCCATCAACGGCACCTGACTCGGGGGCGGGACCGAGCTCGTCCTCTCCTGTCATTTCCGGATCGTCGCCGACGACCCGCGCGTCGAAATCGGGCTCCCGGAAGTCCGTCTCGGGATCATGCCCGGCTGGGGCGGGACGCAGCGCCTGCCGCGCCTGGTCGGCCTGGCCCCGGGCCTCGACATGATCCTGACGGGCCGCAGCGCGAACGCCCGCCGCGCCGTGAGCCTCGGTCTGGCCGACGAGATCGTGCCCTCCGAGCTGCTCCTGGAGGCGGCCGAGAAGCTGGTGATGGACGCGGCCGAGGGCAGGCGGCGGCCCCGCCGACGGCTGCCCGACTCCACCCTGGCCCGGCTGAACCCGGTGCACCTGGCGCGTCTCGCGCTGGCCTCGCAATTCGCCCGCCGCGGTCTCAGGAAGCGCGTCGCCGAGGTCCACTACCCGGCCCCGTACCGGGCGCTCGAGGCGGTTCTCCACGGGCTGCGCCACGGGATGGCGGAAGGATTGCTGCGCGAGGCCGAGCTTCTCGGTCCTCTCGCCGCCTCGCGCACCAGCAAGAACCTCGTGTCCATCTTCCTCATGCAGCGCGCCGCGCGCCGCGACCCGGGGGTCGACGATCCCGCCGTCCGGCCGAAAGACGTCCGGGCCGCCGCGGTGATCGGGGCCGGCGTCATGGGTGGGGGCATCGCGCAGGCGCTGGCGCGCAGCGGTGTCGGAGTCCGGCTGAAGGACATCGACCCTCGGGCGCTGTCGCGTGGCATCCGCCACGCGCACGACCTCTACCAGGAGGAGGTCAGGAAGGGGCGCCTGAGCCGGCGCGAGCGCGACCAGAAAGCGGCCCTGATCCAGCCGACCCTCGAGTACACCGGCCTGCGCCGCTCGGACGTCGTGATCGAGGCGGTCGTCGAGTCGCTGGCGGTCAAGCACAAGGTGCTGCGCGAAGTCGAGGCGGTCGTGCCGGAGGGATTCATCTTCGCGACCAACACGTCGTCCCTGCCTATCGAGGCCATCGGCAAGGAGGCGCGTCGCCCCGAGGACGTCGTCGGCCTGCATTTCTTCAACCCGGTCCACAAGATGCCGCTGGTCGAGGTGATCAAGGGCCCGCGCACGTCGCAGGAGGCGGTGGCGACCGCGGTCGCTCTGGCCAAGCGCACCGGCAAGACTCCCATCGTCGTCGGAGACGCCCCCGGCTTCCTGGTGAACCGCATCCTGATGACCTACCTCGGCGAGTCGCTCGTGATCATCGAGGAGGGGGGCAGGATCGACGAGATCGACCGCGTCATGCTCGACTTCGGGATGCCGATGGGTCCCCTGGCGCTCCTCGATCAGATCGGCATCGACGTCGCCAACCACGTCGCCGGCGTTCTCTCCGAGGCCTTCCGCGATCGCGCCCCGCGCTCCACCGCCCTGCAGATTCTCAAGGACAAGGGGTGGCTCGGGCGCAAGACCGGACGCGGGTTCTACATCCACCCGGACGGCCCGGACGACGGGGGTGCGGACGACGGCGGCGGTCCCGGCGGCGGGCGACCCGCCGCCCGGCGCAGGACGAGCCGATCCGAGGGGCCGCCGCGCGACGTGAACGAGGCGGTGTACGCGTTGATCTCCGCCCGGCCCCGGGAGCACGTGGACGCCGGGCCGACCGAGACGCGGCTCGTCCTGCCGATGATCAACGAGGCGGCGCGGTGCCTCGAGGCCGGCGTCGTCGCCAATCCCTCGCACGTCGATCTGGCGATGGTCCTTGGCACCGGTTTCCCGCCGTTCCGCGGCGGTCTCCTGCGTCACGCCGACACGCTCGGCCTCACCGCGGTCGTGCAGGGTCTCGAGGCCCTCGCCGGCCGGCACGGTCCGCGCTTCCTGGCGACGCGGCTTCTGCTGGAGATGGCGCGCGAGGGGCGGGCCTTTTTCGAGAAGGAGTAACGTGGCAACCCCGATGGTCCAGACCGGGAGCAAGGCGCGTCCGGCGGCCGCCGCAGCGCCCGCGAGCTTCATGAAGTCGCTGTTCAGCGGCCGTCTCGAGGCGGGGATGGTGTTCCCTTATCCGCGGCAGGACGCGGAGGACAGGGAGACGCTGAACCTGGTCCTGGAGTCGTTTCGAGCGTGGGCGCGCGAGCGCCTGGATGGCGCCGCCATCGACAAGGCGGCCGTCTTCCCCGAGGCGCAGGTGCGCGAGCTGAAGGAGCTCGGTCTCCTGGGGCTCACCATCCCCGAAGAGTACGGCGGCGGCGGACTGTCGATCACCTCGTACTGCCGCCTGATGGAGGAGATCTGCCACTTCTGCGCGGCGACCTGCACGATCGTCGGCGCGCACCTCGGGATCGGCAGCAAGGGGATCCTCCTGCACGGCAGCGAGACCCAGAAGAGGCGCTGGCTGCCGGCCGTCGCGAAAGGGGATCTCCTGTGCGCCTACGCCCTGACCGAGCCCGACTCGGGGTCGGATGCCGCGTCCCTCAAGACCCGCGCCGTGTGGGACGAGGCGCGCCAGGTCTACGTCCTGACCGGCGGCAAGCGCTTCATCACCAACGGAGGCAAGGCGGGCCTGTTCACGGTGTTCGCGCGCATGCAGGTCGGCGGCGAGGACAGGATCAGCGCCTTCGTGGTGACGCGCGACCTGCCGGGAGTCTCGACCGGCAAGGAGGAGGACAAGCTCGGCCTGAAGGGCTCGTCCACGACCGACCTGTATCTCGAGAACGTGCCGGTGCCGAAGGACAACCTGCTCGGCGAGCCCGGGCGCGGCTTCAAGTACGCCATGGAGATCCTCAACGACGGCCGCGTGTCCCTCGCCGCGGGGGCCGTCGGCGGCGCCAAGGAGATGATCGATCGCAGCGTCGAGTACGCGAAGCAGCGCCGCCAGTTCGAACGCCCGATCGCCGAGTTCGAGATGATCCGCGACAAGGTCGCCGAGATGATGACCGGCACCTACGCCGCCGAGAGCATGGTCTACCTGACCACCGGTCTGGCGGAGCGCGGCGACGTCGACTACTCCATCGAGTCGGCCCTCTGCAAGATCTTCTCCTCGGAGAACGCCTGGCGCGTGGTGAACCACGCCGTGCAGATCGCCGGCGGCAACGGTTTCATCAAGGAGTACCCGTACGAGCGCTACCTGCGCGACTGCCGCATCAACATGATCTTCGAGGGCACCAACGAGATCCTGCGCGCCTTCGTGACCCTGGCCGGCATCCAGAAGCTGGGCGAGGAGCTGAAGAAGGTCGGGCGGGCCCTGAGCGATCCGATCTCCCAGATCGGCGTCCTGTCCGACTTCGCCCTGAAGAAGATCCGGCAGGCGATCACCGACGAGCAGTTCCCGGACATCCACCCGCTGTTGCAGAAAACCGCCGTGCGCGCGGCCCACTACGCCGAGGCGCTGTCCACCACCGCGGAAGCGGCGCTGCGCGAGCATGGAAAGGTGATCCTCGAGCGCGAGTTCATCCAGGAGCGGCTCTCGGAGTCGGCCGGAGACCTGTACGCGCTCATCGCCTGCCTGTCGCGCGCCAACACCCGCATCCGGGAGGACGGGACCGACAAGGCGAAGCGGGACATCCTCCTCACGCGGACGTTCGGCAACGCCGCCTGGCGACGCATCCGCCGCCGTCTGCACCAGGTCACCCACAACCAGGACAGAAACCTCGTGCGCGTCAGCGACGTCGCCTACGATCAGAACGGCTTCGGCGAAGACCTGATCGCCTGAACCCTCCGCTGTGGTCAGCGCGGTGCTCGTTGGCGGGCCTGCCGCAGGGGCTCGCCTCATATTCGCGCGCGCGGCGCAACGAGTGTCCATCGTCACGTGCATGGCGCGGCTCAAAATCGGCGCGCCCCTGCGGCAGGCCCGCCACGGACCTCCGCGGTTCTTCGTGGCAGGGCAGGACGCTCTCATGTCATCTTCTCATTGGAACGGAAAGGCCGATCCAATGGGATGTTGTTCGGCGCTCCGGTCGTTCCAGGGGTGACAGGCGACCCGAAAAACACGGCGTGGCGATTTCTCGCCGCGCCATGCGCGCGGGCGGGGCAACCATCGCGCCGCGCGTGCGAGCATGAGCCGCGACGTGTTTTTCGGGTCGCCGCGCGCAACCGGGCCCGACGAGCGCGGCGAGACGTTGACTCGGATTCGGCGAAAACGCTAGCATGCGCCGCACATTCACAACGACGGGTGTTTCAGGGCGCGGCAAGCGGGCGGGCTGCGGGAGGCGGGGCGTGCGGATCGTGGTGCTGGGCGGGGCCGGGATCATCGGACGCTCCATCGTTCGGGACCTGGCGGACGACCGGGAGGTCGAGGAGATCGTCGTAGCCGACCTCGATCTGGACGGGGCGAGGAAGGTGGCCGGGACGCTGGCCCGGCCCGGCGTGACCGCGGTCAGGGCCGACGTCACCGACAGCACCGCGCTCGTCGCGCTCCTCAAGGGCGCCGCGTGCGTCGTCAATTCGGTGCAGTACTATTTCAATATCCCCATCATGCGCGCCTGCCTCGAGGCGAAGACGCACTACATCGACCTGGGCGGGTTGTTCCACACCACGCGCAAACAGCTCGAGCTGCACGGCGAATTCAAGAAGACGGGTCTTCTGGCCGTCCTGGGTCTCGGCTCCTGCCCGGGAATCGCGAACGTGCAGGCGCGCACCGTCGCCGACGGATTCGACAGCGTCGAGTCGATCCGGATCTACAACGGCGCCACACCCGACATGGGCGACTCTCTTGCCTGGGCCTACTCAATCCAGACGATCTTCGACGAGATCACCCAGCCGCCGGTCGTGTTCAGGGAGGGCACGTTCGTGGAGACCGAGCCGCTCGGCGAAGAGGAGCTGTACCGCTTCCAGGACCCGATCGGGGTCTCGAAGGTGCACCTGTCGCTGCACTCCGAGGTCGCGACTCTGCCCCTGACTTACGGCCCCAAAGGGATCAAGGACTGCTTCTTCAAGATCTCGTTCTTCGGCTACTCGGAGAAGGCGTTGCGTCAGCTGCAGTTCCTTGCGCAGATCGGCATGGCCTCGGGCGAGCCGATCGAGGTGCGCGGCGTAAACGTGCGGCCGCGCGACGTGCTGGTCGAGGTCCTGAAGCGCGCGCCCCAGACCGAGCGCAGGGGGAGCCTCGGCTTCAAGGACATCGTGACCGAGGTGCGCGGCACCCGCGCGGGGAAACCGGTGACCGGCCGGGTCGAGACGATCGCCTGGCCGCACGAGGCGTGGGGGATCTCGGGCGGCACGCTGCTGGTCGCCTCGCCTCCGGCCATCGTGGCGCGGCGGGTCGCGCGCGGACAGATGAAGCAGGCCGGCGCGCTGCCCCCCGAGCAGGCCGTTGATCCCGCGGTCTTCTTCCGCGATCTCGAGGCGCGCGGCGCGCGCACGACGGTCGCCGTCGCCGAGACCTTTCCCGGATAGAAGACGTCGCCGCCCGTCACTCGAGAGACTTAAGGAAACGGTGGGCGGCGCCCCACACCTCGTCTTGGTGCAGGGCCCACAGGTCGTTGTGCCCGCCTCCCTCGATCGCGACGAGCTCCTTCCTCCCGGGCGCCAGCTCGAACAGCCGGCGGCCGAGGCGAAACGGAGCGATGTCATCCGCCGTCCCGTGGATGAGCAGGACCGGAGAATGGATCCGCCCGATCCGCGACGCCGAGTCGAACCGGTACGTCCCGAAGCGCGACAGGACCAGCAGGACGGTGTGGCCGCCG
>Ga0137381_10002917_pt1 | contig 11991 bp, 7 predicted proteins | sample SagtaG_16_FD_104808 | JGI IMG/M metagenome (GOLD analysis project Ga0137381, IMG submission 104808) | Vadose zone soil microbial communities from Sagehorn Ranch, Mendocino, California, USA - Sage2_L_115_16 metaG | ecosystem: Environmental > Terrestrial > Soil > Vadose zone | place: USA... | reverse complement strand
GCGGTGTCGAGGAACGCGTCGCGCCCCCCACTCGTTCCGACGGCGAACCGCGGCCCGACCTGCCAGCGCAGGTAGCCGCCGAGCGTTCCGACCAGCCGCTCCCCTCCGCCGAAGGTCTCCTCGCGGACCGCGCCCAGGCGGGCGTTGAAGGTCAGCGGCCGGATCACGCGCGACGTCAGCGTGCCCGAGAGCGACTGCGCCCGCGTGTCGATCGTGTCGCCGACGGCGAGACCCGGCTCGTCGCAGAACCGCCCGTCCTCGCAGCGGAACGAGGCGTCGTACGTCGAGTAGGCGATGCGGATGGACGTCTGCGGCTCGGCCATGAACGTGCACGAGGCCGTAGCACCGTCCACCCGGTTGGAGTCGGTGTCGCTGTACCGGAAGGTGTCCGCGTCGGCGTGCGGGCGGAGGGTCCGTCGGATCGTCTCCTTCAGCTCCTTCGCGTCCTTGCTCTCCGGATGGTCGAGGACGATGTTGTCGGCCTGCTCGCGCGCCGTGCGGTCGAGACCCTGCCAGTGGTGCACGTACGCCATGCCGATGCGCGCGTCGAGGTTGCCGGGATCGGCGCGCAGGACGTCGCGCCAGAAATGCTCCGCCTCGTCCAGGTTCCCCTGCCAGCCGCGCAGGCGCGCCCGGCCCGCGTGCGCCTGGACCGGCTCGATCCGGCGATCCTCCATGTCCTTGAAGACGGCCTCGGCCTCGGAGTAGCGGCCGGCCCACGAGAGACAGTTCCCCAGGCCGAGGAGGACGCGCGCATCGTCGGGATGTGTCTCTCGCAGCGCCCGGTACAGCGCGATCGATTCGTCGTAGTCGTGCCTCCAGGACAGCACACGGGCGAGCCCGAGCCGGATGTCGAAGTCGTCCGGCGCCAGGGCCAGGGCGCGGCGGTAGTTGGCCGCCGACGCTTCGAGTTCGTCGTCCCACGACTGCAGGAGCGCGAGCCGGTGCACGGCGCGGACGTTGTCCGGCTGCAGCCGGGTCACCTGCTCGTAGAGGTTCCTGGCCGTTCCGAAGTCTTCACGCGCGAACGCGGCGTCGGCCTCCTTGATCATCTCGGCCAAGGGACGCGCGGCCGCGTCGCCCGGTGCCGGTGCTGCGGGAGACTCGTGCGCGGCGGCGGCCGGTGTTGCCGCCCGGACGGGAGACCCGGCGGCCGGCGCCGCGGCGAGAGCGATCAGGGCGAGCGTGGCCGGAGGGATGCGGATCACGGCGCCGGGTTCCGCTTCGGAAGCGACTCGAACGCCCGCTTCAGGATCGGCCACGTCTCTTTCTTCTCGATACGCGAGGCGGGCTGGTCCCAGCCCCGCCACGTGTACATCGGTAGATCGGACGGCTTCGCGAGGTCTCCCCGCGGCAGCCGGTCGGCCAGGCGAGCGTCGAACGGGGTCGGTCCAAAGGGGGTGCCTCCGGGCTTGACCGCCACTGCGTAGAAACGGAATCCCGCGGTTTCGATGCACCCGACCTTGCGGAGATTCCCCGGGGCGTCGTGCAGGACGCAGCGCGAGGACGGGTCGGTCACGTTCAGGAGCCCCCAGGCCAGGCGGATCTCGATCAGGTTCGCTGCGACGCCCGCGCGCCAGTCGGCCAGGGTCGAGTAGTCGCGATCGCGCGGATCCATCGAGGCGTGGAGGAGCGGCGAGCGGCTCGATTGACGCGCCGGGTAGACGGTGCCGTCGCGCCCGACACGCCTTCGGTTCGTCTCGACCTTCATCTCCACGAAGCGGCCGTCGGTGTTCTCGACCGAGGCGAAGGGGCGGCGGTGGCGGTTCGACTGGATGTCGTAGGGGGCATCGACCAGAAGACGGGAGGTGTCCCGGCCGTCGAGGACGACGCAGAACTCCAGGCCGGCGGGCGACGACGCCGGGTCGGTGATCGGCAGCCGGTGGTCTCCCAGGCGACCGTCATAGGTGTCGATGCCGATCAGGTAGGCCGCCTTGCCCCAGTCGGGGAGGCCGTCCCCGTCGCTGTCGAGGCAGTCCACGTCGAGCCGGATGTAGAGGTAGGCCTCGTCCGAGGTCACCTCCATTCCCCGCAGCGTCCGCGCGCGATCGTAGCCGTCCTTGAACGACCGCTCCGGCCCTCCCTCCCGCCGGGACAGAAGCGGTGCGACGCCGGTCCAGTCGGAAGGCCTGCCGTCGATGATCACCCGGAATCCCGCCTGACCCGGCCTGGCGGCGAGGATCCCGTACCCCTCCTCCGGATCCAGGACATTCAGCCACAGCGGCTTGCGCGCGGCGGGCGTCTCGAAATCGAGCACCAGCCAGTTTCTCTTGAACCACTCGTCCAGGAGTGCGAACAGGACGCCCCCCGCGAGCCCCGCCTCGTCGATGTCCATCATCAGCCGGGCGTCGATCTCCCCCTGCTCGCGTTCGCTGTGGCCGCCGTGGTTCCACCCCTGCGGCTGCAGGTGCGAGACCCCGCGGCTGCTCGGGACGCCGGTCTCGCCGATCAGCACCGGCTGGGCGCCGTGGTGCGTCTTGAGGTCGCGCAGGTAGCCGATGTAATTGCTCGGACCCCGCGAGTCGCGCGCTTGGCCATAACCGGGGTCGAGATTCATGAAGTCGGGATAATAAGGATAGGCGTGGTAGGTGGCGAAGCTCCCGCCCTGCGCCCTCCCGGTCGGCACGATGTGCGCCGCATCCACGGAAACGCAGTCCTCGCACTCGTCGTAGGCCTCGATCATCCCCGCGGCCTCCGCGTCACCCATTTTGCGGACCAGGGCGGCCTCCTCCGCGGCGGTCGATTCGGTCGGATGACGCAGGGGATCGAGCGTGGGCCAGTTCACGAACGACACCGGCCGCTGCTGGCGGTAGGTGTCGGTCTCGTACTGCACGGTGAAGTCCATGGTGCGGGCCAGCCACTGCTCGAACGGCGTGGCCCCGTCCTCGATGCGGGCCGTGAAATAGGGCCCGGCGAACGACTCCCTGCCCCCTTTCGCGAACCAGCCGTCGTACGTCGCCACCGACTGGGGCTCCCACTCGCGCCCCAGCACGTAGCCGAGCACGCGCGCCGAGACATCCGCGCGGTACGCGCCCTGTGCGTGCCCCGGCCGCGGACCGAGGTCGAGGTTGCCGTGCACGGCGTCCATCACGCGGCGGATCTCGCCCCTGAATTCCCGCACGAAGGCCTCTCCGTCGTAGTCGTCCCCCGCCGGCGGCTCGGTCCACACGCCCTGCAGGAGCCAGATCCCGCCCGTTCCGGACGCACGGTTGTGCCGGTCGAGCGCGGCATAGAACGCCGGTGGCAGGAGGGTGTAGAGACGAACCGCGTTCGCCCCCATCCCGGACACGTCCGAGAGAAAGGAGCCGTAGGTCGCCTCGTCCTGCGGGAATTCCGCGGGGAAGCGTCCCGGAAGCGCCACCCCCATGTTGACTCCCTTCACGAACAGCGGCCGGAAACGCCCGCTGTCGCGGACGAAGAACCGGCCATCCCGCGCCCGGGCGACGACATTCATCGGCGTCTCGCTCGAGGGCCCGCGCGGTCGCGACTCCGTCGACGCACCCGCCGCTGCGAGGACCTGCCCGAGCAGATGCCTGGACTCGGAATCGCCCGGTTCCTGCCGCAGCGCGTCACGGAACGCCTCCGCCGCTTCAGCGTACTTCTTCTGGTCGCGGAGCGCGAGACCGAGTCCTTTCCGCGCGTCGAGACTCCGGGCCTCCCGGCGCAGCGCGAAACGGAACTCTCCTTCCGCTTCGGCCGGTGAACCTCGGCGCAGGCGCGCGTATCCCAGGCCGACGTGGGGATCGACCGCCTCGTCGTCGATCCGCAGCGCCGCGCGGAACTCGGCCTCGGCCCGCCGAACCGCTCCCGATCGGAGGCAGCACCAGCCGGCGAGCGAGCGCAGCGCTGTCGTCTCCACGCCCGTTCCCGCCGCGCGGTGGATCACCTGCAACGCCTCCTGGAAGCGTCCGGCGGAGTAAAGGCGGACCGCCTCGTCATACAGGGAGCGCTCCGGCGGAGGGGCCGGGCTGGTCGTCCCTCCGGCCGGGCGGTCTGGGCCCGTGAAGGGCGCGAGGACGCCAAGGGCGGCGCAGAGCACGGGGGCCCCGAGTCGAAGCGACGAACGCGCGGACGGTAGGACGGTCGGACTCCCCGTGATTTCGCTCTGACCGGATCGGCTGGATGGGGAAGGTCGCGGTGACTCAAGCGCCGTGTTTCCCGCGCTTTCCCGCCGCTTTCGAGTCGGCGGCCTCTTATATCCCAACTCCCCTTGCCTTGACAAGCGCGGCCCGCCGCTGGTAGTGTCCTGCCCTTCCCGCGTCGGCTGCGAGGCTCCGTGTCCCGCTCGGCCCTGCTCTGGGCCGCACTGAACATGCACTTCGCCGCCAGCCCCGGCAGGCGGCAGCGGATTTTCGCCGGGGCCGGACGCGGAGGTGCCGGCTGGTCTTCGTTCCTGGAACCTTTGACCTCCGAGCTGCATCCAGGGTGGGAGGCCGGGGCCCGCGCCGAGCTGCACCGGGCGCGGAGCCATGGCGCCTCGGTCCTGACCCTCGAGGACGAGCGCTACCCGGCGATGCTGCGCGCTTCGTCTGATCCGCCGTGGCTGCTGTACGTGTGGGGCGGTCTGCGGCCCGAGGATGTCCTCTCGATCGCCATCGTCGGTTCGCGCCGCGCGACACTCCACGGCCTCGCGACGGCACGCGGTCTCGGGCGGGCGCTGTCGGCGTCCGGGTACACGGTCGTGAGCGGCCTGGCGCGCGGCATCGACGCGGCCGCGCACGCCGGCGCCCTGGAGGGGGGCGGGCGCACGATCGCGGTTCTGGGCTCGGGTCTCGATCGGGTCTATCCGGTCGAGCACCGGCGGCTCGCCGAATCGATCGCGCGCACGGGTGCCGTGGTGACGGAGCTTCCATTCGGCGCCTCGCCCCTGAAGCGTCACTTCCCGGAGAGGAACCGGGTGATCGCGGCCTTGTCCTGGGCCACGGTCGTGGTGGAGGCGGCGCGCGACTCGGGGTCTCTCATCACCGCGGACTTGGCGGCCGACGAGGGGCGCCTGGTGTATGCGGTCCCCGGCGCCGTGGACGAGCCGAACGCCGAGGGGACGAACGGTCTTCTGCGCGGCGGTGCCCTCGTCTGCCGGACCGCGGCGGACGTGCTGGAGGACCTGGCGCCGCAGATCGCGGACGCGGCGCGGGCGGTCGTCGCGTCGCGCCCGGAACGATCGACGGCGGAGGACGAGGTCGCCCCGGACGCCGGCGCGCGGGATTCCGCGGGACTGTCGGCCGACGAGCGTCGGGTTCTTTCCCGTCTGCCGGCGACACGCGGCGTCGGCATCGAGAGGCTGGCCGAGACGTGCGGGCTGGCGCCCGGTCCGCTCCTGGCGACGCTCCTCGAACTGGAGCTGCGCGGCCTCGCGCGGCAGCTTCCGGGACGACGATTCACGTCGACGGCTTGCAAAATTTGACCGCCGCCTATATTTTCAAAAGATAGCGCGGCCCGCGTCCTGACAGAAAACGGGCCAAGGAGAGCACTTGGGCAAGTCGCTGGTCATCGTCGAGTCCCCGGCCAAGGCGAAGACGATCAACAAATTCCTGGGCCGCAACTTCACCGTCAAGGCATCGATGGGACACGTCCGCGATCTGCCGAAGAAGAGCCTCGGCGTGGACGAGAAGCACGACTTCAAGCCGACCTACGAGATCCTGCCGGGACGCAAGAAGGTGATCGACGAGCTGAAGAAGGCGGCCGAGACGGCCGACAAGGTCTTCCTAGCCCCCGACCCCGACCGCGAAGGGGAGGCGATCTGCTGGCACCTTTCCGAGATCCTGAAGAAGACCAACAAGAACCTGTACCGCGTCATGTTCAACGAGATCACCAAGCGGGCGGTCCTGCACGGCATCCAGGAGCCGCAGAAGATCGACTCGAACAGGGTGGACGCGCAGCAGGCGCGGCGCATCCTCGACCGCCTGGTGGGATACAAGGTCAGCCCGCTGCTGTGGGACAAGGTCCGTCGGGGGCTGTCGGCCGGGCGCGTGCAGTCGGTTGCGCTGCGCATCGTGGTCGAGCGCGAGCGCGAGATCCTGGCGTTCAAGCCGGAGGAGTACTGGACGCTCGGAGCCCTCCTCGAGGCGAAGGAGCCGCCGCCGTTCGAGGCTCGGCTGTTCAAGGTCGACGACAAGAAGGCGGATCTGAAGTCGAAGGAGGAGACCGACGCCGTCGTCGCCTCTCTCGACAAGGCGACTTTCGTCGTCCGCTCGGTCGAGTCGAAGGAGAAGAAGAAGAACCCGGTCCCGCCGTTCATCACCTCCAAGCTGCAGCAGGACGCCTCGCGCAAGCTCGGATTCACCGTGCGCAAGACCATGACGCTGGCGCAGCGGCTGTACGAAGGTATGGATCTCGGCGACCTCGGAACCGTAGGTCTCATCACCTACATGAGGACCGACTCGACCCGCATCGCCCCCGAGGCCATGGAGGAGGTGCGCGACTACATCGTCAAGGCGCACGGCCCGGAGTTCCTGCCCGAGGAGCCGCGCTACTTCAAGACCGCCAAGATGACGCAGGGAGCGCACGAGGCGATCCGCCCCACCTCCATGGAGCTCACGCCCGACGTGGTCAAGAAATATGTGCAGAAGGACGAGTTCCTGCTCTACAGCCTGATCTGGAACCGCTTCGTGGCCTCGCAGATGAAACCGGCGGTGTTCGACGTGACGACGGCCGACATCGGGGCGGGTCCCTGTTTGTTCCGCGCCACCGGGTCGACGATGAAGTTCCCCGGCTACCTCGCGGTCTATCAGGACATCGCCGAGAAGAGCAAGAAGGACGCCCCCGACGCCCAGGACGAGGACGACGCGAACCGCGCCCTGCCGCCGCTCGCCGAGGGGGACCGCCTGAAGCTCACGAAGCTCGATCCGAAGCAGCACTTCACCCAGCCGCCGCCCCGCTTCACCGAGGCGTCGCTGGTGAAGGAGCTGGAGGAGAACGGCATCGGCCGCCCGTCGACCTACGCCACGATCCTGTCCACCATCCAGACGCGCGACTACGTCGAGAAGCAGGACGGCAAGTTCGTCCCGACCGAGCTCGGGCTGACGGTCACCGATCTCCTCGTGCAGCACTTCGAGGACATCCTGGACGTCAAGTACACCGCCCGCATGGAGGAGGAGCTCGACGAGATCGAAGAGGGCCGGCTCGACTACGTCGACGCCTTGAAGGGATTCCACAAGCAGTTCGTCAAGGACCTCAAGGCGGCGACGGCGAACATGGAAAACATCAAGAAGATGGAGGAGCCGACCGATCGCACCTGCGAAAAGTGCGGCAAGCCGATGGTCATCAAGTGGGGGCGCTACGGGCGCTTCATGGCCTGCTCCGGCTATCCGGACTGCAAGAACACGCAGGAGATCGCGACGGTGGTCAACGGCAGCGGCGGGAAGCCGGGGGCGACGGGGTCGGCCACCGAATCACCCGCCATCCCGGAGGACCATGGCACCTGCGAGAAGTGCGGCTCGCCGATGGTCCTGCGCAAGGGCCGCTTCGGGCCGTTCATAGCCTGCTCCGCCTACCCGAAATGCCGCAACACGAAGAAGATCGCCATGGACAAGGAAGGGAAGATCACCATCACCAAGAAGCCCGACCGGATCCTCGACGAGACCTGCCCGCAGTGCGGGAAGCCCCTGGCGGTGAAGGACGGCCGCTTCGGCGAGTTCACCGCCTGCTCCAACTATCCAGAGTGCAAGTACATCAAGCTGAAGGAGGTCGGTCTCGACTGCCCGCGCGAGAGCTGCGGCGGTCGCATCGTCGAGCGCCGCTCCCGGCGCGGCCGCGTGTTCTTCGGCTGCAACAACTACCCCAAGTGCGATTTCGTGACCTGGTACCGCCCCGTCGCCGAGCGCTGTCCGTCCTGCGGCAACCCGTACGTTCTCGAGAAGATCACCAAGAAGGACGGCACGACCCTGTTCTGCGATCACGAAGGGTGCGGCTACAAGAAGGCGGTCAACTCCTGATCCGGGCCGCGCGGCGGCCGCCGCGCGGCGACTCAGTCCCCCGGCTCGTCGATGAAGTCGCAGTCCGCTTCGCCCCCGTTTCGAGCCACGCAGTCGAAGACCTGAAAGCGGCCGCGTTTCGGATTGAAGCGGACGAGGAGCGGCGGATCGAGCCCCGGAGAGACCTCGCCGCTCCCGTTTTCCGTGATCGGTGTCAGGCTCAGGGCGATGTGGCCGTCGGATGCATCCGGGCGGCCGTTCCAGCCCAGGATCTCCCCCTCAACACCCAGGCCGCGCAGGTCGACGAGCCGCCCGCGCGCGCCGAGCACCCGCTCCTGCACGACGACCACCGTCTCGACCTCCCCGTCCCGGAGGAGGACGATGCGCACACGCGAGGCCACGAAGCCGACCGGATCGGGACAGAAACCGCCGGCGTCGCAGGCGTCCTTCACCTTCTTCAGCGTCCCATCGGGCAGCGGCTCGGAAACGATCGCCTCGCGCCCCTCCTCCGCCCCGAGCCGGACCGCGGCGATGATCGAGAAGCGGTCGAGCCGCAGGGCGCGCTTGATTCTTTCCAGGTCGGACGGGCGGACGACGCCCGGGACCGCGTCGCCGTACTTGACGCCCGCCGTCGCGCGGCCGGACACGCTGACCTGAGCGCTCACGATCAGGAGAAGGACGACGAGGATGAGAACTTTGAGGCCGGCCTGCATCCGGGTGCCTCCACTGTGCCGAGGGAATATATAGGAGCGGCCGGTCCCGTATTCAAGACAGGCGCGGGTTCCCGGAGGCGGATCACCACGGAATCGGCTTGCGGTCCCTGAAGAAGCTGCCGGTCGGCACGTCGGGGGCCGTCGCGAGCCAGACGATCGTGTCCGCTCCCTGCTGCGGCGTGCGCGTGGCGCCCGCGCCCCCCATGTCGGTCTTGACCCAGCCGGGGCAGATCGAGTTGACCCTGATCCCGGTCTGCTTCAGCTCGTCTGCGAAGATGCGCGTCAGGGCGTTCAGACCGGTCTTGGAGATCCGGTAGGCGGGCCAGCCTCCGTTCATGTCGCTGAGCTGCCCCATGCCGGACGACACGTTGATGACGCGGGAGCCGTCCTTCGGCATCAGCGGCAGGAGCGCCTGCGTGACGCGCAGCGCGCCGTAGACGTTCACCTCCATCGTGAGGCGCAGCGTCTCGACTTTCGCCTGCATGACACCGGTCCCCGCCTCCGTGTCCCTGGTCTTGCCGTCGATCATGATCCCGGCGTTGTTCACCAGGACATCGACTCGACCGTAGGTTTTCTTGATCGGACGGGCGAATTCCTGAACGCTGGCGTCGTCGCTCACGTCGAGGGGCAGGAAGTCGATGTCCAGCCCCTCGCTCCGCAGGCGCTCCGCCGCCGCGCTCCCCTTCTCCCTGTCCCGTGACGTCAGGACGACCTTCATACCGTGCTTCGCCAGCTGGCGGCAGGTCTCGAACCCGATGCCGCGGTTGGCCCCTGTGACGACGGCGACCCTCTTCGTGCCGGCCATGGGCGTCTCCTCTGCTCGAAAGAGCGATGCGGCATTGTATCAGCCGGAACAGGCCTGCCACGGCGACGTTGCTTGACGCCCCGCCGCGGCATGCGCTAAGGTCTGGCGCATCATCGAAAGGAGTCGTGATCGCAACTCGTGTCCTCATCATCGGCGGCGGCCTGGCCGGATCGGAGGCCGCTTGGCAGGCTGCCCGCCGCGGGCTCCAGGTCGATCTGCACGAGATGCGTCCGGTCCGGACGACCCCCGTTCACGCCACGGGAGACCTCGCCGAGCTCGTCTGCTCGAACTCCCTGAAATCGAACCTCCTCGACACGGCGTCCGGTCTCCTCAAGGAGGAGATGCGCCGCTGCGACTCGCTCATCATCCGGGTGGCCGACGCCTGCCGGGTGCCCGCCGGCGGTGCGCTGGCCGTGGACCGCGAGCGCTTCGCCCGCGGCGTCACCGAGGCGATCGAGGCGCTCCCGAACGTGCGGATCGTGCGCGAGGAGGTCCGGATCATCCCCGAGGAGGGGCCGTGCATCGTCGCCACCGGCCCCCTGGCCAGCGAGGCGATTGCCGCCGCGATCGCACGGTTCACCGGCAGGGAATACCTCTACTTCTTCGACGCCATCTCGCCGATCGTCGAGGCCGACACGATCGACCTGTCGAAGGTGTTCCGGGCCTCGCGTTACGGGAAAGGGGGGGAGGACTACCTCAACTGCCCGCTCAGCAAGGATGAGTACGACCGCTTCCACGCCGCCCTGCTGGGGGCGGCCGAGGCGCCGACGCACGAGTTCGAGAAGGAGATCGCCTACTTCGAGGGGTGCCTGCCGATCGAGGAGATGGCGCGCCGGGGCAAGGAGACCCTGGCGTTCGGGCCGATGAAGCCGGTCGGCCTCGTCGACCCGCGCACCGGCCGGCAGCCGTTCGCCGTCGTTCAGCTCCGCCAGGACAACCTGGCGGCCGACTTCTACTCGATGGTCGGCTTCCAGAACCACCTCAAGTTCGCCGAGCAGGTCCGGGTGTTCCGGATGATCCCCGGCCTCGAGCGCGCCGAGTTTCCGCGCCTCGGCCAGGTGCACCGCAACTCGTATATCAACGCCCCGGCGATCCTCCTGCCGACCTTCCAGGCCCGCCGCCGCAAGGACCTGTTCTTCGCCGGCCAGATCTCCGGCGTCGAGGGGTACCTGGAATCGGCCGCCTCCGGCCTCATCGCCGGCATCAACGCGGCGCGTCTCGCGGAAGCCCAGCCTCCCCTGATCTTCCCGGCGACGACCGCCCTCGGGGCGCTGTCGCGCTACATCTCCTCCGCCGACGCGTCCCACTACCAGCCGACCAACATCGCCTTCGGGCTCCTGCCGCCGCTCGACCGCGACACCCGCGACAAGAGGCAGAAGAAGGCCCACCTTGTCCGCCGCGCCCTCGACGACCTCGAGGCGTTCATCGGGCAGACGGTGCCGGAGGGCGTCCCGGCGCGGTAGCCCCCTTGAGCGGCGGCGCCACAGCGGGATCGCCCACCCAGGCCATCCTTGTCATCCTGGTCACGACGCTCGGGTTCCTCCTGTGCGGCGGCGGGGCGAAGCGCGTCGTCGGGCGATTCTTCAAGGCCTACGCCGGGCGCGGTCCGAGGGAGCAGACCTTCGTCGTCCTCATCGGTGCCGTGGCGGGGCAGGTCCTGGCGCCGACCCTGCTCATCATCATCGAGCCGTGGCTCGTCTTCGCCGCCGCCTCGGGAACGCCGGGGCGGGCCCGCAGCGCCTCCCGGACGCCGTAGGGCCGCATCCGGACCACCGCGGTGACGTTCCTGTAAGCCCCGTCCCGCGGGACTTTGGGCCTTGCGCGGCCCGAACCCCGGACCCTAGATTCGCAGGGATGCGGAGGGCCTGAATGGCTCGCTTTTCATCCGTCGTCCCCTGCTTCTTTCTCCTGACCGTACCGATCGCAGCCGCTTTCGCGGCGCCCAAAGGCACTCTCGTGAGCTACGGCTTCGACGACGATGATCTCGCCACTGGCCCCGACACGTTCGCCGTGTTTGAGAAGTCGAAGGGGCGCGTACACCTGTCGACCGCCTTCCGCACCAGCGGCTACCGCTCGGTCGAGATCCGGGACGTGCCGGACGACGGCAACTTTCCCGAGCTGCAGGGATATTTCCCGCTGCGCGAGTCGGGCAGGTTGTACGCCCATTTCGCGATCCTCGTCGCCAACCCGGACGAGCAGCTCAACATCGCCCTTGCCGGACCCGAGTGGTTCACGTTGCGCAAGGGGGGCGTGGCGTTCTGGCTGCAGACGCGGGGCGGCTGGCTCTGCCAGTACTCGGACAGCATCCCGATGCGCCTGGTGCAGGTGCGGCCCTTCGCCTGGTATCTCGTGGACTTGGCCTACGACATTACCGCAGGCACGTACGATCTCACGATCCGCGAAGAGGGAAGGCCCGACCCGGTCGTCGCCCTGAAAACCCAGCCGAACGCCTTCAACGAGCCGGGGTCGGCGGTGGACAAGTTCTCGTTCATCGGCGACAACGGCCACGACACTTCCAGCGTCGACTACTACGTGGACGACATCCTGCTGACCGTCGATG
>Ga0137381_10002916_pt1 | contig 11992 bp, 8 predicted proteins | sample SagtaG_16_FD_104808 | JGI IMG/M metagenome (GOLD analysis project Ga0137381, IMG submission 104808) | Vadose zone soil microbial communities from Sagehorn Ranch, Mendocino, California, USA - Sage2_L_115_16 metaG | ecosystem: Environmental > Terrestrial > Soil > Vadose zone | place: USA... | reverse complement strand
GCGGCGGACGTGATGGTGATGCCGCGCTCCTGCTCCTGGACCATCCAGTCCATGGTCGCCGTGCCCTCGTGCACCTCGCCGATCTTGTACGACCGGCCGGTGTAATAGAGCACACGCTCAGTGGTGGTGGTCTTACCGGCATCGATGTGAGCCATGATGCCGATATTCCGGGTCCGCTCCAGCGGGTACTGCGCTTCCACGACGCTTCCTTTCCCTCTGCTCGGCGCTACTCAAGAGAAGAGGGGGGTCGAGGCTCCGGCCCCCCTCTTCGAATCTCGGTAACTACCAGCGGTAGTGCGCGAACGCCTTGTTGGCCTCCGCCATCTTGTGAGTGTCTTCTCGCTTCTTCACGGCCGTGCCGCGATTGTTCGCCGCATCGAGGAGCTCGCCGGCCAGCCGCTCCGACATACTCTTCTCCGCCCGGCGCCGAGCCGCGCCGATAAGCCAGCGCATGCTGAGCGCGGTGCGCCGGTCGGGCCGCACCTCGACGGGTACCTGGTACGTCGAGCCGCCGACGCGGCGCGACTTGACCTCGACCGCCGGCTTGCAATTGTCCACGGCCGCCTTGAAGAGCTTGAGGGCGTCCTGCTTCGCCCGGTCCTCCATGGCGCCCATGGCCTCGTACATGATCTTCTCGGCCGTGCTCTTCTTGCCGCCGTACATCATCATATTGACGAACTTCGCGACAATCCGGCTCCCGTACTTGGGATCCGGCAGAATCTCCCGTCTCGCCGCGCCCGCCCGACGCATTTAGGCTGCGCCTCCGGCCTTCGGCTGCTTGGCTCCATACTTCGACCGGCTCTGCTTCCGGCCCGCCACGCCCGCCGTGTCGAGCGAGCCGCGGATGATGTGATACCGGATACCCGGCAGGTCTTTCACGCGACCGCCCCTGATGAGGACGATCGAATGCTCTTGAAGATTGTGACCGACGCCCGGAATATACGACGTCACCTCGAGACCGTTGGTCAGACGCACCCGGGCGACTTTCCGCAGGGCGGAATTGGGCTTCTTGGGCGTGGTGGTATACACGCGGATGCACACGCCCCGCTTCTGTGGGCAGGCTTCCATGGCGGGCGTTTTGGACTTTTTCCGCACCGCCTCGCGGCCCTGCCTCACCAGCTGATTGATTGTCGGCATATCTCCCCTGTCGATCTCTGAAGACCCCTCCGGATAGCCTAAGCTCCGGTCACTAGGGCCAAAACTCTAACTTTTTACCCGAAATAGGGGCCATTGTCAAGTCGCTGACGCTCCGGCCCCTGCACCCCGCTTAGCCTTCAGCCCGCCTGGGCGATCTCCTCGCCGTCGCCGTCCACCGAGTCGATGATCTCCTCGGCCGGGGCCTCCTCGACGGCCACCGCGGCAACCTCTTCGCCGCCCTGGCTCAGAACCTCGGCCCGCGTGTAGTGGCCAAGTCCGGTGCCGGCCGGGATGAGCCGGCCGACGATGACGTTCTCCTTGAGTCCGCGCAGGTCATCGGTCTTGCCGCTGATGGCCGCCTCCGTGAGCACCCGGGTCGTCTCCTGGAAGGAGGCGGCGGAGATGAAGCTGTCGGTCGACAGCGACGCCTTGGTGATGCCGAGAAGCACGGGCTTGGCGGTCGCGGGCGGCTTGCCGGCGGCCGTGGCCTTGTCGTTCTCGTCCTGGAAGACGAACTTGTCCACGAGCTCACCCACCACGAAGTCGGTGCCGCCGACTTCCTCGATGCGCACGCGCCGGAGCATCTGGCGCACGATGATCTCGATGTGCTTGTCGTTGATGGTCACGCCCTGCAGGCGATAGACCTCCTGCACCTCGTTCACGAGATAGCGCTGCAGCTCGCGATCGCCGAGGACGGCCAGGTAGTCGTGCGGATTCGGAGAGCCGTCCATCAGCGCCTCGCCCGCCTTCACCCGATCGCCCTCGTGGACGGAGATGTGCTTGCCGCGAGGGATGAGATACTCCTTGGTCTCCCCGTCGTCGGCACGGATGACGATCTTGCGCATGCCCTTCACGAAGCCGGCAAACTCGACGCTGCCGTCGATCTCGGTGATGACCGCCTGCTCCTTGGGCTTGCGCGCCTCGAAGAGCTCGGCCACCCGCGGCAGGCCGCCCGTGATGTCCTTGGTCTTGGTCGTCTCCCGCGGGATCTTGGAGATGATGTCGCCCTGATGCACGTCGGCCCCGTCGGCCACGAGCAAGTGGGCGCCCACCGGCAACATGTAGCGCCCGCGCGTCTCACCCGCCCCCACCTCGCCTTCGGGGACATCGCCCGCCCCCGCGACCTTGATGGACACCCGCGGCTGGAGCTTCCCTTCCTGGTCCTCGATGATCACGCGCCGCGAGAGGCCGGTGACCTCGTCGAACTCTTCCCGGATGGTCACGCCGTCCACGATGTCACGGAACATGACGGCGCCGCTCACCTCGGTGAGGATGGGGGTGGTGAACGGATCCCACTCCACGAGCAGCTTGCCCATGGTGACCTTGCCTTCGTCCTTGATCTTGATGCGGGCACCCGGCACCACCGGGTACCGCTCCTTCTCACGGCCGCGCTCGTCCACCACCACGATCTCGCCGTTGCGGTTGAGCACGACGATGTCCCCGTCGCGATTCACCACGGAGCGGATGTTGTGGTACTTGACGACGCCCGCGTGCTTGGCGTCGTGCTTGGACGCCTCGACCACGCGGCTGGCCGTGCCCCCGATATGGAAGGTGCGCATGGTGAGCTGCGTGCCCGGCTCGCCGATGGACTGGGCGGCGATAATACCCACGGCCTCCCCGAACTCCGCGAGACGGCCCGTGCCGAGGTTGCGCCCGTAACACATGACGCAGATGCCTCGCTTCGACTCGCAGGTGAGGGCGGAGCGGATACGCACCCGCTCGAGCCCCGAGTCCTCGATCTTCTGCGCGAGCTCTTCGTTGATCTCCGTCCCCGCCTGCACGATGATCTCCCCCGTGAAGGGGTCACGGATGTCCTCGGCCGCCACCCGGCCCAGCACGCGGTCCCGGAGCGACTGGATGATGTCGCCGCCCTCGACGAGAGGGGCGGCGTCGATGTACTTCACGGTGCCGCAGTCGTATTCGGACACGATCACGTCCTGGGACACGTCGACGAGCCGGCGGGTCAGATACCCGGAGTCCGCCGTCTTGAGCGCGGTGTCGGCGAGACCTTTGCGCGCCCCGTGGGTGGAGGTGAAGTACTCCAGCACGGTCAGGCCTTCGCGGAAATTCGAGGTGATCGGCGTCTCGATGATCTCGCCCGACGGCTTGGCCATGAGGCCGCGCATGCCCGCCAGCTGCCGGATCTGTTGCTTGGAGCCTCGGGCACCCGAGTCGGCCATCATGTAGATGGGGTTGAACTCGCCGCCCTGCTCCCCGCCCTCCAGCTCACGGAACATGGCGTCGGCGATCTGCTCCGTGGTGTGCGCCCAGATGTCGACGACCTTGTTGTAGCGCTCGCCGTTGGTGATGACACCGTCCTGGTACTGCTGCTCTACCTCGTTGACCTGCTTGCGGGCGCGCTCGATCAGCTCGCCCTTGGAAGAGGGGATGTGCATGTCCTGGATACCGATGGAAAGCCCGGACAACGTGGCGTAGCGGAAACCGATGTCCTTGAGGTCGTCGAGGAAGGCCACGGTCACCTCGTTGCCCAGCCGGTTGTAGCAATCGGCGATGAGGGTCCCGATCTCCTTCTTCTTGAGCTCCTTGTTCACGAAGCGGAGCGACTCGGGCACGACGTCGTTGAGCAGAGTGCGGCCCACCGTCGTCTCGATCACCCCGCCGTTGTAGCGCAGACGGATTCGCGCCTGCAGGTCCACGTCCTCGTTGTCATAGGCGATGCGCGCCTCTTCCGGGTCGGCGAAGAGCCGGCCCTCGCCCTTGGCGCCGGTGCGCTCTTTGGACAGGTAGTAGATCCCGAAGACCATGTCCTGGGTGGGGATGGCCACGGGGGCGCCGTTGGACGGCGACAGGATGTTGTTGGCCGAGAGCATCAGCACCTGCGCCTCCATCTGCGCTTCCATGGAGAGGGGCACGTGCACGGCCATCTGGTCGCCGTCGAAGTCCGCGTTGAAGGCGGTGCAGACGAGGGGATGGATCTCGATGGCCTTGCCCTCGACGAGGATAGGCTCGAAGGCCTGAATACCCAGGCGGTGGAGAGTCGGCGCGCGGTTCAGGAGCACCGGATGCTCCGTGATGACCTCCTCGAGAATGTCCCACACCTCCGGCCGCTCCTTCTCCACGAACTTCTTGGCCGCCTTGATGGACGAGGCGATGCCCCGCTCCTCCAGCTTGCGGAGGATGAAGGGCTTGAAGAGCTCGAGGGCCATCTTCTTCGGCAGACCGCACTGGTGGAGCTTGAGGTACGGCCCTACCACGATCACGGAGCGCCCGGAATAGTCCACGCGCTTGCCGAGGAGGTTCTGCCGGAAGCGGCCCTGCTTGCCCTTGAGGGTGTCGGAGAGCGACTTGAGGGGCCGGTTGTTCGGGCCCGTGATGACCCGGCCGCGCCGCCCGTTGTCGAACAGCGCGTCCACCGCCTCCTGGAGCATCCGCTTCTCGTTCCGGATGATGATCTCGGGCGCCCGCAGCTCCATCAGCCGCTTCAGCCGGTTGTTCCGGTTGATGACGCGCCGGTAGAGGTCGTTGAGGTCCGAGGTGGCGAAGCGGCCCCCGTCCAGGGGCACGAGCGGACGCAGCTCGGGCGGGATGACGGGCAGGACTTCGAGGATCATCCACTCCGGCTGATTGCCGGACTTGAGAAAAGCCTCCACGACCTTGAGCCGCTTGACGATCTTCTTGCGCTTCTGGGCGGAGGTCTCGACACCCATGCCGCTGCGCAGCTCGCGCGCGAGCACGTCCATGTCCATGGCGCGCAGCAGCTCGCGAATGGCCTCGGCCCCCATGCCGACGCCGAAGGCGTCGTGGCCATGCTCCTCCTGCAGCTTGCGCGTCTTGTCCACCGCGAGCAGATCCTTCTTCTTCAGCCCCGGCACCTTGCCGGGCTCGAGGACCACGTACTCCTCGAAGTAGAGGATCTTCTCCAGCTCCCGCAGCGACATGTCGAGGAGCTGGCCGATGCGGCTCGGCAGCCCCTTGAAGAACCACACGTGCGACACGGGGGAGGCGAGCTCGATGTGCCCCATACGCTCGCGGCGCACCCGGGCCCGCGTGACCTCCACGCCGCACTTGTCGCAGATCACCCCGGCGAACTTCATGCGCTTGTACTTGCCGCACGCGCACTCGTAGTCCTTGGTCGGCCCGAAGATACGGGCGCAGAACAGACCGTCCCGCTCGGGCTTGAACGTCCGGTAGTTGATGGTTTCCGGCTTCTTGACCTCGCCGTGCGACCAGTCACGAATCTTCTGCGGCGCGGCCAGCTTGATGCGGATGGCGCCGAAGGTCATGGGTTTCGGGTGACGATCGAGGATGCCCCAGAGGTCCCGCGCAGGCTTCTCCTCGCGAACGAGGCTGCCGAATGTCCGGTCCGTCAGCATTCTGGCGATCTCCTTATGACTCTGTTCGCCTCGGAAGGCGGGGCACCCAGCCCCGCCGCGTCCAGCGGCTCACGCGCTCTTTGCTACGCCGTCGGCTTCTTGGCGTCCTTGGGCACGAGCTCGACGTCGAGGGCCAGACTCTGCAATTCCTTCACGAGCACGTTGAAGGATTCCGGGGTACCAGGCTCGAGGAAGTTTTCTCCCTTCACGATAGCCTCGTAGATCCGGTTGCGACCCTCGACATCGTCCGACTTGACCGTGAGCATCTCCTGCAACGTGTGGGCGGCGCCGTACGCCTCCAACGCCCACACCTCCATCTCGCCGAAGCGCTGGCCGCCGAACTGCGCCTTGCCGCCCAGCGGCTGCTGGGTGACGAGGGAGTACGGCCCGATCGACCGCGCGTGCATCTTGTCGTCCACGAGATGGGCCAGCTTCAGGATGTAGATCTGGCCTACCGTCACTTCCTGATGGAAGGGCTTGCCCGTGCGCCCATCGTAGAGCCGCGTCTTGCCCGACTGGGGGAGGCCCGCCTGCTTCAGGTGCTCGCGGATCTCCCCCTCGGTCGCCCCGTCGAACACGGGGCTGGCGACCCAGACCCCGAGAGCCTTGGCCGCCCAGCCGAGATGGGTCTCGAGGATCTGACCCACGTTCATACGCGAGGGGACGCCGAGCGGATTCAGCACGATCTCCACGGGCGTACCGTCGGGCAGGTACGGCATGTCTTCCTCGGGGAGCACCCGGGAGACGACACCCTTGTTGCCGTGGCGACCGGCCATCTTGTCGCCGACGGAGAGCTTGCGCTTCACCGCCACGTACACCTTGACCATCTTGATGACGCCCGGAGGGAGATCGTCGCCGCGGCGCAACCGGCCCACCCGCTCCTCGAGCATGCGATCGAAGAAGGCGATCTGATCGTCCGCCAGCTCCTCGATTCGCTTGATGGTGTTGGCGAGGCCCTCGTCTTCCTTTATCTTGATCTTCTTCAGCTCGGCCCAGGAGAAGTTGTCGAGCTCTTCCCGGTCGATCTTGTCGCCCTTCTTGGCGATCCGGTCCTTCTTGATGGGGTCGGCCATGTCCTGGGTGAGCGTCTTGCCCACCAGGATGTTCTTGAGCTTCTGGTCGCGCTCCATCTCGACCATGGCGATCTCGTCCTGGTAGTCCTTCTCCAGGCCCGCGACCTCCTCTTCCTCGATCGACTTGGCCCGGTCGTCCTTGTCCACGCCCCGGCGCGAGAACACCTTGACGTCAACCACCGTACCCTCGATGCCCGGGGGAACGGTGAGGGACGTGTCCCGCACGTCTCCCGCCTTCTCTCCGAAAATCGCCCGCAGGAGCTTCTCCTCCGGGGTGAGCTGCGTCTCGCCCTTTGGCGTGATCTTGCCCACGAGAATGTCGCCCGCCTTGACCTTGGCCCCGATGCGGACGATGCCCGAGTCGTCGAGGTCCTTGAGAGCCTCCTCGGAGACATTCGGGATGTCCCGCGTGACTTCTTCCTTGCCCAGCTTGGTATCGCGGGCCTGCACCTCGAACTCCTCGATGTGAATCGAGGTGTAGCGGTCGTCCTTGACGAGCCGCTCGGACACGAGGATCGCGTCCTCGAAGTTGTAGCCGCCCCACGGCATGAAGGCGACGAGCACGTTGCGGCCGAGGGCCAGCTCGCCCTGGTCGGTCCCCGGCCCATCCGCGATCACGTCGCCTGCATGCACCCGGTCACCCTTCTTCACGATCGGCCGCTGGTTGATGCAGGTGTTCTGGTTCGAGCGGCGGTACTTGGTCAGGTTGTAGATGTCCAGGGGCAGATCCTGGACCGGATCTGCCTTCTTGGAGCGGGTCTCCGCGCGCACCACGATGCGGTTCGCCGAGACGTATTCGACCACCCCGGGCCGACGCGAGAGCACCACCGCCCCCGAGTCGCGGGCCACGATGTGCTCCATGCCCGTGCCCACGTAGGGCGCCTCGGGCTGCAGGAGCGGCACGGCCTGGCGCTGCATGTTCGAGCCCATGAGGGCGCGGTTGGCGTCGTCGTTCTCCAGGAAGGGCACCATGGCCGCCGCCACCGATACGAGCTGCTTCGGCGACACGTCCATGTAGTTGAGCTCCTCCGGGGAAACCATCTTGTACTCACCGCCCTTTCGCGCCGACACGCGCTCGCGCACGAAGCGGCTGCGCGCGTCGAGCTCGGCGTTGGCCTGGGCGATGACGAACTGCTCCTCCTCGAGGGCGGTCAGGAACACGATCTCGTCCGTCACCGCCCCGCCCTGCACCCGGCGGTACGGCGTCTCGATGAAGCCGAACTCGTTGATCCGGGCATAGGTGCTGAGCGACGAGATGAGACCGATGTTCGGGCCTTCCGGCGTTTCGATCGGGCAGATGCGCCCGTAGTGCGTGGGATGCACGTCGCGCACCTCGAAGCCGGCCCGCTCGCGCGAGAGACCCCGGGGCCCGAGAGCGGAGAGGCGCCGCTTGTGGGTCAGCTCGGCGAGGGGATTCGTCTGGTCCATGAACTGGCTCAGCTGCGATGAGCCGAAGAACTCCTTCACCACCGCGGAGACGGGCTTGGCGTTGATCAGGTCGTGGGGCATCAGGTTGGTGATGTCGGAGATCGACATCCGCTCCTTGACCGCCCGCTCCATGCGCGTGAGCCCCACCCGGAACTGGTTCTCGAGCAGCTCGCCCACCGAGCGGACACGCCGGTTTCCGAGGTGGTCGATGTCGTCCGTGGGCTTGGTGCCGAGCCGCACCATGAGCAGGTGCCGGATGACGGAGACCACGTCCTCCCCGCGGAGGGTCTTGATATTCAGGTTGGCGTTGATGCCGAGCTTCTTGTTGATCATGAAGCGGCCCACGCGCGCCAAGTCGTAGCGGCGCGGGTCCATGAACATGCCGCGGAAAAGCGCCCGTGCCGAGTCCACGGTGGGCGGATCGCCGGGGCGGAGGCGACGGTAGATCTCGACGAGGGCCTCGTCAGGATTCTTGAAGTGGTCGCGGGCCAGTGTCTCGAAGACCGAGGCGTCGGCCTTGCCGGGCACGATGGTGAGGAGCTTGAGGGCCGAGATCTTGCGCGCCATGAGCTGGGTGAGGAGGGTCTGGGTGAGCTCCTGGTTGGTCTCGACCAGCACCTCGCCCGTGTCGGCGTCCACCACCCGCTCGGCGGTGCGGCGGCCCACCAGCGAGTCCGCCTTGACGGGGATCTTGGTCACCCCCGCCTCGATCAGCTTCTCGATGAGCTTGGGATTGAGGGTCTTGCCCGCGGCCACCAGCGCGTCGCGGTGCCGCGGCGGCTTGACGTCGTCCGCCACCTTGACCCCGTTGTGGGCCTCGGCGTGAAGCTTGACCCAGGCGTTGCGGTCCTCGAAGCTCAACACCTCCTCGGCATCGTAGAACTGCCCGAGGATCTCCGCGTCGGAGATGATGACGCCCTTCTCGAGGAAGGTGAAGGCACGCAGGAAGGCCGTGGCCAGCATCTTCCGGCGGCGGTCCACCCGCACGAAAAGGATGTCGTTGGCATCGAACTCGAATTCGACCCACGACCCGCGATAGGGAATGACGCGCGCCGAGTACAAGAGCTTGCCCGAGGCGACGGTCTTGCCCTTGTCGTCGTCGAAGAAGACGCCGGCCGAGCGCTGGAGCTGTGACACCACCACGCGCTCGGTCCCGTTGATGATGAAGGTACCCTTTTCCGTCATGAGCGGGAGCTCGCCCAGATACACTTCCTGGCCGCGCTGCTCACGGATGGTCCGGGTCTTCGCTTCCTTGTCGTGGTCGTAGACGACGAGCCGCAGTGTCACCTTCAGGGGAATGGCGAAGGTCATCCCCCGGTCGTGGCACTCCTCGACCGTGTACTTCGGATCGCCGAAGTGATAGCTGTCGAACTCGAGGAGAGCGTTGTCGTTGTAGTCCGCGATGGGAAACACGGACTTGAACACCGCCTGTAACCCCGTCTCCTCGCGACGCTCGGGCGCCACGTCCTTCTGGAGAAACTGCTCGTACGACCGCTTCTGGATCTCGATGAGATTGGGGATCTCAACGATGGACGGAATCTTGCCGAAGTCCTCGCGGGTTCGACGCCCGCACTGGATCGTGCTAGCCATACACCCTCCGCGCCCCCGCGGCGTCAAGCCGCCGGGTGCTCAACCCCGACCGGCTGGCCGGGGCTCCACGTTGGTTGAAGGGGGCTCGTGCCCCCGTTCCAAGTTTTCTCGCGCGCAGGGAGGTTATTTGACTTCCACCGTCGCCCCTACCTCCTCGAGCTTCTTCTTCATGTCCGCGGATTCGGCCTTGGCCACCTTCTCCTTCACCGCCTTCGGCGCGCCATCGACCAGGTCCTTGGCCTCCTTGAGGCCCAAGCCTGTCAGCTCGCGCACGACCTTGATCACCTGGATCTTCTTCTCGCCCGCCGCCATGAGCACGACGTCGAACTCGGTCTTTTCTTCGGCCGCCACGCCGCCGGCCGCCGCGCCACCCGCGGCGGGCGCCGCCACTGCCACCGCCGCCGCCGCCGACACGCCCCACTTCTCCTGCAAGAGCTTCGAGAGCTGGGACGCCTCCAGCAGCGTCAGCGTGTCCAGCTTCTCTGCGATCTCTTCGATATTCGTTGCCATGTCATCCGCCTCCGTGTGTGGTTGCTACGTCTCTTGATGAAAAACGCTTGTCTCAGGCCGGCTCGGCGGCGTCTTTGCCCCTGGCCTCGAGCACGTACACGATCTCCCGGAGCGGTGCCTGCAGGAGACTCACGAGCTGAGCCATCGGCCCCTGCACGGCGCCCACGATCTGGCTCCGGATCTGCTCCTTGGACGGAAGGTCCGCCAGGGCCTTGAGCTCCACCGGCTGGAGCACCTTGCCTTCCACCAGGCCGAGCTTGATCTGCAGCTGCGGGTTGGTGCGGACGAAGGCCTGGAGGGCCTTGGCCACCGCCACGGGATCCTGCTTGCTGAACGCGAGCCCCGTCGGGCCCTTGAGATACGCGCCGAGCGCGTCGAGGTCTCCGCCCTTGACCGCGATCCGGGCCAGACGATTCTTGACCACCTTGTACTCGGCCGCCACCCCTTTGAGCTGCTTCCGCAGTTCGGAGAGCTGCGCCACGCTCAGGCCGCGGTATTCGGTCAGCACCGCGGTCTTCACGCCACCCAGCCGCTCCTTGAGGGCTTCGACGCTGTCTGTCTTCGCTTGAGTCGGCACGTCCCTGCTCCTTGTTCGCCTAGACCTGCTTCTTGAACTGGTTCGCGACCCGCAGGGCGTCGACAGGGATGCCCGGCCCCATGGTGGTGGACAGGGTCACCGTCCGCAGATATACGCCCTTGGACGCCGCCGGCTTCGCCTTGACGATGGCTTCGAGCAGTGCCATCGCATTGGCCACGAGATGTTCCTTGGCGAACGACTTCTTGCCCACCTGCACATGGACATTGCCGGCCTTGTCGACGCGGAATTCGACTTTGCCCGCCTTGACCTCGCGCACGGCGCGCCCCACGTCGAAGGTGACGGTGCCGAGCTTGGGGTTCGGCATCAGTCCCCGCGGACCCAGTACCTTGCCGAGCCGCCCCACCTGCCCCATGAGATCTGGAGTGGCGATCGTCGAGTCGAAATCCATGAAGCCCCCCTGGATCTTCTCCACGAGATCTTCGGCTCCCACCACGTCGGCCCCCGCCTCGCGGGCCTCGCGCTCCTTCTCGCCCTTGGCGAACACGGCCACGCGCACGGCCTTGCCGATACCGTGGGGCAGCACGATGGCCCCGCGCACCATCTGGTCGGCGTGCTTCGGATCGACGCCGAGCCGAAGGGACACGTCCACGCTCTCGTCGAATTTCGCGGCCGGGGCCTGGGCCACGATGTCCACGGCCTCTTCGATCGAATAGCTCCTGGTACGATCGACGAGCGCTTCCGCCGCCTTGAATCGCTTGGTCATGACCGCCATGTCGTCACTCCGTGGTCTTTGATCATTGCAGGCTAGACCACATCGATCCCCATGCTGCGGGCCGTGCCTTCGACCGTACGCATGGCGGATTCGATCGAGTCCGTGTTGAGATCGACCATCTTGGTCTGCGCGATCTCGCGAACCTGGGCTTTCGTCACCTTGCCGATCTTGTCCTTGTGCGGCACGGCCGACGCCTTGGCAATGCCCGCCGCGCGCTTCAAGAGAATCGCCGCGGGGGGCGTCTTCACCACGAAGGTGAAGGATCGATCCTGGTAGATGGTCACGACCACGGGCAGGATGAGCCCGTCCTGCGACTGGGTCTGGGCATTGAACCCCTTGCAGAACTCCATGATATTGACCCCGTGCTGGCCGAGGGCAGGGCCTACGGGCGGCGAGGGGTTCGCCTTACCGGCCGGGATCTGCAGCTTCACCATTGCCTGAACTTTCTTCGCCATGGATCAGAGCCTCTCCACCTGGTAGTACTCGAGCTCCACCGGCGTCATCCGCCCGAAGATCGCCACCATGACCTTGAGCTTCCCGCGCTCCGGATTGAGATCGTCGATGCTGCCCTGGAAGTTCACGAACGGCCCCTCGATCACCCGCACCTTGT
>Ga0137381_10002899_pt1 | contig 12022 bp, 10 predicted proteins | sample SagtaG_16_FD_104808 | JGI IMG/M metagenome (GOLD analysis project Ga0137381, IMG submission 104808) | Vadose zone soil microbial communities from Sagehorn Ranch, Mendocino, California, USA - Sage2_L_115_16 metaG | ecosystem: Environmental > Terrestrial > Soil > Vadose zone | place: USA... | reverse complement strand
TTTCTGCTCTACAGAGGTAGCGCTCGAACAGCCAGTCCAGCAACGTCTTAGCGAACTCTGGATCATCCGTCACCTGCTTGTAGAATTTGAAGTGCCCATCGATCATGTCCTGAAGCAGGTCGTTCACGACATGGTCAAAGGTGAGGCGGGCATTCTCAGGGGGATTCACGCGCACGCTTGCCTCAAGGGCTGCATGGCCGGATAGCCTTTGTTCTATTTCTCGTATGCAGAGCTTGTCATCTTCACTAAAGTCAGTGCCAAAATGCTCATTCAGTGCTTGAATGATCTGAGATAGAGGTTCAAGCTCATCATGCCCCAGAGCATATATCTCTTTCGCTCCGATTGGCTCAATCTCTGTTGCTCCACGAGGGAGCTTTATTTTGCCTGTGCTCGTTTGCTTGATACGATAGGACTCTATATCGATGTTCTGCTGAATCTCTATGGGCAGACGCTCCAGTGATGTTGGGAGCTTGCGTAAGAGCAACCTGCCAAATACATAGAGCTTTTCAAGATCGGTATCTACGAAGGTAAGAATCTGCGAGAGGAAGGCATACAGACGTACATAGTCAGTAAGATGGCCTTTGAAATCAGCTTGCTCCTCTCTTCTGCTCCGTTCACAAAATCAAGCACCATCGTCTCTTCCTTACCTGGACAGATGCGGTTCAGGCGTGAGAGTGTCTGGACAGCATTGACCCCACCGAGCTTCTTATCTACCCAAATTTGGCCCAAATTAGTGGCAACATGTTCACATGGCTTGAGAGCATAAGGCAGCGAACTGGGTCGTTGGGTGAAAAACAGCCAACATCCTTTAGCCAATATCACGCCCATCTTGTAAAGACAGTGGTCATCGCGTTGTAAGCATTGTGCCACTAATTTGGGCCAAATTTAGGTATCTACATACATCGTGTGCAACAAAGGCTGATCGAAGCCTGTCTGAAATTTGTTTGCCACGATCAAGATGCGATACTGTTGCTGTTTGAAGGTCTCGGCGGTCTGCGTCTCGGAGAAGCCGTTCATGTGTGTCTCGGTATAGTCGATGCCGCCATCACTCACGGTGCCAGAGAAGGCGACCAATGCCTTGTACGGATATCCTTTCTCCTTCAAATAGCGATCTACCACCTGTTTGTAGCGCACAGCATGCAAACGCGAACGGGTTACGATCATCGCTTTGGCCTTGCCATCAATGAGATGAGCAACCTGACCATTAAAATGCTCGACCATAAGAGCCACCTTTTTGGCAATAGTTTGCACATGCCCATCTACAAAGGATTTGAGCAGCAGGGTAGCTTTAGTGCGGTCATAGTGCGGGTCAGTCTCGACTTTTTTAAGGAGACTCCAATTGGCCTTGATACCTTTACGCAGCACATCCAGCGTACCTCTAGCACGCACTTCACTTGCCAGACGATGAAGGAAAGCTTTTTTGGCATCAGCTTCGTGTTGCTTCTTAAACTTTTCCCATCAACCTGCGAGACCTTGGCGTATCGGGCCAGTTCAGCATCTTTCCTCCAGCAATTGTGCGACTGACCAATCTGCGTGCGCTTGGTGTATTTGGCCGATTCACCGAGTTGCCAGCGGAAATTGGGCACCTCACCAACCTGGAAAAGCTTTTATTGTCCGGCGATTTTATCAACCTCCCAGGGCGTTATAATTCTGGCCTGCTTACCACTCTGCCTCCCGAAATCGGACAGCTCACCCATCTGCGAAAGCTTACTTTAGAAGGTCAGTTCGCCAGTTTCCCCTCGGCGATCGCACAGCTCACCAACCTGGAAGAGCTGTTTCTCACGGGCCACCTCACGACTTTGCCACCAGAAATCGGACGCCTGACCAACCTGCGAGTGCTCAAGCTCCACCACAACCAGCTCACGACCCTGCCACCCGAAATTGGGCACCTCACCAATCTGCAAGTGCTTTGGCTCGACAACAACCCGCTCACGGCCTTGCCACCAGAAATCGGACACCTCGCCAATCTAGACAGCTCTATCAAAAGCGCTCTCAAAAAATTCATCAATTCGCTCTAGATGGCCTCATCAAGATACACAGCTTGTTATATGCCTGACGCACTGATACCTGCGTGGAACATATGAAAACGTGTTGAGGAATTTTCCAAAAAAGGCAATTCTTGGCCGACGAAGGCGAAGGCAAGCAGAGCACACCAACTCCCCCACAACAAACCGCAGAACACAAGCGCATGGGTGCGCCGATAGGGTTCGAGCAGTCGAACCCCTACGGTTTGCAGCACCGCAATGAGCGCCGTACTGAGGGCGATGAGTGTCCCGATCACCCACACAGGGGCATGCAGTGCCTCTGCGATGTAGACAGGGACCCCGATGGTCAGTAAGGTGCTACAGAGCGCAAAGACGATATTCGCCGTCGCCAGCAGAAGAAATGGACGATCCCGCAGCACCAGACGATAAGCTGGCCTGTGCAGGCTCTCGCTGCTCTGAGGAGATGAGACATGCACACCGAGCAAGAGCAGACCAGCAGCCAGAAAAAAACTCAGTCCATTGGCGATAACGATGAGATGATATCCCAGCACGGCGTTCGCTCCCACCAGCACTCCTGCGAGCAGACCGCCCAGACCAAGCCCAGTATTACGCGTCGCTGCTGCTAGACCATACGAGCGATCTCGCTCATTTGGGGCGGCGAGCTGTGCCACGAGGGTAAAGTGGGCCGACCAGAACAGGCTCTGTCCGGCAGCGACGAGCAGAGCCATGCCCCCCAGCACGGCGGCACCGTTGACGATGAGATAGCCAAAGATTCCTGTCCCTTGCAGGAGTTGAGAGGCTACCACCACCCGCTTTGCGCCAAAGCGATCCACCAGCGTCCCTGAGAAGGGGACCATCGGAACGGTAATGATGGTTGCCAGACTGAGCGCTAACCCAACGGTTGACAGTGGCAGGCCAATCACCACGTGGAAGTAGAGCAGCGAGAATGGCAGAAAGAGTCCTGTCCCCAGGGTATCAATGAGGGTTGCAACGACAAAACTGCCTGCCCCTCGGATATACGGTAAACCAAGACGTTGAGCGAACATGGGTTGAGCGTCCTCACTTGTTTGAAGTGCTACATCATGTTACCATGTTAATTGACAGACCCCTCACGAGGTCGGTTAGTTATGCAGGCAGGGACAAGTGAGTATTAAAGGCCCGATCTCGATCTCGCCATTCGCGTTAGGGTCTTCTTTGTCTATCAACAGACTGTGCTGGCCCGCTGCGAACAAGATTACGAAACTCTGTGTCGGTCTCGGTTAATTGAGGTCTGGTCATAAATCATCAGGCCGATTTGAGAAAGGCTTTGAGACCGACACAGAGTTCCAGGTCATGCTCAAAGCGGTACAGCAAGGCCAATTGGTAGACAAAGATGGCTCCTAAGGCGAAGCGTTGGGTAGCGCGCAAGCCTTTGGTAGGGACCTGTCCATGTCCATCAAAGATGCCTTTGAAATGTTCGTTAAAATTTTCCATCGCGACCGAGCGGAGCTTATGGAAGACGCGCCGGACTTCGACCCCGCCGTCGGTGTGCGGGTAGCGTCCATAGCGAGTCGTTACCCGCAGCCGATCGGCTTGGGCGCAGAATGCATGCAGGTCAGGCGTGTTGTAATGGCGGTCTCCCAAGACGAAGCGGACGTCGGCAGGGACTTCGTTGAGCAAGGCAGGGGCAGGCTCACTATCGGTGATATTGGCCGGAGTCAGCATGGCGGCCACGGGAAACCAGACCGCGGCGACCACCGAGACGACATGCAACTTCCAGCCATAGACCCAGCCGTGCCAGCCCGATTTGGTCCAGTGGGCTTCCGTATCATTCGATTTCGGGCGTGCTGAAGAACGCTATTGACTGGGCTTCTTGGCCTATTGAAACGACGCCTCTGAGAGGCAAACTGGCTGCCATTATGGGCGCGGGCGGCCGCTTTGGCACCGTGCGCGCCCAGCTCAACTTCCGCCAGACGCTGCTCAAACCGGAGGTCTACATTGAGAAGAGCTGGGAGAAGTTCGATAGCGAAAGCAACCTGGTTGACCAGCACGCTCGCCAAGCGGTCGAGGCTCTTGTGACAGCGCTGGTGCTGGCCGCCCGGGCCGAGAAAGAAGAAACCAAGATCTCTACCCACAGTTAATTATGGATCATATCGCTGTTATGTATAAGGCCTGGGGCATGATCGACAAGCTTGCTACGGGCCAGAAAAGCATTGAGTCCCGCTGGTATGGCAGAAAGCAGGCTCCCTGGGAGACAATATCACCGGGGGATGTCGTCTATTTCAAGAACGCTGGAGAGCCTGTCACGTTGCAAGCACAGGTCAACAAGATACGCTATTTTAGCGATCTTACGCCTCAACGAGTCCACTCCATTCTCGAGCAATACGGCGGCGAGATAGGCATCGAGCCGAAACAGCTTTCCACGTTCTACGAACGCTTCAAGCACAAGCGGTATGCTATGCTCATCTATCTCAAGAACGCGAGGCACATTCCCCCGTTTGAGATTGATAAGACAGGATATGGCGCGATGTCGGCCTGGATAAGTGTAGAGAACGTAGATCAAATTCGTGTCCCACAACGCTGACGATTTGTGGTAGAATATTCCCCTTGCTTCAGTATCTACATGTGACCTCGTAGTATGCAGAAAGGAGAGGCGGTCAACCTTTCACGCTTAGGATGGGAGGGTAGTAGAACCGCAGCGGAATGGGTTTTCCGGTCAGACGCTACCTGGCGTTGCTCGTGACCTATCTCAAACCACAGTGGGGCCGGGTGATCCTGCTGGCGGCACTGTTGCTCGCCAATGTTGGCTTGCAATTGCTCGGCCCGCAGATCGTTCGCTATTTTCTCGACACGCTTATCGCAAGAGGGGCAGTCAACACGCTTATTTTGTGCGCCGCGTTGCTGGTGCTTGTTATGCTTGCCGATGAAGGGGTATCGGTCGCCACTACCTATCTCAGCGAAAACGTGGCCTGGACTGCCACCAACCAGATGCGTACCGACCTTGTAGCGCACTGTCTCACGCTCGATATGGGCTTTCATAAAGCGCACACGGCGGGCGAGTTGATCGAGCGCATCGACGGCGACGTGGACTCCCTCTCCAATTTCTTCTCGCAATTCGTTATTTTCCTGCTTACAAATATGGTGCTGCTCATAGGAGTGCTGATCGCCGTCTACTTCGCCGATTGGCGAGCCGGGCTGGTGCTGACGGCATTCGCGCTGGTGGCGCTGCTGGTGCTGATGCGCATTCGCCGCTACGCGAACCCGCTCTGGGTAACCTACCGGCAAATAGTCGCCACATTTTTTGGCTTTCTCGGTGAACACCTTGCAGCTACCGAGGATATGCGCGCCAATGGGGCGACAGGCTATGTGATGCAGCGTTTCTATCGCCTTTTACGCCCATATTTACGCAGCTTTCGCAGAGCAGAAATGGCGGGGGCTTATTCTGCCGCAACCACTCTTACTATTTTTGTGCTTGGTTCCGCATTGATGACAGGATTGGGCGCGTACCTGTGGAGCATCGGAGCTGTCACCATCGGCACCGTCTACCTCTTCTGGCAGTATACTGACATGCTGTCACAGCCCATCCAGCAGATCCGCGACCAGTTGCAGGATTTGCAGCAGGCGGAAGCGTGTATCCAGCGTATCGAGGAGCTATTCAGCACTCCCTCCGCCATCCAGGATAAGGAAGATGGCGTTGAACTGCCGCAGGGCGCGCTGGCGGTTGCCTTCCAGGACGTGACCTTCGGCTATGACGGGGATACTCCGGTGCTGCACCACCTGACCTTTGACATCCAGCCCGGTAAAATACTGGGCGTACTGGGCAGGACCGGCAGCGGCAAAACAACGCTGGCGCGGCTGCTCTTTCGCCTTTACGACGCACAAGGCGGCCAGGTAAGTGTGGGTGGGACGCCTGTCAAGATGGCTTCTCTGGCCAACCTGCGCCAGCATGTCGGCATGGTCACGCAGGATGTGCAGCTTTTCAATGCCAGCGTGCGCGACAATCTGACCTTTTTCAATCACTCCCTCGATGACACCCACCTTCTGGAAGTCATCGAAACTGTCGGGCTGTCCTCCTGGTACCGAGCGCTCCCAAATGGGCTGGACAGCGTGCTGGGCGCAGATGGACAGGGCTTATCCGCAGGCGAGGCGCAGTTGCTGGCCTTCGCCCGCGTCTTGCTCAAAGACCCCGGACTGGTCATTTTCGATGAAGCATCGTCGCGCCTCGATCCCGCTACTGAACGCCTCATCGAACAGGCTGTGAGCACCATCCTCGCCAATCGCACCGGCATCGTCATTGCCCACCGCCTGGCTACTATCCAGCGTGCCGACGACATTCTCATTCTCGAAGATGGGCGTATCCAGGAATATGGCGCGCGAGCGCTGTTAGCCGGCGATCTCAACTCGTATTTCTCACGGTTGTTGCAAACAGGTTTAGAGGAGGCGCGAACATGAAAACATGGCAATTGCTCTGGCGCGTTATCTTCTATCGCCCCTGGTTCTTCATGCTGGATGCCCTGCTCGTCACGCTCTTTTATTTCTCCCGCGTGGCCTTCGGCGCCATAATGCAGGATTTCTTCAACCTCTTGCCCACGCAGCCACATTTGAGTTTTACCATCTGGGCGTTGTTGATCCTGCTGGTGCTGACGGCTATTGTGCGCGTGGCGGTCATTCTCAGCGAGGCGTTAGCCGATATCCTGTGCCGCTTCATGCAGCGCACATTACTGAGTCGAAATTTGCTCGAGTACATCTTGCAGCGTCCCGGCGCGCAGGTGTTACCTTTCGCGCCGGGTGAAACGCTCAATATTTTACGCGACGATGCCCAGAACGTGGAAACAATGCTCATGCATTTGCTCAATGCGATTGGTCTGGCGCTCTTCTCCATCGTTGCCTTTATTCAGCTCCTGCTGGTCGATAAGCTGCTGACGCTGATAGTCTTTGTGCCGCTCGCTATCGTGATCGCCGTCACGCAGAGCCTGAGCGCGCGCATCCAGAGGTACCGTGTAGCCAGCCGCGAAGCGACCGGGCGCGTGACCGGGGCCATCGGCGAAATCTTCGGCGCGGTGCAGGCCATCCAGGTAGCGGGCGCGGAGCCATACGTCGTTGAACACTTCCGCGCTCTGAATGCGCGACGGCGCGTGGGTATGGTCAGAGATCGCACTCTGGCGGAGGCGCTCAACTCCATCTTTGGCGCCGCCGTGGGTATTGGGCAGGGGGCGATCCTCTTTATCGTCGCGCTCACCGTCTACTCATCGCATCTGGGCATCGGCGATATCGCGCTCTTCCTCTACTACCTGGGCTTCGTGACCACCTTCACGCAGTTGTTCGGCGAGCTCATCGCCCAGTATAAACAGACCGGTGTGTCGTTCGAGCGCATGGAACGCCTGCTGCAAGGCGCGCCGGTTGATACGCTGGTGAAGCACAACCCCCTCTACTTAAAAGGCCCACTCCCGGCATTGACGACGCCTGTGATAGAAGAGGCGAACCGGCTAGAAACTTTAGCAGTCCAAAATCTCTCCTATCGTTACGCGGATACCGGAAGAGGTATAGCGCAGGCCAGTTTCGTATTGCAAAAAGGCACGCTTACCGTCGTTACCGGGCGCGTCGCATCCGGCAAAACCACGCTGCTGCGCGTGCTGCTCGGCCTGTTGCCGAAAGACGAGGGCGAGATTCGCTGGAATGGCGAAGTCGTTTCCGATCCGGCCAACTTCTTCGTGCCGCCGCGCAGCGCCTATACACCCCAGGTGGCCCATCTCTTTAGCGGCACGCTGGCAGAAAATATCCTGCTGGGGCTGCCAGAAGACGATGCCGTCCTGCAAACGGCTGTCAGGACGGCGGTAATGGAACGCGACGTGGCGGGTTTTGAGGCGGGCTTACAGGTCATCATCGGAACCAGGGGGCTGAAGCTCTCCGGTGGCCAGGCACAGCGCACTGCCGCCGCTCGCATGCTGGTGCGCGGCGCTGAATTGCTGGTCTTCGATGATCTCTCCAGCGCGCTGGATGTCGAGACCGAACAATTGTTGTGGCAACGTCTCTTCTCAGATGGCAAACGCATCTGCCTGGTCGTCTCGCACCGGCGCAGCGTCCTGCAAAGAGCCGACCAGGTAATCGTGCTGAAAGACGGACGGGTTGAGGCGCGGGGAACGCTGGAGGAACTGCTGGAGACGAGTGCAGAGATGCAACGGTTGTGGCAGCAGGAATTAGGATAAAGAAGAATGGAGGGACGCGATCAATCGCGTCCCTCCATTTCCAGATCCATTTTTGAACCATCATTTATGAGTTGCGGAGCGATGCCTCCCTCCTCTGTCCAGTCCGTTGCAGTTGAGAACCCAGTGCTATCAATAAAGTACCGAGATTGTTCGCAGTAGACTGCACGAGCGTTCGCTGCTGCCCGAAATGGTCCGGAATTCGGCACTGCTGCATATCGTGTTGGAGTTCAGCCTGGTGTATCGCGATCAACTTTTCATACAGGTAAGGATGAGATGTCATTGCGTTTACTCCTCGGTTAATTAACATGCTCCAATATACAGAGAAAAGAAGATAATCAAAGTGTTTGTCAGCGTGCTGGTCCTTTGAGAGGATACTGCCGAACTTGATATTATCGGCATCGCGACCATCCGCACTCTTCATATAGAGGTCGGACTTGCAGATAGCAAAGGTTTCGCCGTTCAACTCCTGGCCAAAGAGGTGAACTTCAGCCTGCGGGTTGATTTCAAGGATATGATCCCTGGCAATGGTAAGCATACCACCCGACCCACAGCAAGGATCATAGACAGTACGCACGATGTGGTTATGTTGAAGAATCTGCTGATCCTGGGCAAGAATAAGGTTGACCATCAGGCGTATCACTTCACGCGGTGTAAAGTGCTCACCGGGATTTTCGTTCAGGGCCTCGTTAAACTTACGAATAAGCTCTTCAAAAATATAGCCCATTTCGAGGTTTGGTACGACATCAGGATGGAGATCGATATTTTTAAACTTCTCCATCACGAGAAATAAGAGGCCAGCCTCTTCGAGCTTGGTGATCGTGTTGTTGAAGTCAAACTTTTCAAGCACTTCGCGCATGTTATCGCTGAAGCCGTTGATGTAGGCCCGCAGGTTTGTTGCCAGATGGGGAGCATCACTTAACAGTCGCTCAAAGTCGTATAAGGAGGTGTTGTAGAAGGCATAGCCAGACGCTCTGCACAGCTGAGGGCTCAGGTTATCAAGTTTGCCCTTTAGCTTATCATAGATTACGAGTACCTGCTGCTTGGTAGGCTGCAATACACAATCAATTCTACGTAGTACGGTGAGCGGTAAGATAACATCCTGGTATTTGCTGCGCTTAAAGGTATCACGGATAAGGTCTGCTACACTCCAAATAAAATTGACTTTTTCGCTAAAGTTATTCATGAACGTGTGTGTTCTGCCCCTTCTATCACTGTGTTCAGCAGTGTATTTCTCTTTTGCGGTACAGCTTACTACTGAGTTTGGCTACTGTCAAGCGAGAAGGACGAGGCTCACTCCCCAAAACTTACGAAAACGGCCCCGAAAAAGCATCATCACTCCCGCCCTATCCTGATCAAGGCTTCCTCTGCCGCTCTCCGCACAGTCTCCACGCTCGACTGTTGCGCAGCCACCAGCACAGCCTTCGCATCCTGATCCTGTGTCTGAGGATTGGCAAAACCTAATGAATATGCACAACCATTCCGCACGTCTTGATCTGTCGTACCCTCTGCCAGCTGGCGTATAGAATTGATCTCGTTAGAAGTGCGAGCAGGCAAATACCACAGGACATCGAGTGCAGCTTTCCTCACCTCATCCACTTTTGTCACAGCAAGAACCTCACATACCTTTTGCACAATCTCTTGCGTCTCACGCTCAATAGCAACACCTGTTGTATTCACTTCTTCCTGTACATGCAGTAAGCGCCCCATCAGAATGATCATGCTATTTGCATCCTGCTCGCTATTCTGAGAAGGAAGAGAGATTCTTGCTTGTTCAGCAGTTTCTCGTATAAGTATCAAGTCCCTCAAGTTCCTCAAGTTCCTCAAGTTCCTCAAGTTCCTCAAGTCCCTCAAGTTCCTCAAGTTCCTCAAGTTCCTCAAGTTCCTCAAGTTCCTCAAGTCCCTCAAGTCAATACTAAGTGCAGCAATGAAACGCTGTGCGTACTGTTGTCGAGGAACACTACTTCCTTTGTAATGTTTCAGGATACACTCACCAAGCGGTTTTTGCTGACCTGCATCAGGAAAGAGCATGGTCCACAGTAAGGCGGCTTCCTGATAGGCAATATACTGGCCTGTGTTCAATTGCTCCAAGAGGTAACTTTGCCATATGCGCTGCCACTGGTCGGGGGTCTGTGCAGCGCGTTGCAGCATAGCAAGCAGATAGAGCGTGGCTGGATACGTTACTTCCTCGGTACAGGAAAGCAACTGCTCATGAATGTTCTTGCAGGTCTCGATATGACTTGCGGTGATACGTTGTCTGTTGTACGAGTCGCGTAAGGTCATCCATTTCTTGATGGCATCTTCATACTGTTGATAGTTCTCGTTAGAGAAGGGGACAACGGCCGGAGTAATCAAGGTGCCACATGCCAGCGAGTAGAGGGCCAAGTGACGCAACTGCTCCGCGTTGTCTTTGAAATACTGGCGTATCTTTGGTAGCAACAAGCCAGCAGGTCCGCGCTTGTCCATGAAGGAAAGGACGGTGAGGGAGAGGTCCGCGATAGTAAGATTGCCAGTAGCAGCCAGACCAGGAGCGGGCAGGTGCTTACCAACGGCTGGCAAACCAGCCAGCGCAAGCAGAGGCGGAATTAGGGTATCGAACACGAGATCAGGACACGTGGTGAGTTGCTGAGCAATTATGGTAAGCAGCGTGAGGGTGGCTTGCTGGCGTGCTGGTTGAGCGGCATCACAGACAGCCTGAGTGAGTACCACGAGCAGCGTTGGGCGGTAGGCTTCCTTCGGCAGACTGAGCAACCAGCGTTGCATAGCACTCTCGATCCTGCCGCAGATATCAAACTTGCGCTGTCGCTGTGCCTGTTCATAGGTTTGCAAGAGTTGTTCGGCGATCTGTCTTTCAAGAGCCGCGCCAATTGTTGCCGGTTGCGCTTCAAGAAGACATTCAGCGGCTAAAAGCAAGTCATGCGCCCAGCTTGCGAAGCTCGCCCCTTGTGGTGCAGTCAGAAGCGTCGAAAGAATAGTACGAGCAATATGCTCATCTTCACCACTTTGATAGGCTACGGCCAGCAAAAATGCTTCCCGCCAAAGATCATCAGAACTGCGTGCCTTGTTGGCAAGGGTCTCAATCCGTGGATTAGGAGTGCGTTTATCACCTTTGATCACGTTCAAGATATGGCGTGCGGCAAAGTATTCCTGAAAGGTGCGATGGAAAAAGCCGAAGTAGTCACCTGTGCGAATGACAAAGAGACCGCCACGCACCCGTAGACGTTCAAGGAAATCCTCCACCTCTCGCCCTATTTGTTCCGTTGTCCCTCCTTCCTCCTATTGAATAATCGCTCGCAACGTTTCTTTCACATCGTGTTGACGGGCAAAGCTGTTGCCAGATTCCTGCATGGTATAGGCAATTGGGCCGAGACGTTGAATTGCCAGCGCTTCAGGTATTGGCTCAATATCCTTGATTTTATTCCGGTTTTCAAGCAGGGTCTTGGTGACAACCGTATAGAGTTCAACACGTCGCTCGGGAAGCACAATACTATTCTGCTGCATGACTGCCAACAAGGTCAGCAACAAGGGATTCTCGGCAAGTTTCTGAGCGCCAGGATGTGAACGGATAGCCTGACTGAGCCGACGCCTCATCACCTCAGCTTCGCGCTGAATCGCCTCTTCTCGTTCATGCCGTTCACCTGTTGCAGGAAAGACATCACGTTGAACACTCGCCCTGCACCATCTCGGCAAAAAGTCCTCGATCTGTTTCGCAGTGAGTTCAGCAACAGTAAAGTGCAGGTAATCAGATAGAGCTACCACATCATAACCGGCCACACGTGAGGTCACAAGAAAACGGTTAAAGCTGCTCTTTCCCTTATCGCGGAAATCGAGAATAAAGCTCTCTATCTCCTGCTT
>Ga0137381_10002895_pt1 | contig 12037 bp, 9 predicted proteins | sample SagtaG_16_FD_104808 | JGI IMG/M metagenome (GOLD analysis project Ga0137381, IMG submission 104808) | Vadose zone soil microbial communities from Sagehorn Ranch, Mendocino, California, USA - Sage2_L_115_16 metaG | ecosystem: Environmental > Terrestrial > Soil > Vadose zone | place: USA... | reverse complement strand
TTTACAAATAAAATAAAAAAAAAAAAGATCCTACACTACATAGAGACTCTAACTCTTCTAACTCTTTAAACAAGAGTAGAGAGTCTTTTAACTCCTTCGGATAAAAAAATAAAGGTAAGAAAGAGATTAAGGGATTAAAGGAAAATAAGAGCATAAATTAGATAAGGTAATAGAAATAATAAATGAAACTATAATATAAATGAGATTATTAAATGTAACTTAATAATTTATTATGTAACAAATACACTTTTTTACTTTTTATATTTCCTTACTCTTACTAACATGTTAAGTAATGAAAGGAAACAAGTGCAATTGCTAATAATATAATAAATTTTAAGAAAGAATTATAAAACCAATAATATTTTTGCAAATACTTAATTTAATTACTTTTTAAGAGAGAAAGATCCTCCTCCCTATCCCTATGCTATGGAAGGAGTCTCCGCTTTTCTTTTCTAAACTTAAAAAAAAAAGCAAGAGCAAAAGGGAGTCTCATTCTCCTATGAGTCCCTATGTTTTGGAATGATAACAAATGTGTTTATTAAAAAAGAAGGGTTGGGTTGGGGGGAGATAGCAAAGGAAAATATTATTAATATACGAGTAATCAGGATCGAACTGATAATTTCTACTTGGAAGGTAGAAGTTATACCATTTAACTATACTCGCTTTAAATTTACTTTTATATTTGAAAAACTTGTTGTTAAATATATAAAAAAGTTTTAATTAAATTAGGGAAATTCCTACTCTTACTTGTGCTTTATAGGATTTAGCTCCTTCTCTGAGGGGGGGGGGGTTAATAGGTTTATAAAATTCTTATATAATTTTTTCCCTACTATTGCCTCTGCGAGTTTAGGTTTAGGTTTAGAGCAGAGGTGGGAGGTATTATTCATTAATAAAAATTAACAAAAGCGAAGCATAAGGTTCGAGTTTAATAAGCAATATAATAACTATGTATTTCCCCAGAAATATACAGCTACAAATAAGAATAACCAAACAACATCAACAAAGTGCCAATATAAAATTGATGATTCAAATCCATTGTGGTGTTTTGTAGTTAATTGATAATTAATTATTCTTATTAAAGAGACTCCAATAAAGATAGTTCCAATTATAACATGGAACCCATGTAACCCTGTTGAAGCATAGAAAGCTGAACCATATACTCCATCAGCCATAGAAAATCCAGCTTCAGAATATTCAAAATATTGTAAAGCTGTAAATATCACGGCTAAGATAATAGTAATTATTACTCCATCTATTGCACCTTTTCTATTTCCTGCTATTAAAGCATGATGTCCATAAGTAATAAAGGCACCACTACTTAATAATAAAAAAGTATTAAGTAAAGGAATAGCAAAAGGGTCTAAAGGTGTAATACCTAAAGGTGGCCAAGAACCTCCAATTTCAATTGCTGGAGATAAACTAGAGTGGAAGAAAGCCCAGAAAACTGATAAGAAAGCAAAAATTTCACTTACAATAAAAAGTATAACTCCCATCATTATTCCATTTTTTACTTCTTTAGTGTGATGTCCTAAATATGAAGCTTCTATTACTACATCTCTAAACCATAATATCATTCCATATGTTGTTAATATAAATCCTAATGTTAAAATGTAACCTCCATAAGTAAAACCATGCATATATGCTACTGCACCTACTGTTAAATTTAATAAAGAAAAACTAAGTAAAATAGGCCAAGGTGATGGGTCTACTAAATGAAAAGGAAAATGTTGAAATTTACTTCTTATTAAATTTGTATTATTCATTTTTATTTTTGTTTCTTTTGGTGTTAACCTTATTTGATATATATAATTTTTCTTACCTCCTCTACTATCTGTTGGAGCATAAGTGATAAGAGTTATTTTAAATATATCATATTTCATAATTTTCTCAAAAGGAAGAGGGAAAATTTTAATATATAAAATATATTTTATGAAAACTTAGTTTTAATTATGTGTTTTTATCATTGCTATATATTTATACTATCCCTCTTGCTTATTCCTTTTCTTTTTTAAGATAGAAATAAGCAAGAGAAAGAGCAAAAGTAAAAATTTTTATCTATTTAGTAAATGGATTGTTTATAGTTCTCTTCCGGATTCGAACCAGAATAAACACTTTAGAAGAATGTGATTCTAACCATTGAATTAAGAGAACTTAATTACACAGTTACCTATCACCTTTTTAGCCTTGAGCGTTTCACCTTTAATTTGAATTTTAAGTAGTAAAACTATTTATTAAAAAGTAAATTTTCATTTCTCCAATTCAATTTTTTAGAGAGAGAGGGAGAGATACCTTTGTTTTTATCTCTTGCTTTTTGCTCTTTTTTACTTTTGCTTCTTAGAAATCCTACGTTTCAGAGAGAGAGATTGAGATACCTCTTTCTTTTAAAGAAAGACAAAATCCAAAGGAAAGGTGTCCCTCCTTTATGGGAGGAGGGGGGGGGTTAATTTAAAATAATTTCCAGCTGCACTTTCCAGTACAGCTACCTTGCTATGACTTTTGAGATGTTACTCAGATGGGTTAGTCGAAACTAATTAGACCTAAAAAAAGCAGTTAAGTACCTAGTAAAAAATATAATAAAATTATAAATTAAAGAATAACTACACTAACTATTCAAATAAATGAATAATCAAATCAATTTTTAAAGAAATAAAAAGAGATATACAAATAATAAACCAATATATTATTATTTATAATGTTTTACCTTATTTAAAATCTACTTCGCGGCGCTTTCCCCCAAGCTGAATTTCTCCCCAGCGACAGACAGTTAGTTCATCACGGATTCATTGTTCACCGTTGCGTTGCTAATCAACGATTACTCGAAATTCCTTCTTCATGTTGCCGAGTTACAGGCAACAATCCGTCTTAAGATTAATACAATTAACTTTCTTTACTGATTAGCTAAACCTTATAAATTTAAATAATTAAATCTAAATTTAAGTTTTGCGTCAAATTGTAAAAGTTCTTGTGGCACGTCTATAGCCCAGTCCATAAGGGCCATGAGGACTTGTCTTAGCCCCAAATGAAAATATTTAAAAATCATTAATAGTTAAGTATAAATTAACTACAGGGATTTCGTCCGTTAGTGGAGTTAACCTCACTTTTCACAATACGGACTGACGACAGCCATGCAACACCTGTAAACGAATAAATTAATATAAAAAAGTATTTTATATATAATTATCACTCAATCCAGTCTTTTATTTAAAAAGAAAAAATAAATTTATAAATAAAAATTTACAAAAATACTTATTCTAAAAAAAAAAGAGGGATTGGCTATACAAGGACTGGTAAGATTTTACGCGTACTTTCGTATTAAATAACATGCTTCACTTCGTTTGCTCCGAGACCGACTAATTTTTTTGGTTTCAGTTTTGCAACCGTACTCTCAAGGCGGAATGGTTATCGCGTTAACATCGTTACTAATTTTTATTCAAAAATAATAACTACCATTCATCGTTGACGGTGAGAGGTAACTGGGTATCTAATCCTATTCCCTGTTCTCACTTTCGTTCCTCAGCGTCAATCATTAGTAGATAAAAGTTTACACCATTAGTATTCCACTTAGTATCTATGGATATTATCCCTACACTTAAGTATTATTTGGTTTATCTTCAATATGATTCTAGCTTTTAATCAATCTACATTAAAAACTAAATAAATAAGGTTTACTTAAAATATTTATAACTTAAATTAACATAAACTTTTATAAAGCTGCCTACTTACCCTTTACGCCTGTTTAAGACGACTAACGTTCGCGTTTCTGGTGTTACCGAGTCTTCTGGCACCAGTAATTTAGACAACACTAATAGTAAGGTGTTATCATTTTTTTCCCTTACCTTATCATAATTGCACGATTAAGTGAAATTAGGATTTCAGTTAGCTAGTTCACTCTTGCGAGCATTGACTAATATTCTTGACTGCAGATCCCTTATGGGATTTGGGGCTGTTTCTTCCCCAATGTGGCCATCTCTTCTTTCAAATTTGGCTATTGATCGTAGGCTTGGGAGGCTTTTACCCTGCCAACTACCATTAAACAAAGTAAATCAATTCTTATAGCGGAAAATTTCCTTTATTTATAACTAAGTTAAGTTATGCTAATAAAAAGTTTAATTTTTATTAACTATCCTCTATTTAAGAAGTCTATAAGATATCTTATTTACCATTACTCACCTTTACACCTTATTCTTTACTTAATAATTTATTTATATTTCTAGAATAACGATTTGCATGTCTTAAAACTACTGAAAAACGTTCAATCAGAACCAAAATTAAATTCATCTCTAGTTTTAATTTTTATTTATATAAAATAAATAAAAATGTATTTTATTTGCTTATCGCAATTTTTATATATTATCTACTTTTACACCTGCTTGTAGGCTCGCAATTGCAAGAGTTAAAATTTTTAGATTTATTTCTTAACTTATTTTAATTTCTTTTTATTAAAATATTTAATACCTCTAATTTGATTTGTAATTATTTGAATATTGAAGGGGGGGTTAAATAATAAACTATTTTATAGGTTTATTATCTATAAGCTCTTGAATTTTAGTTCTAGCTTTATTTAAATCTTCTTTATTTTTATTCATCATTTCTGATAATAATTTGAAATAATCCTTTTTATCATCATCACTGATATCATTTAAATCTTGAGCTTGTTTAATAAAATCACTTAATGCTTTCTCATTATTTTTAGAGTCATTCATTTGTTTGGCTGCTTCAAGATAAGTATCTCTTCACCGATCTAAATTTGTTTTAGGTAATATTTTATTTACACCTGCTCCATCTATTATTATTTCAGATGTTACTCCAAATGTAATTACTGATTAATCTCCTTCTGCTCCAGCTACTTCTACTAAAGCTCCTACCACTCCTACTACTCCTACAACTCCCACTACTCCTGGTGGAAGTAAAGGATTTAGAGGTAGATTTAAGGGTAGTTCATCTAAAAGTATTTGGAGATAATCTATTGTATGATAACATTTAACTAATTAAAACGATGTATTTCATTTATAGATACAAAGTGTAAAATTAATTGTCTTCACTCTTTAAATGATAATTCTAATCTAATTAATACTGAAAATGCTGTACCTATCATACCTGCAAATACAGTTAATTAATTATTTCTTTAACATTTGTTGAATTGAGCCAATTCATTAATTAAGAAATAATAATTTAAATTATAGATACTTAAAAAGATGTAAGCAAAAGAATATTTTATTAAAAAATCAAATATATTTAAAAAATTAAAAAAAAAAATGATAAAAAAACATTTAGATTTATTATTACTTCTAAAAATTATTATTACTCTATTTAATAATAATTTATTTTATATATTTTGTACTATTATCACTATACTATATTTAATTTATATTAATATGGCAATAGGTGCATTTATTTTAGGAGTTATATTTACTTTATTTTTTATGAAAAATAATATGATCTCTATTCTAATTTATATATTAATTACAATATTTTTATACTTATTTTTAGAATATTACATTTTATGAAAACTTATAGTTATCTTATTTTTACTTATGATAAATATTTCACATATCTAATTAGAATAAAGAGAGGGGGTATAAATAATAAATTATTTCTTTATATTACTTATACCATTTGTATCTGTTATATTATTCTTATTTTCAATATTACTATTAGATATATTATCTAAATTACTTTCAGATGTAACTAAAACATGTAAATCAACACCTAATTGTTCAAAAGGAATAGTATGTGATAATAAATATACAAGTCCATGAATTAATGTAAATAATGAAATTAAAATAAAAATAGGAAATGTTATTAAACTCATTTTAATTAAAAAAACTTGATATTTTATATATAATTTTATATATTTATTATCAAAAGAATTAAGTATATAATCCTTATTTATAAATAATACTACATTAATAATATAAGCAATAAACAAGATAATTGTAAAAATTAACATATATAATAATATAACCTCAATTGCAATATGTTGTCCTATTAAATCATCAAAATATCCTGTAACATGTACAGGCTTGATTATTGAAAAAAATAAATTAAACATATAATCTATTATATTATTTGAAAAAGAATTTAGATCTAAATCTAAATCAGGCAAATAATTACTAACTCCGTTATCTGAAGTAGTAGTAGTAGTAGTGGTAGTAGTAGTAGTAGTATTTTTATCTATAGCTTCCTTTACAATAGAATTTACTATTGTATTATCAGCATTTTTAATTTCTTCTGCAGCTGTTTTATTAACAACATCTGTAGCTGCATTTTCTAAATTTTCTATACTAGGATATCTACCAGTTCTTCGATATTCTGAAACACCAAACATAAGTCTATTAAATCCTAATGAATTTTCTAAAGCAGAATGGTATGAAATATTAGCAGTTGTTATACCTCCAGCACTTAATGATGCTAAAACTCTAAGTCTAGGACTTACACCTCCTATAGTTGATAACACTTTATAAACAGCTAACATAGATCCTATTATAGTAGCACTTTGTGGAACACCACTTGGCCAATATCTAGCAGGATCCATGGAAACTCTATCATTTGTAGGATTACCATCAGGTATAACATTATAAATATAATCATAAAAATTATCTGAAATGAAAACATAAGAAAATAATAAATTTGTAATTTCTATTGTTAAACAAGTTATAATAGATAAAATTATAAATAATTTAAATATATATTTAAAATTGTTTTTAATTTGTGTCATCTATATCAATTTTTATTTACATTTTTGTCACGTTTAATAAATGTTTTATGTTTTATCTGATTTCTACTGTTATTCCTAGTTCTAATATATTACCAGGGATAGGTACATTTTCTTCAGATTCCCTATAACCTCTTCTTCTAGCTCTTCTGGTACTGTTAGTAGTAGTTTACTTACTACTTCCTACGGATAACCGGGACACATAAATTTTAAGATATCTACTATCTACTTTTATCATTATTTAAGATAATGGATAAATATTTTGTAAAATAAAATATATTTATAAGTGAATGAATAATAAAGTTTACTAAATTATATATTTCATAAAAATAGAAGGTTAACCATAGAGAATAAAGATTCAAGTATTTTATTTTTCTAAATATAAATTATATCAAATTAGATTTATAGAGAAACGAATAAACAAATTTAACAAATAAATTGAATAGTTAGATTAATAATTTTAAGATTATTTAGAATATTTAAATCATTGATAAATTTATTCTTAACTTTATTAAGTAAATCTATAAAAACATTTAGTTTCATTGTTTTAATTAAAAAATATTTTTATTATTTCAAATTAATATTTAATTATTTAAAAAAGTTTAAATATTATTATGTTTATAAATATTTTATTAAAAGTTTAGCTATTTTTAATATTATGTTATCAGGTTTTGTTATATTTATTTTAACAGATTTTCAACATCATGATTATATAACTTTAATTAGTCAAAATTTATATAACTTTTCTATTAGTGATTTCTTTTTAAAATTTAAAAGTTGTATTAAAAGAATTTATAAATTTTTAAATGATTTATTCTCAATTGATAATATAGATAAATTACCAGAAGATGAAAATAAAATTCCTCCTGTATCTGATGTGAAGGTAGAAAATAAAATAAATAAAAATTATACTTTTTATATTTTATCCTCTATTTTACTAATTAGTTTTTCTATAGTTATTTATATTTATAAGAAATTCGATTTTACTCCAATTATTACAACTATTACTGGTTTCTTTTCTTCATTATTTAGAAGAGATGATGATCCAGATATGCCAGATACTGATGATATAATAAATAATTTTGAAAAATCATTTCCTGGTGCTTTTCCTTCAGATTCTAATCCACTTGTTTATAATAAAGATAGTTATGATAATTCTAAATATTTTGATAATAAATTGAAGGAATATAAAAAAAGAAAAGAAACTTTAATTGAATTGAGTGAAGAAATTATTAAACATAAAGCTGCATCAAAAGCTATAGATGATGCTATAGATAGAATGAATGAATACGGAAGAAAGAAATAATATTAAAGTGGATGAATTCATCCAAAGTATAAAATATTTAAAATAGAAGGTTGTCCATAGAGAATAAAAATTCAAGTATTTTATTTCATAATTATTTTATAGAATATATGTTTAAAATAACTGAGATCTTAATATCTACCATAATGATTAAGTTATTAATTTTGAGATTTTTTAAAATTTTAAAATCATTAATTATTTTATTTTTAACTTTAATTATTAAATTTATAAAAACATTTAGTTATATTGTTTTAATTAAAAAATATTATTCTTATTTTAAAATTATATTTGATACTTTAAAGAAATTTAACCATTATTATATATTTAAATATTTTATTAAAAGTTTAGCTATTTTTAATATTATGTTAGCTGGATTCACTATTTTTATTTTAACAGATTTTCAATATCATGATTATATATCATTACTGGAACATAATTTTTTTAATTTGAATATAAATGATTTTTTTAGTAAAATTGTAAATTATATTAAAAGAATTTATAAAATCATAAATGATTTATTTTCAATTGATGTAACAGAAAATAATATTCTTGATAAGAAACAAAATTTAGATATGGAGATACCTATTGAAAATAAAATTAGAAAAGGTTTATCTTATTATATTTTTAATATTATAACATTCGGTATTCTATCTTATATTACTTATAAAAATATTGATTTTACAACTATTTCTACAATTATTACTAGTTTCTTTTCTGGTTTCTTTTCTTCATTATTTAGAAGAGATGGTGATCCAGATATGCCTGATACTGATGATCTTTTAAGTGGAAGTATTAGTGATATGAAAGATACTGGAGATATTACAATTTCTGATAATAGAACAAATAAAGATCAAATTCCATCATCATCTATTCCATCTACTTCTTCTTCTTCCACTATTCCAGTATCTAATGATTCTAAATCTTTACCTGGATCATATCCTACCTATGCACCATATGATCCAGTTCCTAAGTTGTCAAATGATGGAAACGTTTTTATATTAAAAGGAAAAGTTAAAAAGGCTACAGAATTTTTATCTCCGTTTTAATAAAAGTGGATGAATTCATCCAAAGTATAATTAATTTAAAATAGAAGGTTAACCATAGAGAATAAAGATACTAGTATTTTTTATAAAAGTATTTTTATTATATTTTTATTTTAAATAATCAGTCCTGAAAATTACAAATTAAACATGAAAATATTTATTTTATCATTTTTCAAACATCTTAAATCATTTAATAACTTATTGTTAAATTTAACTATTAAGTCTATTTCTTCATTTAGTTATATTGTTTTAGTTATAAAATATTATTCATATTTTAGATTTATATTAGAATATTTTAAGGGTTGGAGATTTTATAATATATTTAAAGCATTCTTCAAAGTTATAGCTTTAATTAATATATTATTAGGTATATTCACATTAATTGTCTTCACTGACTTTAGATATGATGATTATAAAACTTTTATTAATAATAATATAATAAATTTCTCTTTTAATGATTTCGTTTCAAAATTGAAAAATTACTTTAAAAGAGTTTTAAAAAAATTAATTAATATATTTGATGATGATTCGGTAATTATTGATAATCCTGAATCTGATAAAATTCCAAATAATTATAAGATTCCTAATCAAGATATGAATACTAATTCTAATTCTTATAAATTATATTATTACTTATTCGGTGGTTTATTTAGTATAGCCACTGTAATTGTTTGTATAAAATATCCTGAAAGTACTGTTACTCCAGTAGTTACAGCAATTACAGGTTTCTTTTCTAGTTTATTTGGAGGTAGTGGTAGTGGAGGAACTGACGATAGTCAACCTAATCCTTTAAATAAAGGTAAAGGAAGAGATCTTGGTAAATTAGATGTTGATCATTTAAGACCATTTAATTCATCTAATCCATCTTCTACTAAATCATTAATTGGTAAGTATTTTCCTATCTTTGATAAAACTGTTTCATCAATTGGTGCTGATCCTAATGATTTAATTACAGGAAATGAATGGGGTAAAACATCTTTTTCATCAGATTCTTCATCTTCTTCTTCATCTAGTACCGAAACTATAAAACAATCTCATATTCCTTATTCTAGCACATCTAGCACACCTAATACACCTGCTCCATCTATTACCATTTCAGATGTTACTCTAAATGTAACTACTGATTCATCTACTACAGCTCCAGCTACTTCTGCTACAACTCCTAAATTAGGTGCAACAATTTCAACACCTGTTTTAATAGCTTGATTAAACATGTCTACACCTTTATTAAAATCATCTTTAGTGATATGATAATGATCCTTACTTTCTAAGATAATAGCTTTTGAACTTTCAGTTTTAGTTGTATTACTTTTTGAATTATCTCCCTCCTCTTTTTTAAGAGATATAGGGAGTATTTACATCAGTATCTCCACCTTCACAATAAATAGTACCAGTAAAATAATATATAACTATTAAGGTAATTGTAATTTTGAAAAATAATAAATTAGCATTATCATTTTTATAATAAATCCAGAAAGATATAATGAAACTTACAAAATAAGAACCAATATTTAAATTAATATAGTATGAAAATAATAAAGAAATAATAGTTAAAATAAAATAAAAATAATTATTATTAAGTAAATTATTAATTATTTTATCTCCATCAATTTGTTTATTCTTGAATAAAGATAAAGTTACATAACCGTAAAGTTTTTTAATCACTATCAATTTTATTTTCATTTTTGTCACGTTTAATAAATGTTTTATGTTTCTCTCGCCTCTACCTTTTTTATTTTATTTTTGTAAAACAAAAGTGTTTTTCTCCCTCTCCCAAAAAAGAGTCTCCTCCTTTATGGAAGGAGAGCAGAGGATACATAAATTTTAATATAAATAGTTTTAAAAGGGTTAAATACTTTTAATAAAAAAGTAAGATAAGATATTATATATTTATAAATATATATTTATTAAAAAGGGAGATAGCAATGGTTAGATAATTAAAGGATATAGTGTACTTTTAAATAATTTATTTTAAATATGTTTTGTTAGTATTACTTGCTTATGTTATAGTATTTATTGTTAAATATAAAAGTGACAGATGTTTCCTCCGTTGGTTCGTAAGAGTATAAGTAAAAATATTAAATAGTTATTTTATTTTATTACTTTCTTATCTATTTATTTAGAAATAAATACTCCTCCACTTTTTTTAGGGATCCATAGCATAGGGAGATCCTTTGTTAATCCTATGTTTATCTCTTGCTATTATCACAAAGAAAGCTATTGCAAAAGAAAAGAAAGAAAGAAAAAGTAAAAAAAGGGAATTGAGAAGTTATTTTATAAATAGGGTTCTTCTCCTCCTCCCATAAAGGAGGAGACTCTTTCTTTTTTTAGTGATAGTGATAAATATCCTTTTGTAAGAGCAAAATCTATCTCTCCTCTGCTGAGGATAGCAAAAGGGAATGCGATAGTAGCTTAATTAATGAGTTGTAGTTTAATTTGGAAAAACACCATTTTTTGGTAGTGGTTTATATCAGTTCGAGTCTGGTCAACTCAGTTAAATAAAATTTATTATTAAACCTCCCCTTCTTACCTTTTTTTAAAGTGGATAAGTTGGAGTATAAAAAGTTCAACTCCCTAACTGTTAATTTAAAAACAAAGACTTAATACTACATAAGTAAGTGTAGGAGTTGAGTATTTAAGTAAACAAAATAAGGGGTTACTTTCTTATAAAAATGTGGTCTCTTTCTTTTGTTTTTTAAATATCCTTTTGTAAGAGAAAAAGTTGCTTAGGATAACAAAAGAAAGTAAAATAAAACAATTATTAAATGTAACAAAAATGAAAATAAAAAATTATATGAATCTATCTATAATCTTATTTTTAATAGGAATATTAGGGTTTATATTAAATAGAAAAAATATAATATTAATGATAATAAGTATAGAAATAATGTTATTAGCTGTAACTTTATTAATATTACAAATTTCATATAATTTTGATGATAATATAGGACAAATATTCAGTATTTATATAATATC
>Ga0137381_10002892_pt1 | contig 12044 bp, 13 predicted proteins | sample SagtaG_16_FD_104808 | JGI IMG/M metagenome (GOLD analysis project Ga0137381, IMG submission 104808) | Vadose zone soil microbial communities from Sagehorn Ranch, Mendocino, California, USA - Sage2_L_115_16 metaG | ecosystem: Environmental > Terrestrial > Soil > Vadose zone | place: USA... | reverse complement strand
CTGGTCGGGGGCGAAACGCGAAATTCGAGATGTAAGTTCAGGTCTATTGAAAAAAGCTCTGCTTAAAATGTCCAAACTCCAGGAACGCGGGCTTTAGCCCGCGTTCGCGTCTGAATCTAAACTCAGTCCAATGCCTCGACCGGATACCCACGGTCGCGCCAGGCTCCAAATCCCCCTTCCAGTGGCCGCACTCGACGAATTCCCATCCGCTGGAGTCGCTGCGCCACACGGGCGCTAGTGGCTTCGTTCGGTCAGGTGCAGTAGAGAACGACCTCTTCGGTGCGAGGGAGGTCGGCTTCCCTTTCGAGTAGTTCGGGTAAAGCATGGAACGCACCCGGAATTCGAAAGCGATCGGTATTGACGTCGAGTTGATTCCTCAGATCGATGACGACGACTTTCTGATTGGAATCCATCCTCGACTTCAATTGTTCCGGCGTGATGCGATCGATCGCCAGTGCCTTCAGAAAACGCTGGCGTTGAACGTATTTGTACCCGACGTAAGCGGCAACGGCTATGGCTGCGATGAGCAGAAGCGAACTGCCAAGCTGCGACAAGTACGCGATCAGACGCCCGATTTCAGTACTGAATACATAACCGAGCGTCGCATAGGCTCCCGTCCAAAGCAGAAGACCGGACGTGTCAAAGACCAAAAACCGGCCGAGCCCCGTCTTGATCATTCCAGCAAGCGGTACGGCGGCGGCATTCAGGCCTGGAACGAATTTCGCCAGCGGCAACGCCCATATGCCTCGGCTCATGAATGCATCTTCAGTGCGACGGACGCAGTGGTCCGGTTCCAGCGATATGCGGCAGATGACCCGGAGCACCGATCGCCCGTAGTGCCACCCGAGGTGATACCAGATCAGGTCGGCCGCCATTCCCCCGCTCAGCGCGACCAAAATGATCGCGGCCAATGAAAAATCACCCGACCGCGCCAAAGCACCCATGCCGACAAGAATCGGTACGGCCGGCAAGGGCAAACCCATTTGTTCTATGAACACGGATCCCAGCGTGAACCAGTATCCGTAACGAAGAAGAAAAGCCAACAGTTCGTTCATAATGTCGCCGCGAATTGCGCGAATGAGGCGAACGGGCCGCGCAATTTTCCGGACGTTGCCAGCGCCAATAGTAATGGCAGCGGCCCATTCGCGTCATTCGCGCAATTCGCGGCCAAAAACCTTGTCAAAAAAACCAAAATTTATACCCTTGTTACATATACTCCTCACACTGTTACATATACTCCTCACACTCGTATGAACCCGATCCTCATTTACGACGGTCGATGTGGCTTCTGCGTCATCTGGGTCGATTACTGGCGGCAGCTCACGGGCGAGCGCGTCGCCTATGCGCCGTCTCAGGAAGCCGGTTGGCGCTATCCCGAAATCTCTCCCGACGAATTCAAACGCTCGGTCTGGCTCATCGATGCGGATGGGAAACGCGCAAGCGGCGCGGAAGCCGTTTTCAGGTTGATGGCTCACCTGCCCGGAAAGTCGTGGCCATTGTGGCTCTACGAACACGTTCCGGCCGTCGCGTTCGTCAGCGAACTCTGTTATCGGTTCATCGCCCAGCACCGTAGTTTCTTCTACCGGGTGACGCGATTGCTTTGGGGTAAGCAGGTCCAGCCCGCATCGCATGCATTGACGCGATCGCTATTCCTGCGCGGCCTGGCGCTGACTTACTTGATCGCTTTCATCTCCCTGCTCCCACAGATTACCGGCCTGATCGGTGAGCGCGGGATTCTGCCGGAAAATCAATATCTAGACGCAGTCCGATCCGAATACGGCGGCAGCCAGTACTGGCTGTTTCCGACACTTGCATGGCTGAGCCCTGGCGATGCGTTATTACGTGGGATGGCGTGGGCCGGCATTGCATTGGCGGGGATGCTCCTCGTTGGAATTGTTCCGATGGCCAGCGTGATCGGTTTGTACGTGCTCTATCTTTCCGTCGATACCATCGGCCAGGCGTTCTTTTCATTCCAGTGGGACGCGCTTCTGCTTGAGGCAGGATTTGCGGCCACTCTCGTTACGCCTTTCGGATTGTGGCCGGCATTCCATAAGCCCACCTCCCGCATAGGGATCTGCGTTCTCCGCTTCCTCGTCTTCCGTTTGATGCTGGAGTCGGGGATGGTCAAGCTGCTCAGCGGTGATCCAACCTGGCGCGGTCTCACCGCGTTGAACTTTCATTATGAGACCCAGCCATTGCCGACCCCCATCGCATGGTATGCGCACCACCTGAGTGCGCCGTTTCACAAGCTCTGTGTCATTGGAGTTTTTGCTGTCGAGCTTGCTGTGCCGTTTCTTTTTCTCATGCCGCGCAGGCTTCGAATTACGGGAGCGTGGATCACCATCGTTTTTCAATTGCTGATTGCATTGACCGGCAATTACACATTTTTCAACCTGCTGGCGATTGTGTTGTGCATCCCCTTGTTCGATGACCAATACCTGCAAGGGTTGCTGCGCATTCGCGGTTTCGAACGGAGTCGCGGGCCGGCACCCCGGCGCTGGCGATGGGTGACCATTCCTGTTGGCGTCGTTCTCATCGGCCTCGGATTGCTTCAGCTTTTGACAATGCTCGGAATACCGCGAACTATCCCTGAGCCCGTGAGCTCCATCAACTTCCAGGCCGAAACATTCCACATCATTAATCGCTATGGCCTATTCGCCGTGATGACCACGTCGCGTCCGGAGATCATCATCGAAGGCAGCGAGGATGGCCAGGAGTGGAAAGCCTACGAATTCAAATTCAAACCCGGGGATGTGAATCGATCCCTGCCTTGGGTCGCGCCCTACCAGCCTCGCCTGGATTGGCAGATGTGGTTCGCCGCTCTCTCCAACTACCAGGACTCGCCATGGTTTTCAAACCTCATGGTGCGCCTCCTTGAAGGATCGCCCGATGTGCTTGGGCTTTTGCGAAAAAACCCATTCCCGGACAAACCACCGCGCTTCATACGCGCCGTGGTCTACGACTATCACTTTTCCGACTCCCCTACCCGACGTTCCACCGGCGCCCTCTGGACCCGCCGATATCTCGGGTCGTACTTTCCCGCAGTCAGCCTACGGCAATAAGCCTTGAGTATCCTCATCGGCTCCGGCCCCATTCTTCCGCGTCGTGCTTATGCCGCTTCAGCATTTCCCGAAGCGATTCCTGAATCCAGATGTGCGAAACTAGATTAATGGCCAGAGCGAGGGGGAAAGGCGAGAAGAACGGAGGACAGGGCGAGGAGAACGAGACGAAGGTCAAGCTCGAGGATGATTTCGCTGCGTTGTTTAAGCTACCGCTAACGGAGTTCACCGTCGCCCGCAACGCCCTGGCAGCGCGTCTGAAGAAGGCCGGGCGCGGCGAGGGAAGTGAACGCGTGAAGGCGCTAGTCAAGCCCTCGATCTCGGCATGGGCGGTGAACCAGCTCTACTGGAGGCATCGAGACGCATTCGAGCGGCTGATTGCGGCAGGTGAGCGCTTCCGCCGGGCGCACGCATCGCAGCTAGCCGGCAAGGCCGCCGACATGCGTGCAGCGCTTACCGCGAGGCGTGAGGCGCTCTCGGGTCTGTCACGTCTGGCCGGTGCACTGTTGCGCGATGCAGGTCACAACACAGCGCCGGACACGATGCGCCGCATCACGACAACGCTTGAAGCGTTGTCCACCTACTCGTCGTTTTCCGATGCGCCACGTCCCGGGCGCCTCACCGACGACGTTGATCCGCCGGGATTCGAGTCGCTCGCCGCGTTGATTCCAAGCGTCGGGCGAGAGGAGCGCCCGGACCAGTCAACGCGGGTCATCCCCTTCCAGCCCTCGGCGAGCGACGCCGCGAGCTCGCTTCTAGAGGCGGACGACGTGAGTAAGCGAGAAGAGGCTCACCAGACAAGGATAGCGTCGGCACAGGCTGCCCTACAGGCTGCAGAGCTAGCCCTCCGCGAGACCCGGGCCATAGCGCAGGATGTGGCGGCGACGCTGAAAAAAGTCACCGCGCACGCAAGTGAGATGGAGAAGGGCAGGCGCGAAGCCGAAGAACGTTTCGAGAAGGCAAGCGTTGCCGCGGAAGAAGCGCGCCAACGCCTGCAAAGCGTGACAGGCGAGGCGGAAAAGGCCGCAAGGGCGTTGGAAGATGCCGAACGCGGCGTCGAAAAGGCACGCAAAGAGGCGCTTCACAGCGAAAAGTGAAGAGCCGGTCAACATCTTTGGGCCATTCGGCCTGATCCGTCAAAACCGGTGCGCGAATCGCTACCGATGGGAGTTAACCTTGTCGTCAGTCAAGCCGCCTCAGTTTTGCCGACCAAAGTTAAGAATGTGACCTCATTTGAAAGGGAACTGACCCGTTGCTAAACAGCGGCGTTTGAACGAAGCCGCTGACGCGGCGGACGCTACGCGTGGGCTGACTGAAAGGGAGAGGCCATTTGCGTCCGCAAGACGTTACGTATAGCCTCGACTTCTAATGAACAAAAAGGAAAGAGCCAAAGAGATCCAGGACCAGATTCGGGCGATTTTATTAGCGGATTGGGATCCGATCGGTGTCGCTGAGTTCCCTGGAGCAGCGGACGAATATGCATCAAGAAGCGCGTGTCGCCGCGCTCGGCGCGGCCGGCGGCGTTCCCGGATCGCTTGGCGTGGTGGAGGGCGATGGTCAGATCCCCTACACACCGGAAGCCGCGGCAATCAAGAAGGAAAATGCCGAACACTGGATTGACCACGATCCGGAACTGAAGTGTTACCTGCCAGGCATTCCACGCGCAATGTACATGCCCTACCCTTTTCAAATCGTCCAGAGTACGAACTGAACAAGGTCAACATCGCCTACGCTTTTACGAGCACTGCCCGGACGATCCACCTCGAGGCCAGAACGCGATGAGTCGACCTCGTAGGCGCGCACCAAAACTTGAGAAAGAGGAGCTTTCGTGTTTTTATAATGAGTCCCTCAATTGCTGGCGGGGATGGGCTCCTGACCGGCGGCGATAAAAATCGCGAACGGCAACTACAGAAGAAATCGTAAAAACGATTTCAATGTTATGGTTTGACGAAAAGTTCCGCACGGCCTCGAGTACAACGCTGCCCCATTGTTGCAGCTTGCGCTCTCCGATACCTCGAATGCGGCTGAGTTCTTGCGGGGTTGCTGGCAATTGCCGGCTGATCTCCTTGAGGACCTCGTCGTGCAAAATCAGATAAGGCGGCAGATCACTTTCTCAGCGACCTTTCGACGGAGATTGCGCTCCTCGAACAAGCCAGGGTGGAAAGGCAAATCTTTAAAGACGGTGGCCGGCTGGGCGGGGTGCACGTTTTCCCCCGAAGGCGCCAGCGTCAATGGAAACATCGACGGTCTGGGCCAATTCGCCCTGCCGGACCTGCCGGAACGAGGCTTCTGAGAGGTGCTTAGACCCGACTTCGAGCGGATTCTGCCAGCGCGTCGACGTTACCAAGCCACATGGTTCTAAGGAAAACAAATACGTGGCCATTCGATGAAAGTTGTGAGTCGTGTTCTTTTCGACAGCTCGAAATTAAATGGAAGAACGTTTGACCTCAGTACGTCCAATTGCTCGGAAGGTGCATCCATGAAGACAGCCAAAGCAATCCTCGTTGTCGGGGTTCTGCTGTTTGGGGCAGCGGACCTCATCGCCAGCGCGCCGGTCGGACTCTATGGCATCATTGAAAAGGTCATTTTTGAACCCAGTGAACAGGCGCCGGAACGGATTCAGATTTGGGGCGTGTTTGCAGTCGTCGATGGCGGACTGTCCCGGCCAGGTGCGACTTCGAAGCCGCTTCGTGGGTATCTTTACTTCAGGCTTCCGGACGGGAGTGCGCGGTCCACGGCGAGAACGGAATGGATGGATCTGAAGACAGTCGCCGGTACCGGAAAGGCGATTGGCTTTGGGAATTGGGGTTTCGTCGGCAGAGTTCAGGACTTTGACTACTCGCGTCCCAATGACAGCTCCGGTATTCCTTATTTTTTGGAGCTCTATCCGGGCGGTGGCAGGCAGACGGACGTGCGCGTGCGACGGGATTATGATGCCTCAGCCTCACCCGCCGTCTATTCGACAAACACGGGAATTGTGAAACTAACGAACCAGGGGAGTCACGCAGACATCGTGAAGCAACTCAGGGAGGCGCTCAAAGGGCAATAACTGTGCAACGGGAAGGAATATTGCGTCACTCCAGGTGGGATGCACTACTGATCACGCTCTCGTTCGTGCATGGAGGTGTCCTGTTTGCAGCGCCATCCATACTGATCGTCGCGTTGGGGATGTGGTGGAACTCGAATACGATCTCCCACAACTTCATTCACCTTCCATTTTTCAGATCGAAAGCGGCGAACCGTCTCTATTCCTTTTACCTAACGCTTCTGCTCGGGTATCCGCAGAGCTTATGGCGAGAGCGGCATCTCGCGCATCATTCGGGTCTGGCATACCGAATCCGAGTTTCTTTGACAGTTACGGCGGAAGCGATTCTCGTAGTTTGCATGTGGGTGCTCGTCTTCGCGCATTCTCCGCAATTTTTCCTGGGCGTTTATCTGCCGGGGTATGCCGCTGGATTGGTGCTTTGCTACATTCACGGATACTTCGAGCATTCTCACGGAACGAAGAGCAATTACGGAATTCTCTACAATGCGCCTTTTTTTAATGATGGGTACCACATCGAGCATCACTCGTGGCCGACAGAACATTGGACGCGCTTGCCCGAGCACATCGTTCGGGATGCGAGGACAAGCCATTGGCCTCCGGTGCTTCGCTGGATTGAGGCGCTGAATCTGGAGATGCTCGAGCGCCTCGCGCTGCGATCCTCGGCGCTCCAGAGGTTTCTCCTGAACACTCACGAACGTGCATTGCGCCACCTTCTCCCGAAGTTGCCGCACGTGCGAACTGTACAGATCGTTGGCGGCGGCATGTTTCCGCGGACAGCGATTCTTCTCCAACGGTTGTTGCCAGAAGCAGGAATCACGATCATCGATGCCAACGCGGAGAGCTTACGAACCGCGAAGGGATTTATCGGCGACGGCATCAAACTGGTTCACGAATCCTTTGTACCCGTTCACTTTGTCAATGCCGATCTGATGGTCATTCCGCTTTCCTTCATCGGGGATCGCGATGCCGTGTACAAGAGTCCTCCGGCCGCGAATGTCCTGATACACGATTGGATCTGGGCAAAACGTACTGCCTTTTGCAGGAAGGGTGTAGTGGTCTCGCCTTGGCTGCTAAAGAGATTAAACCTTATTCAACGATGAGGCCTGCAGGCCTCATGGGGGTGCTCATCCTTGCCCGGCTGTTAACACAGCCGGGCGTATCGATACCAGTCTCTGTTTGGATTCCAATCGCTTATCTGTGGCAGGACGTGGCTGTCGTGCTAGCGTTCGCAATGCTGGACTATACAGTCCAGCGCGAGTGGTTTGGACGGACGCTGTATGTGCTGGTTGTTGGCTACGTCGCATTGAACGTACCTATCGCGCGAGCGTTGTCCTCTCCCCTGACATTACCAATGATGCGAGCCGCGGGGGGGCCGCTAGCCGACTCCGTGAGGTATTACCTCACACTGAGAAATCTCGGAACCATTGCGCTGATTTTGGCCGCCGGAATTCTCCTACCGGTTTACCTGGCACGATGGAAACCGCGCCGTGGAATTGTTGTCGCCGTGATGGTTGTATCGCTGAGCTTCGCCTTGGCGGGTCCCTACGCGATTTCGAAAATCGACACGGCGGGACGATACCGCAACGCACTTGGAGCGCTGTGGTCGACGCACCTTCGCCCTCTGAAGGATCATCCGGGAAACCAGGACTGGCGGACAAGTCCGTTTCTGGGCTCTTCGAATGCGGTTAATCAACTGTTGCAATATCGGGGCGCGGCAGCGGGGCGCAATGTCGTTTTGATATTGCTGGAATCAACGGCGGCGCGATACTGGCCGAACCGTGATTCTGCGATCGATCCGATGCCGAATCTGACGGCGCTTGCGTCTCATGGGATCTCTTTCGAACACGCTTATGCTGTGTATCCGGAAAGCATAAAGGGATTGTTCTCGGTCTTGTGTTCGCGCTATCCCGCATTCGACGTCGCAGCTGAAGCATATTCCGGGATCAAGTGTCCAGCGCTTCCTCAACAACTTGGAAACGCCGGCTATCGGACGGCCTTATTTCATTCGGGACGCTTCATGTATCTCGGAATGCCAGCGATCATCGAGAAGCGCGGCTTCGAGGTTCTTGAGGATGCGGGTACCATCGGCGGCAATATCCATTCCAGCTTTGGTGTCGACGATTCATCGACTGTCAAGAGGCTGCTCTCATGGATCGATTCGCTGAAGCAGGGTGAGCGATTTTTCGTCACGTACCTACCCGTGGCGGGTCACCATCCTTACGCAAGTCCCGAGCGAGGACCGTTCCGTGCTTCAGGTGAAAACGGCGAGATGAACCGCTATCTGAACGCACTGCACTATGGAGACCGTGCACTGGGCGAGTTGTTGAGCGGGCTCCGTGTCCGAGACCTGGACAGGAACACGCTCTTCGTTCTTTTTGGCGATCATGGCGAAGCCTTCGGTCAGCACGAGGGCAACTTCGGTCATACGCTTTTCATCTACGACGAAAACGTTCGCGTCCCGTATATCATCGCTGCTCCGGGTTTGATTGAAGACAAGATCCGCATTTCCAGCGCCGCCAGTTTGATCGATACAGCGCCGACGATACTTGATCTGCTGGGCCTTCGTGTTCCGGAAAAAATCCAGGGAACATCACTGCTCGATTCAAACCCGCGGATGTCATTGTTCTTCACTGATTATTCTTTGGGGTGGCTTGGACTCTATGACGCGTGCGGTAAGTACCTTTTCGAAATCAACTCGGGCCGCTCCAAGCTGTATGATGTCTGCCAAGATCCGGATGAGACGAACGACCTGTCGGATCGGGAACATGATCGAACAGCCGCTTACCGAGCGAGACTGGAGCAATGGATTGCCGCGCAGAGTCGATAGCTCGCCGGAAAGCAAATCGTCTCGGTTCAACTGATTGTTAATTCCCCAGATTCGGCTTCGCGGAACGTCGTGCCAAGAAATCGGCTTCTGGGAAGCTGAGCCTCACGTACATCCAAAAAAGTCACCGCCGCCGCCCACCACGACCCGAAGATCCAGCGACTGGAACTTGGCGTATTCGTAATCGTTGAAGGCGTTTGGCTAAGACCGTACTCGTCATCTCCACCAGACGCACCCACGGCGCATACGCGGTCTCCGCTGATGACCAGCGTTTTGCGGGGCCCAGACTGACGGATTTTCTGGACTCATCGGCATCGTCAATTCAAGCTATAGTCACCAGGCGTTTGTCCTTGGAGGATGCTTATGCGAAAGTTGGTATTACGCGCAGTCGCTCTCGCCGTCGTTCTGAGTCCAGCCCTGGTATTCACTCAGGGCGGGAAGACGAAACCGACCACGGCAACCTACATCACGAAGGAAGAGGTCGACATTGTCAACAGTCAGGGACAGGGAATCGATCGGAACATCAAAGTCGTCGACATCGGCCACGAGAACTTCACCGTCGGCATCATTCATCGCGGGAAGACAGTGAATGGCGTCGCGGTTCCGGCCGCGGGGGCAGCGGCCAACGCGGCAGTCGCTGGCAGGGGCGCTGCCGCAGCTCCGGCCCCCACGGCATGCGGCCGCCAGATGGCGACTGCTCCAGCTGGCGGGACGGCCGGGGGCATCACTCACGATTCGCAGACCGAAGGCTACTACATCGTCTCCGGCGGCGGAACGATGTTCACCGACGGCTACATCGTCAACGGACGCTCGATCGTGCTACTGGTGGCGGAATCGCACGTAGAAAAAAGTCGGATACCAATAGGGCAAACGTTCTAACTTAATCCTGAACGGGCTCGTCTCCGTCCGTAGCATCAACGTCGAGGATCTTCTCCGCATCCTCCGCATCCTCGGCTCGAACGAGGAGTTCCACGCGCTGAGTCAGTGGCAGACCGATGTAATAACGGCGTGCAATGTCGTCTCCTCGGATCATCGACTCGATTCCAGCCGCTTCCAGGACCGTCTTTGCAAGATCTGCATCAAGACCACTTTGATAGGTGCGAACAATAACGAGTTTCGGTTCTGCTTCAAAACGATCCGATTCAAAGTCCCGGGAAACCTCTTTTGGCACTGGCGTCTCCACTGGCACATCGTCCACCAGTTCGACATCACAGTCAGAGCACCGAATGAAGCCGACACGATACTCCGCTTTGCATTTGGGGCAAAACATCGTTACCTCCGTTGTTTCGTGGGCTTCTCGGGGATCATAACTCGGTTGCACGATTAATTGGGACTGGGCTTTTCAATCGAATCGATAACGAAAAGCTCAATCGAACTCTTTTTCGGCTCTAGGCGCAGGCCAAGTTCCTGAATTGCAGTGAATATAGAGGGTCCTGTCGGATCCGAGGCAGTTGTGGCAGGGCCAGTTGTCGGGGGCTGACCGACATCCGGACTCCATTTGAGATCGATGTCGTACCGCGCACTAAGGCCGAATGTGTCCATGATGGTTTCGGTAAGCAGTCAGTTTCTTGATTTACTTCTCCGCAAAAGTGACCGGATTCGCGCGCAGGGGGCAGGCAAGGTTTCCGAGCGGAGCTTCTTCAATCGTTAGCTCGTGGTAAAAGACGAAAACAACCCGATACCATCCGCGGTCTTGAGCCGATTCCTCGGCCCTCCTGGCTCAGTTGCGCCATCACCAGAACGACACAATTCCGCCATGTCTGAGAACACGCCGTTCCGATTCGAAGTCTTGAAAGGAAACCGCTCTTCGGCATATGCTAGCATATGTAAGTGGGGAGAACAATTAAATGTCAGTAGAGCGGCGAGTCAGAGTTTTTCGGAATGGGCGAAATCAGGCGGTCCGGATCCCGCGTGAGTTCGAGTTTCCGGGTGATGAGGCTATCATGCGCAAGGAAGGAAAGCGTCTGGTCATTGAACCGGCGCCGGTGCGATCGTTGCTTGCGGTGTTGGCCAGGCTCAAACCTTTAAAAGAGACGTTTCCGCCAATCCAAGACAAGCCTCCCCGGCCGGTTGTGATCTGACGTGCGCTTCCTTCTTGATACGAATATCGTCTCGGATCTCGTTCGAAATCCACAGGGCAATTGCGCGGGCCACATCGCTGCAGTGGGCGAAGGCAACGTTTGCACGAGCATCATCGCTGCATCCGAACTGCGATATGGCGCGCTTAAGAAGAATTCCCCGCGCCTGACACGCCAGCTCGAGGCCGTCTTATCTGCGCTCGAAGTCCAGTCTTTCGAAGCTCCGGCGGACGCCGTCTATGCAAAGGTGCGGACCAAATTGGAAGCCGCCGGAACGCCGATCGGCGGGAATGATTTGCTCATAGCCAGCCACGCGCTTGCTCTTGGATTCACTCTCGTGACCGACAACGAACGCGAGTTCGCTCGCGTGGACGGGCTGAGGATCGCGAATTGGCTTAAGTGAGGCGCACTTCTTGAATGCGTATCTCGCATGGAAATCGCCTTGTTGCCGTCGGGACGCCACGATACATCCATGGACCGAAGCTGTCCGTTCTCCAGGTCAAGATTCCATCTTCACGATGACAAACTAACAATGAGGAGGCAATGTGGGTGGTCAGGAATCTTTATTTTATGATGATGTTCGATGCGACTCGGGGTCCGGCGACCTGATCCTGCTCTCTCGCCCGGACCGTCCGCTGTCAAAAAGCCAGCGGACATTTAACCGGCTGGTCGCCAGAGTGGAATCGCTGCGTACCAGACTGCAATCCGAAACGCGTCGCCTCGATCAGGCGCTAGCATTACGGAGCGCATCTTCACCCGCGGCTGGTGCGTCTGACAGCACTGCGGAAAGACTTTGTTCGCCTTTGCTCGTCGTATCTGAACCGGAAGCAGTTGAAACGGCAAACCGACCGAAAAGCGCTACGGATGGTCATTGCTGACCATCTCGAGGGAATCATGACTCAGGAAGGTTCCCTGGCTGATGACGACTTGCGAGTGCTTTTCAAACGGATTCACGGCATCGATTTCCAGCGCGCCGAACGCGAGGGATTTGAGGAAAGGCGTTCGGCCATCGAGGATTTGTTCGCCGATGCGGGCAT